>Ga0302320_10030038_pt1 | contig 10372 bp, 3 predicted proteins | sample Bog_T0_3_FD_202130 | JGI IMG/M metagenome (GOLD analysis project Ga0302320, IMG submission 202130) | Peat permafrost microbial communities from Stordalen Mire near Abisko, Sweden - Bog_T0_3 | ecosystem: Environmental > Terrestrial > Soil > Wetlands > Peat | place: Sweden: Abisko, Stordalen Mire... | reverse complement strand
CTTCTTTTCTTTTCACTCTACTTCGACCTTTTCATGGCTTTGAAAGTCTGCTGGGCTTGGTCGGCCATATCAGCAATGCGGTATTATTTGCTCTTGGTGGCCATGTTGGTTTACATGGGTTTACAAACTCGGAAAGCTTTGCGCCAGGCAAAAGACAAGAATGTCCAGATGGAAATGCTGCTGATAAACGCCATTTTCTACGTGGTCACGATTTATCTGACGATAACTGCTTATAGTTACACGGTTTACAAAACAGTGCCTACCAGTCGTGGTGGAGCACTGCCGGTGGTTAGCACCACACTGCAACTGAGCACAGATGTCGCTTCCATTTATCCTGAAATCATCTCTTCAAACGATCCGAGTCGAATCCTGACCAGGCCCCTCTTTTTGGTGGACGGAGGCAGCGATTGCGTTTATGCCGTAACCAATTTCAACCCCTTTGACTCGTTCGAGGGTAATCATGTTTATGTCTTCAAGGCGGGGCAGGTCATCTCCGTCAGCTACGAACCATACAATGTGCGGTCGAATGAGTGGTCTCACGTCAACCCGGATGGTGCGGTCCCGCCGCATGGCCTGAGTTCGTCATGGCAGACGTGGATCGGCCTGTGAAGCCGACCGGCGCGTGTGGCATCAAATCCAGGAAATTCGGGCTTGAAATCCGCCGGGCGCTCTGGTTTTATTGACACGAGAGGTGAATTTATGATGAAGATGCGATGTCTTCGGGCGTTGATCGTCGCCGCCAGTGCGGTGTTTTGGCTTGAACCGGCATTCACTCGCGCCGAATCTTATGATCTGGAACGGGTCAAAGGTATGGAGGCGTTTGGGGGTTCGGCGGCGGCAAAGGAGCTTCTCCGCAAAAACGGTTTCGTGGTGGCGGACCCGGCGTTCCGCCAGATTTTCGAGGCCTACATTGAGAGTCCGGCCGTCGAAGCGCCTTCTGTGCAGAATCCGAGAGGGCGGTCTCTGCCGTCGTTCATCACCACCGATTCCGCCTGGCACACCTATCACGTCCTGCTCGAAGAGGGCGTCAAGCAAATGGAGGGAATTCAGGCCTCGCGCTTGCTGGATTTTTCGCGCCGGCTCCTGGCGGCGGCGAACGATCCGAAAACCGGCGATCGTGATTTGGTCTTGTTTGCCTCCATCGCGGTGGCGTTGCAGGACGAGCATTATAGGGCGTCGTTCAGCCCGGAAGCCACAGGCATCGTGGAGGGATTGCTGAACAGCTCAACCCCGGTCCAGCCACCCGTCGGGTTTCCATTGTCGCCGCTGCAGTTCCGGGCGCAGAGCTTTTACACCCAGTCGCCCGAATTGAGCGGCTACTTCGCCGCGCGGCAATGGTATGGCAGCGTTCTGTTCCGGTTGTCGAGCGTCAAAGAAACCAAATCCGCCCTCACCCTCGCCGCCGTTGTGAACGGCAACGAGGAACTGCTGGCGTTGTGGCATCAGTTGTCCGATCCCTATGATGAGTTTGTTGCTTCCGCCGAGGACGGGACGATTCACGAATACGGCGACGCGGCCAAAGCCGTTCTCGGAATCAACTCCGGCTTGGCGACGGACAACCAGATCGCCGAAATCCAAAGACGGCTGGAAGCAAAGCTGCCATTCCCACGGGTCAGCGACCAATTATTGTCGCCCGAGCAATACGCCGAATTCCCCACGCAAACGCGGGGCTTTCGCCTCCTGCCGCCGCGCCGTTTGCCGTGCGCGGTGTGTTTTCACGAGACCGTTGATCCGAAGATTCCCGGGCGCAAGTATCCTTCCGGCTTGGATTATCTGGCGTCGTCGCCGGTGTTGCGTTCGGCGGCAGCGGTGCGCGCGGTTGAAGGGGAGTTTGGAAAAGGCGCGAGCGAACTAATCTTGAAGGCGGATGGCGGCCCGATGCCGGATTCGCTGCACGGCGAAGCGATGAATTTGCTGGCGGTGTTGCAAAACCCGCTGCCTGAGACCGTGCCGCCGGCATTGCAAACCGAGGCGTGGTCGGACCTGCAGCTTTGGACCCAATTGGGAGCCTGGGCCGAACAGAAACACACCTGGGCGTTGCACACGAAATTGTCGGTGAATTACCTGGGCATCGTGACTCCACCGGATGGAATGGTTGCACCCTACCCGGAATTCTTCTCGGGCCTGGCCCAGCTTGCGCGCCGGACGGCAAAGGCGTTCGACAAGGCCGGCCAAGAGCCACGTTTCGAGGTCAAGGAGGTCGCGAACGAGTTGTCCGAACTTATCGCCCTCTACGAAAATTCCTCCGGCACGCGGGACGAAAAGGAACTGGAGAAGCAATCCGAAAAACTGGAGCAGTTCAGCCAATTTCAAAATCGGTATTACGGGAAGCACCGGGACGAACTGGCAAATGACACCACGGGCGCCGGCCACAAAAAACTCAAGCAGGATCTGGCGGATTTGGCGAAACGCTGTGCGCAGAGCGGAGTGGCGAACGAGGCGGAGACGGAAACGCTCAAGTCGTTTTTTGATTGCCGGCAGAGTTTGCCGCAATTGCTCAATGATTTCGCGCCCGTGTGCGACCAGCTCGCCGCGCTGGCGAAAAAAACACTGGCGCGCGAACCCTTGACGGAGGACGACGCCAAATGGATCAGACAATACGGCATCACCCTGGCCGGCTTTCACTTTTATTACGGTGATTCCTACGAAGTGCCGCTGGATAATTTTCCCATGGTGACGCGGGTCTTCTCCAGCCCGGTGACCGGTTCCATGTTCTATGCCGGGCTGGCCCGACCGCAGGCGCTCTACGTGATCGCGACCAACGGAGACTCGCTCCAGCTTTACCGCGGTGCGGTGCTGGCCTATCGCGAATTCGCGCGGCCCAACGATCAATTGCTGGACGACGAATCGTGGCGGGAATTGATCGGGAAGGGCCAGACCCCGCCGGCCCCGCCGTTCACCCGCACGTTCTATGCGGAAACCGGCATGGCCGAATTGCTCAAGCGCCTCGTGGCCCAGAGTGTGCGCCAGAATGTGAATTATAGTGAGTCCCGTGACCTGCTGTGGCAAATCGGTACGCGCGCCGCGGAAAAGGACCTGCCCGCCCTGCTCGACACCCTCGTGCAAGAGTACGGGGATGAGCAGACGGACATCGTGGACGGCCTGTCTGGAATCATTTCCAGCCTGCCCTGGCCATCGCAGCAGACACGATTGATCGGGCTGCTGGCGGGCTCTGACCAGGTGGTGGCGGATGCGTCCGCGCGGATTCTGTGCGAGCCGACGGAGAGTCTGGACGTGCCGCAGTTGGTCTCCGGTTTTCCGAGCCAACCCCCCCGCACCCGCCGCCTTTACTGCGTCATTCTCAGCCGTGCGACCAACCAGACCGAGGTCACGCGACAATTGTTGTTGCGGGCCTTGAGCGACAAGGAGGAAGGCGTGCGTTGGCAGGCTGCTTTCGCCATCGAAAAGTCCGGATGGAAAGCGCCGGCCGCGGAAACCGCCTTGGTGGAGGCATTGAACGATGCCAACGATCTGGTCGGCGCCGCCGCCGCTTATTCGCTGGCGAAATTAGGAGCCACCAACACGGGACCGGCGCTCCGTGAGAAGCTGAAGGCGCGACTGCAGTCCACCAACCTCTCACCGGCAGGACTGGAACGCCAAGTCCTGGCCATAACGCGCGATTCGCGCGAGACCATGCACGACAATGTGCTGGACGTTGACAATCTGCGTTTTCGTATCCGACTCGGCCCGCTGGCCGGTATTCGAGGCCGGGAAAACTTGCGCCTGCCGCCGCGGCCTCTTGAATTCCCGATGCACCATTACAATTTGGCCGACGCGTTAATCGAGGCGCTCGGCGATCTGAAGTATGCACCCGCAGCGGATGACTTGTTCAAACTCATGGGAACGGACTATGAAATTGGCGCCACGGTCGCCTTGGGAAAACTGGCGCCGGACCGATTGGCCGGGCAGTTGCTGGCCACCGCCAAGGACGATCGACTGGACAGCTATCTGCGGGAACGGGCGCTGGCCACTCTGGGCAATTTGGCGATTACCAACCACGTCCGTGAGATTATTCCGCTGCTGGATGATGTGACGCCGATTGTTTACTCGCGACCGTCGCCAATCCCGGAATGGAGAATTTGCGATCGGGCGGCGACGACCATTGCCGTCCTGCTGGGGTGGCAGCATCGGTCGATGTTAATTTTCTTCCCACCGGAACAACGCGAGCAGATGCTGGGGCGGGCGCGGGAATGGGCCCGCCAAAACCTATGACCTCACCAATGACTTTATATTCCGGCAAGTTTTTGACCTTGATCAGGGAAGGGCAGTGGGAATACGCGACCCGCGTCAATGCCACTGGCGCCGCCATCATTGTCGCGGTGACCGACGAGCAAAAGCTGCTGCTTGTCGAACAATATCGCATTCCCGTCCACACCCGCACGATCGAGCTTCCCGCCGGAATTATTGGTGACGAATCCGGTTGCGCGGACGAAACCCACGCCGAAGCCGCGCGCCGTGAATTGTTGGAAGAGACCGGATATGCCGCCGCGCACATGGAACCGTTGACCACCGGCCCATCGAGCGCCGGCCTTGCTTCCGAGCGCGTGACGCTGTTCCGCGCCTCCGGGTTGCGGCGCGCGGGAAAAGGCGGCGGCGTGGCGCAGGAAGACATCATCGTTCACGAAGTTCCGCTCGTTGAAGCGACCGCCTGGCTGGAGTCAAAGGCTCGAACCGGGATTTTGATTGACCCTAAAATCTACGCCGGGCTTTTCTTTGTTACGCAGAAGGCGAAAACGCCGGACACACAATGAGGGTCGTGTGCCCGCCATTGGACTTTACCGCTCGCTCCGCGAAGTTTCTCCATTAGAATCCTGGAATGGCGCGCTATTCACGCAATGACCAAGCCGGCATCGAACTCCCGAAGGCACAACTGAACCGGGAGAATCTCCAACAAGCGTTGGATCTGTTCCGGTATTTGCGTCCCTACCGGGGCCGGTTCAGCGCCGCCCTCGTCTCCCTGTTTGTCTCCAGTCTCTTGAGCCTGTCGTTCCCCTATTTGGCGGGGAGCATCATTGACGCTGCCCTGCACGCCAACAAAGGCAGCGGCAGCATGGCGGCGGCGGATCGAACCGCGCTTTTGCTGATGGGCATTCTGGCCGTGCAAGCGAGCCTCTCTTTCTTCCAAGCCCTCTCATTTGCCACGGCAGGCCAACGCAGCCTGGTGGATCTGCGTCGCGATACCTACGCCCGATTAATCTCACTACCGATGACCTTCTTCGCGCAACGCCGTGTGGGCGAACTGGCCAGCCGCCTCTCCAGCGACCTGATTCAGATTGAAGACACCCTGATCACGATCCTGCCCCAGTTTCTTCGCCAAACCACCATCCTGATCGGCGGAATCGCGCTGATTGCCGTCACCTCGCTGCAATTGACCGGAATCATGCTCGGCAGCCTGCCGATCATCATTGTCGCCGCCGTCGTGTTCGGCCGCAAGACACGCAAAATCTCCCGCGAAGCGCAGGATCGCCTCGCTGATACGGCCACCATTGTCGAGGAAACGTTGCAAGGCATCTTGAACGTGAAGGCATTTTCCAACGAAGGTTACGAACTCAACCGTTACCACGCGGGCCTGGGATCGTTCCTGACCACCACCTTGCGCGGCGCAAAGCTACGCGCGGCGTTCATCGCCTTCATCGTCTTCGCCTTGTTCGGCTTCATCGTGTTGGTGCTCTGGTCCGGGGCGCGACTGCTGCAACACGGGGACATCACTTTCGGCCAGCTCACCCGGTTCGGCCTCTATACCACCTTTGTCGCCGGAGCGATGGGACAGTTTGCGGAGTTATACAGCCAGCTTCAGAAGGCCATCGGCGCCACCCAGCGGGTGCGGGAACTCCTCCGGGAAACGGGCGAAGTCGATGTTGTCCTGGGTCCTGCGCCGGCGTCCACCTTGCCCCGGCTGCGCGGCGACATTGTGTTCGAGAATGTCCACTTCAGTTACCCCTCGCGGCTTGGGGTTGAAGTTCTGCACGCGATCGACCTGACTGCGACTTCCGGCCAGAGGATCGCGCTGGTGGGCCCGAGCGGCGCCGGTAAATCCACGCTGATCTCGTTGTTGCTTCGACTGTATGATCCATCGTCGGGTCGCGTCTTGATTGATGGCCGGGACGCGCGTGAATACAAACTCGCCGAGTTGCGCGGTCAAATGTCCATGGTGCCGCAGGAGGTTTTGCTGTTCGGCGGCAGCATTGCGGAAAACATCGCCTACGGAAAGCCGGGCGCGAACGCGGAGGAAATCGAACAAGCCGCCCGGCAGGCCAACGCCCACGAGTTTATCCAGGCGTTCCCCGAACGTTACGCCACGTTGGTGGGCGAGCGCGGCATCAAACTCTCCGGCGGCCAGCGCCAACGCGTCGCCATCGCGCGTGCCATCCTGAAAAATCCGGCCATCCTCATTCTGGACGAAGCCACCAGCTCCTTGGATTCGGAGAGTGAACGGCTGATTCAGGAAGCGCTGGAAACCCTGATGCGCGGGCGCACTTCATTTATCATCGCCCACCGTCTGGCGACCGTGCGGCACGTGGATCGAATCATCGTCATCGCCGGCGGCCGCGTTGTGGAATCCGGCACGCACGACGAACTGCAAGTCGTTGCCGACGGCACCTATCGCCGCCTCGCCGCCTTGCAATTCCGCGAGTGAGCATTACCGCCGGTGGCGGAGCGGGTGTTCCAAACGTGACCCGGGCCGCAAATCAGGTTTAGACAGGTAGGGACGGCTCGCCGAGCCGTCCGGGGTCGCCTCGCCTCGGCGACCCTACCAAAGCCTAATTCGCACTCCGTAACCAGGGTCACCTGATCAGGGGATTGTAGGAATGCTGGATTATCACGTATTGTGGGATGCAATGTTGATGCCAAAGACACTCGTGTCTCTAACCGGGGTGCTTTGCGTGGCGGCGGTTTTATCGATGGAGGAGCTTGACGCAGCGATTTCTCCCGTGAATTTGCGGTGCGATTCATGGTCAAACCCGTTGGGCATTGACAATGTCAATCCGCACTTGAGCTGGCAGGTCGTTGCGACCGTTCCCGGAGAGCGTGGGCAGAGCCAAACGGCTTACGAAATTCAAGTCGCATCGTCGCCGTCTCTCCTCGCGCAAGGCCAGCCGGATTTATGGGATAGCGGGCGGGTTGCTGGACAACCGTTTTTTGTGGCTTATGCAGGCAGTGCGTTGACCACCGCCCAACAGGTGTTTTGGCAGGTACGGGTTTGGGATGCGTACGGGGTGGCGTCCGGATGGAGCACCGGAGGCACCTGGACGATGGGGCTGATGAACCCGAGCGATTGGCAGGGGCAATGGCTGGCGCCGCCAGGGAGCCCCCTCAGCCTGAGCCTGAACGGGTGCGCGTGGATCTGGTATCCGGAAGGGAACCCCACCGTATCTGCGCCGGTGGCCACGCGATATTTCCGGAAGACTGTGGTGGTGCGGTCGGGGGTTACATTGAGCAGCGCCACACTCCTCGTCACGGCGGACAATAGTTACGCTGCCTACATCAATGGGACCCAGGTCGGCGCGGGACAAGACTGGACCACCGTGACGCCTATCACAGTTACGACCCAACTCACGGCGGGGACGAACATCCTAGCCATCGCCGCCACCAACGGCGGCACTTCCCCCAATCCCGCCGGGTTGATTGGGCGGTTGATTCTGAATTACAGCGACGGGACGCAAAGCACGGTTGAAATGGATGCGACATGGAAGACGGCCAATTCTCTTCGGACGGGATGGAATTTGATTAGTTTCAATGCCAATTCGTGGTCCAATGCGCTCGTCTTGGGAAGCTACGGTATAAGACCGTGGGGGACGGGTGTTACCGTGACCGGGGGAGCGCCGTTGCCGATTTTTCGCCGGCCATTCACGGTGAATTCGGGATTGCAACGGTCGTTAATTTACATTTGTGGTCTTGGTCAATACGAATTGTCCGCCAACGGCGTGAAAGTGGGCGGTGCGCTCCTGGCTCCGGCGTGGTCGATGTACAACAAGACCTGTCTCTACGATACGCTGGACCTGACTTCCTATCTGACGAACGGCGACAATGCCCTGGGCGTGATGCTCGGCAACGGCATGTATAATGTCGAGTCCACCACGAATTACTCCAAGTTCACGGGGTCCTTTGGTTCCCCGACCCTGATCGCGCAGCTTTATCTCTTTTACACCAATGGCACCGTCCAGGTCATTCCGACCGATACCAATTGGCAGACTGCTTCCGGGCCAATTACCTATTCGCATGTTTACGGAGGGGAAGTTTACGATGCGCGGCTGTGGCCCGCGGGTTGGAACGCGGCCGGATTCGATGCTTCGGCCTGGTCGCCCGCCGTGTTGACCAATGGTCCGGGAGGAACCCTTTTGGGGCAATCCCATGCGGCGCCGCCGATCGTCGCTACGCAGACACTGCAACCCGGGCCGCCCAACAATCTGGCCAACAACTTCCTCGTTTATGATCTTGGCCAGAACGCCACCATCATCCCGAATTTGACTATGCACGGGCCGGCGGGGGCAGTGGTGCAGATCACCCCGGCCGAACTGACCAACGCGGATGGCTCGGTCAATCGCGCTTCCGTCGGCGGAGGGACTGCTTTATGGCAATATACCCTTGCGGGCACGGGATCGGAAACTTGGATGCCGAGGTTCTTCTATCACGGCTGTCGTTATCTGCAAGTGGCGTTGATGCCGGCGGCCGGATCTTCGCAATTGCCTTCCGTGGATGCCTTGCAGGCGGTGGTCATCCAGAGCGCCTCCACCAACGCCGGGACTTTCTCCTGCTCGTTCGATCTTTTCAACCGCATCCGGACCGCCACGCGCTGGGCGCAAGCGAACAACCTGTTCAGCATCCTGACGGATTGTCCCCATCGCGAGCGTTTGGGCTGGCTGGAGGAAGCCAATTTGAACGGACCGTCCCTCCGTTATGAATTCGACCTGGGCCTGCTGGTGGCCAAACAGATGCAGGACATGGCTGACAGCCAGACCTCCGATGGTCTTGTCCCTGACATTTCGCCGGAGTTCACCGTTTTCTCCGGCGGGTTTCGCGACTCCCCCGAATGGGGCAGTTCGGTCATTCTTCTCCCGTGGCAGCAATACCTTTTTACCGGCGATGACACGTTGATGCGTCAATACTATCCAGCGATGACCAATTATTTTCAATATCTGGCGGCCCAGGCGGCCGGCAATTTTCTCAACTATCCAAATGGATTGGGCGATTGGTATGACATCGGTCCGAACGCGCCCGGTTATCCGCAGAACACACCGGTCTCCCTGACGGCCGACGCGTACTATTGCCTGGACGCGCAAATTTTAGGCCAGGTCGCGGCCGAGATTGGCCGGACCAACGACGCGGCCGTGTTCAATCTCCTCGCCACCAATATCGCCGCCGCCTTCAATAACACCTACTACTCGGCGGCCAATGGTTATTACTCGACCGGCTCGCAGACGGCGCAAGCGTTTCCGCTCTATTTGGGAATAGTCAGCCCGGCCAATCAGGCCTCGGTCATGGCGGCGTTGATCGGCAACATCAATTCCGCCGGATTGACTACAGGTGAAGTGGGTCACCGTTACCTGTTGCGCGCGCTGACCGACTTTGGCCGCCCGGACGTCGTCTTCAATTTGCACAGCGGCACCAGCGATCCCGGGTACGGCTACATTCTCAACCAGGGAGCCACCGCCTTGACCGAAGCATGGGATGGCAACCCGGCTGATTCGCAGGATCATTTCATGCTGGGCCACATCACGGAATGGTTCTATCACGACCTCGCGGGAATCCAACCGGACCCGGCGGCGCCCGGCTTCCAACATCTGATCATCAAGCCCGCTTTCGTCGGTGGGATCAGTTGGGCCGACGCCAGCTACAATTCCGCTCGCGGCGCCATCACGAGTGCCTGGACTCTGACCAACAATCTGGCGACGCTTAACGTCGCTGTTCCGGTGGGTTCGACCGGAACGATCTGCCTGCCGATGGTCGGGGTGGATGTCACGAACGTCGTGGTGACGGAAAGCGGCGCAGTGATCTGGCAGAATGGCGCTGCTCTGAATGGCGCGGCGGGAGTGACCTTTAACCAGATGCAAAGTGCCGCGGGACAAACAAACTTGAATTGGACGGTCGGCTCCGGGACTTATCAATTTGCCTGGAACGTGCTCCCGCCGCCGAAGACCTACACCTGGTCCGCGCCGGTGCCGATTGCCACGGCGGATGCCACCCTGAACATGGCGGGCGCCATCGTCGGAGCGGCCTGCTTCGGGGCAACAACCTCCTCCATCACGGTGACGCTGTCCAACGGCACCAACATCCTTTTCAAGGGAGACGGCAGCACCGCAACTTGCACCGGTCAAGCGGAATTCACCGGCGCGAATACCAACCGGACGGGCAACGAGAGTTTTGACACGGT
>Ga0302320_10030037_pt1 | contig 10372 bp, 6 predicted proteins | sample Bog_T0_3_FD_202130 | JGI IMG/M metagenome (GOLD analysis project Ga0302320, IMG submission 202130) | Peat permafrost microbial communities from Stordalen Mire near Abisko, Sweden - Bog_T0_3 | ecosystem: Environmental > Terrestrial > Soil > Wetlands > Peat | place: Sweden: Abisko, Stordalen Mire... | reverse complement strand
TGTAAATATCAATCTATCCAAACAATGAAGCGCAACACTGATTTTTTTCTCACCTAGCAATCTGCGGAATCTCTAACCAAGGCGTCCAATCCTGCGGTATTAGTTACGGCAAGCATGCAGGCGACTTGATCCAAAAATACAACCTTAACTCCACCACCGACATCGTCCAATACGCACTCAACATCCAACACTCCATTTCATTTGTCATTCCCGCGGCAGCCGGCCTCTTCTACCTTTTCGGGGTCTTCTCTCTCATAAGATCCCGACCAGTCAACGCTAAGCAAGGAACCAACAAAGTCTACCCCTCTATGAAATGGCTTTTTTGGTCCTCAGCTGGATGCGCATTCGCCGCCTCATACAATCTCTCCTCCGCGGGTTCAGCAATCACTCACCAGACAGCCGGCACCGAATACATCACGGGCTCGGTCATCAGACAAGGAAACACGATGCAGGCGCTCTCGTGGATGAACTGGCTACTCACTTTCGGAGCGGCGTGGGGTTCAGGATCCATTCTCAAAACGTTCAAAGCAAAAGCGAAAGCGATGAGAAAGGAAGCTCGGAGAACAGGGCGTGAACCACCTAATATGCCTGGAGCCATGCCTGACGGCTTCCCGGAACCTTGATTTTTCACCAGCCTGTTTTATCGCACTATAGTTTTCATTTTCCTCCGGGGCGTTCTTTTCGGATCAGCATTTTCATCAAAATACCACCTGTCGTCTTTTCAGCATTTCCTGGTCCTTCACCCATCAATCACTACCTCTTGTATAGTTAACACCGCCCATCCTCGAAAAAGGCCTCTTTTGGTTGTATAAGAAGGAATTCAAAAATTCAAAAAGTATATAGTTCTGGATACAAGCATAAGCCTTAACCCAAAATCCTTCCCCCCCTGCACTTATCTCTCACTGTGAAAAATAGGTTTACTTCTCGGTATTATGTCGATTCTTTTCTCCCTTTGTCAATTTTCTTCGGACGATTTCGTCGGAACTTGTCATTATTCTCTTATATTTATTTCGCCACCCTTTCACCTCGTTCCGTTCCGTTCAGTCTGCAACTACACTCCCTGTCAACTCTTTGTCTTTGTTTAGCCTTCTCTCTGTTCTTTGTTGCACTTTTTCGTTCAGTCTCTCATTCTCGGCACATCTATTCGACTCAAGGTGCTTCGGTTCTGGGCTTTGGTTTCTTGCCATAGATTGGACGAGCAATGGAGGAGTTTTCTAATGATAAATCAACCTTAACAGCATCATCTCGACTGGACTGATGGCACCTTCAATTTCATCCATGTCTACCTACTAATCGACGACTAAAGGACAGGACATCTACGACGCGCTTCCGACTATGCTACTCTGGAGCAAGGAGGCATTATCTGAGCCGGATATGGGGGATATGGATAGGCAGGTCAATCATCTGATTGCTGGACAACTTAAAGGCATAGGGCGAAGAAAGAATTCGACTTTGTTCTTCGGGCGGAAGAATCACGTATTTCAAAGAATTTAAGTATGTTAATGTGCGGTTTGAAGCACTTATTCTACCTCCTTCAGCCTTGCAGCCCACATAAAGACAACATCACCCCTACGATCAAAAAACTCATAGCGATGATCGATCAATTATGAAGCTATTTCTACAATATTTCATACCATTTTCCCAACCTCTGATGCTTGTAATACTCCATACTCCTCCACAAAGCGTAAACCGTACCGCACGAAGTATGCGCTCACAATGATGCCCTAGCAATGCCTTTTCCCTTGCCTTTTTCATTCCCAATAACAGCACCTGGTGCATCCGCTTTATCCGCATTCGCCCTCGCTAATTTTGCCAAAGACGCCGGATCCAAATTCCCATACCAAGTTTTCAAATCAACAACATGGTTCCGCTCTCCTTCGCCGTGCTCTACAGGTGGTCCTTTGACCTCAACCTCATTTTCGGGACCTTTGAAGACTGCCCAACTACTTGCATCCTCAGAACGTAGACCGAATCCTTTTCCCTTCAAGGCGATGACCTGGAAATTGCGGAGTAGAATTGCGTCGCCTGCATTGAGAACTGGCAGGGCCTCTTTGTAAGGACGGAAGACTTGGACTTCGGAAACAGAGGCGGGAGCGATGGTTTGATCTGTCACGTTGAAATTGATGAGATAATGTCGAGGTCCATTCTTGGCACGCTGGGCCTCTGGAGGAGTAGTGGTAGCTATTGCGATAACATCGATCTTTTGATTGATATGAAAACGGAGCATCTTCAATGTGGTGAATTCGCTAAGATCTGTCCGCAGGGTTCGCGACATCCTTAATTTAACATCCGTCACAGGCGGTCTTCTCAGATTATGTTTTGTTGGTGAGTCTAATGCCGAAGTTGCAAGTTCTACACTTGCATCATGGCCTTTAACCTGACTTTCTTGGGCATCGAAGACGATAGAGGGTGATCGCCTCGATCGACTACTAGCCTTGCTTCTCGTACTAACAGGGGTCACAGCTTGAGCAATCTGTACCTCGGCTGGTTTCTTTCCTCGAGTTTGCCTTGGAGTAACATGTTTGGTATGCTCAAACGTTTCAACTTGTGGCTCTGGTGTGATGGATTTTCGTGATCTTGTTCGCATATGGGTAGTAGAGCTGCTTGCTTCAACTGCATCAACATGTGGCTCTGGAGTGACGGATTTCCGCGACCTCGTCCGTCTTGGCGGAGTCGTTTTAAGAGCCTCTGTTGGTTCCGGTTGTGGTCTTGGAGTGACGGATTTCTTCGATCCCGATTGCCTGGGAGTAGCAAAGCTCGTGATTTCTGTCTCAACATGCGGTTCTGGAGTAACGGACTTCCGTGATCTTGTCCGCCTGGGGGATATGTTCTTGGCTATATCATGCTTGATTGCAGGTGTAGTAGATCTCTTTGGCGATGGGTGTTTAGGACTAGCAATATGCTCGTCGACAGTTTTCAATTCAGCAGGGGAAAGTGGTGGTTCGGATGATTCGGCCAACGTTTGAGTCAGAGGCTCCTCTGTAAAGCCTTGTATTTCAACGGAAATTTTTCTCTCCTCAAATTTGATATTCTCTTGATTTGATGACGTAGATGCAGCGCGCTCAGCTGTCAAGCTCGAATTTGAAGTCTCTGTCGAAATAATGCCTATAATTTTATCTTCAGATTCCTCAATTGTCGATACGAATGATACTTCTGCTATAACTGTATGTGAGATCTGTGTATTATCGGGAGTAGGAAGCTGCGCGTTGCCACCCTGTTTTAGAGATTCTTCATCAACAAAATCGAGATTCTGGGCATTCTGGTCATGTTCGAGATCTTCAGTATCAGATGGCAGTGAAAGAGCTAGATTGGATTGTGCTTCATCATTAGCACCATCCAAGTTGAACATTCTGCTGAACAGCGATGGTCTCTGTCGTGATGGCGAGTGTGAATCGCTTTGTACTAGATTTTGAGACAGACTTGCTATCATATCCGTCTCAGTAACTTCTAGGACGGCAGCGTTGTCTGAAATGAGCACTTCACTAGCCTCGCTGACTTGGCTCCTTGATTGACTAGCAGCAACATCCAAGCCCATGGCCATTTCAGCAACCTCTTTTTGTTGCAATGACTGGTGTTCAACTTCTTCGGGTGCGGAATCTTCTGCCGAGAGATCTTCGTCTATTTCGGGTTGCTTCTCTAAATCCATTGACTCCGCCTCTAATGCAGCTTCATCATCCGCGCCATCATGGATAATTTCGATTGGGCGCTCTTCTAATACGATTCGGATAGGAGGCTCGTCTATCTCCTCATCTTCATCTTCCACCACAGACATTTCATCGGAGTCGTCAGCTCCAGAATCCCTGTCGTTATCTTCCTCTCCCTCTTCGTTCCCGGCCAGAAGCCTTTGTGATCTTTCTTCAATCACTTCATCCTCCCCAGACGGTTCCTCAGCGGATTCCGAAGAAGATTCTCTTGCAAATGCTTGAGATATACGATCCGACGGGGTAAGATTTTCCGTGCGAACGACTTCTTGGGGGCCAATCTCCTCCTCTTCGAAGTCTCCTTCCTCTCCGTCATCGTCTTCGCTTTGATCCGCCCCATCAGACTCTTCAGCATGTTCTAAAGGCTCTGAGCTTCTGGGGCGCTGAACTGATGGCCTTGCATTAGGAGCGACAGATCTCTCTTGAGGCTCTTCCTCCGCAGCATCCTCTTCTTCATCATCAGAAGATAATAGGTCGATAACCACGGGTTCCGCTTTAAATTGGGAACGCTCTTCATCTATGTCATCTTCGTCATAGCTCTCCTGGTCTTGCTCATCACCCGTGTATTCGCTCCTTTCATCCATATCACTTCCTTCACGCGGGAAGCGTTGGGGACGTCCGTCTTCAGAAAACTCATCCTGGGGCCCAACAAACCTACCGTCTTCATCAAACTCATATTCACCTACCTCATCAACCGCCTCGTCATGCTCAAACCCATCTTGAGAAGCTTCTTCGTCATCCTCTGGGAATGGCTGTCTTTCCTTATTATAGAAGCGCTGCTCTCCATCGTACTCTTCATCGTACTCTTCGTCGTACTCTTCGTCGTACTCTTCCCGTTCCTCGGAACCCTCTGCAGATTCCGCCTCGCCATCACTATCTTCAGTCAAGTCGACAACCGCGGATTGAGCACTTTGTGAGCGTGACATTGCAGGCGGGCCAGTATACAGACCCTTGTTGGCTGGGGGCTCATCATTCATGTCATCCCTAAGTTCCGGATAAGGTACTGTGGCAGACGGCCAAGTAGAACTTATGGACCTCTGCTGAATATCCTCAGGATCTGGGTACAGCTGCTGGGCATTGGAAATTACTTCGTTTTTACCATTTGCGAAATACAGATTTTGTCCCTGGCTAGGTCCAATATAGACTTCTCCAGGATGAGCCTCTACCATAACTTCATCGGTAACGGTATGCGTCTGATCCAATTGCTCTGGTAGGGCACGCCTATGCTCTTCCTCCCAGTGGCCCCCGAATGGGTGTTGTGAAACAAAGTATGGATCGTTCACAGGCCTAAAATCAAGTGTCGGACTTAAATTGGGAATGGTAGAGTCATTTTGCTCATTGATGCGGTCTAGATGCTTCCTGTGGTGTTGCAAATCATCCTCATCCTCATCCTCATCCAACACAGCTTGCTTTGTGACTTCAGGCGCGGACAATTCAGACCAGTTCTGAGAAACCAAAGAGAATTCATCTTGAGCTTTCGTTACAGAAGCTTCGAATCTAGTTTCGGAGGGTTGGGGTTGCAACTGAGGTGACGAGGGAACTTTTTGGCTAAAAATTTGTGCTTGAGTTTGTTTCCCATCATATTCGGCTTCCGGGTGTATCTCCGGTAGCTGTTGGACATTGTTGGAAGTACGAGTTTCTTGGGTCACTTGTTGCATTTGCGCTTGATCATCCTCAAGATCCATACTTCGAGCTTCGTGATTTTGTATGCCTGTGCCATGAATAATTTGTTTTGAGAAATCTGCCAGTACCTCTGCAGCAGAGTCTTCCTCGAGCCCTATTGTTTGAACAGCTTCATCTGTCATAATTATGGTCGGACCTGAAATAGGCGCAAGGATTCTTGTAGGTGACTCATCTTCAGGTTCTTCGACTTCTGGACTGGGCGATTTGCTGCTATATCTCCATGTTGTGCTCAGCCTTGTTCTCTTTCTCCCTTTCCCAGGTACTGTACCATCTTCTTCTTCGAATGGGTCGTAGTCTGATTCAAAGAGAGATCCGTATGATGTTCTAGCACGTTTAATGAAAGCCGGAGACGACCACGTATCATACCCATTCGTGGTAGCTTCACCTCGGGAGAAAATCGTGCTAGATGGTAGTGGAGGTGGTACGGGTTCTGGCGCAGGTATTTCTGGTTCAGTCACTTGCACTGGTTCCGGGGTTGGGTGATCGATGTCTATTACATTGGCCTTTTCGGAGCCATCCTGGCGAAACTGTCCTTAATTAGAAAGTGATGCTTCTCTGAAATTTCGTAACTGACCTGTAGGAGCACCCTCTCCGTAAACTTCAGCTCAAAATCCACCCCCCTACCTGGTGTCGCATTTGTGGATTCGTCCTGAATATACTCTGCCCCATCTAAACTCAATATGACTTCGTCCCCACTAGCAATCCCGGATTTTGCAATGAGTTTGGCGCTGGATCCAGAGAATTGTGCACGCACTTGTCCTTTTGCCCTGCGCAACCTGAAGTCGGGTTCAGCCAGCAGGAATGCTACAGAACCAGTCGCCGAGCTGTAAGGCCACGTGAGAGTTACTGTAGCTTTAATAGAGCACGAGCTTGCGTTCGAATGGGTCGCGGAGAGCTCTGCGATAGGTATATGTGTTGTAGAATGTAGCATCGTCATTGAGCCGTCAACTGCCGTTTCTTGTTCGTTCGCCATTGTAAGTAGCTCTCAGCCCTCAGATTTCTCCGATAATCGACCTCGCAATTTAAACATGTCCCTCTCGGTCTATCTCACTGGCGTTGGGATCCGAAGGGCGAAAGAGTCGATATCATGCAGTTTTTGTGATCGGAGGTTAAGTTGTGGACGCGTTGGAATGCGAGCTTTGAATTTAAGCTCATAGCGACTAAGGCAACTTTAACCGAGCAATATATTAATTGCCCCATGGCCTGCAGTAACATCACGACATCAGATCATTCATAATTTACTATAATAATGTGGAGCTGTAAACCATTTTCTTCCTGTTCTGTCTTTCTTGTTACTAGATTCTCTTCATCTCTTCCTTTTACATAAATGTATTCATATCATATCCTGTGAGCAGGTTTTCAAAGTTTGGCCTTCCTCGTTCGCTGAGTTTACCACCCAAGACTCCCGGAAGCCGTCCTTGTTTATAACTTCAAGATGGGCTCTATCCGTGAGCCTCTGGATGTCAAGAATATTGCTATAATTGGCGCCGGGCCGACCGGGCTTGCTGCTGCCAAATTTCTCCTAGCCGAGAAGGCATTTGACAAAATCGATATCTTTGAGCAGCAAAGCGAAGTGGGAGGAATCTGGAATTATACCCCAAGCATATCAGACAGCGTTCCGGTCCCCCAAACATCTCCTCATGTACCCCTAGACAAACCAATATGGCCAAAAAACGGGATAGTTCCTATCTTTTCAACCCCCATGTACGACCAGCTGAACACCAATAACATTAGAGACCTGATGGGCTTCTCCGACCTATCCTTCCCCCCCAACACATTGCTCTTCCCAGCTCGGCAAGATGTCCAAAAGTACGTTGTGGAGTATTCACAGGACATCAGGCACCTCATTTCCTTTTCTGCTCAGGTCCAAGACGTTCGCCTTGTACCAGAGAATGATCGAGATCGGTGGCAAGTCCTCTCAAAATCTACTATTACCAATGACGAAGCTAGCAAAATATACGATGCTGTTGTTGTTGCTAGTGGCCATTATGGGGTTCCATTTATCCCCTTGGTACCAGGAATCGAGGCCTTTCACGCCGCTTACCCAGAAATCATCACACATTCGAAGATCTATCGAGCGCCTCGGTCTTTCGCGGGCAAGAAAGTAATAGTAGTTGGTAATTCAGCTTCAGGTTTAGATATTGGAGCGCAAATTAGCAACGTGTGTAAAAATCCTCTGCTCAACTCTATCAGAAGCCCAGCCCGCCTGAAAGTGGGGCAAGATAATAGGGAAGAAGTCTCACCTATCGCAGAATACCTAATCGAAGAACGCGCAGTCAAGTTTGAGGATGGACGTATTGAGAAGAATATTGATGCAATTGTATATTGTACGGGCTATCTCTACTCATATCCGTTTCTCGAATCGATGAGCCCACCAGTTGTGACAACCGGTCGACGTGTTATTGGATTGTATCAGCAGCTTTTCGACTTTCGCCATCCAACGCTAGCTTTCACCGCATTATCTCAAAAGATCATCCCATTTCCAGTTGCTGAAGGGCAAGCTGCAGCAATTGCAAAGGTGTGGGCAGGTAAATTGAAACTGCCTAGCAGAGACGAGATGGAGCTTTGGGAGAAGAGAAGAGTGGAAGAGCGTGGTGATGGAACATCTTTTCATGTGCTTGTGTTCCCTGAAGATGCTGAATATCTGAATGGGTTGCATGATTGGGTCAAGACTGCTGAAGGAGGATTCAGCAAAGAACCGGCTTTCTGGGGCGCCAAGAATATGCGAATTAGGGAAGGCTATGTGGAGGTGCGGAAGAAGTTTGTAGAAGGAGGGAGTGTAGCTACGACCTATGAAGAATTGGGCTTTGATTTTGACAAGGTGAATGCACAGAGTCCTTTATAGAACACCAGTGGTCGCAATTGATGAACCACTGCATACGCCCTCTATTCTTTTTGAATGTTTTAGATACTGAGAGACATTTAATTCGAATACTTCAAGAGATAAGGTACACTTAGAGCTCAATATTCCAAATAACATACAGCATTTAAAAGGTAATTAGTGGAATCGACGGCGGACGGAAATTTGAAATGGCGCATCAATTATGCCCACCGCTGCTGGAAGGATGAATATTGACGCACAATGTCTAAAAGGTTAGAATGTGTACATAGCAGTAACCTAGAACTGTAAATGACGATATCCTCAAACTTAAATTAAGAACGGCTTTACAGAAGTGGCGTTTGCACCAACTAAGCACTTGAAATATATTGGGAATGGAACAGGCGTCTGGCTTTGAAAGGAATATCCCGAAGCTTCAATTGAGGTATGCTGTAGGAAGCTCAATCAGTGACTGCAAATTAAATCATCCTTCTCTCATATATCGGCGTTTAACGATCAGACTTCGCCAATAATTTATCTCAAGCTCAACCAGCGACACGCTCTGCATGGCGGCTGATTCGTATTACCAGAGTTGAAGTTTTCATCATGTCATGGTGCTATGGACACTAATCAAATTTGCTTACCTATATATAGGTATATATACCATTCTGTCAAAGCCTATCTTGCAACGGGAATGGAACATCGTCCAGGATCATTTTTCCCCCTCTTCTTATCATTTACCATCTTTTAGGTCATCATCGGGTCATGGAAGCCGCACGAGGGGCCCTCGTGACGATGGTTTTAAAGTGGTCATCAATCTTGACCACACATCGGAGTCGACCGCTGAGTTGAGTTTTGGTTCGAGCGGTCGAAGATTTGAGTTGGAGGTCTTGCTGTTAAGGAAGAAGAAGAAGAAGAAAAACAAGAGAAGATTAGAAATAAAAGTCTTCAAATAATCCAGCGAGTCGAGCTCGCTTAACTTTAGTGGGGATGTTCAAGTGAGGTATGGTACGGAGACCGAGATAAATACACGGAGTCAAGAGCAACATTTAGCAACATTTATTGTAGTCCACTTCGCCATTCACAACCAATTCAACACATCACCATATTCCGAATTTCAATCTGTTCCATACAATCTCCGTACCGTTTGAACGACCCTACGACCCTTTACGAAGTAATACGCACGAGATCCATCTTCTGCCAAAACATCCACCACCAAGAAATTCGAAACACAATCGTCCCATTACCTTCCTCCCTTGGCTCACGTTCAACACAAAGTACAAAGCTCTAAAAAGTTACCGCCTCGCCGCAGCTCTATTCAATATTCTCCAAGCTTGGGAGCTTCCCTAAAGCCTCCGCCGTCTTAATTCTTTGCATCCGTTCGTAATGGACAATTTGTGGAGTCGCCGGTCGTAAGTTCTCTTTCCCATCCTGTTTGCAATGCGCCTGCTAAAAGTGTTGTGAATTTTAGCTCAGGCAAGCTTTCCCTCTCAACTCCACCTACGAATGGATCCCCAGTTACTAGCACCGATCACCCTACAAGAGGCTATACAATGGGAAGAAAAAATGGCGCAGACAGCTCCTCCCATAGCAATAAAAACCCTTTCAGCGCTCTGCCTTCAGCAGGTCTATCATCCCCAACTGCCGGTGCATTTGGCGCATTTGGATTTGGTACTGGCGCCTTTGCTTCCTTTGGGAATTCGAAGGCTGTAAAGACAAATAATTCGCTGGATTTTGGAAGTGTTGTGAAGACTCCAACTACCGAGAAACAGCTCAAAGGATTAGGACCTAGGGCATCTAAGGCCTCTCTCACAGATTCAAAGACTTCTACAGCCACACCACCACCCGCGCATAATTTGAGGCATAGTTGGGTATTCTGGTTCCGCCCGCCAATCTCAAAGTCAAACGGTTTTGTGGAGTATGAAAAAACGTTGCATCCAATGGCTACATTTAGCACAGTGGAGGAATTCTTTTCGATTTATTCGCACATGAAACGCCCATCAACTTTACCTCTCGTATCCGATTATCATATCTTCAAGAAGGACATTCGTCCTGTTTGGGAGGATGAGGAAAACAGAAGTGGTGGGAAGTGGGTTGTCAGGTTGAAGAAGGGAGTAGCAGATCGATACTGGGAGGACTTGTTATTGGCGATTATTGGTGATCAGTTTGC
>Ga0302320_10030032_pt1 | contig 10373 bp, 10 predicted proteins | sample Bog_T0_3_FD_202130 | JGI IMG/M metagenome (GOLD analysis project Ga0302320, IMG submission 202130) | Peat permafrost microbial communities from Stordalen Mire near Abisko, Sweden - Bog_T0_3 | ecosystem: Environmental > Terrestrial > Soil > Wetlands > Peat | place: Sweden: Abisko, Stordalen Mire... | reverse complement strand
ATTGAAAATTCTACAGATTTGTGCCGTGGTAAATTGTCTGATAAATTTGGGAATACAATATATTTAGAGCTTTACCAGCCAATAACTAATTCAATTCGTCGAGATGGGGTCGGTGTAAAAAATGACAATCAGATTTTTAAAATTACTGTCGAAAGCGCCGCTCACGCTCCGTCCTTACATTCCATGCTTCGACCGTATGAACTCCTCCAGGAGCACCCAGTCACGACATCTGCAGACAGAACCCAATGGTTTGATTTACATGAAGGGGCGCTTCTACTCACCTGCCTGGCACTGCTTCCTGAACAGTGACCAGGGGGCGGATCCGAACAGTCTGAACCAGTACGCCTATTGCGGCGGGAACCCGATGACGGCCACCGATCCTTCTGGGATGTTCTCCTGGGGCGGGTGGAACAGCTTCTGGCACGATGTGGGTCATTCGGCGAGTGTGAATTGGGATCACGGCAGGAGAGGTATTGAAGTCGGAGCTGCAGTGATTGCATGTATCGCGGTGGACTACTTTAGTTGCGGGACAGCCTCCGATACGAACCCCGAAATCATGGCTGCAGCAGAGGGGGGAACTGAAGTTGCCGCAGCGGGGACAGGAGCAGGAGTTGCAGCAGGGGCAACTGCTTTCTCAATGCCAGCTTACGTTGGTTACGATGCGGCCATTGGATTTGGTGCGGGGGGTCTGATTGGGGCCAAAGGTAGCGATTGGTGGAGTTGGAGAGGTGCCTGTGAGGGTGCTGTGTATGGGGCATCTCTTGGTTTTGGCTTTGATTGTGTCTCAAGCGGATTGGCAAGTAGCGCTAATGGTGGTGGTTTCTGGGCAGGGGTAAACAATACTGCCTTGAGCGCAGGTAAGGCCGCGATTCAAATGCCGACAACGTTGTCGGCTGTCGGCCAAAGCGCATTTACTGGAGGACTTTTGAATGTGGCCATGCATGGAGGGAGCCCCTGGAACAACTTTAGAGATGGCGCAATTGTAGGTGGAATGTCCGCCATGGCCGATTACAGCGGATTGCTTGGCACAGGTCCTCTCGGTAGATTTGCGGGCGAAGTAGGTGCTAGGTCTATTTATGGAATGGCAAGCGGACAGCCCCACACTGGTGGATTTTATCTAGAAAGCCCTGCCGGTAATTCCATTGGCCAGTGGCTGTCTGGTTATATCCCCCAGTAGCATCAGAACCGCAAATGCAATTTGTGGAGTTTGAAATGAATATCAACAATATAATACAATCGTTCATAATTTCAGGCAGTTTGTTGCTGTTCGTTGATTGTGCCATTCCTCATGCTGTTGCCACGGCACCTATGGCCTCAGCTTCGCGCGACATCGAAACCAAGAATTTCGTTCATTCACCAGACAAAGCCGTGATCTATATTTATCGCGATGAATATGCTGCGTACTATGTATTCATGGGGATTTTGGTAGATAAACAACCCATTGCGCGTACTGTATCGTGGTCGTATCTACGTCTGGAATTAAGTCCTGGTCACCATGAGATCACCTCCAGGGCAGAAAAGGATGACGAATTTGCTTTCCAGGCCGAAGCGGGGAAGCTTTACTTTTTGCGTCAAGTGGTCATGCCTGGCATCAAACTCCCCCGCAGCAAGTTGGTATCTGTGCCAGAAAACGACGGTCGGACGGGCGTGAATAAGTGCAAGCTTCTGGATGTGCCCACAACGGTGCCTGAGTAAAAGAGTTGGACCTCCCGCCCTCGCCACGCACGGATGCTTTCATCCTTGAGAGTTTATACAAATTTGGAGTGTTCAGGGTGACCACAAGGATCGCCAAAGGGGAAACAAGGGCGCACATCGTGCGTCCGCCAGTTTCCCCGCTGAGCCGTCCATGGCGTGTCCGCGTGAGTCCATTTGGTGGCTTGGATGATGCCAAAGACCGCCACCGAAGGGGGTGGGCGTAGGGTGCTTCTCCTCAAAACGAAAAATTGGGGAACATGACTTTCAGGATCGACCGACCATCCCTGAGCCATCATCCCGAGCCGCCACTCCTGACCCTGGAGCTGGCCATCCTGGAATCACTTGCGCATCAGTTCGGGAAACGCCTGCGGATCGAACCGCCCTTTGCCGTCCTTGTCCATGTCCCAGGGATCACTCAGTTCCCGGTCGTGGGGTAGTAGCTCTGTCTCCGGGTCCTTGCGCAGGATCTCGCCCACCTCGCGGCGGATCCGTCGATGAGCCTCGGCCTTGTCGGCCTTCTCGGACTCCGAGGTTGTGTAGCCAGAGATCGGGGTTTTCCTTCGGGAGCGGGTCATAAGGTGGCCAGTATACCGCCCGGCCAAGTTGGTGGATCTGACGCTGCACCCCTGGCTCGCATGGTCCTGGAGCTGGCCATCCTGGAGCTGTCACTGTGGCCGTACCCTTCGGCTTTCCCGTCCGTCCTGGGCTCCGATGGAAACCTGGAACCCGAAGATCAGAAATCCCATTCGCCGGGGTGGCCGTGTCCATTTCCGTTGAGGATTCTGGAGCCAGCCATTGCCGGGGAGATGGGGTTCCTGATCGAGTTTCTGTACGGCCGCTCCCGACTTTCGAACCCCGGCCATCGGGGACAAGAATTCCATTCGGAAAGGGTCAGGCCGGTTTTCCGGTCTCGCCTTCCCGGCGACCTGGGCGCAGGGGGAGGCGCTGGCCTGCGCCTGGGGAAATGGCTGATGGGCATGTGGGTGGTGTCCTCGGTCCTGGGGGTGGTGGCCGCCGCTCTGGCCCTCGGCGTCACCGGGAAAGTCTTTCCCGAAGTCCTGCCGGTGTTCGGGAGAAGACCCCTCCCGCTTTTCGGCAGTTCCAGGAAAAGGGCCTGAGCCCCTTTCCTGGATTTCACCCTGCCGTTTGTCCCGGTCGTGAGCCCCCCCATCTCAAGGGGGCTCATGTCCGGGCGCGAGCGAAGCGCCGAAGTCCCTGCGGTCCTGAATGACCTGGTTGGGTCGGCTCCTCCCACGGACGCCCCGGCTTCCGGGACCGTGCCAGGCGCTTTTCCTGGCGCGGTCCTGGAGGGGTGGGCCGCGCCGGTTTGGCCCTTACAGAGCCCTCCGCGAACCGCTTGCGGTCGTGGGGGGTAGGGATACCTTTGAAACGAATGTCGCAGCGTAACGGAGACATTTGTTTCGAAGGTATGATGTCCATCCGCCGAAGGTGGATTCCGAGGTATCCCATGCAGCTCATCCCGAAGGCCCAAGGCGACACCTCCAAGACCCTGCGCCTCAAGGTCCACCCCTGGACCTACCAGCAGCTCCAGGAAGCCGCTGGTGAGGCAGGAATCACCATCGAGGAGGCCGCCGACCAACTTCTGGCCCAGGCCCTGAAGCTGCTCCGGCTGCACAAGCGCCGAGCAGATCGGAAAGGGCAGGAGTAGGCCGGGCTGGATCGGCCCCAGTTCGGGCTCCCTGGCGGTCGGTTATGAGAGCGTGTCTCAAGGCGTCCGTGAGAGACGGAGGCCAATCCTTCCCCAGCTAGGAAAGGGTTTCGCCCCCCACGGCGGGAAGCCTGCGCGGGCCAGGAAATGCTTTTCCTCACGGAAGCCGGGGCGGCGGCCATGGGCATGGAGCCCTGGGTGAATCCATTCCCGGCGGCGGCGAAATGTCATTTGCTTGTGCCGGATTCCCTTTTCCTGGCGCTGGCCAGAGCCATTTCCTTGCCCGTGGTCGTCCCTTTTCTGGCGGCCCTCCAGGTGGGATTCTCGGTGATCCCAGTCCTCCGGGCAGGACTTTCCGGGCGGCTGAGGCGGATTGGAAAAGGGAGAGCCGCTGCCGTGCAGCTGGTTACGCGGGAGGGCGGGAAGCCCATGGGTCACGGGTTTCCCGTGCGGCAAGAATGGGCACGGGGCGAAGATGCAAGCACGGGTTCCTATCCCTCCTGGTGGAATCCCTGTGCAGGTTTTCTCTTAATTTATTAAAAGAAAAGAGCTCCCCCAACCCCCAACGTCCGTACGGGGGTGGGCTTTTTCTCATAGCCGCTAAAAAAAGAAAGGGTGAAGGGTGAGGCTGGTTGGGACTCAGTTGCCCGACTGGGCGATGACGGCGTCCAGCACTTCCATTACAAAATTCTGCTTCGTCCGGGTGAGTTGGCGGATGGTCTGGAACTGCTGTTCGAGCCGGGAAGCAGGGCCGCGTTTCGGTCTCGGCCTTGCGTCATAGCCCAGCAATTCATCCGGGGTCAGGCCCAGCATCTGGCAGAGGACAGGAAGGATGGAAGCCGGGAGGCGCAACCGGCCGACTTCGTAGTCGGCAAGGGTCTGTTGGGCGATGCCGAGGCTGTCCGCAAGCTGCTGCTGGGTGGTGTTCTGGTCTTTGCGAGCCTGCGCGATGCGGGCTCCCATGGCTTTGAAGAATTGCGTGTCCTTGCTGTTCACGGGCTTCCTGCGGGGGATGAGAACAGCCATGAGAGTAAATCTCCTTTCCGGTTCGCCCTTGACGTTACCGGATTGTGCGGTAAGCATCCAACAAGAAGTTTTCGCACGAACCCCCTTGACAGGTTTTTCACGGAAGGAGGAAACCATGGCCAGAATCCCTGATGCTGAGCTGGAGCGCCTGAAGACTGAAATCAGCATGGAACGGCTGGTGGAGGCCGCCGGGATCACCCTGACCAAGTCCAACAAGGACCGGCTGGGGAAGTGCCCGTTCCACGAGGACGGCGAGCCGTCCCTGGTGGTGACGCCCGCCAAGAACCTCTGGCACTGCTTCTCCTGCCAGATGGGCGGCGGCCCCGTGGACTGGGTGATGAAGGCCCAGGGCATCAGCTTCCGGCACGCCGTGGAGCTGCTGAAGGCGGACCTTTCCCTGGCCGCTGAGCCGGTGTCGTCGGTGAAACGAAGCCGTATCCGCACCCTGCCGGCACCCGTGGCCTTCGACGCCGATGATCAGGCCCTGCTCCGGCAGGCCATCGGCTACTATCACGAGACCCTGAAGCAGGCCCCGGAGGCCCTGGCCTACCTGAAGGGCCGGGGTATCGATCACCCGGAGGCCATCGAGCGGTTCAAGCTGGGCTTTGCGAACCGGACCCTGGGCTACAGCCTGCCCATGAAGCAGGTGAAGGCGGGCGGCGAGATCCGGGGGCGGCTGGCCAAGCTGGGGATCTACCGGGAGAGCGGCCACGAGCATTTCACCGGGAGCGTGGTGATTCCCGTCCTGGACGAGGCGGGCAACGTCCAGGAAGTCTATGGCCGCAAGATCAACGACGACCTGCGCAAGGGCACCCCCTACCACCTGTATCTGCCGGGACCGCATCGGGGCGTGTGGAACGTGGAGGCCTTGCGGGAGTCGAAGGAAATCATTCTCTGTGAGGCCCTGGTCGATGCCCTGACCTTCTGGTGTGCCGGGTACCGCAACGTGACGGCGGCCTATGGCGTGGAGGGATTCACGGCGGATCACCTGGAGGCGTTCGAGCGCCATGGTACGGAGCGGGTGCTGATCGCGTTCGACCGGGACGACGCCGGGGACCGTGCCGCCGTGAAACTGGCTGAGAAGCTGATGGAGGAAGGGCTTTCGTGTTACCGGATCGCGTTCCCGAAGGGCATGGACGCGAATGAGTACGCTCTGAAAGTGGCTCCTGCCGCCAAGTCGCTGGGGTTGGCGATCCGTGCGGCGGAATGGATGGGGAATGGAAAAGCCCCGGAACGCCCCGTGGAGCGGCCTTCCGCGAGAAAAGAAGCGGCTAAGGAAGAAATAGCTCGGGAGGTGCTGGCCCAGACGAAAGCATCAACGCCCTCTGTCCCTGTTTCTCCTTTAGCCGCTGCGCCGGAGGCGGTAAAGCCGCCCGCACCGGAGGCCCTGGACGATGTGCCTTTGCCCGCCATGCGCGTGCCGCCCGCGCCGGGCGAGGACCTGGCGCACGAGATCCAGGGCGGGGACTTGCTGCTGGCGCTGGAGGACCGGTGCTACCGCATCCGGGGCTGGGCGAAGCCCCTTTCCTCCGAGGTCATGAAACTGAACGTGATGGTGACGAAGGGCGAGCACTTCCACGTGGACACCCTGGATCTCTACCAGGCCAAGGCGCGTGTTGCCTTTGTCCGGCAGGCCAGCCTGGAGCTTTCGGAGATCGAGGACCGGCTGAAGGTGGACCTTGGGAAGGTGCTGCGCAAGGTGGAGGCGTTGCAGGCCGACCAGTTGGCCGCAGCCCTGGCGGAGCAAGGGAAGCGCCCGGCCCTGAGTGAGACGGAACATGCCGCGGCGCTGGCCCTGCTGGAGTCGCCGGACCTGATGGAGCGCATCCTGCGGGACTTCGAGGCCCTGGGGATTGTGGGCGAGGAGTCCAACAAGCTCACCGGCTACCTGGCGGCAGTGTCGAGGCTCCTGGACCGGCCCCTGGCGCTGATGATCCAGAGCGCGAGCGCCGCCGGGAAGTCCAGCCTCATGGACGCCGTGTTGGACCTGCTGCCCGAGGAGGACGTGGTGCGCTACTCGGCCATGAGCGGGCAGAGTCTGTTCTACATGGGCGATCGCGCCCTGCGCCACAAGATCCTGGCCATCGCGGAGGAGGAGGGGGCGCGGCAGGCCGGCTACGCCCTGAAGCTGCTCCAGTCCGAGGGGCGGGTCACCATGGCTTCCACCGGCAAGGACCCGAACACCGGGATGCTCATCACCCATGACTACACGGTGGAAGGGCCGGTGATGCTGTTCCTGACGACGACGGCCATCGACCTGGACGAGGAGCTGCTGAACCGGTGCCTGGTGCTGACGGTGAACGAGAGTCGGGAGCAGACCCGCGCCATTCATGGCATTCAGCGCCAGCGGGAGACGCTGGAAGGGCTGCTGGCGAAGACCCGGCGGGATAGCCTGCTGGCGCTGCATCGCAATGCACAGCGCCTGCTCCAGCCCCTGGCGGTGGTGAACCCCTACGCCGACCAGCTGAGCTTTCGGGATGACCAGACCCGGAGCCGCCGGGACCACGTGAAGTACCTCACGCTCATTCGGTCCATCGCCCTGCTGCACCAGTTCCAGCGGGAGGTTAAGACGGTCCCGCAGGGGGACAAGCTGCTGCACTACATCGAGGTCACGGCCTCGGACATTGTCCTGGCCAACGAACTGGCCACGGAGGTGCTGGGGCGGACGGTGGACGAGCTGCTGCCCCAGACGCGCAAGCTGCTGACCCTGCTCCATGGCTGGGTTAAGGGTGAATGTGAGATGCAGAACCTCGACCAGGCGGACTTCCACTTCACGCGCCGCCAGGCGCGGGAGGCCACGGGCTGGGGGGATACGCAGCTCCGGATCCACCTGGACCGGTTGATGGACATGGAGTTCCTGCTGGCGCACCGGGGACGGCGCGGGCAGACCTTCGATTACGAGCTGCTTTACCAGGGAGAAGATGCGGAAGGTCGGGTTCGGCTGCTCGGCCTGATCGACTGCGTCCGCCTCCAGTCGCCCACTTCGCCCGAAGAACCTATGGATACGATGGCAACATCGCGGGGTCCGGTGCCAACCTCGCGGGGGGAGGGTGCCCAGTTCGCGGCTCCTATACGGGGGGCGCGCGGGGGGGTAGCGGAGGGTTCGCGGAGTGCCTTTGTCCCTGCTGAAGGCTTATCCGGCGAGGCTTTGATCCCATTCGCCCCCGCCAATGGGCAAAACCGCGGTACTGCCCTGCCTCTCGCACCGGTCCTGTCCTACCCGCAGTTGGAGGTACGCTGATGGGCACGCGAATGGGAAGGCCACGGAGGCCCAAGCGCCCGAAGCCACCTGTGGGGAACGTGCGGGACCCGGACAGCCTCTACCACCACCTGCTGCGCTGGCTGACCTTTCTGGAAGCTCGGAGCTACTCGGTGCATACCCTGTCGGGGCGGGAGTCCAGCCTGAGATCCTTCATTCGGTGGTGCGATGAGCGCAGCCTGACCCGGCCCCAGCAGCTGGACCGGCCCATCCTGGAGCGTTACCAGCGCCACCTGTTCTACTACCGCAAGACCAATGGGGAGCCCCTGGCGATTCAGAGCCAGCGGCTCCTGCTGCTGCCCATCAAGCATTGGCTCGGGTGGCTGACCAAGCAGGGCCACCTGCTCTACAATCCAGCGGCGGACCTGGAGCTGCCCAGAAGGGGGCTGCGGCTCCCCAAGTCGATCCTGACGGCCCAGGAGGCCGAGGCGGTACTGGCGGTGCCCGATGTGGGCACGCCGGTTGGCCTGCGCGACCGGGCTATCCTGGAGACGCTTTACAGCACCGGCATGCGCCGGATGGAGCTGGTCCACCTGAAGCTGTTTGACGTGGACGGGGAGCGGGGCACGGTAATGATCCGGGAGGGCAAGGGCCGCAAGGATCGGCTGATCCCCATCGGGGAGCGGGCGCTGGCCTGGGTTGTGGCCTACCGGGAGCGCGTCAGACCTGGGATGGTGGGCGCGGAGGATAGCGGCGTGTTGTTCCTGACCAGCGTCGGGGAGCCGCTGCTACCGAACAGTCTGACCCTGCTGGTGAAGCGGGTCATCGATCGTTCGGGGATCAAGAAGGAGGGGGCCTGCCACCTGTTTCGGCACACGATGGCGACACTGATGCTGGAGAACGGGGCGGACATCCGGTTCATCCAGGCGATGCTGGGCCACGCGAGCCTGGAGACGACCCAGATCTATACCCTGGTGAGCATCCGGCAGCTCAAGGCGATCCACACGGCCACCCACCCCGGCAAGTTTCCGGAAGCGGTGCGGCACAGGCTGGAGGACGAACCGGAGCCCACGGCAGAGGACCTGCTGGCCCAGTTGGACGAGGAGGCGGAAGACTAAATCCGCAGGGGAAGCGAGGGACCGGGAGCGGGTAGGATGGAGACATCATGCCCATCCCGGTCGATGTTTTTCCTTTAGCTGCTGGCCTTTCGTTGTGGCCAGAGCGGAGGTACACCGGCAGATCCGCGTCGGGGGGGTCACGAAGGCACCGGGGCGGCTGTACCGAGGTAAAGCCGCGCCCCGTCAGGGGTTGCGGGGAATGGGCGAGAAATCTGCATCAGGTCGAACATATGCGCGGGAGGTTCTACAGTCCGGCGTGGCATTGCTTCCTCAACCCGGACCAGGGTGCGGATCCGAACCAGCTCAATCAGTACGCGTATTGCGGCGGGAATCCCATGATGCGGACCGATCCTTCCGGGATGTCGTGGCTGAGCAGCTTGATCCACGGCCTGGAGCACGACGTGCACCGGTTCGGGCACGCCATGGCAGTGAATTGGGATAATGGCCTCCGAGGTGATACTGAGCTTGCAGCCGCATTGGTGGGCTCGTATTTCCTTGGACCATGGGTTTATTCCGAGTGCGGAGGAGGCGTTCTAGGCGGCATGGCCGCAGGGGGTGCGACTGGGGCGTATTCGGGTGCAATCACCGGAGGGAATCTGCGGACAGTTGCGAAGGATGCTGTCATTGGCGCTGCCATAGGCGGCGCTGTTGGTTACTGGCAAGATTACCAATTACAGCAAGCCCAACAATACGGAAGGCCGTTGACGGATAACGAAATTTTCCTTGCTCAGCAACAGCCCTACGGAGATTCGATTGACTACTCGCAGGTTCGAGTTGTTAATACCAATTATTGGTTTGGTCAACAAGACGGTATGGCAATTACGCCAAATGGCAATATATACATGGCCAATGCGCCTGCCGACTTTACCGATAGCTTGACTGACAAGAGCTTGTTTATTCATGAGATGACACATGTTTATCAATATCAGGAAGGCGTAAATGTGTTATTGAAAGGCATGGGATTGCAGATGTTGTATTATGGCACATTTAAACTGTATGACGTTTATCGATATTCGACTCCAATCGATAGGCCGTTCTCTTCTTATAACATTGAACAACAGGGCGACATGGTCTCGAATTGGTTCTTTGGTAATTGAGACCATTTGTGGACAATGTGCGGAGATGAAAATGAAAAAATGGATATTCATTGCGGCTTGCTTGGGTATTTTAACCTCATGCTCCAATGCTTTTAGTGTTAAAATTATTGGAGATGTCAAAAATGGACTGAATTTTCAAATTGTTCACAGCTTAACGGATCCTTACCCGGTGAAGTTACACAATGTTAAAGTTGCCGTATTTGAGTATGCTTTTGCATCTCAGAAATGGGAGACGATTTGTTCTGCCTCTACTGAAGAAAAATTAGATGAGATTTCAATTCAAAACGGTAAATTACTTAATGTTCCTGTGCTCAGAGCATTTCAATGCGGTCATGCTTATCAGGTTTATGTCGCTGGATTGCCTAAAAGTGGTGGATATGGGTATGGCGATGTGATGTTTTTTATCGGCCCGGAAGGCGAAATTCAAATAATCAAATCTCCCAAGGAAATAACCATTAAGAATTAGAGGTGTGATTCGCAAGGCCCCCGCATCCCGGTCCGGAGTCCGAGCCTGCGGGCGTTCCGGTTTGACTGCGCCCCGCTCCATCCCGCGACGCCCACCCCCGCTA
>Ga0302320_10030030_pt1 | contig 10373 bp, 11 predicted proteins | sample Bog_T0_3_FD_202130 | JGI IMG/M metagenome (GOLD analysis project Ga0302320, IMG submission 202130) | Peat permafrost microbial communities from Stordalen Mire near Abisko, Sweden - Bog_T0_3 | ecosystem: Environmental > Terrestrial > Soil > Wetlands > Peat | place: Sweden: Abisko, Stordalen Mire... | reverse complement strand
AGGGTGCTGAGGAGGGTGCTGAGAGTTTGCCTAACGATTTTTATAAGGACTTAGAGTGCTTTTGTTTGCCATCAGTGCCCATAGTTTCAATGGGTTACGATCAAAAGCACTTCTGTCACGGCAGAGGCAATAGCCCCTAAGATGCCGCGTACTCCCTGCAATTCATTGGGCGCCAACAGCAATGGATGCAAGCCGCTTTTCAATCAGCGGGACTCGTCCGTAATCCAGCACGAATCCTGGCAGTACATCAAGAAACCGAGGCTCTGCCAGAAGAGTCTTCGCTGCCTGGGCCAGATAATCCCGTACGTCCTGCGGCGATTCTGCAATTTCCTGCATCACGGCTTCTCGCCCTTCAATGACCGCCACAAAGTCTTCCAGATCGTGGCTTGCCTGAAAATCCATCTTGCCCCGGCCCCGAAATGCTTCCATCTTGGTCGCCAGGAAAAAGGGTGCAGTGATCACGCGGATGGATCTTCCACCCGGCAGAGTCAGGGTGGACGCATGGCGCAATGCTGGCTCGTACCAGATATTCGTGAATCCCAGCACCTCTTTGTTCAAGGCCAGCACATCCAACGTCAATTTGCCGTTGTGCCATCGGCAAGTAAGGGGTTCTTCCCCCTGGTCTTCCGTGAAGTGGGCCTGTCGCAACCGCTCCGAGAACGCGATGTAATCAGCATAGGTGACGATCTCGGCGATCACATCGACATCAGTTGTACCGCGAATGGGCGCGGCGGCTTCGTCGGTGATCAAAAGGCCCAAGGTGACACCACCAACAAATACGATTTCATCGAGAAAAGGAGCGAGTTTGCGTACCGCATCTTCGAGTAGCGGCAGGTTCGGATCAGGCATGGATCTCCTTTTCGAGAAGTTCGATTGCCAGGTTGCGTTCCCGTGTTCTGCCGCTGCGGATGGCGTCCGAGAGCGCAAGCACGCTGTAGAACTTGGAATCGAGTAGCGCGGCCTTGGGTGCTCCTTTATAGAGCGGCGCAATCGAGATTCCCCGCACCTTACCTTCCGCATACGGCCAAACCGTTTGCGGCTCTCCGTCATCCAAAAGATGCGACTTCAGGGGCTCCGCAGCAGCAGCCGTGGGCACACCTCGCACCAGAGAACCTCTGGCAGGCGGGAAAACGTACTTCAATCCATGCCCCAAAAATTCCAGCAGTGCAGTCCGGTTTACCCGCTTTTCTGCACCAGAGATGTAGAGAAGCCCCGAATCCACACAACGTCTCAGCGCCTTGGAGACTTCCGATGGAGAGATGAAGAGACTTACAGCCAGTTCCTTCGAGGGAAGATTCGGCTCGTTCTGGATAGCGAGTTTGAGGAGAAGCGCAATGTCCTGGCCTTGCATAGAGCCATTGTAATCCGATAATTTCCAATTTGGAAACTGGAAATTATGCGGTTTGCCAGCGTGAACGTAAAACCGGGGCGAACGTCCGAGATGCAGGGGCAAATCCACCACGCACTTGAAGCGAAGGACCATACCTGGATGCTGCAATGGGATTTAGGTTCCGTCTGTGACTACAATGGACCTCGTCGAACATGCTTTGAATAGCTCTGTTCCTGAGAGGATCAAGTCGTATGAGAAATCTGCCGTTGTCGAAGGTCTATCAATTGCTTGAGCCGGGGCCGGTGGTTCTTTTGACCACGGAGGTCAAAGGCCACGCCAACGTCATGGCGATGTCCTGGCACATGATGGTCGAATTTACGCCGCCGCTGGTTGCTTGCATTGTCAGTAACGCCGACTACAGCTTTGCGGCGCTACGTTCCACCAAAGAGTGTGTTATTGCCATTCCGTCGCGGAAACTGGCGCGCAAGGTCGTTGGCATTGGCAACTGCTCTGGTCAGGACGTAGACAAATTCAAGCGTTTCAGTTTGACAGCAACTCCTGCCAAGCAGGTTGCCGCGCCACTTGTCGCCGAGTGCTTCGCCAATCTCGAATGCAAAGTGGTTAATACACGGCTGGTGAACGAGTACAACCTATTCGTTCTGGAAGTGGTCAAAGCATGGGTCGATGCCGCGCAGAAGAATCCGAAGACCATTCATCATCACGGCTGCGGAGAGTTCATCGTCGATGGAAGAAGGATCAAGCTGCAATCCAAGATGCCTTAAAGGGCGCATCACCTTTCACCGAAAAAAGATGGCGGGGTCCACCCAGGCATACTGTATCGCTCATCTCATAAATTTCTATTGCTCAAAATAGCTAGAGAATAAATCACTTGCGTGCTTGATTCCTTACCTCGGTCATCACTACAAACTTGGCCTTGCCTTTGGATCGGAGATGTATCCCTGATCGTGCAACCGATCAAGCACCTCCCATGCGTGCGTTACGTCCCCATCAGAGAACATCGTCAGCGATAGCAATGCCAACGTCATCTCGTCCACCTTGTCTCGGTTATATGCCATTGCACCATTCTCCCCAATCTTGATTGTCTCAGTGAATGGAAGCAAATGCCCCTTTGTTCTTTCACTGGGTTCAGTATCTCGCTACTACCTGAAAAGCGGAGACTATCCGGTGGGAAGGCTGCGCGGCCCTTCCCTTGCTTCGACCGTCGATTAAGCTGGCGTTCTACGCTCCCCATCCATGCGGGCCTATTCCTGCCCGCAACGCCGCCCCTTACGTGCGTACAAGCGTACAGCAATTCGGAAGAGGACCTAATTTCTTCTTCGTTTAAGTGCCCCCGCTTCATGCGGCTTTATGGCAGAAGCGGTCGGAACCCGTCAAGGCTCTCCGCATTCGCTGCGATGAACGGGCTGGAGAACGCCCGGCCTTGACTGAACCCGCCTCGCCTCTGCCCGCCGCGCAAGACATGAAGCGGGGGCACTCAAACAAAGAAATTTGGTTTGAGGCAGATGCCCTCCTTCAGATTCCGCCCCACGCGGGCACCGAGGAGAGCGAAGATCATGCCTTATGCAATCAGCAATACCAGAAACAGCAACGCGCCGCACAGCAAAAATGCGGCGCTTCCGAGCCAGTCCCCTTACCAACAGCGCACCGCACAGCGTGAAAACCCCACGCAGCAACTCATCAAGCAGGCTGTCGATTTTTTGCTTCAGCAGCTTGAAGCAGGCAAGAGCGAAACACTGACCGCCTATCTCGGCGCAATGGCTCGTTTCCATAAATACAGCTTTGGCAATATTCTTGCCATCGCGCGACAGCGCCCGACGGCTACACACGTAGCCGGATTCCACACGTGGAAGGAACTGAGCCGGTTTGTGAAGCGCGGCGAGAAGGGCATCCAGATTCTTGCCCCGATGGTTGGCAAGCGGCGCAGCAAGGACAACGCCGACCGGAATAACGTCCAGGACGACAGTACAAAGCCCGCACCTGTACTGATTGGATTCCGCGCCGTGTATGTGTTCGACGTGGCACAAACCGAAGGCGCGGATCTGCCCGAGTTCGAGCACTCGATTACCGGCGATGTGGGCGAACACCGGAACCGGTTGATTGCGTTTCTCGATTCTCAGAGCATCGCGCTTGAATACACCGAAAACATTGCGCCCGCTCTCGGCGTCAGCTACGGCGGAAAGATTGCTCTACTGCCGGGCCAGTCGAAGGCCGAAGAATTTGTGACTTTGGTCCATGAAACGGCGCATGAATATCTTCATAAATCCGACCGCCGCACCATGACGACCGCCACCGTACGCGAGACGGAAGCCGAGGCCGTGGCCTTCATCGTAGGTCAAGCCGTGGGCTTGGAGATGGGTAAAAGTTCAAGTGACTACATTCAGATGTACGCAGGGAATGCGGCGCTCTTGGCCGAAAGCCTCGAAGTCATCCAGCGCACTTCTGCGGTGATTCTCGACGCAATCACCGACGAACCAGCAACCACGCAGAAAGCACCTTCGGCATTTTCGCCAGATGTGCAGGATGCAATTGTGGAGGTGGCATAATGAAAACCCTCCTTCGCATCCTTGAGCGGGCCGGAGGTTGCCGGCCCACGCTCTACCTCAAAATTGAGAATCCGCCTTATATGGCTTTGGTGATCGAAGCCACGCCGGAACCGGGACCATGCGGGCTGCCTTCGATTTCCGTAGCGCACTACGGAGAGCAGAACGGCGATCTCATGCGCGATCCGGAGATGTGTTTCGAGTTGTCGAAACCACCGCTATGCGCCTTGTCGCTGTCTGCTTGGTACTACCGCAACGATTACATGGGCGTCGAGCAGTATTCGCGCTATCTGGATGGAAACAATTACGTTTGTATTCCCGATCTTTTCGAACAGCACGAAGCCTTTGCACGGCAGTGGGACAGGAACCTTCGCGCACAAGGGTTTCTCGAAGCCTTCACGGACAAGTCGATTCGCGGCTAGTCCGCTCCCTGCGGAGCGGACCACAGCCCCAAGTGTCGCCGCTCCGCGTGTCTTCACTCATTCACCGCTCGAAAGGAGCATACAAAAATGGAAACGTCCGTTATCAATGCCAGCGAATACCGCGATCTTCCGATTGACAGCCTTACCGAATCACCCAACAACCCCCGCAAGAGCTTTGACGAGGCCAGTCTGAATGAGTTGGCCGCATCGATCAAAGCGCAGGGCATCCTCTCGCCGCTTGTCGTGCGCCCCGTGGACTATCACTTCGAAATCGTTGCCGGTGCGAGGCGCTATCGCGCGGCGCAATTGGCCGGACTTGAAACCGCGCCCGTCCGCGTCGTTGAATTGACCGACGCTCAGGCACTCGAAACCAGCATCGTCGAAAACCTCCAGCGGCGCAACGTGCACCCGCTTGATGAGGCCGAGGGGTTTGCTGCCCTGATGCATCTTGAAGAGCCGAAATACACGATTGAGCAAATCGGCGCAAAGTGTGGCAAAAATCCATCTTACGTCGCTGCTCGCCTTCGCTTGACCGAACTTGCCGCACCTGTTGCCGAAGCCTTCGCCAAGGACGAAATCGGCGTCGGCCATGCGCTCTTGTTGGCGAAGTTGCAACCGGCAGAACAGGAAGAAGCTCTCATCGCTTGCTATCAGGAACAGTATGGCGGGCCCAACAAGACCAAACGTGTTCTCTTACCGGTCAGACATCTGCAACAATGGATCGAGCACAATATTCTGTTGGAACTTGCCGACGCGCCCTTCCTCAAGGAAGACGCCGCACTTGTGCCTGAAGCCGGTTCCTGTGTTGAGTGTTCCAAACGCACTGGGCAGAATGTTCTTTTGTTTGCAGGGCTGGCGGCGCAGCACGATTCGTGTAAGTTATGTGGAATCTGGGCAACCGCAAGTCTTTTCTGTTGGCTTCGCCCCGCTGCGCGTCCCGCGTGAGACGTGGCCATCCCCATCTGTTCTTCTGGAACCTCCAACAGGAGGTTCATTTGTCTTCTGATTTTGTCGTCCGCCCTATCCGTTGGGATCGATGCCCGTTCGCCGCAGCCGATCTGCATGCCCGTGCATGGCTGACCCTTCAGTCCCATCGCGGCCTGGCCCGAAACACCCTCGATGCCTATTCCCGCGCCGTAGAGCGCTACTTCCGCTTCCTGGCACAACTTCACTTCTCCTGCATATCGATCACACGCGCAGAGATTGGGATCTACCTGGCCAGTTTGCAGGCCGACGGCGCTGGACTATCGAACGCTACGATGCAGCAGCTCCTAACAGTGGTGCGTCTGTTCCACGCCTATCTGATGGAAGAAGGTGTACGAGCCAACAACCCGGCAGCAACCAACCATGCTGGCAGGCCGCTGATTGCGCGGTATCACAAGCTGCCGTGGATTCCGAACGACGACGACTGGCACTCGATCCTTGCTGCAGCCCGGCAGGAGTCGATCCGCAACCGGGTCATGCTGGCCTTCGCTTATGATGCGGGATTGCGGCGGGAAGAACTGTGCAGTCTCTGCAGTGACGACATCGATCCCTCGCGGCGCACGCTCAGGATTCGCGCCGAGACCACCAAGGGGCGCCGCGAGCGCGTCGTTCCATATTCAGTATCCAGCAGCGAACTGCTCCATTGTTATCTTCTGCATCGGCGCACATTGGGGCAGAAGCGTGGTCCGCTCTTTCTCTCAGAGTCTCGCCGTAATTACACCGAACCTATTTCCATCTGGAGTTGGTCGAAGGTGGTGTTAGGGCTCGCGCGGCGTGCTCATATCGAACGGTTCAGCACACACACCTTGCGCCATCTCTGCCTGACAGACCTTGCTCGCGCAGGCTGGGACATCCATGAGATTGCGACATTCGCTGGCCATCGCAGCATTCAGACAACACTGCTTTATATCCACCTGAGCGGCCGGGACCTGTCTGCGAAGCTCGCAGCAAGTATGTCCCAGATACACGCGCGTCGCATACAGATGCTTGCGGAGGTGAACATATGAAGATCAAGAGGAAGCGAGAAGCCAGGAAGAACGGCAAGCCCTGGCCGAACAACATTGGCCCATGGCTCGAGAAGTTGCCAGCCGAGAAGCGTGCCGAACTCTTTCAGAGCGCGGCCCGCGCGCAGTGGGGACCGGAGAAGCGGGAACCGAAGAAGGCCGATGACGGACCTTGGGTCTGGCCGATTAATCTTGCTCGCTATAACCGCTCCAGTGCGCTCACTCCGGTCGAAGAAGAGATGCTGACGCGCTATGCCGAGGCCTACCGCTTTTATCGATACGGTCGAACTATGGACTTCGGAGAGACACTTGATCGGCTGGTTAGGCCTCTGAACGATGCGCTCGACTACACGGGCATCAGAACTCTCTTCCGCAAGTATGTGCTCCTGTACTTTCTTCGTGAGATGGCGGAACGCAGACGGTCCTTTTGGGGATGGACGACAGATGAGTGGATCGAGACTATTGAGCGCCAGAAGAAGGTGGAATACCAGCACGTCATCGCCGTCGCCTACTTGCTTTGCGGATTCTCAGATCTTCATCGGCTCAGCAAGGATCACATTGTTTATGTCGTCTTGGCACGGAAGGTCTTTGGGCGCGAGTACATGAAGGTGGTTGGAGATCGCGTGCAGAGCTTGCTTCTTGAGTGGGGCTACAGGCGAAAAGGCACGGCTGCCCTTGTCCTGCGCACCATCTTTGAAGGCCTATTGTTTAAGCGCTCTCCACACCTTGATGAGCTGAAGATCGAAGACCTCCGGCAAGTGATCGCGCGCAAGCCACCCCGCACTGGAAGCTACTGCGTGGTCGCGCTCTCGCGTGTTTTGGCCAGCATGGGCACTGTTCCCGAGGCGATGGAGATCAAGCGCCCGGTCAAGGATAAAAAGCTGTCGCCTGCACTGACCATTGGTGTGCCCGCCGAGTGGTGTCGGCTCAGCCGCCTCTGGTACGACCGAGCAACGTACTCGCTTAAGAACAGGAACAAGAGCTATTACTTCCTACTCAACGTCGGCAGATGGCTCGGCAAGATTCATCCAGAGATCACCTCGCCCGCTGATTGGACCCGGGCCCTGGCTGCGGAAGCCGTCTCTATCGTTTGTCAGTGGCATGGAGGCGATTGGTGCAGCATCGATCCGGTTCATGTGAAGAGCCGCGGCCAGATTCTCGCACCGAGCACGCGCGCTGGCCGTATCTCGATTATCCGCGTGTTCTTCCGCGACCTCCAGGAATGGGAGTTGATTCCGCGACAATTCGATCCGATGCGCAGCATGGTCACACCCAAGAGCTTGCTCGCGCTTATTGGGCCGAACCCACGAGCCATCGCAGACGATATCTGGGCCAAGCTCATCTGGGCCGGCCTTAATCTGACTGTCGATGACCTTCCGAAAAAGGGCGATCTCCACCGTGTTCCATTTCCAGTAACTGCCTATCCGATTGAGATGACCAGAGCACTCGTTATCACCTGGCTCTTTGCAGGCCTTCGCAGCAACGAGATCGTGCGTCTGCGCCTTGGCTGCATTCGTTGGCAGAAGGATGATGTTACTGTGCCGGGCACAGGCGAGACTCTGCCTGCCGATGCCGTTTGTCTGCTCGACGTTCCGGTCAACAAGACCTCCACCGCCTTCACCAAGCCTGTAGATCGCATTGTCGGCGAGGCCATCGCTGCGTGGGAAAGGGTCCGTCCACAGGGTGCAAAACTCCCAGACCCAAAGACTGGCGAACTGGTCGATTTTCTCTTTCTCATCCGCCTTGCCAGGGTAGGAATGACCTACCTGAATAAAACGCTCATCCCGGCTCTCTGTAAGAAGGCCGGTGTTCCTCTCGCCGATGTGCGCGGCAACATCACCAGTCATCGCGCACGGTCAACCATCGCATCGCAACTGTTCAACGCCCGTGAGCCGATGACGCTCTTTGAGTTGCAGCAGTGGCTGGGCCACGCAACCCCAACCGCCACGCAGCACTACGCAAAGATCACCCCGTTGAAGATTGCCAAGTCCTATGCGGATGCAGGATATTTTGCCCGCAACCTTCGTGCCATCGAAGTGCTCGTGGACCAGGAAGTGATTCGCGATGGACGCGCAGCTAACGAGCCGTGGAAGTTTTATGATCTTGGCCATGGCTACTGTACCTACGACTTCTTTGAACAGTGCCAGCACCGCATGGCCTGCGCCAAGTGCGATTTCTACCTGCCGAAACAGTCTACGGCGGCGCTATTGTTGGAGGGCAAAGAGCACCTCTTGCGGCTGCTTCAGGAAATCCCGCTCGGCGAAGCGGAACAGGCCGCAGTCGAAGACGGCCTCGCAGCTTATCAAAACTTGCTGTCAAAATTGGCAGATGTGCCCACTCCGGCAGGACCGACACAGCGGCAGATCGGTGCTGAACTGGTACAAATCACATATGTCAGGCAGGCACTTCCGACCTCGACCGTTGCTCATCCAGACGCAACATACGCACCGACTGTCGCATGACCTTCTTCCGCATCCAATCGACACACGGCGAGTTCACGCGGGACGCGCAGCGGGGCGGAGCCAGCAGAAAAGACTTGCAATTTGCCCAGATTCCACATAATGCACCGATCCACGCTGTTTCAATGCCAAACTCTCGGCGCACGTTGCGAAGACTGTTGCCGCCAAGCCCAGCCTTTTGCAGATCAGCACGGCATACGGAGGGCAGAAGGAAGGAAGTCCGGTATTGCCGCGCAACAAGTACACCGCGATCCGTGAGGACAAGCCCCAAAAGAAGGAAGATGCCCAGCGCCCGGAATTCAAAGTGTGCAGGTATGCCGCCGACGCCATCATCACCGAAGGCAGCGACATCGGCACCATTCACAAGGTGTGTGCGAATCCCGATTGCCCCATTCACCACGCCAGCAAGCAACGGCCCGCGACCGACGCGGCATTCAAGGCAGAGCAGGAGAAGCGCCGCCGCGAAGAGGCCATCGCCCAGGCAACCGGCCTCCGCGTTCTGAAAGCAACCAGCGATGCGGTCCCCGTCCGCCTGATGAAGCGCGACCTGCTCTTTGTCACCGAGCGCCTAGCCGCCGCGTTGGACGAGCGCCGTCTGGCGGTCATCTTTCGCCTTCACGGCATCGGCAAGGCAAGCACAGCCGGAGACGCTCCGGCCAAGTTGCTTGCGGCCTTTCTTCGCAAAACCGACGAGAGCACCCTTGGCCGGGTATTGGTGGCAATCACCGTCCTGCAAATGGCGCACAGTTCCAACGAATCCGCCAAAGCCCTGCGCGAGGCCGCCGAGTTCTACAAGGTGGATGTGGCCGCAATCACGGCCAAGGTCAAGCTGGAGTTTGCCGCCAAGGAGAAAGCGCAAGCCACCGGGAAGGCAGCAGACAAAGCGAAGCCAAGCCAGCCGCACACGGCAGCAAAGAAGGCCAAGGCTGCATAGAGTCAAAACAGGGAACCTTGAATGAGAGCGGGGTCCGGTGCGCCGGACCCCATTCTTTGCCGACGCCCGTTTTCCCGCCCAGAGAGGTGCTGTCGCTGCGCGCCAGGCTTGTTTGGCCCACCCGACGGGCGTTGGAAGGCTGATTCCAGTCCCAACCTAGACTTTTCTGCAGTGATATTTCTCAATGGAAATTATCGTGCTTTCCAAGGTCTCGTAGAAAGACTCCTTCTATAGCCGCTCGCAACTTGTGTTTTTAGTGTTTCCCTGAGCGTGCCAAATCAGTGAAAATGATGGAATGGGATCACAACTCTACGATTTTCTGTCGGACAGCTTCCTGTTTAGTAATGATTTCCTCGACAACGCAGTAACAGAGTCTTTAAGCGAAGTTCAAAGAGAGATTGAGCGCTATCGAGAATTCTGCCTTGAAAATGAGCGCCAACTTTATGTTGATGCCGCCGTTGAGGATTCAAGCCTCACACTTTACTGTGCCGAGGAAATCAGTGTTCCAGACCTTTTGCAAGCAGCCCTATACGTGAAACGCTATATTCTCCAGGACCCACTTTTCGAGTTAACAGCTAAACGATCTGAAGCTGGTAAGACGCTTACCAAGGCTGGGTTTGTTGAGCCTCCAAGTACAGACGGTGAACTCGACGTGGCGCGGTTGCGCCGTGCACTAAAG
>Ga0302320_10030029_pt1 | contig 10373 bp, 8 predicted proteins | sample Bog_T0_3_FD_202130 | JGI IMG/M metagenome (GOLD analysis project Ga0302320, IMG submission 202130) | Peat permafrost microbial communities from Stordalen Mire near Abisko, Sweden - Bog_T0_3 | ecosystem: Environmental > Terrestrial > Soil > Wetlands > Peat | place: Sweden: Abisko, Stordalen Mire... | reverse complement strand
CCAGCATCCGCTTGCGTAAGTTGGTCACAAGGAACTCCTTCCTTGTGAACCAAACTACCTTAGCCACCGCCGCTAATCGCTCCGCATCGAGGCAATGTCCGCCGCGCCAGCGGCTTCGTTCGAGTCGCCAACATGGACACTTGCCAGTTTTACGGGCAGTTGGAATTTCCAGCCAACCTCCGCCTTGTCACGGCATCCAGGAATCCATTGACGTGCACCACCCCCGAGACTCCATCGACGAGGCGTTTGCGGCGCTTAGCAGTCGCGTTCCGTGAAAAGGTCAGTCAGCATGAACAGAGCGCGCCGGCAGAGGCTGTCGGGGAACTCGGCCAGAATCTGTTTGGCGCGATCCGAAAACTGCCGGGCGCGCGCGCGGGTGCGCTGAGTGCCGCCATAATGATTCACGAGCGCGAGCACATTTGCGATCGGAATGGTGTCGTAATTGCGGTCCCGAAGAACGCCGGCCACCAGATTTCGGTCATAGATACTTGCTTGTTCCAGCGCGTAGACCAGGGGCAGTGTGACTTTACCGTCTTTGAGTGCTCCCCCAGTAGGCCTGCCGGGCTCCGATTCGCTGGACACAAAATCCAGCATGTCGTCGGTCAACTGGAACGCCATCCCCAGGTTCCATGCGAATTCGGCAAGTTTCTCCCCGTCCCGCGTGTCGGCCCCTGCAGCCACCGCACCGAGTTTCCCGCAGAGGGAGAACAGGCGTGCCATTTTACAATCTACAAGCTCCATGTAGTCGGCCTCGGAGACAACAATGGAGCCGATCCGGTTGATTTGAATCAGCTCGCCCATCGCCATCCTTTGGGCCGCATCGATCGCCAGGTCCAGAACGCGTTCCTGTAGCGCCACCCGGAAAGCCCGCAGGTACAGCCAGTCGCCCGCCAGCACACAGGTGCACTTGTCCCACGGAACGCCGGGCGAAAGCTGGTTGCGGCACGGATGGTCCTCGTCGACAACCTCGTTGTGGACCAAGGCGGCCGCGTGCAGCATTTCAACTACCGCACCCAGTTGAATAGCCATCCTGTTGTCGCTGCCGCCCGCGAACCGGGTACACAGAAGCAGCAGCGCCGCGCGCAGACGCTCTTCACCGTTCCGTTGCAGGTATCTCGCAATGGGCGCTACGGTGTCGACGGACGCGTACGATTCGACATGAATTGCTTCTTCCACGCCGCGCAAATCTTCACGCACGAGATCGAAGATCGCATCCGCTGTCAGGACTTGTCGCGCGCGCCCGATTTCCATTGGAAGAATCTCCGTCATTAGAGAAGGTTCGTGGCGTTTCCCTTCAGAGCAGGGGCGCCACACAATATACAAACTGCCTGTTCCGTTGCGTCCTGCTGCTCGAGCTTTTGCGGCCCCTCAGAAGATCTCAGCGGGATCCGCTTTGCTCAGCCGGCGCAACGCCAGAGCGCCGGAGACTACGCACATTCCAATCGTGAGCAGGTAGACCACAACGCCGCGCTCCGCAGTCATCCGGAGAGGCAAAAAGGTTGCGTTTGTGGCAATGCGGTAGATTAACAGCGAGATCAGGAAACCCGGGATGTAACCAAAAATGGAAAGTATGAGGGACTCGTAGATGATGACGCTGAACAAAAAACTGTCCTTGTATCCAATCGCCTTCAAAGTGGCGTATTCCTGCAGATGGTCCGAAACGTCGGTGTATAGGATTTGATATACGACGATGATTCCGACCACCAGCCCGAGACCCACACCCAGCGCGAAGATGAATCCAATCGGCGTATTGCTCGACCAGAATTCGCGCTCGTTTGCGTCGAGCTGGCTGTGAGTCAATACCCGGACGTCGTTTGGCAGCACCTTCTCCAGTTGCGCACGGACCTGATCCGGGTCGTATCCCGGTTTCAATTTGATCAGCCCGAAATTCACAACTTCAGGACTGCGTCCCGGCATCAGGCGGAAAAAATTTGCGTCGCTCATTACCACAGCCCCGTCGATGCCAAAGGAAGTGCCCGCACTGAACAGGCCGGTCACCTCCACGCGATGTCCCACCATCTCAGTAACCACGCGCTGTCCGGCCCGGAATGCAGAAGGCACGTCCCCGTATTCTTTGCGGGAAAGGACATCGAAGAGAACACTGTCGTTCTCCCGCAGTAAGGGGCCGGGGTCCTTGATGGCGCCCAAATCGAAGAAGCCGGGAACGGGTTTGAATCCGAACATGTACATGGTTCGTTCCTTGCGCGTCCACGGATTTTTCCAGGCAACAAAGCTGCCGTACATCGGCAGCGTCGATGAGACCCCATCTACGGCGTAGGCCTGATTCAGACGCTCTAAGGGAAAGCCGCTGTTGTTGTACATAATCGCTTCGTACTGAGGGCTCAACAATACGATGTCCGCCGTCATGTGATCGTAATGCAGAGTGGAGCTCTCATACAGCGCGGCCTGAAAACCCAACTGGACCATGATCAGAACCACAGCAAAAACAATTCCGGCAATGGCGGCAAGCAGGCGTGCCTGCTGGTGGAACAACTGACGCCATGCGAGGGTGAATTTCATGGCTGAATAACCACTATGACCCTGCCGCCGATCAGATTAGCTGCAGGTTGGTTTTGGTCGAGCCGGATCAGGGTTTCGACGATGCGCTTGTCAGAGAACGTGACCGTGTCACCAGGCATGACTGTGGCATCTTTCACGTTATGCGCGATGCGCTCTACCACGCCTGTCAAAGTTGTGGTCCCGAGGAGATCTCCCGAAATGGTGGCGTGCTGCCCCACGCGGACCCGGCTGATATCCGTTTCATAAACTTCTGCGAGAACGAACATGGAGCTGGTGCGCGCCATATCCAGCAAGCCGGAAAGGCCCACTTCTTCGCCCTCGCGTGCGTTGATCTTCAGAACCGTGCCGTCCGCGGGCGCGTAGATTGTACTGACGTCGAAATCGGTACGGGCTCGCTTTTCGTTGGCCTCCGCTTGAGCTTGATCCGCCTCGGCCACACGAACATCGGTATCGGGCACTTCCTGCATACTTTCCAAACGATGCCGCGCTGCTTCAACGGTCAAATCGCTGACCTGGACCGCATTACGCCGCGCGTCCACTTCCGAGGCCGTAACGTCGTCGGTGGTGCGCAATGCTTCATAGCGGTGAAGCTCGGTCTTGGCGTGTTGTGCCTCCGCCTCCAGCCGGGCAACCTCGGCCTGTTGCGCCGCCAGATCCGGCTTCCTGGCGCCCGCTTTTACCTGTTCTACGCGGAGGCGCGCTTTGGCAGTCTGTGCCTGCGCCTGTGCCACACTGGCCTCCAGATTGGCTCTCCCAACAAAGACCGCCAGAGCTTGTCCCCGGCGCACTGCTTCGCCTTCCCGCACTTTGAGGCTTTCTACCCGTGGCGCGTGAGAATCGCCCCATATGTACGGGCCAGCCACATGAATCACCCCGTCTTCAGGTTGAATCCGCCCCATACAAGAGACCTTCGACGTCGCTCCCGTGGCCCCGCGCGTTTCATCCAAGGGCAAAGGACCGGAAGAAGCTTTTGGGTTCCGGTTTTCCAGGACATACCAGATCGGGAGAGCGGAAAGCACGACCAATGCGGCGACCGCTGCGGCCCACTTCAGGGACTTGTTATCCATCCAATTGCCGCTCATCTTACTGTTCTCCCGGCTCTGCTTTGAAACGATTCTCGAGGTTGGTTGCCGATCTGGGATTCATCTTCGTCATTGGGTGAGCGTCCGAATCGTCCCCAGCGCCTGCAGCAGATCCACGCGCGCGTCGTTCCAGTCATGCAGCGCCGCCACGCGGTCGTCTGCCGCTTTTGCCAGGCCGGCCTGCGCACCGTTGACGTCCATCTGGCTGCCGAGGCCTTGCGCATAACTGCGCCGGCTGTGCTCCAACTCATCCTGTGCCACCCGGTAGCGCGCGTCCGACAACTCCACATAGCCGCGCGCCAAGTCCATCCGAAGCAATGCCTCCCGCACTTCGATCTCCACCTGCTTTTGCAGTTTGGCCAACTGCAACTCCTGTTGGCGAAAGACTGCCGTTACCTCTGCGCGCTGCGCCTCCCGCCTGCCTCCGTCAAGAACCGGTATTTTCAGCGAGACCCCAGCGTCGTACGTACCGGTCGATGTGGGAAGACTTGTCCCCGTAGATCCAGCGTTCGCATACGCGGACAGAGTGGGGAGGCGTTCCGCGTGAATTGCGACATCGTTGAGATGGGTCGCTTGCAGTTTCTTTTGCAGGGTCAGAATCTCACTGCGCGATTTCAGGGCCGTCGCCACGGCCTGGTCGGCCGGAAGCATATCCTGCGCTACAAACGTCAACGGGTCTGTCAACTCGAGTGGCGTATTCAGATCTCTGTTCATCGCGTTGAGTAGGTCAATCTCCGCGCGAGCCATTTCCAGTTGAGCCTTTAGCAGATCTTGTTTGGCCGCCGCGACATCGACGCGGGCCCGGGAAACATCCATGCCCAGCGCCTGACCCTCGGAATTGCGATTACCGATCTCCTTTAAAGTCGACTCCGCCGTCACAACAAGAGCCTGGGCTGTCTCAACAGCCGACGCGTCGCGCTGGACTTGAAAATAGAGCCGCGCTACTTGTCCGGCAATCTGATCGCGCACTTCCTCAGTATCCGACTGCGCGGCAGCAATGCCGGCGCGCGCAGCCGCTTTGCGGCGCATACTTTCCTGGTCGAACAGACTCTGCCGAATATGGACCCGGGATTCCAGCACTGCGAACGGACCCACCGCTCTCGGGAACGTGAAGCCTGGCTCGTGTATTGTCCCAAAGCCGAACGAATCCAGGTCGAGCCGTTCATCCATTGCGTTAAAGGAAAAATCGACGTTCGGCTTGTTTGTGGCCTCCGACTGCCGGAATCTAGCCTGGGCTGCCGCGACGGACTGACCGGCCACATCCACATCCAGATTTCCCCCTGGAGAAAGGGCCAGTTTGAGCGCGTCACGCAAGCTCAGAGACAGTGGGGGCGCCGGCTTGTCCTGTGCGCAAAGGGGGCTCAAAAACCAGGCGAGCAACACAATTGGCAGGCTAACGCGCGTGGGGTGCATGAATTCTTGAATCACCAGTTTATTAGCACCATACAGCATTCGCCTGCGGGAGTCGCTGGATTTTTCACTGCTTCGCTTTATGCCGGGACCGGCGCCGCCGCCGGTGGTGTTCCTGATTGCGCATGGGGCGGCCCTGCTGCCATTGCAGATGATTCCTAAACATGGGGATAGTCCCAAGTGATTTTGCCAGACGAGTAAAGATGAAATCATGAAGAGGCGTACACGACGGACGATCGACTACAGCGGTTTCGATTCTGCTCTTTACAGAAAGCTTGAGGCCAAGTGGCATTTTTCTCAACCGGGGCCCCAGCAACAGGTCTTCGTTGCTGGGGTGGAAATAAATGCCACCTCGCATGAACTTCAAATGGCAAGATGTGAATCGAAACTGCTCTAGCGTCCAAGGCGCAGCGAACTCTCGAGAATCACTCCCAGGGGCTCGATGAAGTCACGAAAGTTTGTCTCGTCGGCTTCCGTAAATGCCCCGCCCCCGGCCTTGTTCAACATCTGCACCACCGCCAGCACGTTTTTCTTACGATTGAAGACAGGCATGCAAAGGATCGTGTGGGTGCGATATCCGGTTTCGCGGTCGATGGCGGGGTTGAAGTCGGGTGACGCATAAGCATCGGGGATGTTCAGGACCTCCCCAGTGTTTGCCACGCGCCCCGCGATGCCTTTGCCGAGCGGAAACTCAATCTGAATGCGTGCTCCATCGGCCCCTTGGGCGATGCGGGAATGGAGTATGCCGCGGGCCGAATCAACCACAAAGATAGAGGCTCGGTCGGCACCAATCATCAGCTTCACCTTACTGGTGACCGCATCGAGAATCTGGTCGATCAGAGCTTCAATCGCATCCCGATTTCCGAGCTCAAGAGTCTCAAGAAATTGCTCGAACTCCACGGTCATTTGCTGGACGACATCATGGAACTGCTTATCGGAAAGATCGTGAACATGCTTAACCAAGTCGCCCTTTCGCTGTAGCTGAGCGAAGGCAGTAAGCAGATGGCCGGTATTCGCCGCCAACCCCGCGGCGAAGGTAGTTATGCGGCCGTCTTCGAGCGTGAGGATACGATCAGCGATGTCGAGGATGCGATTGTCGTGAGTGACGAGCAGAATGGCGCAGCCCTGCTGCTTGGCCAGTGTCCGCATAAGGTCTACCACCTCGCGGCCGGACTTGTGGTCCAAAGAGGCGGTGGGCTCATCGGCAAGCACGATGCGCGGCCTGCGCACCAATGCGCGCGCGATTGCAACTCGCTGTTTTTGTCCGCCAGAGAGATGCTCTGGAAAGTAATCCATGCGATGCTTCAGACCCACAGTCTCCAGCGCATCGACGCACCGTCTCTGTACTTCATCCTTGGACTCTTGCGGCCCGACGCCGAGCGACAACTCGACATTTTGAATTGCAGTGTGCGAATCAAGCAGGTTCTGATGTTGAAAAATGAAACCAATGTCTTCGCGGATTTTGACGAGTTGGGAATTGGTTGCACCGTTCAGTTCGTGGCCAAGAATTGTCACGCTGCCATGCTGAACCGAGCGCAACGCCCCCGCCAGCGTAAGCAGAGTTGTCTTGCCGGAGCCGGAAGGGCCGGTGAGCAGTACAATCTCGCCTGGCGATATCTCGGTAGAAACATCAAAGAGCACCTGCTTTCGCAGTGCACCGCTACCGTAGAAGTGATCGACATTCTTGATCGTGATCACGGAGCCGCTGGGCATAGAACTAGATTATCTCCTTTGGATCGGCCTACCGAAGCCACCCCATTGCAAATGCTCCCGAAAAGATACCAAGCCTGCCATCAGCACGTACACAATTGCTTTCCGAGCCGGGTCCGTTGTCAAGGTCAACAACGTGGCTCGGTTCGCATTGAGATAGACGACATTCGACAACCGCAGTCTCAGAAGGAACATCAGGCTGGAGAGGGTCAGCGACTCCTGAAGAACAAGACCGCAAAGCATTGCGTCAAGGATGCGGCTGGTCATATGTACCGGGAAGGCAAGGTCGCCGATTGCGTGCGCTGCGATTTCCTGCCCAAGTGCCACATGGCTTCCACTGAGACCCGGAACCGGTGCCGGATCCTTCGCTACCCAACCTGGGGCTGAGGCTGGCAATGCAGATGAAGAACCGGGTAGATAATCCGTCCCCATAAACGCTGCACGGTCCAGGAAGACAGTTGAGCGCGCTTCGCTGTGCGGCCATCCATGTGAACGAAAAGCCGGCATCTCGTACAGCTGGGAGCCATGAACTGCATAACAAGCACTTCAATGGATAGCCGGTTTTACGGCCAGATCGACTGGATTTGTAAACATGTCGACTTATCGTTACCAATCCGCCGTCAATGAGTGCATTGGCGATTTGGTGTGAACCCAGAATCGCGCGCGGTGAGACGGGAGAATACCGGCACCAGAGCTTCCGAGTCAGGGGCGACTCAGCCATTCCGAAGTGGTCATCCGTATTTGTTGCCGAGCGAGCTTGGCTGTCGTCTGATCAAATGAAGCGTTCCACAACTTTCAGTCCGCTCAGCAGCCAAGCACCTTGGCAGCGAGCTCTGTGCCTTCGACTCGTGCGCGGATCTTGCTGAATGCGATCTCGCGAGCAGTCGAAGTGTCATCGGCAAAGGGAGCGAAGCCACAGTCGTCCGTGGTTCCAAGCTGAGTGATGGGCAGAATCGACGCCGCCTCAAGAACTCGATCCCGCACTTCAATGGCAGTTTCGACCCTTGGATTGATTGGATCAATTACTCCAACAAATACGGTTTGATTCGGCCGCAGCAATTCGCCGACAATTCGGAACACACGATTCTTATCCGGCTCGCTGGCCATTTGCAGATAGAAGCGACCAACGTTCAGGTGGAACAGATCCGGCAAGAGGCTTGCGTAGTCGATGTCCGCGCTGTGAGTTGAATCATGATCGCCTCCGGGGCAAACATGGACGCCGATGCGCTGGCGGTCTACAGTGGTAAAGCGATCGAGGACCTTGTTATTGAGAGCAACAAAGCTTCGCAGCAATCCGCCTGAAGGATCAAGTTTCAATGACAGCCTGGCTTCGGTGAAGTCTATTTGCACACTATCCGCTCCGGCATCGAGCGCGCCTCGAATATCCGTTTCCGCTTCATCGGTCAGGTCCGAGAGAAACTCCTCGCGTGAGTAGCCTGGAATCTCCTCCGGGGGATAGAGCAGGCTAAGCGCAGATGCCGAAATCACCGCCTGTTTGATGGGGAGATGAGTATAAGCACGAGCAGCATTCAGATAGGTGGCAGCATGCACACCATAGCGAAAGGGAGCGGCGGTCAGCTTCGGCAACTGGCGCGTGTGGCCGTCTGCAAACGGGATGATCACTCCGTCGGACGCGAGATTAGTCAGTCCGGCAAGGGGATAAGTGGCGAAGCTGGGCTTGGTCTGCTCGCCGTCGGTAATGATCGGCGACCCCGTCTCTTCCAACCGCGCGATCGTGCCACGAAGGGCTTCCGAATACGCTGTATTGAGGTTTGCAATATCTTCTGTCCCTGCTTGAAACGCTGCGATTGTTTCGATGAGTGAAGACGGGCGGGGAATGCTCCCAATGGGTTCGGTCAATATGGGCATGAAGCGAAGTGTAGTGCGGCATTGATTTGTGGTCATCCATCGAAAGGTGGACTTACAGCCGGGCGCTTTCCGTTGCTCGGTGCAACTCCTCCATCTTGAGTAGGAGAGGGAACTCGTCCTTGTGGGCCTTGCGAGGCAAGCCAAGAGTCTCCATAATTCGCTCTGAATTGCGGCTTCCCAATTCGCACTTCCCAGATCACGTTTGGTCGAGGAAATCCAAATGAATGACTTTGCTCGCTCTTTTACCCCGGAGGGCCGCACGCCGTTTCCTGCAACGTTGCGTTGGCGCTCTTCACCACTCCTTGAATCGATTCATTCTGCTGTCTCTACTGGCGACGGTAGGATCGTCAACGCTGTTCAGCCAGCACTTCGCGACGGTGAACCTGACTGTCGCTGACCCAGCGGGCAAGGTGATTGCAGGGGCAAACGTTTCCGTTCGCAATGTTGATACGGGTGTGGTCCGCACCGGAGTTTCCGACAAGTTAGGGTTGGCAGCGATTTCAGGTCTTCCTGCCGGGGAATACAAATTCACTGCGGCCGCGGAGGGTTTTGGCGTGTACGAGGCACCTCTGACTCTGACACTGGGAGAGGCTGCTTCATTGCAGATCAGGCTTCGGGTCCGCGCTGCTACTGAGCAAGTGGAAGTGCACGACACGACTCAGGGTGTTGACGAGGAAAGAACAGAAGGCAGTCAGGTTATAGCTCCAGAACAAATAGCGGACCTGCCCATCTCAGACCGGGATTTCATCGACTTCGTGCTGTTGACACCGACGGCGACCGTCGGCCGGAATTCGAGCTCCGGCGCCCAGTCGGCATTTCAGGAAACGGAGCTCGAGATCAGCTTCGGAGATTTGCGCGAAACGCATAGCGTCTTCTATGGATTGGATGGGGTCAATTACACGACCACTGTCTCGGGAGTTCAGCGAGTTAGCCCATCGCTGGATTGGGTGCAGGAGTTTCGCGTCGTCGATGGTCCGGACGCAGCTGGCGGCGGGTTGAACCTTGGCGCGGCCGTGAACACCATCACCAAGTCCGGCACCAACGACTTGCACGGATCACTTTGCGATTATGCCCGCAACAACATCGCGGATGCCAGCAATCTTCTTTCGGCGCCAGGTTTCAACACTCTCCGATTCAATCAGTTTGGGGCGACGGTGGGCGGCCCATTGCGCAAGGACAAAGCATTTTACTTCTTCGGCTATGAAGGCCAGCGGCGGGCGCAATCTCCCATTTATTCGCATTTCATTCTGAGCTGCATCGACACCGCGGGGTGCCTTGGACCGGGGACTCCCAGCATCAATCAAGTCAAGACCGCACTGGGTCTGTCGCCGGAGAACCTGGGATCGATTTTGCAAATTGGCGACTACGATAATGCCTTTGGAAAAGTCACCAATGTGTTGAGTGACAAGAGCACTTTGTCCGCTGGTTACTTATTCACCGATGTTAGGAATGGCAATACTGCGGCGACCTCCCCGGGGCAGGGATTGCCATCGAGCTATCGCGACAATCGCATCCACGATCAGACAGCCTACGGGAATCTCTTTGATCTCTTCAACGGCCGCTGGGCTTCGGAAAGTTCAGTAGCGTTCGGCCGGCGAATCTTCTACATGGATCCGGTGGGCGCGGGCTTTGAGCCGGCGATCGATGTCGCCGATACGCTCTACAGCGGCGGGTTTCTTGGTGGAGTGGATTTCTACAGCGAGCACCATTTCCAATCGCGAGAGGCTTTGACTTATACGCACGACTCCACCTCCCTCAAGGTTGGCGTGGAGTTTGAGCCGA
>Ga0302320_10030028_pt1 | contig 10374 bp, 5 predicted proteins | sample Bog_T0_3_FD_202130 | JGI IMG/M metagenome (GOLD analysis project Ga0302320, IMG submission 202130) | Peat permafrost microbial communities from Stordalen Mire near Abisko, Sweden - Bog_T0_3 | ecosystem: Environmental > Terrestrial > Soil > Wetlands > Peat | place: Sweden: Abisko, Stordalen Mire... | reverse complement strand
GACGGCGTCATTGATCGCGAACTCGGTGCAGGGTGCGAACCACGCCACGGGGTTATACCCCCAATAATTTTTGAGCCCGCGCTGGCGCAGAAAATCCTCGGTCAGGAAGGCCTGACAGGGAAGCAGCTCGACCGCCGTCACGCCGACGTGCTTCAAGTGCTCGATCACCGCCGGTGCGGTCAACCCGAGGTACTTGCCGCACCAGTTTTGCGGAACGTCCGGATGAAGCTGCGTGAACCCCTTCACGTGCAATTCGTAGATCACCGTGTCGAGCCAGGGCGTCGCGGGCGGTCGATCACCGTTCCAGTCGAACGCCCCGTCGATGACGCGCGAGCGATGGGGCTCCGCCGCCGAGAGCTCGCGCGCATGCGGATCGAGGAGCATCACCGCCGGATCGAAGCGATGGCCGTTCTCGGGCTCGTTCGGACCGTGCGCCGCGAATGCATAGTGGGTGCCCGGCCCCGCGAGGCGCGGGGACAGCAGGCCATGCCAGACATCGCCGGTCCGCGCCGGCAGATCGTAGCGCGCCGTCTCCGCGCCGTCCGTTGCGTCGAAGATGACGAGCTCGACGCGCGTCGCGTGGCTCGAGTAAACGGCAAAATTGACACCGCGCCGGCTCCAGGTCGCGCCCAGCGGCCGCGCGGATCCGGGCTGAATTGACTTCACCGACGCATTATGTGAATTCGGCCGCCGCAATCCGTGATCTGTTCCCCAAGTGGCTCAAATCACGGGCCTCACGTTCCAAATTCTGTCCGCATACTCCCGCACGGCGCGGTCGCTGGAGAAATACCCCATGTTCAGGCAATTGAGCACCGCCTTGCGGCTCCATTCGTCCGGCGTGTCGTACAATTCGTCCACGCGGCGTTGAGCGGCCGAATAGGCGGCAAAATCGGCCAGCACGAGGAAGGGCTCCCCCTCGCTCTTGAGCCGCCTGACCACCGCCTGGGCGTCGGCCACCCCCTCCTTGGAAAAATGCCCCGATTCGATCAGGTCCAACGCCGCGCCGAGCGCGGGATTGCCCTCGAGCTCGCGCCACGGCTGGTAGCCGGCCGCGCGTTTCGCCGCCGCCTCGTCCGCGGTCATGCCGAAGATGAAGATGTTATCGGCTCCGACATGATCCCGGATTTCGATGTTGGCGCCGTCGAGCGTGCCGATCGTGAGCGCTCCCGAGAGCGCGAGTTTCATGTTGCCGGTGCCCGAGGCTTCCATCCCGGCCGTGGATATCTGCTGCGACAGATCCGCGGCCGGCATGATCTTTTGGGCGAGCGACACATCGTAGTCCGGCAGGAACACCACCTGAAGCTTGCCGCGAGCGGCCTCGTCGCCGTTGATGGTGCGGGCGACGTTGTTGATGAGCCTGATCACGGATTTCGCCATGGCGTAGCCGGGCGCCGCCTTGCCCGCGAATAGGACCGTGCGGGGCACGACTCGCTCGCGGGGCTCCTCCAGGATCCGAATGTAACGCGACACCACGTGGATGAGGTTCAAGAGCTGGCGCTTGTACTCGTGAATTCGCTTGACCTGCACGTCGAACAGCGAATCGACTCCAATCTCCACGCCGGTGCGCCGCCGCACCTCCTCGGCGAGCCGCAGCTTGTTGGTGCGCTTGATGCCGCGAAAATGGCGGCGAAACTCGGATTCCTCCGCCGCTCCGACCAGCCGCCCGATTTCCTCGAGATCGTTCTCCCAGGCGGAGCCGAGACGCTGCGTGAGCAGCGCCGACAGCCCGGGGTTCGATTGCTTCAGCCAGCGGCGGACGGCGATGCCGTTGGTCACGTTGACGAACCGATCGGGATAGAGCCCGGCAAACCCGCGGAACACGCTCTTGCACATGAGCTCGGTGTGCAGCTGCGCCACGCCGTTGACGTGATGACTGCCGACGACCGCCAGATGCGCCATCCGCACCCGCCGCTCGCCCCCCTCGTCGTCGATGATCGACAGGCGCCGCTCGAGATCCCGGTCGTTCGGACGTTGTTCCGCCAAGCCTTTGAGAAAATCGCGGTTGATCGCGTAGATGATCTCCAGATGCCGGGGCAGCAGGCGCTCGATCAGGGCGACCGGCCAGGTCTCCAGCGCTTCGGGCAGCAACGTGTGATTGGTGTACGCGAACACCCGCGTGGTGATCGACCAGCTTTGTTCCCAGTCGAGTCCGTGCTCATCGACCAGCAGCCGCAGCAGTTCCGGAATGGCCAGGGCGGGATGAGTGTCGTTCAGCTGAATGGCGACGCCGTCGGGCAGGGTGTCGAGCGTCCGGCCCTCGCCGAGATGGTTCGCGAGAATGTCCTGCAAGCTCGCGCTCACGAAGAAATACTGCTGCTTCAGGCGCAGCTCCCGGCCCTGCGGGGTGGAGTCGTCGGGATACAGTACCCTCGAGAGATTCTTCGCATCGATCTGTTCGCGCACCGCTCCGGTGTAGTCGCCCGCATTGAACGCCTCGATGTGAAACGGCGTGATGGCGCGCCCCGACCAGAGGCGCAGGTGATTGACGGTCGGACTGCGGTTTCCGGGGATGAGCTGGTCGAAGCCGATGGCGTGGATGTCCTCGGTCGCGACCCACCGATGCGGATCGGTGGTCTTGGCCGATGCGTCGGCCTCGGTGCGCCCTGCGAACCGCACGACGTAGCGCACATTGCCGCGCGGCGTCTCCCAGACGTTCCTGAGCTTGAGCCAGCTGCTCGCGATCTCGCGCTGGCCCCCGTCGGGACCTATCACCTGGGTAAAGATCCCATAATCGTAGCGAATCCCGTAGCCCACCGCGGGGTAGCGCAGCGTCGCCATCGAGTCGAGGAAGCAGGCGGCAAGGCGGCCCAACCCGCCGTTGCCCAGGCCCGGATCGATTTCCTGCGCCTCGATGTCCTCGAACTCGTAGCCCATTTCCTTGAGCGTTGCGCGCGCTTCGTGCACGAGATCGCCCCCGAGACTTTGCAGAGCGTTCAAGAGCGAACGGCCCGGCAGGAACTCGACCGACAGATAGCACACGCGCTTGACGTGGGCGTCTCTGACGCGCCGTTGCGTGGACAGCCAGCGCAACGTCAATTCCTCGCGCACCGCCAGGGAAAGGGCGTCGAAAATGCCGCGAGGGGAGGCCTGCTCCGGCGTCTTTCCCAGCGAGCGGGTGAGCCGATCGACCAGCGCCTCGTACAGTCTGCCGTTTTGCAGCGCGACGCCGCGAGCCGGCATCGGCGGAGCATCATATGCATTCATGGTGCGCGGTATTATAGGGTCGTCCGTTCGGCAGGGAACCCAATGCGCGTTAAGTCGGCTTCACTGTCTCAGATTATGTCCGCGACGCTGGCCGCGATCGCCGCCTCGCTCGCGGGCTGCGCGGGCCGCCCGCCGCAGCCGCCCGCACCTCCCGCTGCGTCGGACCACGGCTACGCCGCGCAAGGGTCGGACCGCTCCGCACCCACGGCCCAGACCGGCGCCGCGTCCGCGATGGTGGACGGCGCGAGGGCCATGCTGGGCCAGCCTTATCGATACGGCGGAGCCGCGCCCGGCGGCTTCGATTGCAGCGGACTGGTCAGCTTTGCTGCGCAAAAAGCGGGCCTGCAGCTGCCGCGGACCGCGAAGGAACAGCTGCGCACCGGCGTGCCCATCGGGCGCGCCGAGCTCGAGCCGGGCGATCTGGTGTTCATGCGTCTCGCTCACAAGCAGCTGCACGTGGGCATCGCCGTCGGCGCCGGACGCTTCATTCATGCCCCCGCCAGTGGCGGAAGCGTGCGCATCGATTCCCTCGCGGCGCCGCCCTACGCCACCGGCTTCCTGAGCGCCCGGCGCGTGATCGGCGTCGAGGCCCCCGCCCCCGGCCTCTGACGCGATTTGGCTATACTGCCGTTTCGCAGCCATCGAAGGACTCCGCATGAAGCTTTATTTCAGCCCAGCCGCCTGCTCGCTGTCTCCGCGCATCGTCCTCATGGAGGCCGGCTTGCCTTTCACGGCCGAAAAAGTCGATATCAAGTCCAAGAAGACCGCGAGCGGCGCGGACTATTTCGGCATCAACTCGAAGGGAGCCGTGCCGGCACTCGAATTGGACGACGGTCAGGTGCTGACCGAAGGCGCGGCCATCGTTCAATATCTGGCGGATCTCAAGCCGGACTCGGGGTTGGCGCCGCGCAACGGAACTTTGGAGCGCTACCGGCTGATGGAGATCTTGAACTATCTCGCCTCCGAGGTGCACAAGGGCTTCTCGCCACTGTTCCACTCCGCCACGGCGCCCGAGGCCAGGAAAAACGCCGTCGACAATCTCGCCAAGAAATTCGATTGGTTGTCGGCGAAGCTCGCCGACGGAAAGTTCCTGTTGGGCGACACCTTCACCGTGGCGGATGCCTATCTGTTCACCCTGCTGCGCTGGACGGCGTTGGTGCACATCGATTTGACCCAGTGGCCGGTGCTCGCCGCCTATGTCGCGCGCGTGCACGAGCGCCCGAAGGTGCAGGAGGCGCTGCACGCCGAAGGGCTCAAGTGAGCGCAGCGGACTCGATGACGGCTGCGACGTCAGTCAGGGCCTCGTTGGGGGCCGTCGCGAACTGGAGCGATGCAAGTCTCGCGTAGAGCGGGCTCCCCTGAAGAAGCTCGGCATGCGTTCCGACCGCGACTTTGCGGCCGTGATCGAATACCACGATGCGGTCGGCTTTCAACACCGTCGAGAGACGGTGCGCAATGATGATGGTGGTGCGCCCCCGCATCAGCCTCTCGAGCGCCTGCTGCACGAGAAGCTCCGACTCGGCGTCGAGGGAGCTCGTCGCCTCATCCAGCAAGAGGATGGGGGGATCCTTCAAAATGGCCCGCGCCAGCGCGATCCGCTGCCGCTGTCCTCCCGACAGCCGCGTGCCGCGCTCACCGAGAAACGTATCGTATCCGTCGGGGAGCTTGCGCAAGAAGCCGTCGGCGGCAGCGGCCACGGCGGCCGCCTCGACGTCCGCATCGCTCGCGCCCGGGCGCCCGTAGCGGATGTTCTCGCGCGCCGAGGCGCCGAACAGCACGGTATCCTGCGGCACGAGCCCGATTTGCGCGCGGATGTCCTCGGGGCGCAAATCGGTGAGGGCCCGATCGTCGATCAGCAGGCGGCCGGCGTCGGGGTCGTAGAATCGCAGCAGCAGCTGGAAAGTCGTGCTCTTTCCGGCGCCCGAAGGGCCCACGAATGCGATGGTCTCCCCCGGGGTCACTTCCAGGCTGAAATTCGCGAGCGCCGCCGTTTCGGGCCGCGATGGATAATGGAAGCTGACGTTGTCGAAGCGGATGGCGCCCCGGATTCGCGGCGGCAGCTCGATCGGGTTGGCGGGCGCCGTGATGGCGGGTCGGGCCTCGAGAAGCTCCGTGAGTCGATCCATGGCCCCCGCGGCGCGCTGCAGCTCACCCCACATCTCGGACAGCGCGGCGGCGGAAGTCCCCACGAAACCCGCATACAGCAGGAACTGGGCGAGCTGCCCTCCCGTCATGGTCCCCGCGAGCACTTGATGAGCGCCGAGCCAGAGCACGCACGTGACCGCGGTGAATACCAGCAGAATGCCCACTCCTGTGAGCGCGGCACGCACCTTGGTGCGCCGGACCGCGGCATCGAAACTTTCCTCCACCGCTTTGCGATAGCGTTCGCTCTGCAGATTCTCCAGGGTGAAGGCCTGAACCGTCTGGATCGCATTCAAGGTTTCGCCGGCGAGACCGCTGGTGTCGGCGATACGATCTTGCGATGCGCGTGACAATCCGCGCACGCGGCGTCCGATGATGATCAAGGGCACGACCACGACGGGCATCAGCACGAGGATGAGCCCGGCGAGCTTGGCGCTGGTCAGGGTCAGCAGCACGAGCGAGCCGATGAGGCTCAGCGTGGAGCGCAGGATGATGGAGAGATTGACCCCGGAGATGGCCTGAACCAGCGTCGTGTCCGTGGTCAGGCGCGATAGCACCGCGCCGACCCGGGTGGTTTCGAAGAACAGGGGATCCAGCCGCACCACGCGCGAATACACCGCCGAGCGCAGATCCGCGACCACCCGCTCCCCGAGCCAGGTGACGAGATAGAAACGCAGCGCCGCGAACACCGCGAATATCGCGGCCGCGGCCAGGAATCCGGCGAAAATGAGATTGGTCGTGCCCGCATCCTTGGCCGCGAGCACGTCGATGACCCGACGCAATGCGATGGGCAACGCAAGCATGGCGCCCGACGCGACCAAGAGCGCCGTGACCGCCGCGGCCGCGACGCCCCGATACGGCCGCAGAAACGGCAGCAGGGTTTTAAGCGGGGCAAAAGGACTGGATCGCGGGCGATCGGACGGACTGGGCATCCCGCCATGATCCCACAAGTCGATCGGCATGGTGCGGAAGCCTCCGGAGCAAGTGCCCGCGGGAGTGCTTTCGGGTTGACGGCGGCGATGCGGGGCCGCTATCTTCCAGCGCACAGGGAAAATTGCGCTCGTACGAGCGCACCAACTAAAGAAAGAGGGATGCACCATGCTGGGACGTCGGCAGATTCGCGCGTTGAACGAGCAACGTCCCTTCTTACGAGCGGGCGCTCTGGTTGCGGCAGCGCTTGCGGTCGTGATGAGCCCGGCGCAAATGGCCCAGGCGGGCCCCGCCGCGGAGGGCACCGCCGCAGGGGCCGCGTCCTCGGAGGATGTTGGGCCGCTGCAGGAGATCGTGGTTACGGCCACCCGGCACGAAGAAGGCCTGTCCAAGGTGCCGATTAGCGTCACCGCCCTGACCCAGGACGCGATGGACGTGCGCGGCATCAAGGACATCCTGGATGTGGCTCGTTTCACCCCCGGCATCAACATCGACAACTCCGGAACGAACAACATCGCGATCCGCGGCATTGCCTCGACCGGCGGCGCCGGGACGACGGGGATCTATCTCGACGACACGCCCATTCAAATGCGCGCGCTCGCCTTCAATCCCGACGAGGCGCTGCCGCAATCGTTCGATCTTGACCGCGTGGAGGTGCTGCGCGGGCCGCAGGGCACGCTGTTCGGCGCAGGCTCCGAGGGCGGCACGGTCCGCTACATCACCACGCAGCCGAGTTTGACCCAGACGAGCATCTACAGCCGCGACGAAGTCTCGTACACCGAAGGCGGCGCGCCGAGCTACGAGGCGGGCATCGCGGGCGGCACGCCGGTCATCGACGGCACGCTCGGTGTGCGCGTGAGCGCGTGGTATCGCTATGACGGCGGCTATATCGACCGCATCAATCCCGTGTCTCTCGACACCGTGCAGAAAAATGCCAACTACACGCAGACCAAGCTGTTCCGCGCCTCCGCGATCTGGGCGCCCTCGGACAACTGGAAGATCACGCCGAGCTATTACTATCAGGACCGTTACGCAAACGACGTGCAAAATTACTGGCCGCTGTACTCGGATCCGGGCGCAAACAGGTACGTGGATGCAAATCCGACGCAGCGCACGATACCCGACACTTTCTATATTCCGGCCCTGAAAGTGGAAGGTGATCTGGGGGCCGTGACGCTGATCTCCGACACGTCCTATTACCATCGCAAGGAGCAGACCGGCTACGACGGAACGCTCTACAACCTCGGGTTCTACCAGACTTTTTTCGGCGGCACCTTCCCGCTGCTCGACGGCAACGGCCTGCACCTGCCCCCGGGTGCGACCAACTACCGTTCCCCGGCCTCGATCGACAACGATCAGCAAAACCTGACGCAGGAAATTCGGCTGCAGTCCTCGGATTCGTCGTCGCGCCTGATTTGGACCACGGGCCTGTTTTTCTCCGAAAACCGGCAGCATTACCTGGAACAGATTCATGATCCGCTGCTCAACGAGTTGACCGAGGCGGTGGCCGGCGTTCCATATACTGCGCTGTTCACCGACCCCAACGGCAATCCGATCACCTACGACCCGCGCTTCCCGAACGACTCGTATTTCCTGCAGACTTATTCCACGGACAAACAGATCGCATTGTTCGGCGAGGGCACTTTTTCATTCACCGATCAGCTCAAGACGACGGTTGGCGTGCGCTACTCGAAGACCGAATTCTCGTTCAATACGCTGACAGGGGGTCCTCAGCTTTTCCTTGCCAACCAGTCGAATAGCGGTGACAAGAAGGAAAATTCGTTCACACCCAAGGTGAGCCTGCAATATCAATACGACCCGCACGATCTGTATTACTTCACCTACGCGAAGGGTTTCCGTCCCGGGGGCGCCAACAATCCCGTGCCCCAGGCGGCTTGCGGGACGGATTTTACGAACTTCGGCATCAAGGAGGCGCCCGCAACCTACAATTCGGATACGGTGGACAGCTTTGAAGTCGGCGCCAAGAACAATCTCGACAACCGGATCAAGATCTCGAGCAGCATTTATTACATCCGCTGGAACAACATCCAGCAGGTCGTCTTGCCGCCCATCTGCCAGATCACGTTCATCACCAATCTGGGACAGGCGGTCGCCAAGGGCGCGGATTTGCAGGGGGAATTCGCCATCACGGACAGCTTCACCGCCGAACTGTCGGCGGGCTATACCGACGCGCGGTACACCGAGGCGTCCCGTCTCTCGCCCGTTGAGACGACCCCCGTTGTCGCGAGCGGGGATGCCATCGAAGGCCAGAGCGCACAGCCGGCACCGCCCGTGACCGTTTCGCTCGGCCTCGAATACCGGTTCGATATCCTGACCCACGACTCGTTCGTGCGGGTGGACGACGAATACCAGAGCCGGCCCAAGTGGGCGGGCGCCGGCCAGGATGCCAATACCCTGCAATACGACTCCGCCAACTACTTCTTGCCCGCGACCAATTTCGCCTCCGCGCGAGGCGGCACGAAGTTCGGCGATTGGCAGATCGAGGCGTTTTGCGACAATCTGCTGGATAGCCACACGGTTACGAACTATGAATGGTCGATCGACTCGGGAGTCCCCGGGACCAGCAGGTTGCAACGTGATTACACTTTCCGGCCGCGGACGGTGGGCGTGACCTTCATCTACCGGAGCAAATAATGCGAACCGGGCACCCTTCTGGCCACCAGTGGTGCGGTTGACCACCAGTAGGTCCGGCTGACCAGCAGTAGGTGCGGCGCAACAGACTGGGCCGTGCTTCGCGGGGTATGCGAAGGCTTGCTATCGGAGCCGCTTCGCCTGCGCCGCAAGCACGCTCATTACACGGGCGTACAACGGAACGGTAGCGGGTTGCGCAGGTTATACCCGGATGCTACTGTCGGCCGCGCGGAAGTTATCCGAGCATATAACAAACTATGGGGACGTGATGCCAGCCACTCTCTCGAAGCCGCTTCCAGGTTCATTCCACCCCCGGTTGTTGTTTTTATCCATCATCTTGGCCGTCTGCGCCCTGGGCGCGCGCGGCGCCGTGGCCACCGAGGCCAATGCACAGGCGGACACGGGCAATGCGGGCCCTGCCCCGGCTGCTTCCGGCGGCCTCGAGGAAATCGTCGTCACGGCGACCCGCCACGAGGAATCCTTGAGCAAGGTGCCCTTGAGCGTCACCGCCCTGACGCAGGAATCCATGGATCAACTCGGCATCAAGGACTTCCAGGACGTCGCGCGCTTCACCCCGGGCGTCAACATCGATACTTCCGGCACCAACGCCATCTCGATCCGCGGCATCTCCTCATCGGGCGGCGCCGGCACCACCGGCATTTACCTCGACGACACGCCGATCCAGATGCGCTCGGTCGGCTTCAACCCGGATGACACCTTGCCGAAGACCTTCGACCTGCAGAGGGTCGAGATTCTGCGCGGCCCTCAGGGCACCCTGTTCGGCGCAGGCTCCGAAGGCGGCGCCGTGCGTTACATCCTGACGCAGCCGAGCACCACGGAGACCGACACGTACGTCCGCAGCGAAGTGGCGTATACGCAGTATGGCCAGCCGAGCGGCGAGGTTGGCATCGCGCACGGCCAGCCGATCGTCGACGGCACATTCGGCGTGCGTGGGAGCCTCTGGTACCGTTACGACGGAGGCTGGATCAACCGGGCGGACGACACCACCGGGGCGATCATCGACCACAACGTCAATTACTCCAATTCCATGGCCGGCCGTCTTGCGGCGGTCTGGAAGCCCACGTCCAGCTTCACCGTGACCCCGAGCATTCTCTACCAGCGCCAGGACAAGAACGACGACTCGACCTACTGGCCGGCCTATTCCGATGCGTCCGCCGGGCATTTCAATACGGCGACGCCGGAGCGTGTCGGGGGCCCGGATACGTATTACCTGCCGGCGCTGAAGTTGGTGTGGGACTTGGGCAGCAGCCAGCTCATTTCCGACAGCTCGTACTTTCATCGCAAGCAGATCACGGCCTACCAGGGTACGGTTTACGATCTCGCCTATTGGCAGAGCATTCCGGGGGCGAACGGCTTCGCGCCGGGATCCTGGTACCCGCTGATCGATGCCAACGGCATTCACCTGCCGGCCGCGTTGGCGGGCAC
>Ga0302320_10030027_pt1 | contig 10374 bp, 7 predicted proteins | sample Bog_T0_3_FD_202130 | JGI IMG/M metagenome (GOLD analysis project Ga0302320, IMG submission 202130) | Peat permafrost microbial communities from Stordalen Mire near Abisko, Sweden - Bog_T0_3 | ecosystem: Environmental > Terrestrial > Soil > Wetlands > Peat | place: Sweden: Abisko, Stordalen Mire... | reverse complement strand
GCTCTTCGCCCCGTGCAGCGGGGGGAAGTGTCACAGGCGAGGCCGTCAGGCCGATGCGTGGTCCCCGACTTGATCGGGGATGGGGGGACCCCTGGCGCAAGGCTGTCACCGCTGCCGGTGCGCGTCTCCCCTCCGTCTCCCCCGGATCAAGTCCGGGGCTGCTTCGCGGGCTCGCTTCGACACCTGAGGGAGGAGCGATGCACCGTCCTCAGAACGCCCGGCGCAGTTCGTCGGCGAGGTCGGTGCGTTCCCAGGAGAAGCCGCCGTCGGGCTCGGCCACCCGGCCGAAGTGGCCGTAGGCGGCGGTGCGGGCGTAGATCGGCCGGTTGAGCCCCAGGTGCTCGCGGATCGCCCGCGGGGTCGCGCCGCCGATCAGCTCCGGCAGCAGCTTCTCCAGCTTGGCCGGGTCGATGTGATTGCCGCCGTGAAGGTCGACGTAGAAGCTCAAGGGGTGCGAGACCCCGATCGCATAGCCGATCTGGATGGTGCATTTCGCCGCGAGACCAGCAGCGACGACGTTCTTGGCCAGATAGCGACAGGCGTAGGCGGCCGAGCGGTCGACCTTGCTGGGATCCTTGCCGGAGAAAGCCCCGCCGCCGTGCGGGGCCGCGCCGCCGTAAGTGTCGACGATGATCTTGCGTCCGGTGAGGCCGGTGTCGCCGTCCGGTCCGCCGATGACGAAGTTGCCGGTGGGGTTGATATGCCACTGGGTGTCGTCGGTGATGAAGCCGTCGGGCAGAACCTTGCGGATATAGGGCTTCACCAGATCGGCGATGTCGCCGGGCGTCAGGCCGTCACGATGCTGGGTCGAGAGGACGATGGAGACGGCGCGCACCGGCCGGCCGTCGACGTATTCCAACGTCACCTGGCTCTTGGCGTCGGGCTCCAGCTCCGGCCGCTCGCCGGAGTGGCGGGCCGCGGCCAGAGTCTTCAGGATGTTGTGGGAATACTGCAGCGTCGCCGGCATCAGCTCCGGCGTCTCATTGGTGGCGTAGCCGAACATGATCCCCTGGTCGCCGGCGCCCTCGTCCTTGTTGCCGGTGGAATCGACGCCCATGGCGATGTCGGCCGACTGCGAGTGCAGGTAGCAGGCGAAGTCGGCGGTCTTCCAGTGGAAGCCCTCCTGCGCGTAGCCGATGTCCTTCACCGCCGCGCGGATCTTGTCTTCCAGGGTCTCGACGATGCCGTCCGGGGCCCGCACCTCGCCGGCGATGATGATCCTGTTGGTGGTGACCAGGGTCTCGCAAGCCACCCGCGCCAGCGGATCGACGGCCAGGAAGGCGTCGACCACCTCGTCGGAGATGCGGTCGGCGACCTTGTCCGGGTGGCCCTCGGAGACACTCTCGCTGGTGAAGATATAATCGTGACGCTGGCTCATCGGACCTTATCCTTGTCTCTCACGCCTCAAGCCAAACCGGCCGCCAGCTCGGCCAGCGGGGCCTGAGGCCGCGGACCGTAGTGCGAAATGACTTCGGCCGCCGCCATCGATCCCAGGGCGCCGCAATCGGGCAGGCTCTTGCCCCGGGCCAAACCGAACATGAAGCCGGCCGCGTACTGATCGCCCGCGCCGGTGGTGTCGACCACCTTGTCCACCGCCGCCGCGCGAACGAAATGCTCCGCCGCCGGGGTGACGATCACCGAGCCGGCCGCGCCGCGAGTGACGGCGGCGATGGCGGTGCGGCCGCGAACGGCCTCCACGGCGGCCTGGAAATCGTCGGTCTGGAACAGCGCGGTCAGCTCCGCCTCGTTGGCGAACAGCAGGTCGACCTCTGTCTCGATGAAGGCCAGCAGCGCCGGGCGGTGCCGCTCGACCACGAAGCTGTCCGAAAGCGTCAGCGCGATCCGCCGACCGCTCGCCCGGGCCAGCCCCGCGGCCTTGGCGAAGGCCCGGCGGGCCTCATTGGGGTCGAACAGGTAGCCTTCCAGATAGACGATCGAGGCGCCTTCGACGACGCGCGGATCGACATCGGCCGGGGTCAGTTCGGTGGAGGCGCCTAGGAAGGTGCACATGGTGCGTTGGCCGTCCGGGGTGACGTTGATCAGGCAGCGGCCGGTCGCCGGTCCGCCGGAGAGCGGCGGCGTATCGTAGGTCGCGCCGATGGCGTGCATGTCGTGGGCGAATACCTTGCCGAGGCCATCGGCGGCCACCTTGCCCATATAGGCCGCCTTGCCGCCCAGGCTGGCGACTCCGGCTACCGTATTGCCCGCCGAACCGCCGGACGCCTCGATCGCCGCGCCCATCCTGGCGTAGAGCGCGTGGGCCCGCGCCTCATCGATCAGCATCATCGAGCCCTTGGTCAGGCCGTTGTCGCCCAGGAACGCGTCCTGGGCCGGCGCGATGACATCGACGATGGCGTTGCCGATGGCGGCCACGTCGTAAAGGGCGGACATGCAGATAGCCTTATATGATCTGGCGTCCGGCTCTAGATCATGACGGGCTGAAGCGCAAACGACGTGAGGTCGCGGGGATGCCGACTCTTGCCCTCACCTCACCTCTCCCACTGGCGTGGGAGAGGGATACTGAGATGACGGCGTGGGCTTAGAGAACCATCCGCCACCGCAACACCCGGGGTATCCCTCTCCCCGGCAACGGGGAGAGGTACGGTGAGGGGTCTTCGGGCCCGCTCACCGCCCCCTACTCGTACCTCAGCGCCCCCACCGGCTTGGCCCGGCTGACCCGCCAGGCGTGGGCGAGCACCGTGGCCAGCGCGATGACCACCGCCGCGGCGCCGGACGCCAGGAAGGTCCAGGGCGCCAGGTCGACGCGGTAGGCGAAGCCCTGCAGCCACCAGTTCATCGCCAGCCAGGCGATCGGCCAGGCGACCAGACAGGCGATCAGCACCGGCTGGGAGAACTGCCACAGCAGCAGCTTGAGGATGTCGCCGGAACTGGCCCCCATGGCCTTGCGCACCCCGATCTCCTTGGTCCGCCGCTCGGCGGTGTAGGCCGACAGAGCGAAGAGGCCGAGGCAGGCGATGGAGACCGCGATCAGCGCGCAGACGGCGATGAAGGCGCCCTGGATCAGAGTGTCGATATAGAGGCGCAGCAGGAACTGGTCGGCGAAAAAGCGCTGCACCGGCAGCCCGCCTGAGGTGCGATCCCAAACCCTGTCGATCGCCGGCAGCGTCTCGGCCACCCGGCTGGGATCGAGCTTGATGTTGAGCACCACCGAGGTCACCAGGTCGTTCTTGGCCGCAACATAGTAGTAGGTCGGTGGGATCAGATCGCGGGCCGACCCGAACGTGAAATCCGGCACGACGCCGACGATCTCGGACGAGGCCGACGGCGGCGCGGGCGCGTCGTTCTGCGCCAGGCGGAAATTCGGCCGATAGTGCCAGACGATCTGGTGGCCAAGCGCCGCTTGCGGTGAAGCGAGGCCTAGAGCGCGGACAAACGACTGATTGACCACGATCGGGGGGGCCGTCGCGCCGGTCCTGGCGGCGTCATCCCCCGGTCGACTCTCCTCAAACAGCCGCCCCGCCAGTGGCTTGACGCCATAGACCTCGAAGAAACCGAAATCGACCGGCGCGAAGTGGGTGGTCAGCAGTCTTCCGCCGGTGGTGATCTCATCGATGGTGTCGCCGAAACTGATCGCGTAGGGCGAGGCGCAGCCGGCGCCGACGACCCCGGGAAGCGCGCGAACCGCATCGCGCAGGGTGTCGGTGCACGGCGAGGCGAACAGCATCACCACCTGGTCCTTGTCGGTGTGAGTGGCGTCCTTCAGGGCGAAGACGGTCTGCCGGTAGATGGTCAGGGTGGAGAGCACGAGGGTGATCAGCACGGCGAACTGGGCCACCACGAGCAGCTGGCGCACCCGCGCCCCGCCGGCCCCCTCGATCGGCCCGCCCTTCAGCACCAGGGCGGGCCGGAATGCCGACAGCACCAGCGCCGGATAGATTCCCGCCAGCAATCCGACCCCCGCCGCCACGGCGATCATGCTCGCCAGCAGCGGCAGGTCCGACAGATAGTCGAAGGCGATCTTGCGCTGCAGGGCGGCGTTCACGCCCGGCAGCACCAGCTCGGCCAGGGCGACCGCCACCACCAGGGCGATCGCCACATAGACCAGGGCCTCGCCCATGAACTGGACGATCAGATCGCGCCGCTCGGCGCCCACGGCCTTGCGCACGCCCACTTCGACCGCTCGCCGGGACGCTCGGGCGGTCATCAGGGTGACGAAGTTGATCGCGGCGACCAATACGATCAGCACGCCGATGACCGCGATCCCGGCCAGCACCTTCACGTCCGCGCCCGGCTTCAGGTCGCCGGAGGCGGTCTCGAGGTGGATCGAGGTCAACGGCTTGAGCGTGAACACCTCGTGCAGATGTTCGTTCGGCGCCTGCTCGTTGATGGCCGGCATGATCCGCTTGGCGACAAAGCCGGGCAATTCAGCCTGCATCTCAGGCCCCGAGGCGCCGGGCTTCAGGCGGATATAGGTCGCGACAACGTTGCTGAGCGCCCCGCCGCGGCCATACTGACTGATGGCTGAGAAGGCGGCTTTTGACGAGCCGAACACGTCGCCCCTGAGGTGGCTGTTCGAGGGCAGATCCTCGATCACCGCGGTGACCCGCATCGGGTGGCCATCGACCTGGAGCACCCCGCCGATCGGCGCATCGCGACCGAAGTATTTGCGCGCGCCGCTGCGGGAGAGAACGACGGCGTCCGGCGCCTCGAGCGCCGTCGCGGGATCGCCCGCCACGGCCGGAACCGGCATGACCTTGAAGACGTCGGGATCGGCCCAGATGAAGTTCTGTTCGCCGACATTGATGTCGCCGCGGCGGACCGCGGGCGGAAAGCCGGTGCCGATCAGCCGGGCGGTGTATTGGATCTGGGGAAAGTCGAGCTTCAGCTGGTCGGCGAGATCGGCGGTCGTGGTGTCCTCGTTGATCGGCTGGTCGATGGCGCCGGTGATCTTCAGGTTGACGAGATAGACTTGGCCATGCCCCGGCACGAACTGGTCGTAGGTCAGCTCATGGCGCACATAGAGGCCGATCAGGATCGCCGCGGCGAAGCCGATCGCCAGGCCGGCGATGGTGATGCCGGCGTAGAGACCGTTGCGGGTGAGATTGCGCAGGGCCGCGGCCAGATAGTTGCGGAACATCGCCTCGCCCTCCCTTATGCCGCCAGCAGGGTCTCGGCGACCACCCGGCCGTCGAGCAGCTTGATCGTCCGGTGCGCCGAGGCCGCCTGGGTCAGCGAGTGGGTCACCATGACCACGGTGACGCCGGCCTTGGCCGCGTCCGACAGCAGCGCCATCACCGCCTCGCCATTGGCGGTGTCGAGGTTGCCGGTGGGCTCGTCGGCAAGGATCAGCTTCGGCTCGGAGACCAGGGCTCTGGCCACCGCCACCCGCTGTTGCTGGCCGCCGGAGAGCTGCTGCGGCCGGTGCGAAGCCCGGTGGGCGATGCCGACCCGCTCCAGCGCCTCGCGCACCCGCCGCTTGCGCTCCGGCCCGGGCACCTTGCGATAGAGCAGCGCCACCTCGACGTTCTCGGCCACGGTCAGGTCGTCGATCAGGTTGAAGCTCTGAAAGACGAAGCCGATCCGGTCGCGGCGCAGGCCGGTCAGCCGGGCCTCGGAATATCTCGCCACGTCTTCGCCGAAGAACCAGTAGGCGCCCTCCGAGGGGCTATCCAGCAGGCCCAGCAGGTTCATCAACGTCGACTTGCCGCAGCCGGACGGGCCCATGATGGCCACGAACTCGCCGCCGCCGATCTCCAGCGAGACGTCGCTCAGCGCCAGGGTCTCCACCTCGCTGGTGCGATAGACCTTGGAGACGTGTTCCAGTTTCAGCATCTCGCCCTCCCTTGGGAAAATGTTGTCCGTGCGTGGTTCGAGACGCGCTGCGCGCTCCTCACCATGACGAGATTTGTTGGAGCCCACCCCTTTTCGTCATCCTGAGGAGCCCGCGCGAGCGGGCGTCTCGAAGGACGCAGGTTGTTTGCGGGCGGCCTCATTTGGTCAGCACCACGCGGTTCACCTTCTCGAAGGCCGCGTAGTCGGATGTGATGACGCGCTCGCCGGGCTTCAGGCCCGACAGCACCTCGACCTGTTCAGCGTTGCGGGCGCCGATCTTGATGCGCCGCTTGTCGGCGTGGGTTCCGTCGGCGGAGACCACCATCACCCAGTCGCCGCCGCTGCGGTCCAGGAACGGACCGGCCGGCAGCACCAGGGCCGCGCGGTCGCCGCCCACCGCCAGCTTGCCCTGCAGCGCCTCGCCCGGCAGCAAGTCCTCCGGCGCGTCGCCCTTGAAAGCCAGCTCGATCCGGAAGGTGGTTTCCTTCACCTGCGGATCGACCCGGGTGACCACCAGGTCGTACCGACGGCCATTCACCTCCACGTCGGCGGTCTGACCGAGCTGGACCCGGCCCAGGTAGTATTCGTCAATATCCGCCTGCGCCTTGAACCCGGTGGCGGCCACCACCTCGCCCAGCCGGTCCCCCGGCTTGACGATCTGGCCGACCTGCAGGTCCGTGTCGGTGAGCTTGCCGGCCACCGGCGCGCGCAGGGTGAGCGCGTCCAGCTTGCCGCGGGTCACCGCCAGGCTTTCGCGCAAGGTGGCCATCTCGGCCTCGATCTGCGGCAGCTGCGAGCGGCGCAGCGCCTCCTGCTCGGCATTGGAGTCTTCCTGCATCGGCTTCAGCCGCTGGTCGTAGGCCAGCTCATCGTGCACCTGGTCCGACTGCTCGCGGGGCAGGAAACCCTTGGCCAGCAGCACGTCCCGGCGCTCGGCCGAGCGGGTCAGGCGGGTGATGTTGTAGTCGATGTCGGCGGCGGCCTTGGCGTTGGCCACCCGGGTCTCCTCCAGCTGCTTCTCGTAGCTCTGCAGCTGGGTGATCGACTCCACCAGCCGGCCCTCACGGTCGAGCACGTCGAGTTCGAGCTCGGTGTTGCGGAAGGTGACCAGCGGCTGGTCGGCGGCGACGGTGTCGCCCGCATGCGCCAGCACGCTGACCACCTGGCCCCCGTCGAGGCTGTCCAGATAGACCACGTCCTTCGGCACGGCCTGCCCCTTCAGGGTGACGAAGTCGTGGAAGACGCCCTCTTCCGCGGTGTCGATGCTCACCGTCGCCGCCGGCACGCGCACGGCGCTCACCGAGCCGCCGGAGATCGCCGCCGCCAGTCCCAGAACCGCCAACACACTCAGGCCCACGCCCATGCCGATCAGCGCCGGCCGGCGGCGCCAGGCGGGTCGAGCAACGGGACGGTCCATCGCCAAGGTCATGCGATGAAGTATCCCGCCGGGGCGGCGAAACACGAAAGCGCGTTAGATCAGTAGGTTACCGCCTGGAATACCCGACGACCGGCCGCCAGGTGTCCGAATTCGGACAGCGCCCCCAACCTTTCCCCCGCCACCGCGGGGGAAACGCCGCGACGCGGAACGCGAGCGACGATGGGGGCGCCCACAGGCAACCCCACGTTCGGCGCGCCCGGAATAAGTCCGGGACCGCAGCGTGCTTCGCACGGCTCGCCGCTTTCCCCCGCAAACGCGGGGGAAGGGTCTTTGCTCAGATCCGTTCCGGGATCATCGTCGGCAGGGTCTCGTAGCCCTTGATGAACGACGAGCCGACCCGGGTTGGTTCGGCCATCAGTCGGATGGTCGGGAAGCGCTTGAGGATCTCTTCCCAGATGACCCGCAGCTGCAGTTCGGCCAGGCGGTTGCCGACGCAGCGGTGGATGCCGAAGCCGAAGGAGACGTGCTGGCGGGGCCGCTCACGGTCGACGATGTAGTTGTTCGGCTTCTCGATCACCGTCTCGTCGCGGTTGCCCGAGACGTACCACATGACCACCTTGTCCCCCTCTTTGATCGCCTTGCCCCCGAATTCGACGTCGCGGGCGGCGGTGCGGCGCATGTGCGCCAGCGGGGTCTGCCAGCGGATCGTCTCGGAGACCATCGACGGGATCAGCTCCGGATTGGCCTTCAGCTTGGCGTACTGGTCGGGGAACTTGTTCAGCGCATAGACGCTGCCCGATAGGGTGTTGCGGGTGGTGTCGTTGCCGCCGACGATCAGCAGGATCAGGTTCCCGAGGAACTCCATCTGATCCATGTTCCGGGTGGCCTCGCCGTGGGCCATCATCGAGATCAGGTCGCCCTTCGGCGGCGCGTTCACCCGCTCGTTCCAGAGGTTGGTGAAGTAGCCGACGCACTCGAACATCTCCGCCCGCCGCTCGTCGTCGTTGCCGAAGCCCGGCGCGCCTTCCGGGGCGGTGATCACGTCGCTCCAGCGGGTCAGCTTGCGCCGCTCCTCGAACGGGAAGTCGAACAGGGTCGCCAGCGTCATGGTGGTCAGCTCGATGGACACCTTGTCGACCCAGTCGAAGGTCTCGCCGATCGGCAACGAATCCAGGATCAGCCCGGCGCGCTCGCGGATGATCGGCTCCAGGTTGGCGAGGTTCGAGGGCGACACCGCCGGGCTCACCGTCTTGCGCTGGGCGTCATGCTTCGGCGGGTCCATGGCGATGAACATCGGCGTCTGGAAGTCGTCCTTGGGGTCCTGAATGGTGATCGACCGCTCGGAGGAGAAATCCTGGTGGTTGGAATCGATGGCGACGATGTCGTGGTACTTGGTGATCGACCAATAGGGCCCGTGCTCGGGATGCACCGAGTGGTGGACCGGGTCCTCCTTCCGCAGCCGTTCGAAGTAGGGCCAGAAGGTGTCGTTGCGGAACAGATCGTCGTCCGCCACCTCGATCTCTTCGAGCGGCATGGAATAGGCCCGATGGCGCGCCGCCCGCCGAATGTCGTCGCCCGCGTCGTCCATGGCCTGCTCCCGTAAAGTTTCTTCTGGTCCGCCCAAGTTGACGGCCACGTCATGTTTTGGCCCCGATGGCCGATTTGGGCAAGCGCCCGGCCAAACGGGCGCCGCGCCGATGCCGAGGGCAGTGGTGAAGCCCGGCGGCGGCCCGTAAAGTTCCCGTCGAGATGTCCGAGACTCCCGCCTTCATTGTCGCCGACGACGACCTGGACGTGCTGAAGGCCGCCCAGGCGGTGCTGGCCAGGTCCGGCGCAGACGTCGAAGGCGCGCCCAGCATCGATCAGCTGGAATCCGCCGTCGCCGCACGCGCCCGGGACGCGGTGCTGCTGGATATGAACTTCGCCGCCGGCGCCCGGGACGGGGCCGAGGGCCTGGCGACGCTGGAGCGGCTGCGCATCGCCGATCCGGCCCTGGCGGTGGTGCTGATGACCACCTGGGGCGGCGTCGCCCTCGCCGTGGAGGGACTGAAGCGCGGCGCGGCCGACTTCGTGCTGAAGCCGTGGCGCAACGAGACGCTGCTGGCGGCGATGACCGCGGCGGCGGCGATGACCCGGGCGCACCGGGCCGACGCCGCGGCGCTCAACCTCGACGACCTGGAGCGGCGGGCGATCGAAAAGGCGCTGGCGATCCACGAGGGCAACGTCTCCCACGCCGCCGCCACCCTCGGCCTCACCCGCCCGGCCCTCTACCGACGGATGGCCCGCCATGGCCTCTAGCAAGACCTTGGGCTTCGCCGCCGGCGTCGGCGTCCGCGCGGCCGCCATCGGCCTGCTGGTATTCGCGGCGATCGCGGTGATGGTCTGGAAGCAATATTACGCCACCGGCGCGATCCTGCTCGGCGTCGGGGTGATCGTCGCCCTCGACCTCGCCCGCAGCGCCCAGGCCAACGACCGGACCATGGCCCAGTTCGTCGACGGCCTCTACGCCGAGGGCTTCGAGCGCCCGGTGGTGCGGCCGGGCGACGGGCGGCTGTCGCTGGCCATAGAGCGGGCGCTGGCGCGGATCGGCGAGACCCGGGCCGAGCGGCAACGGCGACTGGAGTACTTCCAGGCGCTGATCGACACCGTGGCCGCCGCGGTGCTGGTCGCCGACGTCGACGGCCGAATAGAATTCGCCAACCTGGCCGCCGCGCGGCGACTGGGCGAAGCCGGGCGGCTGGACCAGCTGAGCGCCCTGGGCGCCGCGGCCGTCGCGGCGCTGGCGCAGGCGCCGCTGGGTTCGCGCCGGATCGTCACCCTCGCTGACGGACAGCGGATGCTGGCATCCATCGGCGGCTTCGCCTCCGCCGCCGGGCCGCGCCGGCTGATCGCCCTGCAGAGCCTGGCCGGCGACCTCGACGCGGTGGAGCTGGAGGCCTGGCAGGGGCTGACCCGGATTCTCGCCCACGAGATGATGAACTCGCTGACCCCGATCTGCTCCCTGGCCGAGGGACTGCCGGCGCTGCTGCCCGCTGACGTCGCCGGCGGCGCGGCGGGCGAGGCGATCGAGGTGATCGCCCGGCGCAGCGCCGGCCTGATGAGCTTCGTCGACCGCTATCGCCGCCTCGCGGACCTGCCGACCCCGGACCGGACGCCGATCGCGGCCTCCGACCTGGTCGCCGGCCTGCGGACCCTGATCGCCA
>Ga0302320_10030026_pt1 | contig 10374 bp, 14 predicted proteins | sample Bog_T0_3_FD_202130 | JGI IMG/M metagenome (GOLD analysis project Ga0302320, IMG submission 202130) | Peat permafrost microbial communities from Stordalen Mire near Abisko, Sweden - Bog_T0_3 | ecosystem: Environmental > Terrestrial > Soil > Wetlands > Peat | place: Sweden: Abisko, Stordalen Mire... | reverse complement strand
TATCAACCATCTGAGGAAGAACGACCCGAATGATCATCAGGGAAATTTGAAATTCCTAGAGGATAATTTGAGGAATGAAAAACTGAAAAATGTCATGCAGGAGAAAATCAATTCATTGGCGAATTTTAAATCAAAAACTGAAGTTTTTTTTTTATATCAATTTTAAGTAAATTTTCATTTTTTTTTATTTAAAAAGAAAGAGCTGAATGAATATTACTCAATGGAGATAGGTCGGAACAAACCGAAGAAGGTTCTTTCAGAAAAAGACTTGAGGAAAAAACAATTGGAAATTGAGGAATATGTAAAAATATCAAAAAATCTGTATTTTTAAGAGAAAATATTAAAAAGAATGAAGCTCAGGAAGAGAAAAGACAATTGCGACTTGAAAGAATAGAACATGTGCAGAAATATTTCACAAAATTTAACAACGAGCAAAAGAAATTAAAGAAACAAATTTTCGAGAAAATGGATTATCAGTTTTTTTTATTTTAACGAATTTATGTTGACTTTTTTTAACAAGTGAGAATTTAAGGAAAAAAAAGATGGAAGAAAGACTAAATTCCATGTCACAGCACAATTCGTTTAGAGTCGATAGAGTTAAAACTAATCTAGCCAAAAGGGAAAAAATGCATTCAGCAGTAATATTTTTTTTTTTTATTATTATTGCTAACATTTTATCTAAGTTTGAAATGTGCTCGAGGTCAGAACATAGCATTTTATTGAACAATGGTAAAAATTTATATTTAAATATATAATAGTGAGAATATAAATCAAAACTATTTGTTTTTTCACTTGCAATAGATGATGCCTCAAAATTTCTTTGTGATTCATCCAAAATCATCAAAGATTCACATAATGCTAGTTCAATGAGAAATGATCGAAGCCTTTTGCATAATATCAGCATTTCTATGATAAAAAGTGAAGATGTGGAAAAAAGACGCAAAGATTTGGAAAAAGATAGGGAAAACAACGTTTTGGAGAGTTTGATTAGAAAGAATGAGAAACTTAAAAGTTTTGAAAATCTTTTGCATATATAATGAATTTCTTTTAGTTTTCAATATTTATCAGAAACAAAAACTTGATGAGAAGATTATGAATAATAAGGAAAAATGGGATATAATAACAAAACAAACAACGAAGGCGAGCAAGAAAAAAAAGTAAAAAACATTGTTTTTCGAAATTATAATAAAACTTAGAGAATATGTTGACACGCTGAATATAAAATTGAAAAACGCTCAAGAGAAATATATAAAACACCAAGTAAAGCCAAAATTCTCTAAGATTTCCTATTAATAAAGGCATTATTAGCATGATATACAAGATAAATTTGAATTCTTGAAAAATTTAAATAAAATAAAAAATGAAGAGAAATGCGAAAATATCCGCCGAATGAAAAAAATCAATGTTTTTTTATAAAATTTAGCTGAAAAAACCTCTCTTTTGTTTAGGATTACAAAAAAGAAGAAATAATTCGCAAAGAAATTTTAACCCGCAAAAAAATCGAAAAGAAAAAAATGATTCAAGAACTAATAAATCAGGCTCAAATGTAATAATTAATTTTGTTAATGTTATTAACTATTTTCAAAAGGGAGGTTTCTTTGATTAAGCAAAACGAAAGAAATGTTTTTAAACAGAAACAATTCGAAATATTTAAAAAATTACCATTAATCAATAATTAAAAAAACTGTTAATTTATAGAGAGTTATATTTTTCCAAGAACCATAATTAAAAAAAGACTATCACTTTTTATTGCCTTGTTTTTCTTTAAAAAAACATCATTTTAATAAAGTTAAAATTCTTAATTTGTTTCCCAATTTTGAAATTAAAATTAATCTCAATGTTTTTAATAATTTTCCTTTTCTATACCTATTGTTGCTTTCTTTTAAAATATTATTATCGATAGAAAAAACCCAATTTTTAACCCTTTCTCTTTACATTTTAATTATTATTCCTCAAACTTCACAATCCAAATAATGATTGAATTTTTCTTATAATTTTTTATATTTTTCCAGAAAAATTTTTAAATTTTTTTAAATTAAATCAACTTTTTCAGACATAGCACAATCCCACGCACAGTCCCACCGAAACGGCTATAATCAAAAGACTTATGAGAGGACGATAGAACAGCCACGCTAGACAAATAACCATCACACTTATCGCCGATCCAACAATTAATCCAAATAGCAAAGCAGCCCAGCTCACCAAACTTGATAAGACAGCTCCTATCAATGGAATTACACTCAACAAATACACGATTGGTGAGAAGAAAATCCATATCCCAAGCCAAGAACATACCCATCCAGCCAATCTTATCCAATTTCTTTTTCTTTGATGTTCTAAAGTAACTTCTTGGAAAACTTCTTCTTTGGTAGGAATGTCCTTTTCAAACAGCCAAAGGATTTCATTGATCGGGGCAGTGATGAGTTTCGCGAGTCTACATGTTATACCGCAGCAATTATCACAACATCCTCTGTTATTATTGCAAAGATCTTCATTTTGTAGTCTTTCTTCCCCTTGCGCACTTTCTATTAAGTGCTTCACAAAGGAAGTGCCGTCCTGCTGACCTACAACAGTGGTCGGGCCACATTTAACCTCATAGAACCTAATCCTTATATCACCCAAATTGTTTTGGAATTTGTCTTTTGTAACGTAAATATAACTGTCTTGAATCTTGAATTGTTTACTGAGTACAGTCATTTCTTGAAGGAGTTTTCCCCCTGCATTATTTGTTATTTCTTCCCTCAAAGGGATGTCAGTCTTGTTTTTTGCCATTTTTTTAAGCTCTTCACTCAGGAAGTAATTACCAATATGGACTTCTTTCGCTATGGCATCTTCTGATCTTATTATAAAGTCTTTACTGTTATTGATATGGGATCTTTCATTGAATGATTCACTTGAATGGAACTCTGAATCCCAAATTTGGCTGTATTCATAACGGTTATGATGATGATCATCTTGACTATGTGTCTCCTTCCATTGGTACATCTCCACAGTTCTAATCAATTTGATAGCGTTGAATGATGTAACTACAGGAAACTCTGCGTCTTTCAAGTTTTCATCACAGGATGTAGAACCTTTGAGATAAATCAAATGTCCATTGTGGTCCATTGTTAAATTGTATGGGTCCAGAGCAGCACATTCATGAAGTTCCTCCTTCAAACGATGACATGTTGTAACGTAACCCTTCTCATTCTGCCAAAGGAGGACCAAGGAAAAAATAAATATGAGCGAACCAAATAATGGGCCACAAATAACGGAACTTTCACTCGAGGAAGATTCTTTCACTGTTTGCAGATCATTGGTTTTTGATAGAAACTCTTTGGAGGATGTAACTGTGAAATGCTCAGCATTAGCTTTGGGGAGGATGAGGAGAAAAAAAATAATGAAAAGAAATGGAACTGAATGTTTTAATTTCTTCATTTTTTTATTGTCCGATTCAAATTTGAAGATTTAAAAAAACAGTTATTTTTTTATTTATTTTGCACATTTGAAATTTTTAAACTTAAAATATTTAAAATAATTGTTTTTTTCTCGAATTTCTTAACTCTATTTTAGCATGTTCTTCTCCTATTCGACCAATATTTTGGATACAAAAGTAAATTCTAAACAATTTCAAAGTTTTAAGTTTTTAAGAAAGCATGCAGATTCCGGATTTGATGGAACGAATGTCATTAATGAACGAACTTTGGATTATGAAACTCAAAAAACAAAAAATTCCCCTCATTGTATTAATTCAGAACCCAAATCAGTCCCAGTGCCTTTAAGAGGTTAGAAAATCAAATATATTATATATACCATTCTACTTCATTTTTATAGAGAAAAACCAATTCCATCAAAACATTGCCCCAATTTATAATACCTCACAGAAAAATTTAAGAACTTTATCTCATCAAAGATCCCCTTCGAATATTATAATAATGAGGCAAGAAAATGTTGCACAATCTTCATTAATTAGAAAAATCAACTTTTTATCAGAAAAAATCGAAGAATCTATTAAAGAAAGTGAAAAAAACTTGCTTGAAAAAGGCAAGCAAGAAACTTATGTTTTTCCTGATAAGGAAAACCTCTTCTCATCCAAGAAAAAGGTTCCTCTGACAAATACCAACAATAATTCTGGTTTATTGAAAAACTTAACTTTTTAGAAATTTCGATTTAGAAAACAACCCAAATAAAACTGATTTTGAAACTTTAATCAATTCCTCAAGAACTGCTAAAAAGATTTCTCAAAATCCTTACCCAGTTTCTCCAAACCTGAAAGAAAAAATTAAAAAAATCCGAAAAAAGACTGGTTTCGATATGGAAGTGATCATAGATGATATCTACTCTCTAATAAGCTAGGGGGAGGGGCATTACATTTATAATTTAAACATGACTAATTTTTTTTGATAAAGCAAATGTTAAAAATATTCGACTATTTACCCAAAATTTTAAATATATTCGCTCACATATGTTTCGGCTTCACCTGACTTGCAATTTCTAATATATTATACAGTTCTTTAGTCCTTAAATATAGATCTGCCAGATACATTTTAGCGAAGGTCTCAGGCCTCGTGTTTTTGGTAATTGCCCGAGGCCTTTTGACCAGTTCCTCGTACGAAAAAATCGAAGATTTCCGTTTTAAATCCTCCAAATTATCATTCAGTTTCATCTCTGACGGGCTTTCCCCATTGAATTCAATGTGTTCTGGATCTGATAGCAAGGGGGGTGGCAATAAAGAAGGGGTATTAATTATAGTTTGTCCTTCCTGAACGAAATCAGGCAGTTCAATTGAATTTTTTGGTCTAATTGTTTTTTCCATACCTGCATTATTTGATTGAGAATTCACATTAAGAAATTGTTCAACTGCTTTATGGTCAAAATGGACACTTAGATATCTTTGTTTTTTGGGCTTGGAATGGATTTTCTCAGCAATTGTATTTGAAATGAACTCAAAATTTCTAATGATCGCATCGAGGGACTCATTGATTTTGGGGAGGATCATCTGGTTTTTTTTAATCAGATTTATCGAGCTTTCGATGTTCAAAAGCTGCACGTCGAAATTCGACACAAATTCGTTGAGTTTGGTTTCGAAGGCTCTTTTGATCTCATCGATGCAGGTGGCAAAATCATTAAAAATTTGTGTTTTTTTATGGTTTAGATTGGTTTTTAGGTCATCAATTTTATGGCAAGAACTCAAGAACTCCGAGATATTATTATACGCAACCCTCATATTGATTTTTTTTTTTTTTTCGATATTTTTAAAGTCAAAGCAAATTAAATAATTTCTATTTTCACAAGACTACAAAAAACCATAAAATGTTGAAGCTTTTTAACGAACAAGGCTTACTCAATCCCCATAGACGATATGATCAGGCTAATTCCCCTTTCCATAAGGCTCGTTTCAATATGGAAGAAAAAAGAAGCCAACTGTTTCCCGACCGTCGAAGAATCCCAGGTCGTAAGGCCAAGTTCATGCTTGGGGCGGTAATTTTCCTTCATGCTTTCGGAGTAGTTAAGCTTGTTGAGATAAAAAACCATTATAGGTAAGGATTTTAGAAGAAATCGTTGGAAAAACCATATGGTTTATAATTTAGAAAAACAGCGCAAGAAATGAAGAAATTGCAAAGGAAAGCTGCTCCTTTTCTGCAGGCGATGGATGATATTCGTTTATCGGCGATGCATAGCAGAAATCGGATTTTGATCGAGGAACTCTTTGAGCATAGAGGAAAGAATTATATCGACACGATCACGAAACGATATAACTCAGAGGATCTTTGGTGAATATAACATCTAGTTTCTTTATCTTTAGATTTTTTCTTTTTTTAGGTCTCCCTTCATTCAGAGATACCCCTATATGTACTTGAAAACCTTCAGAAATGTGAAAAACTATAGAGCTTATGCCTTTGGACGTTACAACCAAAATTACGACAGCTTTAATATTTAAAGAGGGAATCATTAAGAATAAATAAAATAGAATTCGAATGGAAAAAAGTTAGGAATTTTAAATAAAATTTCCCTATGAACAACAATATCTCCGATCCTTCGGATTCTTTATCGTTTCGATGTTATTCAATTTTATGGCGTCGGAATGCTCCATATATCGTTTTGATAAAAATCGGGCTTTTGACAAGAAATTGCATAAATTTTTCTCATGTTAATTTTTTTAAAAGGCACCTATTCTTCGAAAAAGCTTCCCGATATTTAAATTCATTTTGGCTGAAACTTCCATGTAAAATAAACCGTTTTTTGAAGCAAACGCTTCTGCTTCCTAAACAACCTTGATTTTATCATTTTTATTGTGAATTTATTTAAGTTTCACCTCCAAAAGGATGGTCCTTTCGTTAGATAAATCTAGCTTGTTCCCGATCAAAAATTTCAAACAATGAGGGTTCCCATGGGTTTCCGTTTCATCAACCCAGAATTTGCATTCCTCAAAGGAGTGTTTATTTGAAATATCAAAAACTATAACTATTGCCGCAGCTTTTCTATAGTACATCAAGGCAATGTTTTTGAACCTTTCTTGGCCTGCTGTATCCCATATTTCCAATTTGATCTTTTTGTTTTTTCGTTCGATGATTTTATTTGAATATGCCACTAAAATTTATAAACTGGCGAAATTTTTTTTAAAAAGGACCTCCTAATGTTGGCTGATAACTATCAAAAAATTCATCTTTCACGTAACGAAAACTAAATGAAATAAGTTGAAGCCAGTTTATTTATGTAGATAAAGACATTATGCTGCTTTTTCCAACGCCGGAGTCCCCCAGCATAACGATTTTAAAGGAAAGATCGTAGGTGTTTTTTATATAGCTATCATTTACATCCGAATCCATTTTCCAATTAATTTTTAAATAATTTCAAAAAAATTAGAAAATGCATAATGGAAAGAAAAATGTCTTCTTAAGTTCTTTTTAGCCTTTAAAAAATCCAAAAAAAAACTTTTTTTGTTCAATTTTTTTGTGAAGAATTAAAAAACCATTATTAGCCCTAATGTTCAAACAGAAATTTTCAAAAAATTTAATTAAAACAATAAATTATGATGTATAATAATCAAAACCAAAAGGTTTTTCCAGACATAATGATGAAAACTGATTGTTCACATCAGGAACCGGAAATTAACTTGGATTCTGATCGCAAAGAGCGTTCTGCAAACCCTCAAAATATTTTTGAAAAGCAAAAAACTGTCAACAATGATTATTTGCTTTCTTTTTTTTTGTAAATATATTTTTTCGGTTTTAAAATATTTTTTTTTCCCAAGTCACAAAAATGATGCAAAGGAGCCGAGTTTTGAAAATGGTCGGGTCACTAAATATTTATTCTTTCGATTGATGTATGTGGATGTTGCTTCTATGATAATCTCGTCCATGGGACTGATAATTTCAGTGCTTCAGGTTTTAATTTTTTATAATTTTATAAACTCATAAAATTTCAAGTACGATTTGGAATATTTGGAACCCACGGGGTGGTTGAATGGCTATTTGGCTTGGGTGGTTTTTATTTCGACATTAGTCTTAAGTCATTCATTTTGCATTATTTCATTTTATTTTCGTTAAAAAATAGTTTTCTTTACGACAATCCGATACCACATGAAACTGGAATTAATGAAGGAACAAAGGATCATTGATAGAAAAAAAGGACTTATCAAATCGACCCTTTTTTTTCCTTATCTCATGGAGCTGTGCATTGTTACTCCTTGTCCTTTGCCTTTTATTATAAGTCATTATCATAAAACTAAAAAGCTAATGAAGATAAAATTAATTTTCTCTTAGATAAGGAGTTTCAAATCAAAGATTTCAAAACAGAATATATTTTGGATTGGGATGCAAATTATGTTTTATCTCTTTATATTCTTCTACGAATTTTGGTTATTGGTCGGGTTGTTCTCAACTTGACCTCTTATTGCAATTACCGTGCAACCAGAATCGGGTAAACTACCTAAATTTCTCCTCAACTATTAACTTTTTATACTAGTCTGATGTATGGAGTTGATACTGGTTATATGTATTCGATACGTTGCATGATGAAAAACTCACCCGCAGCTTTCCTCTGCTTCTTATTTTTCTGGATTATTGTGATTTTCGGTCATGCGTTGAGAATTTGCGAAAGGTTATTTTAAAGTTTTTCTTAAATTTTATGCATTTTCTAGAGATTTCGAAAAAATTCCTGGAGATACCCTCCAATTTGGATATTATTACAATTCTTTTTGGACGATTATTGTTACAATGACCACTGTGGGTTACGGGGATTATTATCCACGAACGATCCCTGGAAGATTTGTAGTGTTTTTGGTCTGTATTATAGGGATTTTTGTGGTTTCAAGCTTTGTGGTTGCTTTGACAAATTTCTTGAATTTGGATCCTATGGAAAGCAAGGTTCTGAATGTCATCATGAGATTGCAAAAAAGGTTGGAAGTTAAAAATGAGGCAGCTTTTGTTTTGACAATTATGGGAAAAATTCATTTCCTTCAGAAAAACCCAAGTATATTACCTCAAATCAAAAGCAAGATGAAGTATCACTTGCAGGAAAAATTAAAGGATCATATAAAGTCATTTAAATCAAATAATAGGTATAAAAAATTAATTTTGGTTTTGAAATTATTGTTGTTTTATTTTTTTTTCATGTTAAAAAAAGTTTGAATATTAATCATTCGTAGTATGCATGCATTGTTTTTTATCTTATAATTTATGGTCAAAATTGATTTTAATTTATTTCTTGTAAATTTAGACAATTAAGAGACATGTTTGAAGGATTTTCACTTACAGAAAACATGAATAATAGCTTCGGATTCGTGAAAATGAAGTTTTATGATTTGTTCGAAAAACAAAAGAAGATCACCCAATTGAACGAAAGAATAGCAGTAGCTCTAGGTCTTAACATCGAAAGAACTTAAAATAATTTTTTATTTGTTATAGTTTAAAAAAGAAATTTTAAGGAGGTTTTAATTTTTAATTTGATTTGTTTTCACTTTCTCAAAACAATGTTTTTATGTGTATTTTATGATTTCATTTTTAAACATATATAATAAAAAAACCACATATATTAAACATTATAGTCATTTTGATAAGTTATTATATATGTGATCAAATATTATTTATTTGTTAGAGTATAATTCTTTATTTGACAGATTTTTTTTTACACTTTTTGATCTTCTCTTTCTTCCCTCATTACCACTGTCGCTATCTTCCATTGAATCATTCAAATTTTTCGAAAATCTGGTCAATATTCCGGTTTCTACAGTGGATTTTCTTCTGAGAATATTCTTCAATTTATTTTTGTTCGGACTCATTAATTTTTCATTTTCAATTATTTTCTCCAAAGTAGTGATAGGATTAGATAATTTTATGGAAACTGCTTTTTTGATGGGATCAATATCATTGCTCATTTTTTTAGAAATTCTGGGTTTGTTTTTGTTATTTCCAGTAATTAATAGCGACTCAATTTTACTTAAAGACTCATTGTTGAGTTTTTCTTTGGAATTTTTCACGCGACTCAATAAATTCATGAAATTTACATTAAGACTCGAAATTTTCTTCTGGACTTTAGTTAAAGATGATTTCAGTTCTTCTCTGGTTTTATCTTTTCCAGTCCCGGTCATCAAATCATTAACCTCATCTTTCAAAGTTCTTTTGCTCTGAATCAAGTTGGAAATGATGTTCCTGAGTTTGCTTGGTCTTGGTTTATTTTTTGAAGAAGTTTCATCGTTTTTTTCTTCCTTCACAAGGGATTCCTCTTGAAATTCTGAAATATTCTTAATTTCATCATGAACCGTTTTGGATTTTCCAAATTCTTTAATATTTTTTCTAGTTTTAAAAGATTTCACATATTCCTCTTCATAATTCTCGAATATTTCACGATCTTTATTCTCATTTTTCTCTGTCAAGGAGTCACATTTCTCATACAATGATAAATCATCTTTAGAAACGGAAATTTTCCTTGAGTATTTTTCCTCATTGATCACAAATTCTCTTTGCATTTTGGTTTCTTTTCGATTTTTTTCTTGCTCAGAACGAGTTTTGCAATATTCTAAGGCCTCACGATAAATTTTGTTGTTTCTGACTCGTCGACGCAAGGCGTTCTTGTATAATTCGCTGCCGATCGAAATGAACTCGTGGAAAAAAATTTTGGTGAATTGCTTTTTGCTAATGGAAAGGAGCTCTATGTCGGTTTCTGCTATGAAGGTGAATTTTCTGGTCTCACCAAATAAGACGTCAACCTTCGATATATTTAAAATAAATATTAAAAACAATAAAAATGAGAAAGATTTATTGAAATTTTTTTAAGGTAAATTTTTTCCTTGGCAAAAATTTTTGAAGATTTAAAAAAAAAAAAAAAAAAAAAAAATTTATTTAAAAATAATATTTTTTTTGTTAGTTGTAAAAAATAATATAATTGAGA
>Ga0302320_10030024_pt1 | contig 10375 bp, 7 predicted proteins | sample Bog_T0_3_FD_202130 | JGI IMG/M metagenome (GOLD analysis project Ga0302320, IMG submission 202130) | Peat permafrost microbial communities from Stordalen Mire near Abisko, Sweden - Bog_T0_3 | ecosystem: Environmental > Terrestrial > Soil > Wetlands > Peat | place: Sweden: Abisko, Stordalen Mire... | reverse complement strand
AGATCAGCTGTGACCACGATCAGATTCGTGTTATGAAGATATATAGATGGCATAGTATTGATATGTCAGTATTTCACACACGATGGATGTGGAAAAAGACAAAGTGCTGTGCAAAGGATCTGCATCTCCAAGCGATACAGCGAAAGGCTAATAGAGACCTTCCGCGCTGGCGAGCTGTTAAAGCTCAACGAGGACGGTCTTCAGGGCGGGAGCGGAACTGCGACAAGAAGACCGAGGCAGTGCTCCGGAGACGAGAGTCTCCCTCTGGCACATGGCGGTGCCAACTCGACAACGATTCAGGGAACAACTTACGAACCCCGAATTTGCCCCGCTCTTTGCAACCTTAGCAATTGGGATTATGAGTACCTGGTTGCGTTGCCAGTTTTGCCCACCTGCTGTCGTCTCCGTCATATTGGGATCTATTGTTTCCGATCGTGCCGCGGACATGTTGCCTGGGCATTCTCAACTACAATGCATATTCGCCTTGTTTTCGCTATGGATTTTATGGTCGAATGGCTATAAGTGTCCTAATAGGAAGGAGTTGGCATGGGTGATACTGTATTGCTCAGGTTCTTGCGAAAAGGCTTAGTTGAAGTGGGCGGCGATGATGCCAAGCTGGCGAAGCTGCAGAACACATCCGCCGCAGTCTCGGCAATGTTGAAGGACATGCCCTCTAAGACGGCCAGCTTTGCCTTGATCGCCTTCGACGCGAATGCTCCCGCAAATGACCCGGTCATTGTGGAAACGCTTGAATGTTTGAATCAGGAGTGGCCGACTTATGTGAATACGTTCTCTGGCACTCCAGTTACGGTTCTTCGTGCAGTAATCCTCGATGCGCTCGTCGGAGCTGCCCGCGAAGACGAGCGTGTAGCCGTCGCATTTGCGGCAAGTGCCAGGAACATGCTGTCCTTCATGGAAACAGGAAACGAACTGGCGATTTGGGTTGATATTGTGAATGAGGTCGAAGCAGCGGTAGACAAGAGAGCTGAGCAAGAATGGGAAACGCCTGCCAGCATTCAGATCGGCGCCCTTCAGCTGGAATCCCCCGCCATATAGATTGCCAACGCAGCAGTCAAAGTGGAACGCGCTGGTCTCAAACAGAAACTTAACACGGCAGCACAGGGTAATGGGGTGTACCCGCAAAATAATCCGACTGCATGGGCGCAGAACTTCGGCAACCTTTTCGCGGAAGTGATAGCTGACCTCCTCGACGAGATCAGTGCGAAAGCTCAGGTGGCACCTGTCGACATGGGGCCCATCATTCAGCAACTCACAAATCGAATTTCAAACTATATGGTCCAAACCGTTCAATCGGTCAGTTCGGCCACAGCAGGTCTCCAACGGCGCACGAACTTAGTGTGGTGGAAACAAGCTCTGTATTCCCCAAGCAAGCAAAAGACATATAGGACCTTCCCGCCGAGTATCGCGTCCGCTTTGATGGCCTACGATCTTCATCGCCAGATGCCGATGTTCTCTCCAGCGAGCGTCTCTGCATTTCTACAGGAGGCGGTCCGCTCACTTTCTATTTCGAGCGAGGCAGATCAGCGTTCTCTAGAAGAACTCATCAATGAAGCAAGTGCCAGTTCCGTTCTCGACGAACTCCGAGCCGAAGCAGCGCTGCTATTTGCAAAGCCCGCTGGTCGTTGTCCAGTTGTGGCACTTCTCGGTTACCGAGAAGCGGTCAATGGGATAGAGGGAAGGTTTGAGGCTTTCACAGGAGTTTCGAAGGATACGAAGGTCAGCTACGAGCTTTGGGCAAGCTGGATATTTCGTGACCTTCAGGCTGGTCGCGCAACGAAGGAACCTTCAAAGAAGCCAGCTACAGAGGGGGCTGCATGAAGGCATGCTCGGTCGAAGATTGCTTTGCTCCCGACACGACTTGCGCTCACGGTCATCTATCACTGAAGGACTGCCCAAATTGGACTAGTCAGGAGAAGATAGACTCGAAATCAAGCGACGAAGGTACTGAGATCGTGCTGCCATGGTCTGGATCTGCGCTGGGGCGAACTGATCTTAGCTTTGTCACCGGCCGGAGAACACCCATGATGATCGGAATCCTGGGGCCAGAAAACGCTGGCAAAACTTCTTTGTTGGCCGCGTGGTATTTGCTCATCGGACGTGGAGCAAACATCGGGAACCGCCACACCTTTTCGGGTTCATTCACCTTGTCTGGCTGGGAAGCTGTCGCGAGATCAATGCAGTGGACTCCCGGCACTCCTCCGGAATTTCCAGCACACACGTCAACTCGTGGCGTCCGCGGGCAAGGTCTTCTTCACTTGGCTTTCCGAGAGGATGGCAATCGCCTTCGCGACTACTTATTTACGGATGCACCAGGACTCTGGTTTCAGAGGTGGGCAATCAATGAACAAGCTCCCGATGCGAAAGGAGCCAGGTGGATAGTAGATAACGCCGATGCTTTCATCCTCACCGCTGATTGCGCTGCCCTGGCGGGGGATGACAAAGGCTCTGCCCGTGCGGCGATTCAACTCCTGGCTCGAAGGCTCGGGGCAAATCGCCGTGGACGCCCCGTAACATTGGTGTGGACCAAATCTGATATCACCGTCGCCGAATCGATGAAATTCTCAGTGAGGGATGCGGTAAGCTCTCAAGTTCCTGGCTTTGAGGAAATGACTGTGAGTATGCAAGCCCCAGCTGATGACAGCCACGGTCAAGGAACAGGTCTCACGGCACTGCTAAAGCACACCTTGCAGATTCGAAGGCTCAAACAGGTCCTCTCTCCTTCACATGTAAATGCTACCGATGCGCTATTTCTGTTTGGAGCTAGGTAATGACTCAAGTGCTAGCTCAATCAATGCTCTTGGTAGGGGAATCCGGCGTGGGGAAAACTCATTACGGGGCGCAGCTGCTGAAAAGGTTGCTCAACAGCAAGGGACGTTTCCGTATGGATGGAGCGGCTTCAAACCTGGAACCGTTCGAAGCCACGATGGAGAGTCTCAATAATGGGCGGTCAGCGGCTCACACACCTACCTCTACTTACGTTGATAGTGAATGGCCCATTTCCAACAAAAAAGGGCTGACCTTCACACTTGTCTGGCCCGATTATGGTGGAGAGCAGATTAAGAAACTCTTGGCTACGCGCAAGATCCCTTCCACATGGCGGGCGCGAGTAGAGAATTCATCTGCTTGGATGTTGATGCTACGGCTACAACAACTCAGAGTCAGCGATGACCTTCTTTCGAAACCACTTGCGCGTCTAGCTGAAGAAGAAGCTGCTGACCCGCCTTCCGATGAACCAATTCAGCCTTCTGATCAAGCGCGCATGATTGAGCTTCTTCAGATATTGCTCTACCTCCGCGGAAAAGGTGTAGGAGATGCAACTAACATTCCGCAGCTCTGTCTACTGCTCTCGTGCTGGGATGAACTCGGTCAGTCAGATCCCCCAGAGGAGGTTCTGAAGCGGCAACTGCCTATGCTATCCGATTTCATCACGAGCAATTGGAAACATCCGATTATCCTGGGCCTTTCGGCACTCGAGAGGCCGCTAGACAAATCCGTCCCCGATGAAGAATATGTAACGCGCGGTCCGGAACATTTCGGCTACATTGTTCTACCCGACGCTAGTACTACACAAGACTTGACCTATCCGCTTACAGCACTCCTTGATCCATCTGAGGAAAACTCTTGAACGTCGAACAAGCCACCTACGGGGCCAGTAAAGGGGGACACGGGATGATAGCCGCGTCCGGGCTGAAGGATCTTGCGCTGGAACTGACCTCGAGGCTTGATCTTCCCGACACTCTTCCAAATGGAGTGGCATGGTCCCCGTTCGTTACTGGATTTCCAGTGGGGCGGCACTATGTTCTGGCGAAGACGTTTGTGGATGACAAAGCATCGCGAGCTGGAATGGTTTTTACCCATGCGCTGATTGCACCGATTGATGAAATGGTCGAGTTCGCAAATCTCGATTCTCTGATGCAACTACTTCCGAGAGACCTTTTGCATGATGCCATAGTGGAGCAGCTCATAGTTGAGAATATGGATCGAAAATGGGAGGATCCAGACGAAGAGCAGCTCGCCATCGCAAAGTTGCTGGTTTCTTCCTCTGTAAAACCTGTCGTACGGCTCGGGCACATAGGGTTCGAACAAACAGTATCGCGACTGTGGACCAATTTGTGGCCGAGTATTCGCCGTCAATTTGCATTTCGTCTAAGTTTCAGTCCCGAGGACTTGGTCGACGTTCCGGTTCCTACACTCGTGTGCACGCCCCCCAATCTTGCTGCGCGGTGGAGTGGTTATCCATTGATTTCCCAGGAGCTAAGTACAGGAGTGCTCACTTCTGCAGCCGCGCTTCTTGTCGGCTGTCAAAAGGGAGAGGAGATTCGCACGGTAGCTAGTCATCTGCAGGTGGAGATCTCATCTTTCCATCAACTCGCACTGCTTGATCGAATGGATAGCCTGACGGAGTCTGCCGGAGAGGGGCTGAACACGGATATTGCAAAAGTTCGTCTTCTGGAAGTCGTTGCAGATGGAAAGCCAAACGCCGCAACCGGTCGCGAGGAACTTCTTAAAGATCTTGTACGGCAGTTGAAGAACGCAAAGACACGGCAGATTCGAGCGTTGCGCAACATCGTCCTCACTTGCTTCGTGCAGCCCGATCGGGTCTGGAATGGTATCCGCGAGTGGGTGGAGAGCTATTCTTTTCCCACAGATGATGACATACAGTTTGTTGAGATCATTTGCGATGCTGCAGAGGAGGGTCGCGCAACACCCGAATGGCGATCCGCTGTTACAAGGGGACTCTCATCCGCTAAAAGCAAAGGAAACAAGAATTTCGCTCATGCATTCTGGCGTTATATGAACAGCATCAAAGCGTCACAGATTCATTGCCTTCTGGACGGGTTGGCGCTACAAGCGAGCGATGAGCTTCCCTTGGCCGAGGAAGTTCCCGAAAGTATCTCCCCAGACATTTCAGAAATAGTCTTGGAAGTGGTGGCGTCAAAGAGGCTGTATCTCTTGCATGCTGTTATTGCCTCACTGGTTTTCGATCCTGGCCGTGCAGTCAGGATGCAGCTTAAACTAGGAGGTTCTGCTGCAAGTGAGCTGACGAACCTCAAGCTGGCTTTGAGGAAAGCTACCTCGGCGCAGATAGTCTCAATAGCCTTGTCGATCGATGATAGGCTCCTCATAGAAATAGCTGCCGAAGTAGCGGCGACCGATCCGGGCGCGCTTAGAGAGACCGACATGAAGCCGGAGAACGCCCAAGAATTGTGGCGATTGGCACTCCATCGTAATCTGCAAGCATGGCAGGGCCCAAACTCTCCCAAGTCCGAGTTGTTTAAGCTCTTCGATCTAGCGCTACACACTCGCGTAAGCAGCGAACTAATTGACCTCCTGTCTAGGACTCCACTAGCGAACCTGGCAGATTACGAGCGGAGAGCTGAGCTCTGGCCTGTTCTGACTGAACCTGCACGCCAGCGATTCATAAATGCTACCGCGGATCACTTCTTGCAAAACGTAGCAACTGATGTTCCCCACGCCATCGAGCCGGAAATACAAAGGCAGCTGCTGAGCTCTGGGAAGCTTGAGTTCGCGTTACGCGAAGCAGCCCCTCAATCCTTCGATAATGTTCTCTCCATGTTGTCGCAGATTTCATTGCTTGATGAAAAAGTACTGGAACAAATGATTCCCGCGTTGACCACCAAGCCTCTAGCCGATCAACATGCGAGAGGTCTTGGAGCCATGATTAATGCTCGTCATTGGCCTTCATGTGCAGAACACATCGCCGGCATGGTTCGCCGCGGACGGAGTGATCTAAAACCTGCATTGCAGCAATGCCAAAATCTTCTGGGATTTTGGACTCAACTAAGGCTGGGCTTAGGAATCCGTTCCGTTGACGAAAAGTGGGATGCACTTGCGAACTTATGTGCTGATCTCTATCCCTATGGTCCCGATGATAGGGAGGTTTGGAAAAGAGCTGGAGGCAATAACGCCGACCTGATTCATCACGGTGATGGTAGAACCAGATGGGCCGACGCGATTTGGAAAATACGCCGTGGACATCATGTGAGGATCTGGAACTTGCTTGCGAAGATGCGCGAGGATTTCCCCTGGAATGATGACCTCGGTACCTTGGGTCGGGACTCTGAATTTGCGGAAAGGCATTGGTAATGTCAACGAATCGTGTGGAGGCTCCAAGTTGGAGCGGCTATGCGCTTGTCGTTGCAGTTTCAAATTATCGGTCGGTAACGCCACTTCCCTCGGCAATCCTCAATGATGCTAATGAGATAGCAGCAACACTCACTTCCTCATCTCACTGCGGATACGACTCCGCGAATGTGAAGCTGCTTCTGGACTCCGACGCAACCCTAGAGAAAATTCGCACTGAACTTGCGTGGCTCGCCGCGAATGCAGGTGAAGATGATTCCGTGGTCATCTACTTCTCTGGTCATGGGGTCCGTTTTGGGAGCCTTGGTGCATATGAATATGCACTGGTTCCGGTCGATTGCGACCTCACCAGATTGCGCTGTACTTGTTTGGCCGAAACGGTACTCTCAGAAGCCCTCAAACAGGTTAAATCTGCACGGCTTCTAGTGCTTCTGGATGCCTGTCACTCGGGGGGAGCCATCGCCTTTAAGGGTGTAGCCGATCAAACGGGCGTCGAAATTGGATGGGACGATAAGTCTCTACAACAACTAGCAGAAGGAAAGGGGCGAGTTGCTATTGCGTCCTCACGCTCTACTGAGACATCGCTTGTCCTGCCTGGGTCGAGGAATAGCGTCTTTACGGAGCATCTACTCGAAGCACTGAAGGGGGAGGCATCCTCAAATGGCGATGATTATATTCGGGTATTCCAGATTTTCGAACACGTCGCGGCCTCCGTTTCATCCGCAACGGGAGATCGGCAGCACCCGATCTTTGCTGCAAAAGACGTCGAAAATAACTTTCCGGTCGCTCTAAACATCAGTCGAGGAAAGGCGATCATCCGCTCTCGTGTGGACGGTGCAAACACCGTGTTTGATTGGGATGAGCTTGGCCGGATTCTGCCCGAGATCTATCCTTTAGGGCCATTGGATCAAGAGGTTTGGGCACGGGCGGGAGGCGACGTTTCAAGATTGAAATTGCTGCAGTCCGGACGCACTAATTGGTTCTCCTCTCTGGTATTGCTGCGACTGGGTGGAGGTGGCGACGTGACAAGGCAGAGTTTGATCGAAACCGCATTAAGCGACTTCCCAAATCATGAGGGTTTGAAAAAACTACTTTACTGATTGGTCCTGTTTATTGCATCGTGAGCTTACGGCAGGACTGAGTAATTTAGGAATTGCTTGGGCGAGCGTCGGAACCGAATTAAGCTGTGGCGAAATAGTAAATAGATAGAACGGGGTACAGCACAGAATGCAACCTCCTGAGTTTGAGCACTGGAAGTTGTCTCGATTACATGATCATCTCGTTCAGCGTTGGTTCGCCATTCCCAAACTTCAACGTAACTTCGTTTGGGACGCGAAGAGGGCCGCTAAGCTTCTTGACAGCATGTATCAGGGGATGCCGATCGGCTCGCTTTTTCTTTGGGAGATGGACCAGAGATCAGCCAATCTGATACGCCACAGCGATGCTGACCTACTGCCGACTTTCAGCACCAAGCACCCGAAGATCTGGTTCGTGATAGACGGGCAACAGCGTCTTTCTGTGATTTACCAGGCTTTTGCGGGAGACGAACGGCAGAACGATGCTGGTCGCGCGATAGATTTTGGCCGCTTATGCTTCGTAGTTAATCCTGACTGGAGCAAGGACAATGTTTCTCGTATTGTCCATCGCAAACCGCTAGACCGCGAGTTTGTGCCTATTAAGGACATTCTGGCCGCTGACTGGAAGAAGAAGATGCCAAGCCAGTCGAAGGCGTTCCTGTTAAAGATAACTAAGTGCCGCAATGCTCTCCGCAATTATCCGGTGCCGATTGTCACGGTTAAGAAGGCGAGTTTGAAGGAGATCGGCGAGGTCTTCGTTCGAGTTAATTCCCAAGGAATGCGCATCACGTCCGTCGACAAAGCGATCGCAATGATGGGAACTGTTGATGTGCGCGCGATGGCAGAGCAGATTCGACTGAAGGTCCGTGAAAGTGGCTTTTCATTGACAGCAATCGACCCTATACTGATGGGCTTCAACCTCATCTCGGAGAAGCCAAGTATCGACAGTCCCGCGCCCAAGTTGGATGCTATAGCTCAGAAGTGGTCGAAGCGTCTGGAGCATGACGCAGCCGAACTCAAACACTTCAAACACCAATGGGCGAGATATTCCAAGGCATTCCTGTCCGCTGTCGACTATCTTCGCCAGCGTTTTCCAATTCACGCTGCCGAGATGCTGCCCTCGATCAACATGCTTTCAACTCTCTCGGTTTTCTTCCATCAACATGCAGGGCAGCCGAACAAGTTCCAAGCTTGTGAGATACGAAAGTGGTTTTGGGCCACTGGAGTGGGAAAACGATATTCCGGCGGCGGCTACCACAAGAACATTGTGTCGGACTCAACCTTTTTCCAGTCTCTTGCTGAAGGCAAGAGGCGGTTCTTCACCTTCAAGGATTTCGTCGATCCTGTCCTGGAATTACAGGGTGAAGAGTACAACTCCGGATCCGCGCGCACTCGTGCGTTCTTCTGCCTTCTTGCCGCTCACAAGCCTCTCTACCTTGACGATGGACAGCCAATTCCACTAGATGACAACATCGCATATATCGGGAACCGGAAGCATAGGCACCATATCTTTCCGCAGGCTCAGCTTCGGCCCCACTTCCATCCGCGCTTCTACAACAGCCTTTGTAATGTTTGTTTCCTTGTCTCACGCGATAACCTGATCGTCGGCAGCAAATTGCCGAGGAACTATCTCGCAGTGTACCGAGATGAGGGACATGCACTTTTCAACAAAGTGATGAAGAGCCATCTGATTCCTTTTGGTGAAGAGTCTGGCGTCTGGCAAAACAGCGTAAAGCAAGGCTTCAAGGAGTTCCGGGCCCAGCGCCTTGCGCTTATTTGCAAGGCATTCGAGAAACAAGCGGGCATCAAGCTCTTTCGCAGCAGCTAGTAAACTCGAAACCGCCGAGTAGTTGGCCACTGACCAGGAGCTCTTGCGAAAATGACCGCTACACGACATCGCACATGATTCGGGTTCATCGCCGCATTTGAGGCGGCGCGCCCGATCGGACGCGCGCCAAACTCAAAGGATGGCAACTATGCGGCAGCCATGGGAATCACCTCACCGAATGGTGCCGGATGATCCTTGGTGGCTGCCCACAGGACTGGATGGTTCGGTGCGACGTCTGGGAAGGAGCCCTCAAGGTCGGTGAAGACCACGAGCGCCTGCGGCTGGATGCAATGCTCCTCGATGTATTCAAAGCAGGGGCAGAAGCTGGTCCCACCGCCGCCCACTGGTTCGAGCGAAATAGGTTCGCCTTGTTCAAAGACGGCAGCGTTGTGGACCTGGGTGTCGAAATAGAGTACATGCACCCGCTGGGGTCTCCGCTCCGAGATGATGGAGTTCAGTTCATCCTGGAAAAGCCCTAGCTGGCGACGGTTGATCGAGCCGGAGCAGTCCACGCCGACAACAATCTCGCCCACACCATCCTTGTGAATACTCGGCAGGTATAGTCCTGCGTCGACGTGGCGCCGGTTGGGAGACGACCATGAGTAGTCCTCGGGAATCGCCGCGGCGAATGAATTCCGGAGTGCTGCCCTCCAGTCCACGGTCGCCCGATCTGCCGCTTCCATGGCGCGGCGCACTCCGCCCGGAGATTTGCCGGCCATGCGAGCGACAACTTCGGCCTGTTCAATAGCTCCAGTCCAGCTCATCTGCTGCTTCTCGATCTGGTCGCTGGTCGCCGGCGCGCCTTCCTTGTCGGGGTTGGGAGCATCAATGACCTGGCCAAATCCACCGTCTGTCACAGGAACCTTGGGCGCGGCAGTTCCTTTCTCGTCTCCCTGAGCCGAAGGATCTCCGGACCTGGAATTCGAGGAGCCGTCGCCACCGCCGCCGCCAGAGTCGGCGTCTTTGTCCTCAGCAATCAGGTTGTAGATCCGTTCCGCGCTCAGGTTTCGAAACGCCGGATCATAGAGTGCCCCGGCAGGGAGAGCGAGGTTTGCATCTCGAATGAGCGGGTTGATGGCGAAGTCGCACGCGACATTCCAGCGTTTCGGCGAGCGCGTCCCCCGCCGAGTGTGATGTTGCAGTGCCGGATGCATGACTTCGTGCGCCAGGCAGCCAAGCAGTTCAGGCGGCGTCAGCTTCGCAACAAATTCGGGGTTATAGAACAGGGAGACGCCATCGGTCGCCATGGTGTCGATCGATGGAGTCTCAACGTCCTTGAGCCGCAGGATCAGGACCCCGAAGAACGGAAAATCGAGCAACAGTTTTGTCCTGCCTTGCTTGAGCC
>Ga0302320_10030022_pt1 | contig 10375 bp, 10 predicted proteins | sample Bog_T0_3_FD_202130 | JGI IMG/M metagenome (GOLD analysis project Ga0302320, IMG submission 202130) | Peat permafrost microbial communities from Stordalen Mire near Abisko, Sweden - Bog_T0_3 | ecosystem: Environmental > Terrestrial > Soil > Wetlands > Peat | place: Sweden: Abisko, Stordalen Mire... | reverse complement strand
TCGAGGACCACGGGCTCGACGAACAGGCCGAACGGATCAGGTTTCGCCCCTATATGGTGCGCTTCGGCGTCACCGCCGAGGCCGCGCCCGGGCGCCGCGACATCCCTGTGCGCGAGCCTGTGGCAACGGGTGACGAACGCACGCTCCAGTCCTAGCAAAACCGCCGCTCGAACGGACCGCCGCGACACCGCCGGAACCGAGACCGCTCTACGCCCGCATCAGAAGCCGGACCGCCGCGGGGTGGTCCGGCTGTGTGGTCACAATGGCAACCGGCAGCACCGGGCGCGCATCGACCCGCGCGACACGGAACCGCCCGATCAGCGCGGCGAGGACCAGAACCGCCTCGGTTATCGCGAACTGCGCACCGACGCAGATCCGCGGCCCGGCGCCGAACGGCATGAACGCGAACCGCGCCGGCGCCGGCTGATCCGGCATGAACCGGGCCGGACGAAAAATGTCCGGTTCCGGCCAAAGCGCATGGTGGCGATGCAGAACCCACGGCGCGATCATCACCAGTGTCCGCCGCGGCAGGACAAGTTCGCCAATGCGGTCCGCATCTATCGCCTCCCGCACCAGGGTGAAGGCCGCCGGAAACAGGCGCAGCGTCTCGTTCACCACCGCGCGTGTGCGGCTCAGCCCCGCCGCCGTCGCATAGGCCGTTTCCGGCTCGATCGTCGCGTCCGCGGCTTCCGCGGCAAGCCAGTCCTGCTCCTCCGGCGCCTCGGCCAGCATGATCAGCGCCCAGAACAGCGTGACCGCCGTGGTCTCGTGCCCGGCAAGGATGAGCGTCGCCACCTGATCGCGAAGCTGAGCCGGCGAAAACCCCGCACCGGTTTCCGGATCCCGCGCGGCGCGGAGCAGGTCGAACAGGTCGCGCGGCATCTCCGGCTGCGGCGTCGCCAGCCGCTCGGCAAGAATCGTTTCCATCAGTTCCATCCAGCGCCGCTTGAATCGCGCGCGCCCGATATCCGCCGGTGACGGGATCGACGGCGGCAGCAGCATATCGAGCATGCGGGGCTGCGCGTGCCGTTCCGCGAACTCCGTCAGCATCCGGCGCATGGCTGCGCCGTACCGGCCCATCTCCAGCGAGAACATCGACCGTCCGGCGATATCCAGTGCCAGGGTCTGCATGGTCGCCAGAAGGTCGATCGGCTGACCGGCCTGCGCGGCGAACCGAGCCAGGGCCTCGTCGGTCGCCGACACGATGTGGCGCGCCAGCATCGGCAGAACGCGCGGCGCCAGGGCGGGTGCCACGGTCCGGCGCTGGAGTTTCCAGGCGTCGCCCTCGCTGAGCAGCAGCCCCTCGCCGGTGATCGGCCGCAGAATCCGGATCGAGGCCGGTGAACGGCGATAATTGCCGGGATTGCCGACCAGAACGTGATGGATCGCATCCGGCGCGTTCAGCAGGACGTTGATCCGGCCAAAGAAATTACGAACCGTGGTGTCCTGCCGATAGGCGGACGCGGGCCACATGGTCAGCGCGTTGGTGCGCATGGCACGCAGGAACACGCGCAGCGAAGGCGGCTTCTCAGGAGCGGTCGGTACAAGGGGACGCAGCATAAGGCTTCATAGCCCAACCGGCCGGCCTGTCGAAGGGGCCCTCCCCGAAAGGTCTGGCCCCCGAAAGGTGTAGATCGATCCCGGCGCCCCGTGTCGTCGCGGCGCGAACGAAGCTAACGGCCCAGAAACAACCGTGTCAGCCCCATTGTCTTGGCCGGGCTTGTCCCGGCCACCCACGACTTGCCGTCGTCGGAGTATCAAAAGGCTCCCGCTTAAACGGTTAAGTCTCGGGCGTTGCGCGAGCCAGATCGACCAAGCGCCGCAAGCCGCGGGCGGCCAAACACGTTTACAGCACAGATGACCGCCCCTCAGTCGGATGCCCACTCGGGCGGCCAAGCACCAGACCACCCAGACACCACAAAGGGCGGCGGAATGAAGACTGTTGCCCGCCAATAAAACCAGGGCGATTACGTTGCTTCGAACAACCGAAAGTTCGCCCAGACACAGCGTCGTTGCAACAGCTATTGAATTTGTTTCTGAAAACCCCAAGACCCCCGAACGCACGCAGCGTAAACGGGGGTCTCTATGCGAAGCTCAACTTCGCGCTCGGTCTTAAAAAACCGAACATTGCGTGGACTTTGTATCAGTTGCCGATGCCACAGAAGTCAGCAACTCCGTTTATGTGGGGTGGAGTCATACTGGATCAGCATCCTCCTACATCAGTTACGACTTGGATACTGCAACTTTGACCGATCCGTGTCAAGAGATATCATCATTCGCCCCACGGCTATCAGGAGAAAATCGCGCCGCGCATTTGGCCTGACACCGGCATGCCGGTTTCCTCCGGCAGGCCGGGTGCTGGAACTCATGACAAATCAGACCTGTCTTTTCGCAAAACAGGGTCTTTCAGCACGGGGCAGAACAAGAACCGCCACCGACCCCGAACGCCGCGATCACGAGGCACGTTTCGCGTCCCCGGCGGAGATCGCCCAAGGTGCGCATCGCTCCGCTGGCCGGTGTGCCCGAAACGCCGCTCTCAAACCCGTCCGGCCACCACCCCGTCCGCGCATTCAGGCAATCGCACGACCCTCGTCGAACCTACGACACGGTGCAGACCGGACACGTCGCAATCCCGACACGCCACAGCAAACAACTACCTGAACTCCCACATCTTTCTGCATGGCATGCGGTTTGCATAACCCGATCATGCATCACCGTCAACGCCGACAACCGGAGTGCCGGCCGTGCCCGACACCATCGCACGATCCGCCGACAACACCACCAGCCACACCGGCGCCCAGACCCTCGCCGTCGGCTTCGCCGCATCCCTCAAGGCGGCCATAACCGCAGCCGCCCAAACGACCGCCGTGAACGAGATCGACACCGACACCCCGACACCCGACCCGGAAGACGACGACGCCAGCGCCATGCGGTCCGCTCAACCCGGCGTCGTCCCCTACTGTGCCGCGCTGGTCATTGCCGCGGCGCTGATGTTCGTCTGGGCCGGGCTATGTGCAATCTGACCGAAATCCAGCGCGAACGACGGACCAGAGCCCCGTTCTGTTGTTTCAAAGCAACGAAATCAGGCGCCAGGCGGCCGGTCGACGTCGAGGCGTCCTTCACCCCCCATCGTGCAGGCAAACCGTCCTCACCCACGCACCCGTCGCCACACCAAGCCCCCCCAGCGCTTGCGTATCCTGACCCAGCCCTTAACTGTTCCATCAACGAATCGCACCATGTTCATGGACATAAGACAGACCGGTTGCTAGAAGCCGCCTGTTTCCGGCGCTTTGACCGGTCCGGCATCCTTTCCGGCGGCCCTGCTTATGAAGATCGTTGCCTGCAACAGCAATCGTCCCCTCGCCGATGCTGTCGCCGAAATCCTGGCCCTGCCCCTGACCAAGGCCTCCATCCGCCGCTTCGCCGACATGGAAGTGTTCGTCGAAATTCAGGAAAACGTCCGCGGCGAAGACGTCTTCGTCATCCAGTCCACCTCCTTCCCCGCCAACGACAACCTGATGGAACTGCTGGTCACGCTGGACGCGCTGCGCCGCTCCTCCGCCCGGCGCATCACCGCCGTCATCCCCTATTTCGGCTACGCCAGGCAGGACCGCAAAACCGCATCCCGCTCGCCGATCAGCGCCAAGCTGGTGGCCAACCTGATCGTCGAGGCCGGCGCCAACCGCGTCCTGACCATGGACCTGCACGCAGCACAGATTCAGGGCTTCTTCGACATCCCGGTGGACAATCTCTACGCCGCGCCTCTGTTCAGCCGCGACATCCAGATGCTGTATGAGGGCCGCGACCTCATGATCGTCTCCCCCGACGTCGGCGGCGTGGTCCGTGCCCGGGCGATTGCCACACGGCTCAACTGCGACCTCGCCATCATCGACAAACGGCGGGAGCGCGCCGGCCACTCCGAGGTCATGAACGTCATCGGCGACGTCGGCGGCCGCGACTGCATTCTGATCGACGACCTCGTCGATTCCGGCGGCACCCACTGCAACGCCGCCGACGCCCTGATGAAGCGCGGCGCCCGCTCCGCCAGCGCCTACGTCACCCACGGCGTCCTCTCAGGCGCCGCCGTCGCACGCATCGCCGCCTCACCCATCGAGATGATGACCATCACCGACTCGATCCTGGCCACCGAGGAGGTCAAGCGCTGCCCGAACATCCGCGAACTGACCATCGCCCCCCTGCTCGCCGAGGCCATGCGCCGCATCAGCGATGAAAGCTCCGTAAGCTCCCTGTTCGACTGATACCGGCCGCCTTGGCCCGCCGGTTATCAACGCAGACCATCGGCAATCGGAAGGTTCCTATCTCGTTGTCCGTTGGCACCATAGGCTGTGAGGTCTGGGACGGCCCGGCAAGCAAGCAAAACCCAGCGATTTGACGCGGCGGAGCGGTGCGCTGCGTCAGCGCACACCAGCCATCGCCCGATGGGCTTCCTTCGGCGCAACGGCTTTCTCTGCGGCCTCTGCGCCCCGCTCCGCGCCCTCTGCGTCTAAGTCGGAGTTCAGTCCAAAGCGCGGCGTCACCGCGTAAACCCCGGTTCTGACCGCCGCACAGGAGGCAAATGGCGCTGCCGCGGTCGTGATGGGACATCCGCGGAAGCATTCATTCATTCGCCGACCGTCAAGCCTGCGTGGAAAACCCCAGACAACGCCATAATAGCCCAAGGAACAACCAACCCGCGTTGAAAAGCAGCCGCCGGTCAGGTGCCGGCGAAGAGCCGCCAGCCGCACCCTCGTCATGCCGGCGTCGGCCGGAACAAACCAACAGGAACAAACCAAACAGCGAACCCCTGGACGACACCAGCCCCTTACGGCATGGTCCGCCCGCGTTTGACGCCCCGCAAACCGGCGCTTGTTTGTTTGCGGATAGGCTACATCTACACGTGAACGATCAGGACGACCAGGAAACCGCGCTCAATGGATCACATCATCGGCCAGGCACCCCCGGCCTCCTCCGCCGCCTCGCAAGGCATGGCGAAATCCCCCGCGGGAACCGTGCCCGCTGGAAAGATGCCCCCTGAAAAAATGATCACCGACGGCGATCAGAAGACCTTCATGCAGGACGTCATCGAGGCGTCACGCACCATCCCCGTCCTGGTGGATTTCTGGGCAACCTGGTGCGGCCCCTGCAAACAGCTCACCCCGACGCTGGAGAAAGTCACCAAAGCCGCCGGCGGACGCATCAAACTGGTCAAGATCGACATCGACCAGAACCAGCAGCTCGTCCGCCAGCTCGCCCAGCTCGGCCTGCCGATGCAGTCTGTCCCGACCGTCGCCGCCTTCTGGCAGGGCCAGATCGCCGACATCTTCCAGGGTGCGCAGCCCGAATCCGAAGTCAAACGCTTCGTCGAGGCCCTGCTAAAGGCCACCGGCGGCACCATGCCCGCCGCCGACCTGCTGGCCGAGGCCAAAGCCGCCATGGAACAAGGCGACCCCCAGCAGGCCGGCGAATTGTTCAGCGCGCTGCTCGGTGAGGAACCCGAAAACGGCGATGCCTGGGGCGGCCTGATCCGCGCCCTGCTGGCCATGGACCAGGAGGAAGCCGCCGAGGAAGCCCTCGCCCAGGTCCCCGAAAAACTGACCGAACACGCCGAGGTCGCCGGCGCCCGCAGCGCCCTGACGCTCGCCCGGGAAGGCCGCGCCGCGAAGGACCAGCTCCAGTCCTTCCAGGCAAGACTGGAAGCCGACCCCGCCGACCATCAGGCACGCTACGACCTGGCAACCGCGCTGAACGCCATGAACCAGCGTGACCAGGCCGCCGAAGCCCTGCTCGAAATCATCCGCCGCGCGCGGGCCTGGAACGACGATGCCGCGCGGTTGCAACTGCTGAAATTCTTCGAAGCCTGGGGTTTCGACGACCCCGCCACCGCAGCCGCCCGGCGCCGGCTGTCCGCACTGCTGTTTAGCTGAATGGCGGCATTTCACCCGCGGCTCGAGGATCTCCCGGCCGAATTCGCTGTGTTCCCTCTCACCGGGGCGCTGTTGCTGCCCCGCGGCAAATTGCCGCTGAACATCTTCGAGCAGCGCTATCTCGCCATGGTCCTCGATTCACTCGCGGCCGGGCGCTTTTTCGGCATGATCCAGCCCGACACTCATACGTCCGAGGCGGGCGCTGAACCCGGGCTTTACCGCGTCGGCTGCCTCGGCCGGCTGTCGTCGTTCAGCGAGACCGACGATGGCCGGCTGCTGATCACACTCACCGGACTGATTCGCTTCACCGTCGAGGCCGAACGGCCAGGCCACCACGGCTACCGCCGGGTCCGGGGCGATTTCTCCCGCTATGCCGAAGACCTGGCGATGATCCGGCCGCAGGTGGAAATCGAGCGTGAGAAGATCCTCGCCGCCCTGCGCGCCTACTTCGCCCGCCGCAGCGTCGAGGCCAACTGGGAGGCCATCCGGGGCCTGTCCGATGATGGGCTGGTGATCACGCTCGCGATGGCCTGCCCGTTCGAGCCGGTCGAAAAACAGGCGCTGCTGGAAGCACCCGATGATGCCGACCGCGCGGCAACGCTGCTGGCGCTGCTGCAGATGGGCGCGGCCAGTTCCGACACGCCGTCCGATCATTCCGTCAGCTAGCACCATGAGCGAAACCGTCCCCGCCGAACCGCTGTCGCCGCCCGTCGATCCCCGTTTGCTGGAAGTGCTGGTCTGCCCGCTGACCAAGGCCCCGCTGGAGTATGACCGCGCCGCGAACGAACTGATCAGCCGGAAAGCCGGTCTGGCCTACCCGATCCGCGACGGCATTCCGATCATGCTGCCGGAAGAGGCCCGGAAGCTGGAGGAATAATGCCGGCCCCGACCGAAATCCGCCTGGACCGCGCCGCCCGGGTGCTCCATGTTTCGTTCGAAGATGGAACCCGTTACGCACTGCCCGCCGAATACTTGCGCGTCGAAAGCCCCAGCGCCGAGGTCCAGGGCCACAGGCCCGACCAGAAGCAGACGGTCGCCGGCCGCCGCCATGTCGGCATCATCGCGGTCGACCCGGTCGGCCACTACGCCGTCCGGCTGGTGTTCGACGACCTGCACGATTCCGGCATCTTCTCCTGGGACTACCTCGCCGAACTCGGCCGCGAGCAGGAACCCCGCTGGGCCGCCTACCTGGACGCCCTCGCCTCGCGCGGCCTGTCGCGTGATCCGAAATAGCGAGGCCAGACGCTTCCCGGAACCCCCGGCAAAATCCCGACGCGCGGCAACCAGGCGACAAACCTCAAAGTGGCGACAAACCGCAAAATGCCGGCACCCGGCCACGTGCCGACCTCTTACCGATCCCGGTTTGACCCCGGCCCCCCGGCATACCCCTCGTCATACCGACGGAGGTCGGCATCCACGCCTTCCTTTGTCGAGACAACGCCATGGCGTGCCAGCCTCTGCCCCACATCACGCCGCAGCCCGGTCCAGATGCACCAGCCTCGACGCGCAAAGCCCGACACAACGCCAGCCTCCGATCGACACAACCCCAGTATGCCGCCTCGCGCCCCCCGCCTGAGCGAAGCCGACCAGGCGCTCTGGGCAAACTACGCCCAGCACCTGTCCCCTCTGCGGCATCATCGGGGCAAAAAGCCCGGACCGCCCCCCCAGCCATCCTCAATCGAAACCCCGCCACCAGCGCCCCGCCCGGCAGCCGACGCCCCAAACCCCCGCACTCACACCCCGAAGCCCCGCATGACGGCCGCGCCGCTCGCCGTCGGGACCCAGCCGGGCGGCATCGACCGCGCGACCTGGCACCGCTTCCAGTCCGGCAGGCTCACGACCGGCCGCACCCTCGACCTCCACGGCATGACCGCCCAGCGCGCCCACCACGCGCTCGTTGCGTTCCTGCGCACCGCCCACGCCGACCAGGTCCGCTGCGTCGAGGTCGTCACCGGCCGCGGCAGCGGCGAGAACGGCGGCGTGATCCGCCGTGAGTTCCCCCACTGGCTGAACCTCCCGGACATCCGCCCCCTGATCCTCGGCGCCGCGCACCCGCACGCGCTCAATCCCGGTTCGGTCCGCCTGATCCTGCGGCGGATCCGGTGATGCAAGCGAGTTCGCCACCGGCCTCCGGCTGACCCATCCTGACTGAAACCGCCCCTGCGGCGGTGATCCGCTCGGTCACCGGCTCCAACAACCGCGTATCCCCTCAATCGATCTGCATCCCGCTCATCCGCCTTGAAAGGCTTTGCCCTGAAGCCAGTATCGACGCCTCACAGGACGCACCTACGCGACGCCGCAAGTGTTCACGGATCCCGCATGACGGCGGGAGACCCACGGGTCGGTTTCTATCGGGCAACTTCGTAGCCGGCCGAAATCATGAACCTGAACGTGCGCTCCGTGTCATGACCGGGCTCGGCCCAGTCACCCACGACTGACAGGCGCCTGATCATCGAAAGGAAGCGGCAGTTCCTGGGCGTTACCTACGCCGCCAGCGGCTGAACCCGCGCCTCGATCTCCGCGCCAAACCGCGCCTGTGCCACATCCAGATCATACGCCGTCTGCAGCCCCAGCCAGAACTGCGGGCTGGTCCGAAAGCAGCGCGCCAGCCGCAGCGCCAGGTCCGAGGTCATCGGTTCCTGATCCGCGATCACCGGTGCGATCTGCCCAGGCGCCACACCCAGAGCCTCCGCCAGCCCCGACGCATCAAGCCGCATCGGTTCCATGTATTCCTCACGCAACACCCGTCCGGGGTGCATCCTGCGGCCCACGCGTGCCATTGGTAACCTGTTGGTTCTCTATACAAAGCACCATGCCGGCAAGTCATGGCAGCAAGATGGCAACCCCGAGGTGATTAAACAGCCCAATAGGACCCACAGGCGGGCGGCGGGTCCCCGCCCCCTCAGGCGTTCGTCAGCGCTCGCAACGCACCGGCCAGCTGGCCCGCCGAAAACGGCTTGGAAAGAACCGGAACGTCCGTGAACGCCTCAGGCAATCCGACCGTCCCGTAACCCGTCGCGAACAAAAACGGGATGCCGCGTAATCGCAGCCTCTCCGCAACCGGGTAACTCAGCCGCCCGGCGAGGTTGACATCGAGCGTCGCGACATCGATCCGCATCGTCCGCGCCTTTTCCTCCGCATCATCCAGCCGCGAGGCGATGGCAACCACCTCGCAACCCAGATCCTGCAGAAACGCTTCCATCATCATCGCAATCATCGCCTCGTCCTCGACCACCAGAACGCGCACGCCGGCCAGCTCCACCAATTCAGGTTCCTCTCATGCTGTCGACGCGGAGAAACGGGATCACCGTCGTGTTCGCGGCGACCTCGGCAAGCGGCGCATCGATGACGCAGACCACACCGTCGGGCTTGAAGACGATCTGCACCGTCCCCCCCATGTCCAAAGCCAGACTGCGCTCGATCAGGCGCATGCCGAACCCGCGGCTGACCGGTTCGGCAACCACAGGGCCGTCCGCCTCCGACCAGGTGAACCGCAGGCGGGGTTCGGCATCACGCGTGATCTTCCACCGGATCGCGACATGCCCGGCAGACCGGTTCCCGCAAGACACCCGTCCGAACGACAAGGCGCCAAACTTCGTCGCGTTCGTCGCCAGTTCATGCAATGCCATCGACAGCGCCACAGCCACCCGCGGTTGCAGACGCAAGGGCGGGCCGGACACCTCGAACACGCCTCCTTCCATCCCGCCATGCGGCGCCAGCGCACCCGCGATCACATCATGCAGCGCCGCCTCCTTCCATGCTTCGCGCGTCAGCACGTCATGCACGGCGGCGAGTGCCGCCAGCCGCCCCTCGAAGGTCTCGCGCACCACGGAATGATCCCCCCGCAGCGTCTGCGAGGCGATCGCCTGCACGGTCGACAGCGTGTTCTTCACCCGATGGTTCAGTTCATTCACCATCAGGCGCAGCCGTTCCTCCGCCAGCTTGCGGTCGGTGATATCGACCGACAGGCCGACGATACCGAACACCTCACCCTCCGCATTCCGCATCGGCGTCTTGGTCGACACCCACACGCGGGTTCGCCCGGTCGGATCGGTGACCGTTTCCTCAACTTCCCGCGTCCGCCCCGTTGCCATGATCTGGCGGTCAATCGCCATCACCGCCTCGCCCTGTTCGGGGTCGTCGAGGAATTCCCTGTCCGTCCGCCCCGCCAGCTCAGCCCATGGCTTGCCGACCACGGCCTCGAACGCGCTGTTGGCCAGCAGCATCCGGCCCTGCCGGTCCTTGGCAAAGATCAGGCCCCGAGTCGTCTCGATGACCGTGCGCAGCAGCGCCTCGCTGTCATGCCAGGCCCGCTCGGCGTCCCGCTGAGCGGTGACATCGGTCAGCGCTTCCAGCACGATCCCCGCCTGCCCGTCCGCCGCGCGGCGCAGCACCTTGTGGGCCGTCACGACCAGTTGCCGCCCCTCGAGCGTGCGGTGCCGCAGGTCACC
>Ga0302320_10030021_pt1 | contig 10375 bp, 7 predicted proteins | sample Bog_T0_3_FD_202130 | JGI IMG/M metagenome (GOLD analysis project Ga0302320, IMG submission 202130) | Peat permafrost microbial communities from Stordalen Mire near Abisko, Sweden - Bog_T0_3 | ecosystem: Environmental > Terrestrial > Soil > Wetlands > Peat | place: Sweden: Abisko, Stordalen Mire... | reverse complement strand
CACAATACACGCTCACGCAAATCCTGCGAATACGATTGCATCCTGCACCCTCTCTCCGGCAGGAATATTATCGCATAAATGTAAATACGTAAATTAGAAATGCTCTAGAAGACGGTGCCCGCCGTGCTCCCGTTCATCTCATTTGACAACTCCGCGTGGCACTGGCGGCAGAACTGCGCAGCCTGGTTCGAGTTCGGATTCGTGTCGGAAACGTTGTAGGGTCCACGCAGAAAGAACGTGGTCGCGTAGTTGCCCGACGCCAACCCGGATTCTGACCCGCTGCTCACCGAGACCACGTTCATCTTGTGCGGGTCGTGACAAGTCAGGCAGGTCACCACGGCGCTTTGTTGGTACGCTCCCGGCTTCACAAAAAACCCGTAGTTCTTAACAAATTGGCTCGAGTGCGAGCCCTTCATCAGCACGGTTCCATTACTGATCGTGCAGTCCCAGTTCTTGGGGCCTCCGCACTTCAGCTTTGCTGTCAAGCCCAGGGGGTGCTCGTGCAGGTAGGATTGGGGTCCGTTGACGCCGAGCAGCGTCGGCATCGACCTGCCGGCATACGACGCGGGGAGCGTCTCGTAGATCACGTTGCGCATCATCGCGCTCTTGGAATAATTGCCGTCGTGGCAAGCGAGGCAGGTAAGAATCCCGGTTGAATCCGGCCTCGGCTCAATGACGCTCGTGGGCAGTACCTCGACGAACTTGCCCCCGCCAGTTGAGAGCGCTTTGCCGTACAGCGCAGTTGCATCCGCGCCCCACAGCCCTGCATTGCTGCTCTGCGCGGACCCACCCGCCATCGCTGCATTCTCGGCGCTGCCGTTGTGGGGCGCATGGCAGGCCACACAACCGCGGCCGTAATTCAGGTGTGCGCCAAGCACGTCGGTCACCGGGCGCACAAGCTGGGCTGAGGCAAGACTCGCTGCTGCCGCCAGGAGTGGGACAAGGAGGAGAATTTTCTTCATCGGGTTGAGCACCTCTCATGCTCACTCCGGTCATCGGCCCTCTCCCTCCTGCACTGAACCGCACAGCCGCCCCCCGCTACCCGGCCGTGGCTTGGGAATGCCGCTTCCGGTGTCTTCCCGGTTTGAAGAATCAAATCCACGCAAATGACGAAAGAGACCTCATGCGGGAAAATAATGAGAAGCATTTCATGCGGCTTGCGGCACCCATACCACCGTTGCCGGAGCCAGGTGATTGCGGATCCTGGGTTTACCTGCATCGGGGTGGCGCAGCGCCGCATTCGTGCCCGGCGGCCGGGGCCAAAGCGTCTGATGCAGGCTGGGACACAGGTGTTCTGAAACTGTGCGGGGGTGTTTGCCGTGTGTTGCGGGTTCAGTCAGCGCTGCGTTCGGCGTCTTCGTCCGCGCGGCCCAGTCCGAACTTTTTCAGCTTGTAGCGCAGCGCGTCGCGGCTGATATCCAGCAGCTTGGCGGCGTTGGTCTGGTTGCCGTTGGCCTGGTTCATGGCCAGCTCTACCATCGCGTGCTCCACCTCTTCCAGCGAGGTCCCGCCGTCGGGAATATAGAGCCGCGGCAGGGAGCGTCCATTGGCCAGCCTCTGACCGCCCTCCGCCGCAGATGTCCGCTCGAAGAGCGTCCGCCCGCCCGACTCGCCCACGGAAAACGGCAGGTACACCGGGCGCAGCAGCGATTCTTCTTCCAGGATCATGCCCCGCTCGATGGCGTTTCTCAACTCGCGCACATTGCCCGGCCAGTTGTGGTTCATCAATAGGTTGCGCGTCTCGCTGGTTACGCCGTGAATCGACTTCTTGAACCTGCGGTTATAGCGATCGATGAAGAACTCCACCAGCGGAAGAATGTCTTCCTTGCGATCGCGCAGCGGCGGAATGAAGATGGCGATGATGGCCAGGCGGTAATAGAGATCCTGCCGGAACTGCGTCTCGCGCACTGCCTTTTCCAGGTCGCGATTGCTGGCCGCAATCACACGCACGTCCACCTGCATGTCGCGCAGGCCACCAATGCGGCGGATCACCTGGTCCTCCAAAACGCGCAGCAGCTTGGCCTGCAGCAGCGGGCTGAGCTCGCCGATTTCGTCCAGAAAAAGCGTCCCCCCGTCGGCTGCCTCGAAGAGGCCCTTCTTCATCTGCTTGGCGTCGGTGAATGCGCCTTTCTCGTGGCCGAACAGCTCGGCTTCAATGAGCGTCTCCGGGATCGCAGAGCAGTTGATGGCCACAAAAGGCTTGTCGCGCCGCGAGCTCTCGTAGTGAATCGCCTTCGCAAGGAGATCCTTGCCCGTTCCGCTCTCGCCCTGGATCAGGAACGTCGTCGCCTCGGAGCTAGCCACCTTGCGCACAAAGTTCATCAGCTCGATCATCTTCGGGCTTGAGCTCACAACGCTGTCGTATCCCACCCCGCGGCGCACCTCGCCGCGCAGCGCGGCGACCTCCGAACGCAGGCTGGTTGCCTCCAGTGCGTTGCGGACGGTGACTTGCAGCTCGTCAAAGTCAATCGGCTTGCCCACAAAGTCGTAGGCGCCCAGCTTCAGGCTGGCCTTCACGTCCTCCAACTGCGGGTCGGCCGTAATCATGATCATCGCCCGCGCATCGCCGCTCTTCTTCAGCTCGTCGAGCACCTCAATGCCTGTCAGGTCGGGTAGCCGCACGTCCAGCAGCGCCAGGTCAGGGGACTCGCGCTGGGCCAGCCGCAGGGCCTCCTCACCGGTGGAGGCTTCCACCACCAAGTATCCCCATTCCTCGCATTTCTGCCGGAGCGACCAGCGCACCAGGCGCTCATCGTCCACGATCATGATCTTTTCTGCAGGCATCGAGCTTTACTCTACCACGCGGGAAATGGCTCCGGCTGCCCTCTCCGCGCCCCTCAGATTATTGTCATCTCCAACCAAGTCAAAGACCTGCGGCTGCGTGGACTACGCCATCCTGCTGCGCCGGCGCCGCGCTGAAGGGCAACAACACCTCGAAACAGCTGCCTTCGCCCACGGTGCTGGTTACGGTGATGCGCCCGTGGTGGTCCTCCACAATTCGCTGCGCCAGGCTCAGGCCCAGTCCGGTCCCATTCCCGCGTGTCGTGTAGAAGGGCCGGAAGATGTGCGGCAGTCGCTCGTCGGGTATCCCCTTGCCTGTGTCGATCACCTGCACGCTGGCGAACTCATCCTTTGTCCCCAGCCGCACCGTTACCGAGCCCTGGTCTTCGATCGCCTGCACAGCATTCAGAAGCAGGTTCAGCACCACCTGGTGGATTTGGTCGCTGTCGTGTTCCACCTCGGGCAGGATCTCGTCCTTCTCCAGCCGGATTTCGATTGGCTTTGACAGAACCTGTTGCCGCGCCAGCATCACCGCGTGATCCACCGTTGTGTTCAGGTTGCCGCGCAGTTTGCTTGGCGGGTGCGGCCGCGCCGCCTCAAGCAGGTCCGAGAGAATCCGGTTGATCCGGTTGATCTCCTGCTTCAGGTCCTTCACCATCTCCCGCGCCGGGCTGGTCGCCGGCAGGTCGCGCCCCACAATCTCGATGACGCCCGCAATCCCCGCCAGCGGGTTGCGAATCTCATGGGCCAGTCCCGCCGCCAGCTCACCCAGCGTCGCCAGGTGTTCGGCGCGCGACATCTGCGTGCGGTGCATGGTCTCAATTTCCCGCCGGCTCTCGCGCAACTGCTGGGTCATGTGGTTAAAGTTGCGTCCCAGGTCGCCGATCTCGTCATTCCGCCGGGAAAAACTCACCTCGGCATCGAGATTGCCCTCACTGATCTGCGCCACTTTCTCCTGCAACTCCAGCATCGGCCGCTGCACGAGGTAGGCCAGCACCACAATCGAAACGCCGCAGATCACCACCGCACCCGCTCCCGCAAGCCAGAGCAGCAAATGCCGATCCGGGTCTTGCAGTGAGACCGTGGCTACTGTAAACAGCAACAGGCCCGCCAGCAGCACAAACACCACAGGCAGCAGCGCCTTCAGTTGCCAATTCACACGAACAGGTTCCAAGCTGGAGTCCTCCGCCGGCCCACTGTCAATCTGGACCGGCATAATCCAGATACGAAAGGATCGTACACAACCCCATGGACTTTCAACTGCGAAAAGACCTTCGCCTTATGGATCGGCAAACCAACGCTTCCGAAAGAGTTACTTTTGTGTGCTGGCCGCACCTTTACCTCCGCTGGCCCGCGCGCAAAGCTCCCTCTTGCTGCAGACAAGCGCCGATGAGGAAATGAGCGTATTGAGGAGTTGCTCGAGGACGATTGCCGCCCCTGTGGGCCCGCGACTTTACAGGAATGCGTGCATTCCGCGGAGCAGGTAGCTGACGCCAAAGAAGGTGAAGATGACCACCGCAAATCCTGCAATGGCAAAGTACGCCGCCCGCCGGCCCCGCCAGCCGACGGTGATGCGCATGTGCAGATACAGCGCATACACCAGCCAGGTGATGACCGCCCAGGTTTCCTTCGGGTCCCAGCTCCAGTACGATCCCCATGCCTGGTTCGCCCAGTAGGCTCCCGTGGCTATGGTCAGGGTCAGCAACGGAAAGGCCAGGCAGATGGTTCGGTAGGTGACGCGGTCCAGCAGTTCGGCAGCCGGCAGCAGCCGCTCCAACTCGGTCCTGCGCCATGCCAGCACAAGAAAGAACACCGCGATCAGCAAACTGCTCACCAGCCCGGTCAGCACAAACGGGCTTGAGCCGAGCGCCGTTGGCAGCCAACCGCTCCCAGCCGCCGCGCTCGGGCCCGTCAGGCGAAGCAGCACTGCCAGCGACAGCCCTTGCAGCAGGATCCCCGCCAGCAAACTGCGATTGGCAACCGCCACCAGCCGCTCGCTCCAATTCCGGTAGCCCAGCGCGCAGCACACTGCCGGTGTGGCCACCACCGCCAGCGCCGCCATCATCGACCAGCTCAGCAGCGCCAGTGGCGCCTTCAGGCGCAGGCCGTGACCGATCGCGATCTCTGCCCAGCCCGTGCCAGCTAGGCCTCCCCATTTCTCCACGGATGCCACCACGATGCTGGCGTAGATGGCCAATGTGCCGGCGCTGGCGATGGCCAGAAAAGTACGCGTCTCGACCCGGTCCTGGATCAGGAACATGATCGCCAGCGCAAAGCTCACCGCGCAGGCCGCGTACGCCAGAATCGCCAGCGTCACGTGCACCTGCAGCCAGTTGGACTGAAGCAGCGGCGAGAGCGGATGCACCTCGGTCCTCAGCTGCTCCATCAGCACCACGCCGGCAATAGCGAGCGGCATGGTGATCATCCCAATCACGCGCACTCCGTAGCGCCTTTCGGCCACAACCGTCAGCACCGCCACGGCCCACACAAAGCTCAGCAGCGTCTCGTAGAGGTTGGTAAGCGGCGGATGACCGGCCTGGTACCAGTGGCGGGCCACTACGGCGGTGTTTGCCGCCAGGCCCAGCCACGTCGATATCGAGGCCCAGCGCAGGTACCCCTCTGTTCCCCGGACTCCAAAGCCCAGGTACAGCGCCGCCGCTCCCACATAGAACAGCAGCGTCGCATACAGCAGAGTTGTCTCGCTCAATAGTGCACCGCTGCGCAACTCGTTCAGCAGAGCCGTCGACAGCAGCAGGGCAATGGCCAGGCCAACCAGAACGATCAGCGTTGTGCCGCCTTCGGGCCGCCGCGGTCCCGTTTTTACCGGTGCCGTCGTATCTTCTTTCATGGGGCCCATAGGTCATTCTGCCTGGCGAATTTCAGGCGTGGAAACTCCTTTGTCGGGAGCGGTGGCTGTGGTGCACTTCAACTCCTCTTCGATTGAGCGGGCCAGTTCGTTGAAGCGTGGCTCAAAACCATCCCTGTGCCGGTTCACGCTCCCGCCCATCCAGAGCGAGAGCTTGCCGGTCTTCGCGCACCGCACCGGCACGACCCACATGCGCACATGCACCAAGTAGAACACGAAGAGCAGCCCAATGCCCATCACCACCACGCCGATCCAAACGATCCATAACCCAGGTTGGTGGGCCACCTCCAACTCCTCGCCGTTTGCCCCGGCATGCGACTGATAGATGCGGACATGACGGTACACCAGCGGAGCGTTAATCAGGATCCGGCTTTGCCCGGCCGCGCGGCCATCCTCGATGAGGGTTACGTTGGTCCATACCTGCTTCAGCGTTCCATCCGGGTAGTGCTCCTGCCCGGCGCCCTCCGAACGAAGCATGAAACCCAAGTCCCGCCATGCTCCGTCGCCCAGCCGCACCGCACTGGCCGTTTCGCCGGGGTGCAGGGTCAGTATGCCCCGCCAGCCCAGCAATCCGTCCACCATCGTCCCCAGGAAGATCAGCAGCAGGCTCAGATGGACAACATAAACCGCCAGTTGCGAGAGCCGGTTCCGCTCGGCAAACAGCCCCGTCTGGCCCGCCTGCGCCACCCTTTGCGGACGGTAGCCCCGCGCCGTCAGCGCGCGTTCGGCGGCCGCCATGGCTGTCTGCTCGCTCACCCCCGCCTCTGGGGCCAGTTCCACCGTGCGCTGTGGATGTAGCGTCCGCCTGAAGCCCTCCTCCGGGTACTTGTAGGGTCGCGCAAGGTACCGCCAACGGCTGGGAAGCCGGTCAAGGGAAGCTGCAACGATGCAAATGCTGACCAGCAGCAAAAGCCCAAGGAACCACCACGAGTGGTAAACATCCGTCAGTCTGGTCAGATCCAGAATGCGCAGCACGAAGGGCGAATAAGAGCGCTCCATCTCGTCCGGTCGCGTAGCCGGCCGCTGCAACACGATCGTCCCGAGCGCAGATAAGATCACCACCAGCATCAACAGAACAACGCCCGTCTCAATCGCGGCAGCGATGCGCCAGATTTTCCGGACAAAGGCGTAGGTTCCCGTGCCCATGATCCTCACCCTGCACTATATTCCCGACCCTGGCCTATCTCTCTGCAACTCGCACTCCAATCCGGAAGCGAACTGTAACCGGTTTAGAGTGAGTGGCCAGCAACGATCTTGTTCCTCTGCGAGTTTGCCGGCTTGGGCCAAATCGCGCTATTGAGTTGCCTCTGCTGGGGGTATAACACGCAGGAAAATACACCGCATCTCCGGCTGTTTCAGGTGTAACGGACACCAATTTCCGCCCGCTGCTCTTTCTCTTGGAGCCTCAAGCCCTGATGGAGTATTCTCATATTTCCTTGCTGGGTTTTAAAGGGATTGGTTTGGGGCATTTGACCGCGCGCGCTGCGGCAGATCGCCCATCTTGCCGGCTTGAGCACGCCCAGGGGTTCTTTCCCCAGGATTGTCGTGATGAATAATTCCTTCTCTATGAACCGATTAAGCATAATCCGACTTCTCCACCCGCGCCCTCCGGTTGCGGAAGCATTCGTGCAAGAGCTTCTTTCTGGAGGTCGAATGAGACAGGTCCCTCTTTCTGCGCTTTTCCTCAGGCTCGCATGCGCTCAGTGGCGCCGTGTCCTGGCCGTGTGTTGTTTCCTCCTGTTCATGGGGCTCTCCCGGGCCGGCGCCGCGGTCCATCCTGTGCCTCTGGATCCCAAGACTGACTCTGCCAAGTGCATCGAGTGTCATGAGGACAAGACCAAGGGCAAAGCTGTCCACTCAGCCATGGCCACCGGCTGCACCAGTTGCCATGAGATCCGCGTGAGCCACGACGTTACGCGGGTCAAGCTTATTACCTCCACCCCTGTTGCCCTGTGCATCACCTGCCACGCCGACAAAGCGGCCGCGAACATTAAGGGCACGGTCCACTTTCCGGCCGTCCGCGACTGCCTCGGCTGCCACGATCCGCACAGCAGCAACAACAAGAACCAACTTCTCAAGCCCACCTCCGGCAGTGAAAAAGAGAACCTCTGCCTCGACTGCCACAAGCAAGGCCTCAATGTCCCCGAGAAGGGAAGCCGCCATGCCGCGCTCGAAATGGGCTGCGACACCTGCCACCTCACCCACAAAACGGGCCCCGAGCCCACGGAGGAGAACAGGTTCCATCTCACCAAGTCCGCGCCCGCACTCTGCGTGGATTGCCACGACGTCAAAGATGCCGGGCTGCAGAAGGCACACCAGAACCAGCCCTTCGGCAGTGCCAACTGCCTGCAATGCCACGACCCGCACCAGTCTGCGCAGCCCAAGCTGATGCGCAAGTTCCAGCACGCGCCCTTTGAGGCAAAGAGCTGCGAGATGTGCCACGCCCCGGCTAAGGACGGCAAGGTCGTCCTCACGCAGCCTGACGCCAAGTCCCTGTGCCTCACATGCCACGATGACAAGGGCAAGACGATTGAGTCGTCCAAGGTGCCCCATCCCGGCGCCATGGGCGACTGCACCGATTGCCACAGCCCCCACGCCGCCAGCGAGCCGGGCCTGCCCAAGTCCAATGGCGTTGCCATCTGCACGGGCTGCCATACCGAAATCGACGACCTGGGCAAGAAGGCCTATCATCACCAGCCGGCATTCGGACAGGCCTGCGCCATCTGCCACACCCCGCACGGCGGAGAGAACGATCATCTGCTGCGCGCCAAGGGCGACGTGCTTTGTCTCGAGTGCCATGGTCCCGACAGGACCTCAAAGCTGCTCAAGGATGAGCACCTCATCAGCATCTTTGACGGCAAGGTCAAACTCCCTGAGGACTACTTCACGAAGAACAAGGTTGTTGTCCTGCCCCTGAAATACGGCCTGGGCCATCCGGTCGAGAATCACCCTGTCTCCGATGTCCTAGATCCAACCGATCAGCGCAAGGTCAAGACGCCCCTCAGTTGCCTCACCTGCCACCAGCCCCACGCCTCGGCGCAGCCAGACTTGCTGGTCAAGGATCAGGTCAACAACATGGCCTTCTGCGACTCCTGCCACAAAAACAGGCTCAACATGAAAGACACCATTTCCCCGAACCCTTAACTGGAGATCGTGATGTTCCGTTTACGCTCCCTATCCTTTCGTGCCTCGCTCGCCATCCTCATAGCGATCGCAACCTGCCTTGCACTCTCTTCGCCTGCGCGCGCGGCCGACAAGAAGAAGAAGAAGCCTCAACCGGCTGCCGAACAGCCGGCCGGCCCCACTAAGTTCCCCTTCGATCCCAAGGCGCTGGTCTGGCCCGGCTCGCCCGCCCTGCCCCGCATCCACTGGCTCGACTATTTCACGGGCCAGAAGATCGACTACTCCAAGCTCAACGCCAAGCAGGCCAAAGCCTCTTGGATGGACCGCCTCGCCGGCGACCAGCCCACCCCCGAAAAGAACGACTCCAGTCAGCTTCCCTTCCAGCTTATTAATCCCTATGGCATCGCCGTGGACTCCAAGGGGAAGCTCTACGTGGCTGACTCCAAGGTCGGCGCCATCTTCGTCTTCAATACTGAAAACCACGATACTGTGCTCATCCGGAATGGCTTTGAGGCGCATTTCGCCCTGCTCAACTGCCTCGCCATCGACGACGACGATCGCCTCTTTGCAACCGACGGCAAGCTGCACCACGTCCTGATCTTCAAACCGGATCACCTGGTCGAGGGCGCCATCACCGAGGGACTCGTTGACCCCGTCGGTATCGCCATCGATACCGACAACCGCTTCCTCTACGTGGTCGATACACAGCAGGACCAGGTCATCGTCTACGACGCAGACACCTACAAGCTCCTGCGCCGCATCGGCACTGGAGGCAAAAAACACTACCTCACCACCCCCGGCGACTTTGGCGCTCCCACAGGCGTCGCTGTAGACAAGGATGGAAACATCTACGTCACCGATACTCTGAACAATCGCGTCGAGGTCTTCGACGCCGACGGAGCCTTCATCCGTGCCTGGGGCAAGAGCGGTGACGGCCCCGGTTACTTCGCCCGCCCCAAGGGTATCGCCGTAGACGCCGACGGCCACGTTTGGGTTGCCGACCAGATGAACGACCGCCTGCAGATCTTCGACCAGGAGGGAAATCTGCTTACCTACATCGGCGTGGAACACGGATTGCTTCCTGGCCAATTCAGCTCGCTTATTAATGTCGCGATCGACAAAAAGAACCGCGTCTACACGGCTGAGCAGTATCCCGGACGCGTACAGATGTTCCAGTACGTCACAGACTCTGAGGCCCTGGCCAACAAGGCCAAGCACGATGAGGAACTGGAGAAGGCTGCCGAGGTGCGCCGTGCCGCCAGGGCAAACAAGTCAGCCGCGCCGGCGCCTGAGGATGCCAAGCCCACCCCTGACAAGCCCGCGGAGCCTGCCACGCAGCCCAGGCCCTGAAGCCCCTGCCCCTCGGCCTCCCAGATCGGGATAGGGGGAGAGGTTGGCCGCTCTCCCCTCCCACACCACCCGGCATGCGGGTCCGCACCGGGCGGTTCGAGAAGTTGAGGTTTACCCCGTGCTCCTTATGTGAGGGCGCGGGCGTCGGTCTTCATCACTGCCCGGAACAGACTCGGCTTCACCTCGCCCCTTCCGGACCGTTCCGCCAATGCGGACATCTGATGCCATTTCCAACACATCGCCTTCCAAGAATCA
>Ga0302320_10030019_pt1 | contig 10375 bp, 9 predicted proteins | sample Bog_T0_3_FD_202130 | JGI IMG/M metagenome (GOLD analysis project Ga0302320, IMG submission 202130) | Peat permafrost microbial communities from Stordalen Mire near Abisko, Sweden - Bog_T0_3 | ecosystem: Environmental > Terrestrial > Soil > Wetlands > Peat | place: Sweden: Abisko, Stordalen Mire... | reverse complement strand
GATTTGTTCATCCAGTTGATGAAGTTGAAGAATACTTTGCGGCATTTGAAGGGCGAGGAACTGATTACGCACTTGGGGCTGGAGTATTACGATTAGCGTGGTCACCAGACAGTTCTTAGCAATTGGCTATTGCGAATGTTCTGATCGCGCGTAATGAGGGTTAGGCCTTCGGCGCGTGCCGTAGCGCCTATGAGTCGATCAGCAGGATCGCGCGGATAGTCGTCAGGGAACTGAGCGGCTAGAGCAGCGATTTCCGGAGTAATAGGGCGCACCACGACGCTTTCCAGCATCAATTGAATTGAAGTTTCAATGCTGCCGTGGGCTCGAATCCTGCCACGACTGACCAAAAGTCCCACCTCCCAAAGAGTGATGGCGGAAACTGCTAGCCCTGTGCCGCTGCGCGCCCGCTTGATCTCCGAGGCCGCTGCACGCGAAAGCCGTTTGGTATCGCCCACCGCCCAGATCAACACATGGGTATCGAGAAGTATCACTTGAGCGCGTCCCAAGCCTCGGGAGGTTCGACGGGCGATTCGATATCGCCGACGATTTGAATAATTCCCTCCAATCGCCCCAAGAACTCACGCTCGTCATTTCCGAATGGAACGAGCTTAGCTACCGGTTTCCCGCGTTTTGTGATCACAACCGGCTCGCGAGTCTGGTGGACGTCGTCCATAAGAGTGAGACAACGCGCTTTGAATTCTGCTGCAGCAATCGTCTTCATACAGCGATGATAACACGCGTGGTCAAGTAGAGATGACCACTTGGATTATGTTACGGCGTCTGTTTCCATTTTTGCGCAGTTCGTGATTAAGTTCCAAGAACGGATAACCCGATCCGGCCAATGCAGCGTCTAACTGACTTGTTTGGTGTGCGAGCGTATAATCCCCGTAAGGTCGGTCCCCGAAGGAGTTCCCATGAAGTTTCGTCGATTCACCGTGACGGCGATAGCGACGGCGTTGACTATCGGTTCTCTTGCTTTTGCGCAAACCCAGCAGCCGGGTCAGAATCCGCAACAGAGTCCGAGCCAGAATCCGGGGCAGACACAGACGCAAACTCAGCCACAGCGGTCTCAGGTTCCTACTTCCGATCCGAACGCGGGGCAGCCGAAGGCAGGGGACGTGCAAAACGCTCCGGCACAGGCGCCGGCTAGTTTGCCGACGCAGGATGACAGCCAGATCAAGCACGACGGAACGAAGACCGATGTGGATGCGGTGGGGAATCGCAACGTCGGGTGCGGGCGGGGCGTGGGGAATTGGTACAGCATCGAGCGGCAAGTGGCGATGGGCCGCTCCTATGCGCAGCAGGTCGAGTCGCAGATTAAGTTAGTGACTGATCCCGTGGTTACGGAATACGTCAATCGGATCGGACAGAATCTGGTGCGTAACTCCGATGCGCAGGTTCCGTTCACCATCAAGGTGATCGACTCCGATGTGGTGAATGCCATGGCTTTGCCGGGGGGATTTTTCTACGTGAACTCCGGATTGATTCTTGCGGCAGATGAAGAAGCGGAGATGGCCGGCGTGATGGCGCACGAGATCGCCCACGTGGCTGCGTGCCACCTGGCGCGCGAACAGACTCGCGGCACTCTGATGCAACTGGCAACCATTCCTCTGATCTTCGTCGGAGGAGGCATCGGCTACGGCGCCTATGAAGCGGCGGGACCGGCGGCCATGCTGGGCTTTCTGAAATTCTCGCGGGGCTTCGAAGCGGAGGCCGATTATCTGGGCGTGGAGTATATGTACCGGGCGGGGTATGATCCATCGGCGTTCGTTTCCTTCTTCGAAAAAATTCAGGCGATGGAAAAAAAGAAGCCGGGAACCTTGGCCAAGACCTTCGACACTCATCCGCAGACGCCGGACCGGATTGAAAAGACGCAGGAAGAAATTCGAAAGATTTTGCCGGCCAAGCAAGAATACATTGTCACTACATCCGAGTTCGACGACGTAAAATCCCGGCTGGCGTCGATTGAAAATCGTCACAAGGTGCTCGATCAGAGGGATGAGAACAAACCCAGCCTGCGACGAACTTCCACCAGCGGAGACAGCCAGACTGGGACGACCCCGAACGATGACGATCGTCCGACCTTGAAGCGCCGGGATGATACGTCTTCGAATTAGAGAGCTCGAACCAGCAAGCTTGAATCAGAATGCGAGCGTCATGCGACCGGCGGCCAAGCCCGCCGGTTTTGCATTGCAGGATGAGTCATGCGCGAAGTTAGATTGTGAGACTCTTCCCAGACGCTGTGACTTCGGTCATCCCTTGCTGTTTCCCGGAGCGAGGAAGCGTATTCTATCCGTGTAGGGTAGATCGAGGAGCGGCTTTCCATGCCAGAAAACACACTCTCCATTACCGATAATCGCACCGGTCAGACCTATACGGTTCCTATCGAGGACGGCACCATCCGGGCGATGAACCTGCGGCAGATCAAGACCGGGCCGGAAGACTTTGGGCTGATGACGTATGACCCGGCATTCATGAATACGGCATCGTGCCGTAGCAGCATCACTTTCATCGACGGTGATCTCGGGATCTTGCGCTATCGCGGGTATCCCATTGAAGTGTTGGCGGAGCGCTGCACTTTTCTGGAGGTCGCCTACCTCTTGTTGTTTGGAGAACTGCCCTCCGACGCGGAGCTGAAAAATTGGGTATACGACATCACGCATCACACCATGCTGCACGAAAGCACCAAGAAATTCATGGAAGGCTTCCGCTATGACGGCCATCCCATGGGAATGTTTGTCAGCACCGTGGCCGCGCTCTCCACGGTTTATCCCGACGCGCGGCATGTGCAAGACGCCGACAATCGTTTGCTGCAAATCAAGCGATTGATCGGCAAAGTTCCATCCATCGCCGCCATGTCCTACCGGCACAATGTCGGATTTCCGTACGTGTATCCCGACAATGACCTGAATTACGCCGAGAATTTCATGAACATGCTGTGGAAGATGGTGGAGCCGAAGTATGTGGCGAATCCAGCGCTCGCGCGGGCGCTCGACATCCTGTTTATTTTGCACGCCGATCATGAGCAGAATTGCGGCACCAATGCGATGCGCTCGGTGAGCAGCGCGCAGACTGATCCTTATCTTTCGATGGCTTCGGCGGCGGCGGCGCTAGCGGGACCGCTGCACGGCGGAGCCAACGAAGAAGTTTTGAAAATGCTGGATGAGATCGGATCGAAGGATAAAGTGCCGGCTTACATCAAGCGGGTGAAAGATGGCGGCGTTAAGCTGATGGGATTTGGACACCGCGTTTATAAGAATTACGATCCGCGCGCCAAGATTATTCGCTGGTGCGCGGAGCAGGTTTTCGAGGTTACCGGACGCAGCGCGAAGTTGGAAATCGCGCTGGAACTGGAGCGCATCGCGCTGGAAGACGAATATTTTGTGAAGCGCAAGCTCTATCCCAATGTCGATTTTTATTCTGGAATCATGTATCAGGCCATGGGGTTCCGGCCGGAGATGTTTACCGTGCTATTCGCCATTCCGCGGACGGCCGGCTGGCTGGCCCAATGGCAGGAAATGATCACCGACCCCGAGCAGAAGATTGCCCGTCCCCGGCAGATTTATACTGGATATGAAGCACGGGAATTCATACCCATGGAGAAGAGAACCTCAGCGGCGTTAGCCGGACGTTAGCTGGCTCTCGTCTGCAAATCTTGCGAATGCAAATCTTGCGAACCCTGGCCTGGTTAAGCCGCCTGCTTGGGCGAGAGAGCGGCGACGTACTGACGCCTCTCGGCTGAAGAGGTAATGACCCTCATCTCCTGCCAATCGTAAGGGAATTCTCGACCGCAGTCCAGACAGGCAACGTAGGTTCCGGTCAAAGCGCCGGCCTGGGGACGGCGCGAGCCCACACGCGGAGTGACGGGAAAACTGTAACGGGAGTGCCTGCAACCAAAAAGCGCATCAATCAAACTCGCAATCATAAAACACCTTCCACACTGCCAAGTGCGCCTGACTCTTGTGACGCCGGTCCGTGCGCGACTACTGCTACATCTACACTTAATCCCTTAGATTCGATAAATCAAGAAATGGTTTCGTATTCTTCGAGGCCCATTCCCGCTTCGGGTCAACAAGCGGCAAGTGATTTTTCGGCAACAGCTTACCGCTGCTGCAATGAAATACGCGAGGAGAGCGCAAAATGGAAAATCAGGGGTTAACCGTAGAAAATCTCAGCTCGGCGTCGCCTAGGAAAGATTGAGAGCTTTCCTGATCGTGCCGCGCTCTTTCTGAATTTTCTCCTGAAGCAGGGTGATGCTGTAGATCAACTGCTCGGGGCGCGGAGGACAACCCGGCACGTAGACATCGACCGGGATGACCTGATTCACGCTCTGCACCAGGGCATAATTATTGAAGACTCCGCCTGAGGTGGCGCAGGCTCCCATGGAAATTACCCACTTCGGTTCGGGCATCTGCTCCCACAGTTGGCGGATCACCGGCGCCATTTTGTTGGACACGCGCCCGGCAATGATCATCAGGTCGCTCTGCCGCGGGGAAGGCCGGAAAACCTCAGCGCCGAAACGCGCGATATCGAAGCGCGAGGCTCCCATCGACATCATTTCAATCGCGCAACACGCCAGGCCAAACGTCATGGGCCAGATCGATCCCTTGCGCATCCAGTTCACGGCTGAATCCAGCGTGGTGAGCACCACGCCTTCCGGCGTGGGATTGCCAAAGGTTAGATCCTTGACGACCTTCTTGCCATTTTCGAAATCGACGTAGGGGCCAAAATTGAGTTCGGGAGCCATGGCTTTATTCTAAACCACCCGGCAGCAAAGAGGCCGGTCATCAATGCGAATACCTATGGTATGAGGCCTATTACGGGTCGGGGTTCATTTCAAAGAAGCGGGGAAGAAGAAAAATTTCTTGAACGATTTGTCGAATTCCGGTCCGAGCGTTCGACTAACAAGTGGAGCCGCATCGCGCGCCGCGCAACTCGCAATTTTCTGTGCCCAGCACGGTCCAGGCTCTTATATAAAAGTAGCGGCCCTGCTATGGTGTCCGCACAACACTCAATCGTCAATACTCATTACCCAAGGAGAACACTATGCGCTTCATGATGATCATGTTTCCGAAAGAATACACAAACGCAAAACCCGGCTGGGCGCCGGACCTCAAAGACATGGAGGCAATGGGCAAGTACAACGAGGAACTGGGGAAGGCCGGGGTGCTGCTGGCGCTCGACGGGCTGACTCCGCCGGCGACGATGAGCGCGCGCGTCACCTTCAAAGACGGAAAATCGAAAGTGACCGACGGTCCGTTTACCGAGGCCAAGGAAGTGGTGGGCGGCTACTGGATCATCCAGGTGAAGTCGCGGGAAGAGGCGCTGGAATGGGCCGCGCGCATCCCCGGAAAGGAGAACGAAATGGTCGAAGTTCGCCGGATGTTTGATATGACCGACTTCGATCCCGAGACCCAGGAGTATATCCAAAGGAAGTTCGGCGACAACGTGGCTGCTGAGATGAGGCAGTAGCAAAAAAGCTTAGCGCGCTTTGTCGATTCTCAGATTTCTCGAAAAAATTCAGCCGGGCGGTTGGCCGCCGGCCCGGCTGTTCTGACGCTCAAGAAAGAAAACCAATAACCCCAAAGGGCACGAAGGTTCACGAAGGACTTCGGTTCTATTTTGCGACGAAGTACTCGCCTCGGTGAAGCGGATCATCGATGTTTTGAAACTTGAACGGGAGCGGCTGGTCACGAAAAAGCTGTGGGCCTGACTGAAGTTGATAATGCAAGTGTGGGCCGAATGCGTCTCCGGAGTTCCCTAACTTTCCAATGGCCTGGCCCGTGGCGACCCGGTCCCCTACCTTGACCGTGACGGAACCTGGTTGCATGTGCATCATGACGCTGTACTCGGAGTTGCCATGGTCGATGACCACGCAATTTCCGGCAAAGGCCATAACCGGGTCATGGAGTGGCCTGTACCAATTGTCGCCTGGCTCCTCTCCTGGGTGCGGGTTCGTAGGTACGTCGTTGCGGGCGTAGACCACGGTTCCAGCCGCGGGCGCAAAGATCTCGCGGCCATAGCCCGCATCCGCCGCATTCTCGTTGGCGTCGCTTATCTCGCCATCGTTCTGATCCAAGCCGTCCAGGTCTATGGCAAAGGCATTCCAAAAGCCGCCGTGGCCGCCGCTCGTGATCCAGTCCTGCCCGACAATTCCATGACCACGAAAGGGAACAATGAGAGCTGTTTTCTGTTGGTAGTAGCGAATCGGGATTTTGAGCGTCTGTTCCGCCCGATGGCCCTTGGCATCGGCGACTGTTAGCCGGACAGCGGCGGAGTCAATGGCCAACGGTTGGGGATGGCGAAAGTAAAAGCGCAGGTCAAATGCTTCGGGCAGAGTAAAGGCACGCGTCGGCGAAGCGAGCGGGGTGTCCGGCTCGATCCGATACCTGGTGCTTTTGATCTTGGCCAGCATCTCAGCCGTCCAATCCTGCCGGTCGACGGTCGATCCGGCGCTGGAGAGTGCCACACTGGCGGCGATCGGGGTAAGCGCACAATCGGTGGAACAGAGGACCGCAATATCGAATACGAAGGATGACGTTTTGATATTTCCTGGATCGTCTACTTTGTAGACGGTTGCCGGGACGACCTGCAGACGGAAGTCGGGCTGGCTGGCCCATGTAGGTTGGACGGCCAATAAGACGGCCAATAAGCACCCGGGCACAACTAATAGCAGCAAAGCTCGGCTCATGTCGGCGCGACTCCTCTATGTAATGGCAAGCATGTAATGGCAGGCCATGCTACTGCCGTTGTTCAGACGTCTTAGTATGGTATGGGTTAGCTACTCTCGTGGCCCATGCGATAAGCCGAGGACGGGCCAACGCCAATTCCCGCAGGAGCGGATTCGCCTGCTGAAATAAAGAATTGGGATGGCTGTCGATTTTGCGGGTCCGCAACGACTATAGGACAGAAGGACGATGAGCTACGGTTCCTAAGTGAACTGGAAACGAGTTATCGGAAACGAACCGCAGTAAGTTAAGGAGAAGTCATGCCACAGTATCTAGTTGCTGTCACGGAAGCTCGCTAGATGTTCGATGGGTGGGGTTCGGTCGAAGTATGAACGGAGCAGTAGAAAACGAAAAAGTATGGAGGAAGCTGTATGACTCGAAATCAAATGCAGAGCAATTTCCAGAACGCGTTCGTACTGGTCTTCGCGCTGATCGCGGCGGCGGCCTTGCCCGCGGCCGCACAAGACGCCAACCAAACCTACCCAACGATGGCCCCGGTAGAACAATATCTGATGGATCGGGACGCCGAAATCGCGTTGGCGCGAAGCGCCGCTCCTGACGCGATATCCCACGATGCGTCGGTCATCGTGCTAACCCGCCACGGCTACGAAACCGCAGTCGAAGGAAAAAACGGCTGGGTCTGCTGGGTGGGACGCGGCTGGATGGGCATGTTCGATCACCCGGAATTTTGGAATCCAAAAGTGCGCGCCGCCGATTGCCTCAACCCACCGGCCGCCCGCTCCATCCTTCCTTACGCCTACAAACGCACCGAACTGCTCCTGGCTGGCCATACCAAACCCGAAGTCATCGCCGCACTCAAAGCGGCGATCGACAGAAAAGAATTACCACCCCTCGAGCCGGGAACGATCTCCTACATGATGTCGAAGGGCTCCTATCTAACCGACAGCGGCGGCCACAACCTCCCGCACCTGATGTTCTTCGCAACCGCGAAAGACGGTGCAGCCTGGGGCGCCAACCTCACCAACTCCCCAGTCATGTGCGTGAATTACTGGTACCTCTCCGCGGAGTCCTACCCGAAACTCAAATCCTTCCCACCACTGACCGTCTCGCTCATCGGAGCAGACAAATGGTCCGATGGAACGCCGGCACCGAGCATGTAAAGACGTATAAGCGCTGATACATAAGAGAGGACAATCCAATGAGAAATCTAATCTACGCCATCAACCTTAGCCTGGATGGCTGCTGCGACCATACGAAATTCAATCCCGATGACGATTTACTTGAACATTACACGAGCCTTTTGCGAGACGATACCGGCCTGCTCGTCTATGGGCGTAAAACCTACCAATTGATGGTTCCTTATTGGCCTGATATCGCAAAAAGCCAGACCGAGACGAAAGCGGACATAGAATTTGCGCAGGCATTTGATCGCCTCAAGAAGGTTGTTTTTTCCCGATCATTGGATAGCGTTGAAGATAAGAATACGAGGATTGTTCGCTCCAGCCTGCGCGACGAAATACTTCAATTGAAACAAGCACCGGGCAAAGATATCCTGGTCGGCGGTGTGGATGTTCCTTCACAGCTGATGGAGCTTGGCCTGATCGATGAATATCGTTTTGTGGTTGCGCCAGTCATTGCTGGGGAAGGGAGGCGGTTGTTTGAAGGTGTCATCCTGAAGGAGAAGCGCCGATTAAAACTGGTTGATTCCAAGACCTTTCAATCGGGATCGGTTGCGCTTCGCTACTTGAAACAGTGAGAGAAAAATCTGCGGATCCCCGGGTGCTCCATTTCGCGCGTTCTTTTGTGGTGATCGGCGCCCAGCCCAGAATTCAGAATCCAGGAAATTACAATTCCGTGACACTCTGCCGACAACTTCGAAGGATTTTTGTCTTAACCTGAGCCCTGGCCTGAGCCCAGTTAGGAGAAAAACCAATGCACTGGTTCCTTATCGATTGTCAAGGTAAATGCAACCCTGCTACTCAACGAGAGAGTCGCTATCAGCTATCGGCTGTCAGCTCTCAGCTTTGCCTTCGCGGATCGCATAGCAGTGAAATCCAGATCAGCAAGACCGCAATGCCTCTGGCTTTCAAGCTCTGTCTGCTGGGGATCCTGGCCATCGCTTCGCTCCGGCCCCTCTCCGCACAAACCGAAACCATCCTGTACACCTTCACCGAAGCCGGGGGAGTGCATCCGACGTCGGGATTGATTTTCGATGGGCAAGGCAACTTTTACGGTACCGCGTCAGGTGGGTCGGGACTCGTCTTCAAGATCGACGAGGCAGGAAGCTTCTCCTCGCTCTACACCATCCAAGCTCCGTCCGAGATCGGAGTGGCGGTCAGTCCGCTAGCGCTGGACAGCCAAGGCAACTTGTATGGCAACGTCTTCGGCAATCTGCCCCCTACTCTAAAGCAGACGTTTCAGGTCAGTCCGGCGGGCAGCTACAAAGTTCTTTCACCAACAGGCGGTCTTCCCGCAGGCGTTGTGTTGGATGCACAGGGCAATGTTTACGCGCCCAGTTGCATTACCCACGCCGACCAACCGATCATTTGCAGCATTATTAAGATCACGCCTTCGGGAACGGTAAGCACTCTGCACACCTTTCCCAAGAACTCCAGCCTGCTTGGCCTGGCCAGCGATGCTAGCGGCAACTTCTATTCGACGTTGGAGAAGGGCGGCGATGGGCAGAACCCTGTATTCACCATCAATAAGACGACACCGGCCGGTCAGACGACGCTGTTGCAAACGTTCGTTGACCTCCACAATCTAACGTTTCCCAGTTTCCTCACGGTAGGCGCAAACGGCAATCTTTACGGAATGACTGGAGACGGTGGTCCAACTCACAATGGCACGATCTTCACGCTAACGCCCGCAGGCAAGCTCTCGACGCTATTCAACTTCAACGGGACCGACGGATCTTTTGGCTTCAACGATACCGGTTGTACGACTGAACTTCAGCAGGGGCCTGTGCTCGATGCAGCCGGCAACTTGTATGGCGCGACTCCGTCCGGGGGCAGTCACGGCTTGGGGACGGTGTTCAAGTTATCGCGCACCGGTGGGTTTACCACCTTGTATAACTTCGGCGAGTCAGCCAGCGACGGCTCTATTCCGAACGGAGTCACGCTGGATAGTTCCGGCAATCTTTATGGGACGACTTGTGCGGGGGGCGGATCGGGCGCTTCTGGCATTGTGTTCAAGATCACACTGTAACCGGAAGTAAATGGCTTCCAGGCGGGACGTTTCCCAGTCGCTCAACGAGTCGAAGACTGGTCCACGTCCCGTCTTTCGCCGGTTTCGTTCCGTTCAATTGCTATCTGTGCAGCTGTTTTTCTTGCCGAAGTCCGCCGCGCCCGTCAGGCCGACGAAGGACTCCTTGCCAAAACCATTGCCGATGGTGCCCTTGCTGGCCGGGGCGACGAATATCTGGGTATCGAGTTCGCCGTTGCCGGTTCCTTCCAGGAAGGTGGCCAAGAGTTCGCCGTTGATCACCTGGAAAACCCCCTGCACATTGGGACTGCCTTTACTGGTCAGGATGGCCTCCCCGCTGTGGGGGAAGCCGACGCTGCCATTGTCGGTCAGCTTCAGGCAAAACGTGAAGCTGTTGCTGAATTGCTGGGGATAGGTGACATCCCAAGTAATCGAAAAGTTGCCGCTATAGCTCTGCGCCGCCGCGCGGTTGGGCGCGAGTG
>Ga0302320_10030017_pt1 | contig 10376 bp, 10 predicted proteins | sample Bog_T0_3_FD_202130 | JGI IMG/M metagenome (GOLD analysis project Ga0302320, IMG submission 202130) | Peat permafrost microbial communities from Stordalen Mire near Abisko, Sweden - Bog_T0_3 | ecosystem: Environmental > Terrestrial > Soil > Wetlands > Peat | place: Sweden: Abisko, Stordalen Mire... | reverse complement strand
CGCCAACCTTCTTTCTGGAACGTCGACCGCCGGAACAGAGCTATCCCGGACGGAAATCTCGACGACCGGTTTGGGGAACCGGTAAAATCGCGACAGCTAAGCTGGCGTCCTGTTTTCAATGCATGTCGCTTACCAGATGCCGGAGGCCGGACTCTCAATCGCTTACGCGCTTAAATATCAGCTGTTGATGTCGAATCTGAGACAATCAACGCAAAATGAACCGGTTCTCATTGAATGAAATTATCGCTGTTGCGAAGGGCCGCCGCATTGGCGCCCGCTATTTCTGAGGATTCTTCGGCGTCTTTCCCGTCGGATCCTGTGGATTCCATGCTCTCCAGCAATTTGGCGGTGACGTCGTTCATAGATCCGCAGCAGAGCCGCTCCACGCCCAGCACAACGGTGAGTCCGCAATAAGGGCAAGCGATTGTGTCGCGATTTCCGCTTGTCGCCTGACGAAGCTGCCATTCAAGCCAGGCCGCCTTCTGCACTGAGGTCAACATGATCCTGGTATCTCCATTCTCCGCCGAACTTCCGAAATCCATTGGAATGCATTCTTCGCCAGCCCGTTGACCGATCCAGCCGCGGCGAGCTTTGAGTCGACGGGATCAGTTCTGGATAATCGCACGTTTATTGCCAAAGAAAGACCAATAGATCTCGCCGCTATTCAGGTAAAGTCCGCGATTTACTGGCAGAATGACCATATATAGTCAATGGCGACATATGGTCAATAGCGACGGGCGGGCAGCCGCGTCACGGGAGATTGGTTGGCAGGACAGCTTGGCAAGCGAAGATGCGCACGAAATTATTGCGAAAGACGGGAGTTTCCGACCAAATCCAACTGGAGTGATCGCGCCACGCCTGATCGGTATCTTTTGCAACGATAAAACTGATTGGCAGTGTGCGACAGACGTCCGCCATAACCTGCGCTCCGGCGAACAGCGGGACCAGGGTCTTCATCACCGAAGCACATTCCCGTTGGTCGCCGCCAAATCCCGAACCGCAATCACCGCCCACCGCGATGGTCTGGCGATGGCCATAGGCACCGAAGAATGTATCCTGGTAGACTGGCTGAGGGTTCTGCTGGACGACGGATGTCTCGGGGGTTCGCGCGCGAAGCCATTCATAGGCCTCGCGATTGGCTAAGGTTCGCAAGCCGACAAGATTATCGTTTCCCAGCCAGGCGATTTCGGGTACTTTTCCAAGATCTGAGAGGAACGGGTAGAACCGAAGAATCGCCAAGTCGTAGATCACGCCCGCCAGACCGAGGACGAGCAGCACGCGGACCAGCGGTGTGCGCGAGGCGCGCTCCGACAAAATGTCCGCAGCCCACAGCAACAGGACAAATTGAGCAGGCAGAAAGCCCCGCCAGCCGAGGTCGTTGTTGGCGATGATGGTGGATTTCACGAACGTGCAGATCAGAACGCTCGTGGCCAGCAGCAGACACCCCGCCAGTTCCGCACGCGTGGCGGATCGCCTCCGCGCTTTGAATCGCGTCCAGAACATCCAGCCCGCCGCGAAGTAAACCCCGAGTTCAACAAAATAGTTGAGCGGCAGCAGAATGAGGTCTGCGACGGAACGCTGCCAGTGCGGGCTTAACTTCAAAAGTATCTCGACGGGCGCAAAAGCCCGGATGCTGAATTCGAAAAGATGTGGTCCCCCGACCAGTTGCGAACTTCCGCCCGCCCGGGAGAACGAATCCTGCAGACTGGCAAAAAAAGGCCTCGTTAGCGCCGCCGCCACGCCGCCACCGATGATTAGCGCCGTGGCTTCACTCCACCGCTTTCGAACCACTATCACCAGGAGCCACATTCCGAGAAACGTTGCGAAGACCATGGCGACATAAATTCCGCAGCCCGCGGCACTTGCAAAGGCGATTCCACTCAGGATGCCCGAAACAATGCGTTGCCGGCCTGGTGCCCGGGGCGGCATGCCACACACCATAAGAAAGCCGGTGAGGCACGCAATGAACGAACAGATGTAGTGCGGCTCCCACAGCATAGTGTAGAGCCAGCCATCGACCTGCTCATTCCACCATTCGACGGAAGGGGAAATGCCCGAGACGAATCCTGCCCGGTTCAGCCACACCATCAGAAGAGCAGGTATGATGTCCAGTCCCGTGACGGCCAGTAATGCAATGCCGATCCGGCTTTGGCGCAGCAGGGTACGTGGTGAAGAGTCGATTAATCGCAGTGAGAGTGGAATGAGCGAAATCATTCCAACCCCAACCCACATGGTTCCGGCAATAAACGCCGACCGTGCGTCGACCAGAGGCATTCCGAGACGGCAAATTTCCGCGCACGGAATCATCCAGAGGTAGTGGTAGCGAAGGTCGACGGCATGGCCAGGGAAGAAGAACGGGTTTCGCGCGGGAAGGCCGAATGCAGCAATGGAATGCGTGAACGCGATCCGGACGGAATAATCGAAATCGATGATCGAGAAGTAGAGGCGGTGGCCCATCGGGAGGTCCGCGAGCGAAAGAAACGCAATCGTCAGCCACCCTCCAATGAGTGCGATAAACGGCCACAAACGGCGGAAGTCACGCGCGAACGAAGAATGCGGCCCCCGTCGCAAGGCGCCCGACGATATGGCCGCAATCCACAAAGCAACATAGACGAGCCAGACGGCATCAAGACCGAACCAACGCCCCACGGTGTAACCGGTAACAGGGACAACGGCGAGCGAAACCGGTACGCTCGCGACGAGGCGGAACGGCAGCGACCGGGCGCGGAATTCGAACACGTTCGCCAGCCATCCTATGGAGTATCCGGGTAGGAACGCCAGCAGGGAGAACAGTGCGAAGCCCGCCAGTATCCCAGCGATGTCAGATGTCAGGAAGTGGAAAGAACGCCAGGTTTCGGTCACAGGTCTTTAACCACTCTCACGTTTACACTGCAATCGCATCTCCAGCGAGATCCGAGGTCTCGGCGAAGCCGTCGAAATCGGCCGCAGAGCTCGTTCTCAACTCGGTAAAGAATGAGAGCAAGGCCAGCCACCCGCCGGATAAGTCCTCCGCAGAGCCTTCTCAGGATGACTCGAACGCGGTGCTGACAGAGCGGAGCCAATAGCAAAGAGAGCGTGAACCGATAAAAGTGCTGAAACTGGCGCGTCTGCTGGCTTTGTAGACGTCCATCAGTGTATCCCACTCCGTCCCCGTCCGACTTTCGACGAATTGGTGGTGGCACTCCCGCCGCACATCATCGTTTATGCGGGCGATGCCGATTTCGCGCATACTTGCCGCGCCATTCACGGCGCGGCAGTTGCGGCGGCGGCGCAGGAGATGTGGTGACGCGTGCCTGCAACGCTCAGGCCGTCAGGAGCGGTAGAGGCCGTGGTCGCGTATGTAACCGAGGACTATTGCGGGGATTGGCAGGTTCTGTTCGCCGCGCGCGATTCTGTCGCGGATTTCCGACGACGAAACGGGAAGATCCAGGCCCGTCAATTCATGCACGCGCGCAGCGGGCGGGGGATCGTAATCGAAACCGGGGCGAGTCACCACGATGAAATCCACCAGGCGAACCACGTCCCGCCAGCGGTGCCAGGTTCGGATTTCCGCGAATGCGTCGGCACCGATCAGGAATTCGAGCGACCCTTCGCCCCCGGCCAGCAGGCGTTCGATGGTGAGGATCGAATAGCTGGGATTGGCATCCTGCTCGATGCGCGAGACTTCGAATGCGGATTCGCCTGCGCACGCCAGCTCAGCCATGCGCACCCGGTCCTCCCAGGGAGCCATGGCGGTGCCGGCCTTATGCGGCGGATTAGCCGCAGGCACAAAGAGAATTTTCCGCAGCCCGCATTCTGAAAACTTCGCGAGCGCGGCGCGCGCCATGGCGAGGTGAGCGTCGTGAATGGGATCGAACGTACCGCCAAACAGAGCGGTGCGCGCGCCCCTTGGACGCGCAGGTTCAGCGGTCAAACCCGTTCGATGGTCACGGTGTTGATCCGGACCTCTTTCTTCGGCCGGTCGGAAGAATCTTTCGGCACTTTGGAAATTTTCTCGGCCACGTCGTAGCCTTCCACCACTTCGCCGAAAATGGTGTGCCGGTTATCCAGCCACGGAGTCGCGGCCACGGTGACGAAAAACTGGCTGCCGTTGGTATTCGGCCCGGCATTCGCCATGGAGAGGAGACCTGGCTTGGAATGCTTCAGCCCGGGATAGAATTCGTCGGCGAAGTTGTAGCCCGGTCCGCCGCGGCCGGTGCCCTGCGGACAACCGCCCTGAATCATGAAGTCGGGGATCACGCGGTGAAAAACCAGCCCGTCGTAGAAAGGCTTGCCGGTTTTTTTACCTTCGGCAAGATCGGTGAAATTCTTCACAGTGTTGGGCGCTTTATCTTCGAACAGTTTGATTTTGAAGCGGCCTTCAGTCGTATCGAACACCGCGTAGGTTTCAGTAGCCATAGAGTGATTTTATCGTAATGACTAGCGCGATGAGCGTTGCTCTCGGGCGGCTGCGGTCGCGAGCTCGTCCGCGCGATTGTTATCGTCATGCAGAGCGTGGCCCTTCGTCCAGGTCCAGCGGGTAGCGTGCCGTGTGTTTTCGCGATCGAGAGCTTCCCACAGATCGCGATTGACGACGGGTTTTTTTTGCGACGTCACCCAGTTCCTTTTTTTCCAGTTGGCGATCCAAAGCGTGATGCCGTTTTTCATGTACTCGGAATCGGTGACGACTTCCACTTCGCAGCGCTCGCGCAGGGCGCGCATGCCTTCAATGGCGGCGGTCAGTTCCATGCGATTGTTCGTGGTGTGCGCTTCGCAACCGAAGAGTTCCTTGCGATGAACTCCGTGAACGAGAATCGCCGCCCATCCTCCCGGACCAGGATTTCCGAGACACGCGCCGTCCGTTATGAGCTGAACTTTTTTCAATGGGTGATCCATTCGCCGGAGGTCATGAAACACCCCCCAAAACATTTTTGCATTTTTTTGTTTTAATTTTCCACAACTTGTTACATAATAGAGAACGGGAGAATCAACAACATGGCAACAAAGAAAGCTGCTAAGAAGGCCGCCCCTAAGAAGGCTGCGAAGAAGGCTGCAAAGAAAAAGTAGTCTCACGGGGCGGGCCTTAATCGGGTCCGCCCTTTCTTCTTTTACGGCAGTTCCGTTTTCCCCTCCTGCTTTTTCCCTACCATCAGAATCACAGCCGGGCCCAGTACAGAAAGCCGATCATGGTCTTCGCATCCGTGATTTTATTGGTCCTGATGAGCTCGCGCAGTTCTTTCCGGCTGAACCATTTCGTTTCGATGCGCTCGTCATCCATCGGTTGCGCAGCGCCTTCGGTGAGTTCGGTCGCGAGATAAATCGTCATCGACTCGCCTACATATCCGGGACTCGGATAGAAGAACGCCAGCTTCTTCCACTTCTTCGCGCGCAGGCCGGTCTCTTCGATCAGTTCCCGTTTCGCCGCCTGTAGCGCGTTTTCGCCCGCGTCGATTTTGCCGGCGGGCAGTTCCCACAGGTATTGATCGGCGGGCAGGCGGTACTGCCGGACCAGCATGACGCGGTTTTTCGCATCCACCGGCATCATCACGGCCGACCCCGGATGGCGTATCACGCTTCGTTTGATGTGCCAGTTCTTGTCGGCGGCTTCCTCTTCGGTCACGCGGAACAGGCTGCACGCGTACACTTCTTTGGACGATACGATTTTCATAGTCTTGGCGATCTCCGTTTAATGGCGCAGCAGGTGTTGAAACTTCTCCATCGGATTTGTGTTGAGGATATCGGCGGCGGTCAGCCCTCCGCGCCGCGCCGTCAAAATCCCGTAGCGAATGTTATCGAGATGCTTCGGGTGATGGGCGTCGGTAGAGACGATGAACTTCGCGCCTTTTGCTTTGGCCGCGCGAATGTGACTCGCGCTCAGATCCAGGCGCTCCGGACTGCTGTTTACTTCGAGCGCCACGCCACGCTTCACGGCCTCATCGGCAACCTTGTCGAAATCAAAGGGAAAGGGCTCGCGGTGGAGAAGCAGGCGGCCCGTGGGATGGCCCAGCGCAGTGATATGCGGGCATTCGAGCGCGCGCAACAGCCGATCCGTCATGGCTGCCGATTCCAGATTCATGTGGCTGTGGACGGAGGCGATCACCAGATCGAGTTCAGCCAGCGCATCCCATTCGATATCCATGTCGCCATCCTTGAGGATGTCGCATTCGAGGCCGGAGAGGACGCGGATGCCGAGGTCGTCCTGTTTGTTGATCCGCCGCACGGTATGGGCGAATTCCACGACGCGCTTTTCATCTAAACCAAAGTTCATGGACTGCGCTTTGGAATGGTCGGTGATGGCGACGTATTGGTAGCCGTGCGCGCGGGCGGCTTCGGCCATCTCTTCCAAAGTCGCGCGGCCGTCCGTCGCGGTGGTGTGCATGTGCAGGTCGCCACGAATATCGCGCTCGGTCACCAGTTGCGGCAGACGATGGGTTTCGGCGAGTTCGATTTCGCCCTGATTTTCACGAAGCTCCGGCGGAATCCAGTCGAGGCCGAGCGCCTGATAGACGCCTTCTTCGGTTTCGCCGGCAACTTTCGAATTGTCTTCGAGCCGGAACAGGCCGTATTCGTTCAGCGTGAGTCCCATGCGGAGAGCTCGCTGGCGCAGCGCGACATTGTGCTCCTTACTGCCGGTGAAATACTGCATGGCGGCGCCGAAGCTCTCGTGTTCAAGCGCGCGGACATCGATCTGCAGACCTTCGCGCCCCACTTTCACGCTGGTCTTGTTCGCTCCGCGCCCCAGAACTTCGTTCACGCGCGGATGCGTGGCCACCCGTTCGAGCGCCGCGGCCGCGTTGGGACCGGTGACGAGAAGGTCGACATCGCCAATGGTTTCCTTGCCGCGCCGCAGGCTGCCGGCGGCGGCGATGGTTTCGAGACCTTCTGGAATGCCGGCTTTGAGATACTCCATCATTTCCCGCGCGGCGTTATCCGCGAAGCTGAGCAGAAACCGGCCAGAGTGTTCACGGAGCTGGGCGATACCGCGCAGGACTTTCTCTTCGAGCTTCGCGCCCATGCGGGGGAGGGTACGGAGTTTCTGGTCTTTGCAAAGCTGCTCGAGTTCGTCGACAGTACGGACCTGGAAATTCTCAAACAGCACCGCGATGCTTTTGGGGCCGAGCCCCTGGATCTTCAGGAAGTCGAGCGCGGCAGGAGGAAATTTCAGCAGAAGCTCATCGCGGCGATCGCAACTGCCGCGCTTATCGATCTCGGCCAGGACGGCGGCGAGGCCTTTACCGATGCCGGGAACGTCGGTGATCTTCGCGTTTGGGTTCGCCAGTATATCGGCGATGCGTTCGGGATAGCTTTCGATAGTGGCAGCGCCGTTGCGATAGCTGCGGATACGAAATCCGTCGTCGCCGGCGATCTCCATCAGATCGGCGGTTTCGTAAAGGATGCGCGCGTAGTCACGGTTTTCCAGAATTTTTATTTTAGCGGTGGAGGAGTGGCCGCGGTCAGTTCCCGGTGGGTCTCTCGATGTGATCGATCACGATCGTTTCGCCAGGGCCCTTGCCCGATTCGATTTTCAGCCCGAGCTGTTGCCGCAACGCCGGGGCCAGCACGCCCTCGTTCATTTTTTGCGCATCGCGCAGAAAACCAGCGATTGCGCTTTGAGGATCGGCAGGGGACGGCGGAACCGGATCATCCGATCCGCCGCCAGAAGATGCGGCGACTGCATCCATGTTGGGAGTGATTTCCAGGTAGATATCGAATTTCCCGCGAATCCCGGTCTTGTCGATGACGTCGCGATCCATTTTGAAGGAGAGCGCCTCGCACAAGTCCGCTATCGTCGCGCCGTACATGTCGAAGCCATTGCCGTTGTCATATCGTCCGCCGCACTGCCTGAACGGAGGCTGCCCGGCCACCGGCGGCGCTGGTGGATGATTGGGGTCCGAAGTGACGCAGCCTCCCCGCTTCGCAGCCTGCAGCTTCGCGCCACTCTTTCCGACGGTCAACTCGTAGACCGGAACTTCTTTCGGCACGCGATGGATTTTGAGCTTCAATCTGTCTTCGAGAAGAGCCTGCATCATGGGACCGGTCATTTGCGCCATCGTCGCCGTCCCCTCCGCCTTCGCGACGATGTCGTAAAAGTCGGAGTCGAGCCAGCCGGGACCGCCCAGCACCTGATCGCGAAGCGGATTGAAGCGATAGTGCCCATAAGCCTGCTGGATCAAATCCCGCAGATGAACACAGTTCCGGTTGAGCCTTCCGGGTGCAGGGGCAACAGGCACAAACCTGCTGAAATCGCAATCGCTCAGCTTAATGGTTGCAACTTCGAACTTCGGCGCAGACGCGAGAGACTGGGCAAGGCAAATCGCCGTGAAAAACGCGAACGCCGCGATGCAAAACTTCATGCTTCGGCTATCGTACCAGAAATTCCGGCAGTCTTTTAATGATGCTTCAGCTCTTCCGCAATATCGGCAACCGCTTCGGCATGGCGCTCCGGATTTTCCAGATCGCGTTTGAGCCGATGCAGCGCAACGCCGATCACATCGCGGTGATGCAGTTTCGCATTGAACTCACTCTCGGTGAGTTTCAGCCACAACCCGTGTAAACGGTCCACATCTTCCGGCCACAGTCGCGGCGGGTGCGGGCCCAGATTGACGAAGAAGGCTTTTCGATCCGGTGAAATGACTTCAAGCGAAAACGGATGCCGCGGTTCGGGGAGAGTTTCCCACGCAAGTCCGATGCGCTGGGCCAGATCGGCCGTATCCATCCGCAAAGAAGATCCCACCACGACTCGCGTGGCTTGAATCTTTGCCGCCGTCTGCACAATGGCCTCGAAAGGATCGCGGCTTGGCACTACCAGCAATTCGACGGTCTTGCCTTCCTTCTCGGCGGTGGTCACGACGTTGGTGAATAGTTCACGCTCGTAGTCGGTAAACAACTGGTTTTCGGCAAGGTGGAATTCCCCCGCACCGGAGGAGATCTGGCGCACCGTCATCACCACAATATCGTGGCGGCGCAGATTCGTCTTTTCCACTACCAGCTTCAGATGCGTCAGATTGTTGGCTTCCCGTACTGCCACCAGGATGGAACCGGGCCGGGCCTTCAGGCTTCTCGTCGCCAGTTCCGGCTGCAGTTCCAGATTGAATTCTTCAAGCCCATGCTTCACGCCATGCATCTTCTTGCGGTTGATATGTTCGGAAACGGTGAAGATCACGAACAGGATGATGGTGAACAGCACGCCGTAAATCGTCGCATTCTTCTTGGAGAACAGATTTGCGACAGCCGTCATTCCCAGCAGCAGCGTGGTCGCGCCCAGGCCCACCGGAATCTCCACGCCGCCGATGTGGAGATTGAAAGGAAACTTGTATTCCTGATCCTTGCGGTGATACCGGAGCACCAGCACACCCAGAGCCTTCAGGAAGAAGCTCCAGACGACGCCGAACGCATAAGCTTCGCCCAGCAGATAGACGTCGCCGCCGCTTAGCAGAATCGTGAAAATCTGCAGGATTGAAATCAGATTGATGATGCGCGACGTGGTTCCGTACTTCCTGTGCGGCTTGCGAAACCAGTCGACCAGCACGCCGTCCTCGGCCACGCGGTTCATCACGCCGTTGGCGCCGATCATCGAGGTATTCACCGCGCCGGAAAGAATGATCACGCCCACAAACACGACGAACACCTGAAATCCGAGCCGCAGAATCTGGGGCCCGGCCAGGTACATCGCCAGCCCTCCCAGAAGGTTGTCCACATATTGCGGACGCACCGCGTCGGGAATGATCATGGCCGCAAACACTGTGATCACGCCGGTGCAAACCACCGAATAGATGCAGACCATGTTGCCCGTAATCCGCAGGTTCTTCAGCTTCGGATAAGCGATCTCGCGATAAACCTGGGCAAGCGTTTCGAAGCCGCTCATGGAGAGCAGCGAATGCCCGAACGCGATAATGATCGCGACGAAGGAAATGGCCGGGAAGATGGTTCCCTTGAACCAGCCGAGCGACTCATCGGTGAAATGGATATTATGCGGCAGCGGCGCGGGAGGGATCTGTGCGGGGCCGTGCAGCAGCAGCGTCAGCGGACACCAGACGATGAAAATGACCACCATTACGGTGGTGATCTGCATGATACGCAGCGCCTTGCCGCTCGATTCGTGCATCCCTTTAATATTCAGCCACCAAAAGTAAATCGTCACCAGCACCGCGAAACCCGCCGAAAACGAGTTCGGCGAAACTGTCAGATTCGAATGCATCAGTTTGGCGATCTGGTTTGTCAGACCTGCCAGATACTGCCCTGCGCTGACTACGCTGATCGGCCCTGTCAGGATGTAATCGAACAGGAGCGATGAAACAGAAATACGCGCGATGAAGGGTCCCATCGCGTCGCGCACCACGACATAAACGCCACCACGCACAAACATGGAAGAGCTTTCCATGTAAACTGATCGGACT
>Ga0302320_10030014_pt1 | contig 10377 bp, 7 predicted proteins | sample Bog_T0_3_FD_202130 | JGI IMG/M metagenome (GOLD analysis project Ga0302320, IMG submission 202130) | Peat permafrost microbial communities from Stordalen Mire near Abisko, Sweden - Bog_T0_3 | ecosystem: Environmental > Terrestrial > Soil > Wetlands > Peat | place: Sweden: Abisko, Stordalen Mire... | reverse complement strand
GCTATCTTGCTTGGTGTGTGCATGTTCATATACTGTTATTCGCATTCTTGAATTTTGGAGACGTTCGGTGAATGCTATTCAACGTAACCGTGATGATTGGTATTTACTGCCATTTAGTTGGAGGAAGTGCATAGCGGTGAATGAGAGAAGGGATTATTGATGCCTACGGCGCATGAGTAGGCGGTCTTCATGAGGATAAAAGGCGAGCAGATAGTTAGCTAGACAGGAACCTCATTCAAATTCGCACCCCCGAGACAGACTCTTGCCTGCACGCGCGACGCGATCGTCGCATTTGCAATAGTGTTGATGTGCGTGTGAGATCAGAGCAATAATATCACGAGTAATTCTATCTGGCCGCAAGCATTCGAGGCAGACGTGACTGGCAAACATGCGTTCAAATGTATCTTCTTGAGCAAGTAGGCTTGATCAATTAATGATTGTAAGCAATGATAATGGAAAGAGGAATACCATAGATAGATACAGCATTAATGTTTAACAACAATTCAAGAATGACAAGACAAACATTGGAAGTTCAAGGCCACTGAAAGGAAACTATGTGCATTATGGGTGAATAATCTGACTTTATCGGATACGAAACCTCTCTAAGCGCTGTCACAAGGCTCCGTAGAACTGCATGAAAATGATAAAGATCAGAAATGTATGTCCCAACGAGGAATATGTACTGCTTCTTACAACATTTGAGCTATGAGAAATTCAGATTATCCAATCCCCTTAGCGAATGACATCTATAGACTTGACTAGCTCACCAAATTGTCCAAAAGGAAACAAGTTGGTTCGACAGTATTTGAATTATGAAAATCTCTCTATATTCCCGAAGAAATTTGCATGAATAGGGCTCAAGTGATTCTTTTCCCTACATATGAGTGTTTTTACAGGCAACTTTTGGCATCTTCAGGAATACATATATATTTAAGCTTGAGGGGCTAGATATTGCAAATGCGATAGTCATGCGTCAGACGAGAGAATGATCTTTTTCTGTCGTCATGACAGTTTCTCTAAAAATTTCTATATATACCGATTTCGTGAAAGGAATTCAAGTAAGATATTAATTACTAGTAATGATAACTATCAACTAACAGTTGGAAAGATGGAACAACAGGTCAAACAGAATAGGTTAGGTAATGATAGTTTATTCCTACCATCATCTTGAGTGCTGAGCATGAATCAAAATGCCCAACTCAAGTATCCCAAATACTGCCGAACCGAAACGAGCTCAGGTATAAATTTATTAACAAAGACTTACCATTACATGACATATGTAATAAGCAGTATTTACAATTTCTAGGGCCATTGATCTCGAGGTGCGGGTATAGTTATATGGCGATAACTATATAACATAATGATGACACCGAAATCTTATATTGTAAAGGACAACGATAACGACTGTAGATAGTATAGGGTATTTGAGCTTGTGATGGATTTCATGAGATAAAATTCCAAGGTGAGAGATTATTCTCGTGTGGGGGGAAGGGTTGCCCTTTGTTTTTCCTTTTTTAAAAAAAAAGAAAAGAAAAAGGGAAAAACTTGCTTATCGTCTCCACTATTTTCAGGAGACTTGTAATGGATTTTTGGCGGTTATGGCTCATTAACCGTTGCAAAGATAGAAAAAATTTATAGCTTGTGGTCAACTTAGGAACTATTCGACTTCATGATGAAACGCAGTGTTATGAGTGAATGAAGCTTCGGAGTCATGTCATTTTTTAAATAAGAATGTTGAATCCAAGTAATGCAATACTAATCTAGATCAGCCCACTCTCCCGAATAGGTATAAATATCAACCTGAAAGCTGCAACTTGCAGGCTACAACTTGTAGGCTATATTCTTTAAGACATTCTAGGCTGAGACAGGAGGGGTTCTTTGAGGAAAACCCCCCCCTTCGAATTGATCTATAAGGAGCACAACCATCGAAGCAGAGGAGTGAAAGGGTAAAGGTAGGATTAAAATTACGAGGTCCATAGACGTGCAGTATAACTATATTATGGGCAAGATAACAGCGGCGAAATAGGCTGGGGGTGAAAGTATAGATAAGTAGAGTTGACTTTACGATGAAATGAGGTCAGAATGATAATAACTAAGAGAAAGGGTGAACTCGACGCTTCTGATGATTTATATCAAGACTTCTCAGACTGAGGCACATAATTGATACTCGCCCTCTCTCTCCTCATATGAGAAACCCTGCACCACCCAATCACTTTGGGGAATCCAACATATCTACAACTGCACCATGAATCCACAAACCACAGACCACCCTCATCGAACAGCATTCACTGAACTATGAGCCACCGCATCGGGTGTTCGGACGTGTAAATGAATGACCGAAAAGTCAGAATCTTTCAATCCAAAGTCACAATCGTCACACCATCCCCACAATGGCACGCGTAGAGTGTTCTTGGAGAGGGTATCATATATTGCCGTCTGCCTACAGAGCAGGCCTTCAACCTCCTCTTCCACAAAAACTTCTCATGCCCGAAACGCAAAAAGAGACGATCACTCGATCCAGATTTTTTGAAGAATGACAAGTGCAATGGAAGTGACAGCGGCAACGAAAATTCACGATCAAGAACGACAACAAGAGAACCTGTCTTACGCTGGGTTGCCAAAAGTGACAACGCCAAAATATTAGCAGTTACTACGAACTCGGGCGATTTTGAATTCAGATAGATTTGAGCGTGGCGGAATGCAATTCAGTGTTGTTGTAGAGCCTTTTATAGCCAAGCTTTGTTAGTGATGTTGGTAGGGAGGAATGAGAGGTCGTGAATCAAGAGCGGCCTAGGCTAAATATCATACTTTGCTCGTACCAAAATTTATATGCAAGTACTTTCTAATAGTTCATGTAATCACTACACCTTTCACACAACCCGTAAAATAAAAACAAAGGCGGCAGCAAAATATTCATTCCTCATATAATTATGCACAGCAACAGCTACTTCTTTTTGCCCCCAAAGAGAGAAGAATATCATAAACAAAAGCAAGTATGCTTGCCTCCCTCATCACCTTTCCCTCCCCATTCCGCAACGTATCTAGCGAAAGCCCCGATTCAAGATCCTTGCAATTGGCGTGAAAGAGCAAACAATATATTCATACAACCCAGAAGAAGCTTGCAAACCAAACCAAACTCCATTTTCGCTCATACTTCAGTCCGAATAATAATCCCTTCATTAATCTCCAAGCATATCATCATCTTCGTCTTCTGCCTCTCCTTCCCCATCCTCAGCCTCGTCCTCGTCAACACTTACCGGTGGATCCTCATCCAACAGTTCTCTTCGGCGTAAATCCTCAGCTGTTCCTTCTTCAGGCTCTACATCATCCGCAAACGGGTCCTCTTCTTCATCTTCCTCTTCGACGAACTCTCTACTCTTTGCTGCTTTCTTTGCTGCAATAGCTGCTTGTTGAGCTTTGCTCTTGTGGCTCTTCTTGGCTTCTGGTTTAGGCTCGTCAAGGTAGGCTACGACTTCTTTGAAATTGTGCCCTAAGCGGTATCGATTTCGTTGGATGCGTGTTCGTAATTTTCCTTTCAAAGGTCCAGAAACATCAATGACTTTGGCGAGAATGGCGAGAATAAGCTTTCCGGTAAGTTCGCAGAGTTGTTGCTCGGCTTTCAAGGTTTCGCTTTGTCGCTCATTCTCAGTAACATGTTCCTCGTCATCTGAATCTTCTGGTTCTTCATCGTCCTCCGGAGGTTCGTCCTCGGCAGGCTCTCCAAGTCTCTTCCTCGATTTCTTCGCGTAGTGCTTCTCCGCGTGACAGAAGATCGAAGTGAGTTCAGTTTGTACCTCGGGGATAATTTCGTGGACGAGGGTTTGTAGATATTCGTACCGATCATTTTCGATAGCGGGAGCCTTGCCTTTCTCGTCTTCAGTCGGCCGTAGAGTGGCGAAAAGGACATGAAGGTCGAGAAGAGTGCCAGTAGCTACGAGACGAACTGGATCAAGAGTGGCACGAGATGAAAGAGCTACAATGAGGTTTGTGGTGAAAATGCTTTGCAAATCCTTGAGCTGATCAACATCAATATCAGAAATCTCTTGGTGCGAAGCTATTGACTCCGTTAATGCACGAGTTTTCCACATGAAATAGAACATTGAAGAACGGATTGCGGATAAGACAACTTCATCCTCTAAAGTGTCGATATCAGGATTCGACTCCTCAAGCTGTCCTCTGGCTACGACATCAAGAAGTATATTGATAGGTAAAGGATCATCACCGGTCTCCAATGGCCCTACACAATTTGAAATGCTAGCTAATTTGTCGAGTCTGGCGAGATTATTGGATAGCTCTGTGAGAATTGAAAGTCGGAAACCTCCTCGGACTGAAATTTGACCAGCTTCGTTGATCTTCTGGAGCGCGCTGGTCGTGTTTTCCCAAAGCGATTGCATCTTCGTCTCTGTAATTTCTTCAAGATCCTCGTAGCTTCGCGCATGTAACAAAGCTGCACTAGCTTCGGAAAGAACAGTCTTATCCACATGACCGGTGAACTGTGTACTGATCTGATCTAACAGCTTGGCATACGCTGTAGAGTCTTGTCGCAATTCTTGAAAAACTTCAAGATTGAGAACATGTTCCAGCCGTAATACGATTGTGGCCGTATTTGGGGCAGTGCCATACTTCTTCAGAAGCTTCGGGACGAGATCAGCCAGATGACGTGTAGTAGTCTCCTTCAATTCAGCGGATTCGACTCTCGTAGCTCTCTTCTTGCCTTTGTCCCTCCCCTTCTCGGTATCATCACCTTGAGTCAAGCTGAGTCGGACAACAGTCACGAGAATATCTAGCAATATGACTTCTTCACCCTCCTCTGGCTTGAAAGACACCTTCACAGCCTTTTCGCTCCTGCTTCCTGTTGGCTTTGCTGTATGGTCGTATAAAAGATAACCTGCCAACATTTCCCAGTCTTTGAGCTCGGGAAGCTTTGCATATAGGACTTGGGCTGCGAGACTAAATCTAGACTCGGAACCAGAAATGTTCAAATAACTTCCAGTCTCTCCTCGGACCACCTGACTAGGCATTTCATCTTGATCAGAAGTGTCATAGCTCAGCAGAATTTCTGCCAGACACTTGAGCTTAATCCATCCAGCACGAGGAGTATCAAATTCCTCATCATCAATGTTCAATGTCTCTTCCAAGACGTCCTCGCCACCTAATCCGTCCACTTTGGCTTCAAACAAGTCCTGGACATTTTCGACAAAGAATCCAACAACAGATTTTCGAACCTTAGATTCCGAATCAAAGATAAGTTTTCCAATGATATCAATGTCATCAGGTTCCAGGAAGCCAGCTTGTCTAATCAAATCGATCAGATCAACAGCCGTCGATCTAACGGCAGGATCAAAGTCCCGCGTAGCAATTTCTACCATTCGGGGTCGGAACCGATCAATGAAGCTACGCATTTCTCCAATATTTTCAGGGACTTTCATGAGTTTTTCGATTTGCTTGACAACCTCAAGTCGCATTGTCGCCGTGTCATCGGTCAGCATCCAACCCAAGTATCGCAAATAGGAGCCGTCGAGCCAATAACTCGGTAAAACAAGTATCCAGTGACCTAATGCTTCCATGCAGTCGATTCGTATTTTTGGATCCACATCTCGATACCTGTGAATGAATATGGTGTGAAAAATATCCTCGAGCTTAGCTTGCAACCATAACTTCCGATCCTCTGCTGTTTGTACTCTGCTCTGGAAGTCCTCGAGTCTCGACTTGTTTAGTCTCTTGTTTTTCTTTTCGCCTTCGACTTGGCGCAAGACTTTGGCAGCGACATCGATCTGGGCTTTCGCCACTTCAGAGATCACGCTCGCCAATGCTAAGCCGATAACCGTCGAAGTATGTCTGAATGGTCGCACGCTAGAACTAGACATAGTAGCGATCCAGTGAATCAGATTCTCCACCAACGCCTCCTCTTGATACAAGGTTTCCTTTGTATCCATCATTTTGATCAACATTTGGAAAAAGTCGAGCAAGGTTCTGCGAAAGGCTAACGTGCCTTTTGCCCTGGAAATGAGGGGATATTCGGTGATATTTTGCTACATCATAAAGTCAGTATAACTCCACTTGAGAAGTATAGATGAACTCACTTCAGCATATTCGTCTTGTAGATCCGTAACCCTGCCATTGACATTATCCGCATCATTGATATCATCTTCCGTTATCTTTGCATTACAACCAGTACACTTGAGAATGAGGTTAACAATATCTGCCAAGGCATCTGGACGGTTGGTCGTGTATCTCTCCAACCACTGCTGAGCAACCTCTTCTAATGGTGATCCGCTTGCGAAAACCTCAGCTAATGATTTTGTTAGCACACTTCAGTAGCAGAGGACACACCGCTTACCGTAAAGCCCCTCTGCGGCATCATCTTGAATCACAACTTTCTTTGCTTTCTGTGCTTTCTTTGCTCGATTTGGCAGCTTCACAACCGGAGTTTTTGGTTGTGGTGCTGTGCCATTGACTTTGGGCTTCTTCGCGGCAGGCTTCTTAGCAGCCGCAGATTTCTTCGTTCTTCCTTTGGCCTTTCTTCGACTCTCCTTAATTTCTTCTTCCCCCGCACTCTCTTCCTCCTCTGGCTCTTCATCGGTTTCCTCCACCTCTGGCTCACCTTCCTCCTCCACGTCTGACGCGTCTTGCTCTACGTTTGCTTCTCCTCTCTTTCTCTTCGCACTTGTATTTCGAAGTTGTGATGATGGCAGGTCTGGAATGAATTTTTCGGGTGCTTTCACGGCGCGTCCTGACTTTCTTCTGCCGTTCGCGACGGGGGTGCTCGACACATCGTTTTGGATTTCCATGAGGGGCGCACGTCGTGTAGTCATTAGCGCATTAGTCGCGACTATGACTCCGATATTTTATAAAGGTGGAAAGGTTGTTGGCTGTTCAATACACTTGGTAGATGTTGATTTGTATCGCGAGAGAGTGGATGAATTATCGCGTTCGTTTGCACATATTCAATTAGGTTTAGTGCCTCAGAACGAACGGTTAGACTTTGCAGCCTAAGGCAGAAGAATACTACTCTCGTCATACCTTTCAATATATTGAAAGGGCATGTTAATTTAGTAGGACCTCATTGGGAAACCAAGAAAGAAGTACGAAGTCTTTGGATGATGCCTTTGGACACTACACTCTTTCCACATAAATACTCGAATTGCTTTCGTACTTCTACTTGACGGAATACTCTCTTATCGCCGTCTACTTCTGATCAGGACCCTCAGCTCTATCTTGATCCCCCCTTTTCCCTTACAATATCAGTCATGGCATCTCCATTTCCGCCTTCTGGCTCTGCCCCGGGAAAGGGCAATCTTGTTGTCCGCCTTTTACCTCACAATATCTCTGCTTTAGCTCAGATGACGTTCCAATACCCTCTGAAACTCATTTCACCCTCTCCTTCAGCAGGACAGAAGAGCGTTCTCGTTTTCCTGTTAACATATGGCGGAGGTCTGGTTGGTGGCGACCAAATTGATTTCTCTGTCGTGGTCCAAACAAATGCAAAGCTATCTCTCGCTACTCAAGGTCATACCAAGATTTTCAAATCTCCAAAACGTGACGTGGCCACTCGTCAGCAACTAAATTTCACACTAGAATCTGGTTCAGCAGTGTGTCTCCTCCCGGATCCTATTCAGCCCTTTGAAGGAAGTGTTTACCAGCAAAGTCAGGTTTTTACTCTTGCAGATGATAGCTCTCTTTGTTTGCTCGATTGGTGTTCCGCAGGTAGGAGTGCACGCGGAGAGCGTTGGGATTTCCGTGCTTACAATAACCGCAACGAAGTATGGTCTCTTGGGAATGGTGGCAAAAGAAGACTTCTCTTGAGGGACAATGTGGTCTTAGAGGGAAGTGATGTAATTACGGAAGCAACTATGCTCAAGAAGAAAATGCAAGGCATTGGCATATTCGGAAGTCTTATCCTAAAAGGTCCACTTGTGGGGGGTTTGGCAGAGTTCTTTTTATCGGAATTTACTGCTCTCCCTCGTATTGGTGCAAGGGATTTCAGGTCTGACCAGAAAAGGGAAAGGGACAGTGAGCTGACAATCTCACATCATGAATCTTGGAGAATCAGTCGACTTCAACAAGAGAAAGATGATGGTTTGCTTTGGTCAGCTGCGAAAGTCCGAGGCTGTACAATTGTTAAATTTGGAGCCCGAACCGTGGAAGGGGGACGAACATGGATAGGGGAGATGATCAAGGATGAGGGAAGCATATCTCGTATTTTTGGGGAAGATTCCACTATGTGTGTTCGATGAAGCGGCTTTGATTGACTTTCGCTGAAAAATCTAACCGCAAGATCTGGAGAATGCAAAAAAACGAGACCTACCTTTATCACAAATACCACCTTCTTGGAGCAGAGAACAGGACCGAACCTACCTTTATTGAAGGTCATATATTTCTTCCATGGCTTTCTTATCACTCTCATAGCTAGAGATGAACAATCTGACTTTCTTGCGAGTGGGATTATTTGATGGGAGTTATTGAGCGAGCCACAAAAGCTAACTTTAAATTTCCATCAAAGTGTCGATGTCGCGCCGCATCTTGACTTCAGAGGATATACCATTGAAGCCCCACAACCCTTATGCTACCTGATCAATCTCACTTTCATTGGCAATGTCAACGGTCGCTGCAAGAGATCCAATGGTTCCTTAACACCGTCAGCAGCCAGCAACACCACAAAATATACTAGGATTTTATCGCCGTTTTAATTTTCGGCGAATACGGTGAAGTAGAGACATTTGGTGGATAGGGTGGTATATGAGACTAGGGAGAAGGATGCGGGGGTCGGGAGGGTGGAGTTTGAGTGTTGTGGTGAATGGCGGAGAGGGTGGGGCGGACTGAGGTAAAAGGGAAAGGGAGCGGGGCGTGATTGTTTCCATAGAGGTGGGGGAAGAGCCTTTTTCGATCGTCATTTGTTCAAGTATCTAAGCAGAAAGAAGTCTTTTCGGGCTCCTAAAATGACCAAAGGAGATTCCTTTTTGTTGCTCGAATCAGCCTTTTGCAATCATGCCACATAGAGTATCCGAGTTTCTCAAGAGTGTGAGAAAGAATAGATTCTCGTTCTGATTCTTTATTATTTCCAACTTTTTGAAATCTTGAAATTACAACTACGTAAAGTTCCTAGAACGTTTACACCTGTCGATCTATTCAATCGAAGCCGTGAACATAATACCGCATATGTTTTCACACAGTGAACAATTGGCTTTAGCAATGGAATGTTTAGATAAAGAGGTAAACTTTGAGGTTGCTTTCGGCAAGTAAAACTCTCATAGTCAATAAGGAGTGAAGAGTTGATATGCTGATCCCATTTTCTGAAGCATTTCATTTTCAGGTCCTTAAGTCCCCATTTACAACTAGAGTCACTTCGCCAAAATTAACGACTTCAATTCTTTACAAATGGCTCTATTCTTCAATTTTATTTACATACCAGGAAGTTTCTGTCTAAAGTAACTGTTCGAAGTTTTGAAATGATTCATATTCATCTTGCAAGGCAGTGAATTCAAGTTGAGTAACAGCACTTAATGGGAATGTGATTATTCGGGTATGTTCAATATTTTCTTGACTGATGATTTATAACCACTAAACTATTTTTTATATCTTCTATAATGGAGTAAAAGGACGTGAAAGTAAATTAAAAACAAAACAAAATGATATCTAAAAACTTATCAAGATATCAAAACATCATACACTTCAGACATCTCAGGTTGATGGCGGTACACTAAAGACGAATCTAAGTCCCAGAAGGATGGTGACACTGCCCCAACTGCATGTCTTTTATCGTTTCCATCGATTAGTAAACATCGTCTCTTTACCTCTTCCCTCTTTCCGCCGCCCCTTTTTCTCGATGTATCAAAATACAATCACCAAAAACCAAGTGGTTCAATGTCTCACATACAACAAAAATTTCCTACGCCCAATCTACCCTGCCGTCACTTGAAATGGGCATTCTCGAAAATATATAAGAATAAAGGCAGGTACCTACCCCAAATAGTATAATGTCGGCGAGACGTTAAATTTACTTTAGTTAAAAATCTTTTTCGAATCTTAAAATGGCATGAACATTGGCATGTTACTAAATTCATTGGCTCGATGTGAAGATGTACTTGAGTAAGTCACGGGCTTCGACTAAGCATCAATGATAAAAGAGGTCATTATGTAAACGCAGTAATTATGGAGTTACAGGACACTTAAACTATCCATACTGTCCCTAGTCTACCACCAGTTGCGGGTGGAGTTCAAGGGAACGTCGTCCGCAAGTACCAAACAGCGCTGTTGAGGACCATTTCAAAATTGCTTAGAATTGCTAGCCAATATTTCTCTTTCAACTTCATGCTCATGCGACCGGCGATGGTATCTCTTTACACCTTAGTCGATAGTTGTATCTCATCCTTGAAG
>Ga0302320_10030013_pt1 | contig 10377 bp, 8 predicted proteins | sample Bog_T0_3_FD_202130 | JGI IMG/M metagenome (GOLD analysis project Ga0302320, IMG submission 202130) | Peat permafrost microbial communities from Stordalen Mire near Abisko, Sweden - Bog_T0_3 | ecosystem: Environmental > Terrestrial > Soil > Wetlands > Peat | place: Sweden: Abisko, Stordalen Mire... | reverse complement strand
CCCAGCAATGTGGCCTCCCCGGAAGGAGCAGGAGCTCACCGTCTTCCGCCTCCGGGCATTCTGGAGCTCGAGGAGCTGCTGTCCGAGCATCTGAACACCCGGGTGAAGGTAGATCTTTCTTCGAAGCGGGGACGAGTGGTCATCGAGTTCGCCACGCTCGAGGATTTGGAGCGCATCTACAAGCTGATGGTGGGATCCACCACCGGGAGCGACGGGACGGCCTAGTCACTGTTCGTCACCTTATTCTGACATAACTCCCTAATGTCGAGGTTAATGGTCACTCAGAGTGGCAGAATGGACCTAAACCGGCAGTAGAGCTTCGTCCACAACCTGTGCATGAGGTTGTGGATGAACCGCCAGGCCTCTACTCGAGGTGGACAGTTGGGCTGGTGGTGGAGGTCAGTCCCAAGGAGTGTCGACCCACTCGGTGAGGGCCGAGACAACCGCCTTGGCCAGCTCCGGAGCTTGTTCGACCATCACTGAGGCAGGTCCGATCTCGCAGATCACCGCCGGCATCTGCGTTTCGCGGAGCACCGGAAGTGACATTCCACGACAACCACCGTCCTCAACCCCCAGTCGGCGGGGGAGCGTGGCCTGCAGCAGTTCGGCCAGATGTCGGCCACCCGGTGACGAGTACCGGTACCCCGAATAGTAGGCGGTGGCGCAGTGGTTGTGGGTGGCGTCCAAACGGAGGACGAGATAGACCTCAGCCCCCCCGGCGTTGGCCTCGGAGGCCTGCACCGAACCGTCGGGGTGATGGTGAGTGGTGACCAAAGCGCCCCGGCTGACCAGCAGGCGGCGCAGCGCCCCCACCGCCGCATCGAGGCCCCCTTCCTCTCCCACCGCTACCCGGCGGCCCGACAGGGTACGGGGCGCCTGGCGGAGGCGTTCGCGATCCCGGACCGCGGAAACCAGTTCTGTATCCACGTGGAGGGTCCCGAACCGGAGCAGCTCGGCCACGGTCGATCCTCCGGCGATGCCGTCGACCGGGAGTCCGACGTTCCGTTGGAATTCACCGAGGCCGGCCGAGGTCTGGTCACCGAAGATGCCGTCCACTCGGCCGATGTCGAATCCCAGGGCACTCAGCCGTTGTTGCAGCTCAGCCACGTCGTCGCCACGGAGCATGGGCGTTCGTCGGTAGAGGAAGCGATTCCCGAGCCGCCGCCCGGCTTCTACCAGGGCTGACCAGGTCTGTTGGGCACATACCCCGTCGATCCTCAAGCCCCGGCGGTGCTGGAATGCCTCGACAGCGGCCCGGGTCCCGTCGCCGAAGACTCCGTGCGGATCGAGGCCGGTGGCCAGGCCCAGGGACTGCAGCCGACGCTGGACATCGGCCACCGCCTCCCCCTGGTCGCCCGCCGAGAGGTGGATCCGGTCGCCGGGGCTCACGCCGGGAACCGGCAGGAGATCGGACTTACAGGTACGCCGAGAGCTCTTGGAGCAGTTGACCCTTGCCCTTGGCACCGACGATCCGGGCGGCAGGCTCCCCGTCCTTGAACAGGATGAGGGTCGGGATGCTCATGACGTCGAACCGCCGGGTGATGTCCAGGTTGTCGTCGATGTTGAGCTTGGCGATCTCCAGCTTCCCTGACTGCTCCGAGGCAATCTCCTCGAGCACCGGGGCGATCATCTTGCACGGGCCACACCACTCCGCCCAGAAGTCCACGAGCACCGGGACATCCGAGGACTTGACATGCTCGTCAAAGCTAGCGTCGCTCAGGGTCTTGATCGTTCCGCTCATGATGGCTCCTTCTGCCCGCGTCGCGGGTCACATGCAGTGCGCCTGGTCGGTGCAGGCTATTCCAACCACCGATGCCCGGCTGGCATTCCCCACGGGATTGGATCAGGAGGCGTCTGCCACCGATTCGAGCCAGCGCTCGGCGTCAATGGCGGCCATGCACCCCGAACCGGCAGCCGTGATGGCCTGCCGGTACTCGTGATCCTGGACGTCTCCGCAGGCGAAGACCCCTTCAATGTTGGTGTGGGTCCCGTCCGAGGTCCGGATGTACCCGTTGGCTTCGAGGTCGAGTTGCCCCTTGAACAACGAGGTGTTGGGCTCGTGGCCGATCGCTACGAACAGCCCCGCGACATCGAGGGTGGAGAGGTCACCGGTCACGGTGTCTCGGAGGGTGAGTCCCGAGACCGTCTTGTCACCCAGCACCTCCTCCACCGCCGAGTTCCACTGGAAGATGATGTTGGGGTGGGCCAAGGCCCGTTGCTGCATCACCTTGGAGGCCCGAAGGCTGTCTCGGCGGTGAATCACCGTCACGGTGGTGGCGAACCGGGTGAGGAAGAGGGCCTCCTCCAGCGCGGAGTCCCCACCACCCACCACGGCAATCGGCTTGTCCCGGAAGAAGAAGCCATCGCAGGTGGCACAGGTGGACACGCCGTAGCCGAGCAGCCGCTGTTCGTCGGGCAGGTTCAGCATCAGCGCACGGGCCCCGGTGGCCACGATGATCGACTCGGCCAGATAGGTGGGCTCCTCGGCGTCGGGGTCGCCGACCCAGATCCCGAACGGCCGGGCCGACAGATCGACCCGAGCCACCTTTTCGGTGAGGTACTCAGCACCGAACCGGGCCGCCTGATCCCGAAAGGTCTGCATGAGCTCGGGGCCCATGATGCCGTCGACGAAGCCCGGGAAGTTCTCCACCTCGGTGGTCAGCATCAGCTGCCCGCCGGGTTGGTCGCTGGTAGAGGACGGCTCGCCCTCGATGACCAGGGGTCCGAGCTGGGCCCGGGCGGAATAGATGGCGGCGGTCAGGCCGGCCGGCCCCGAGCCGATGATGACCAGCTGGCGGGACTCACTCATGTGGCGGGACCGGCTGCGGGCTCTTTCCGCTGCGACCAGGCGGCGATGCCGCCGGCCACGAAGAGCAGCCCGACCACCAGGTCGGAAAGCCAGACCCGGCCGTCAAAGGCGTAGACGGTGAGCAGTCGGATCAGGGTGATGCTCAAGAGGGTGAGGGTGGTGACCGCCGCCGCAAAGATGATGATCCCGAAGATGAGCGCCCGGGCCACCAAGGTGGCAGGTCGGACCGTCTTGTCCCTGAGCAGCGCCACCAGGGTCTCCACCGCGTCGGTGGCCTTTGTCGGCCAGTCGCCGACCATGGCGTTGTAGACCGGGGCGGCGGGGTCGACCCGACCGGTTCGCGGTGTGGCGGTCGGGGGTGTGACCGGCGTGGGCTGCTCATCCATGGGCGTCAGGTTAGCCCGATGGTCCCAGCGCCTCGCCGGTCGCGGTGGTCGCCGTTCAGGCCGGCTTGATGAAGCAGAGCCCGACGGTTCCCGGGCCGGTATGGGTACCGACCACCGGACCCAGGTCGACCAGGACCAAGGGATGCTCCGACTTCACATCGCTCACCATCTCCATAAATACGTCGATGTCCGTGGCGGCACCGTTGCACACGGCGATGCGGCTGAGCTCTCCGGCATTCTTGGCGCGGTCAGCCAGGTAGCGAAGTGACTTCGACCGGGTGCGTTGCTTGGACTCCTCTGCCACCACCCCGTCGCGGCAGATCACCACCGGCTTGATGGAGAGCAGGGACCCCAACAGCGCCCGGGCGCCGCCGATCCGGCCACCTTTCTCCAGATGCTCAAGGGTGTCGACCACTCCGAGGACGGTGGTCCGGCCCAGCAGTCCTTCGACCCGTTCGGCCACCTCGTCGAGATCGGCACCGGTGTCAGCCAGCTCGGCGGCGTCGAGGACGATGAGTCCCTGTCCCATGGTCATCGACCTCGAGTCGATCACCCGGACCGGAATTCGGTCGGCTACCAGGTCGGCAGCGGTGCGGGCCGCTTGGAAGGTGGCCGAGACCCCCGCCGACAGCGTGACGCAGACCACCCCGTCGTAGCCCTGCTCGGAGGCGGCCAGAAACGCCTCTTGAAAGGCCCCGGGGGAGGGTGCCGAGGTCTCTGGCAGCACCGGGCTGGCGGCGCACCGGGCCCAGAACTCTTCGGGAGGGATGGCCGAGCCGTCGGTGAACTCTTCGGATCCGAACCTGATCGACAGCGGCACCACCGCCACTCCATGCTCGCCGGCCAACGCCGGCGGCAGATCACAGGCGCTATCGGTAACTACCCGGACCCGGGCCATGGAACTCCTCCTCGTCGTGGTCCGACTCGACGGCCACCGGTCGCAGGAGGCGGACCGGCGCCTCCTCGAGCCCCTCGTGGAGTCTCTCATGGAAAGCGGTCGGAGGCAGGTTGCCAGGGGATGCCTGATCGGGGGTGGGTACGTCATTCCCGCCGGGACCGGCGGCCGGCCGATGGTCCGGTCTGTCGCTTCGTTGGTCCACGGCGGCCAGGACCGCGGCGGCCCCGAAGTAAGCCACGGTGCCGATCACCAAGGCCAGCAGCACCCTTCCGAGCAACGCCACCCCGTGGTTGGCATTGGACACGCTGATGGCCAACACCAGTGCCACGGCCATGACGACGGTGGCGCCCGCCACGCGCTTGATGGGGCGGGCGACGGCTTCGCCGCCGAGCCCTCCGATCCGTCGGCTGATCACCCCGACGGCCACCACCGCCGCCAACGTGTAGGAGATCGACAGCGACAGGGCCAGGCCGCGGACACCGAGCGGGTGGACCAGCACCACGCCGGTGGCGATATTGATGGCGTTCTCCACCAGGTAGAGCCGGAAGGCCGTCTTGGTGTCCTGCATCGACTGCAGCACCCGGATCATGTACAAGAAGATGCAGAATCCGGGGAGCCCGAGGGCGAACATGGCCAGGGCGGCGGCGGTGGCCGAGGCGTCGGAGACGGTGGTGCTCCCATGGGCCAGCACCAGGTCGATGAGGGGCCGGGCCAGGATCAGCATGCCCACCGCCGACGGGATGATGATGGCCAGCATCGAACGGAGGCCGTAGGCCAGGCGTCGCCGGTAGGCGGGGATGTTGCCCAACGCCCACCGCGAGGAGAGGGACGGGGTCACCACGCTCATGATGGAGACCGCCACCACCCCGTAGGGAAGTTGGAAGAAGGTATAGGCGTAGGTGTAGGCGGAGACCGCCCCCTGGGGTTTGACGGCGTCGGCCAAGGCCAAGATGACCACCAACGCCACCTGGTTGGCCAGGACAAATCCGAAGGTCCACGAGGCGAGACGGAGGATGGTCCGCATCGCCTCGTGTCGGGGGGCCCACAGAAACCGCAGGTGGAGTCGGGACCGGGCCAGCGAGGGGAGGAGCAGCCCCGCTTGAAAGAGGACGCCGAGGGTGGTCCCGAGACCGAGGATCACCAAGGCGTGCTCGTTGTGCTGGACGGCGGCCAGCGACGGGTGGGGCACGATGGCGTGGAACCACAGGAGGATGACGATGACCACCACGTTGTTGACGATGGGGACGAAGGCCGGAGCCGCAAACTTCCCCCGGGTGTTCAACAGGGCGGTGAACAGGCCGATCAGCCCATAGGCGGCCAGCTGGGGGACGAACCAGCGGAGCAGACTGATGGCCACCTGCTGCTGGCTGACCCGGTCGGGGTTGTGGTTGGTGGCCGTATAGAGGTGGATGATGGCCGGGGTGAGGAACCAGAAAGCCACCGTGGCGGCAGTCAGGATGGCGATGGTCACCGTGGTCACCGCCGAGATGGCCTCCCAGGCCTCGTCGCCCCGTCGGGTGCTGAGGCGGTCCACGAAGACCGGGACGAAGGTGGCGGACAGCACCCCACCAATGACGATGTCGGTGATGATGTTGGGGGTGGTGTTGGCCAGGTTGTAAGCGTCGGCCAGTCCGGCAGTTCCCAACACATAGGTGAGCGCCACGATGCGACCCACCCCGGTGATGCGCGACACGGTGGTGCCTACCGCCATGCCGACGGTCGACCCCACCAGCCCCTTCTCCCGCTGCGGCGGGGTCGCCGCCTGGTCGGTCATGCCGGCTCCGTGGCGTCCTCAGCCCGGCGCAGGCGCCGCCGTCGCATGCCGGTCCGGATCCACCAGGCGGCCAGCACCACCACGGCGCCGGCGGACAAGGCGACGCCCACCACCGAGACGGCGTCGGAGCGGACGGTCACCTCGCCCTCGGTCATCACCAACCCACCCTCGGGGGCCTGGTACGAGATGGTCACTTTGAACTCGCCCGATGTCCGAGTCTGCACGTTGATGTAGAAGTTGTTGACCGAGTGCAGGAGCGGGGCCGACATGGAGACCCGGGGCTGGCCGTTGGCGAACAGCAACCGGTCGCTGGTGAGGATGAGCGTGCCGTTCACCGGTTCCGGCATCGAGGCGGCCTTGGCGATGGTGATGGGGATCTGGCCCTTCTGGGCGGTCAGGGTCACCGTCTGGTTTCCGGCCAGCGAGATCTGGTCGAGTTGGGCGTCCACCGCCGCACCGGTGTTCTGGAGGACGAGGCTCTGCTGGCTGGACCTCAAGAGCTCGGACTCCGATGCCAGCACAGTGTCGCCCAACTGGGTCGGCAGGTCACGGGCGGCCGAACCGTCGGGCACCACCGCTGACCCCAGCGAGTCGACACGGGCTCGCTGGGAGCGAATGGCGGCAGCCGGGAGATCCGACGCCGATGGTGTCTGGAGGCGGCAGCCACCGTTGCACGACACCGCTGCCCCGACCGCTTGGCTCACGGTCTCCGGCTGAAGGATCGGACTGGAGCCGAGCGCCGACAGCAGGGTCTCCACCAGTGCCGGCTCGGGCGTCCAGCCGCTGGGGGGCACCGCCAGCAAGGTTCGCGACTGTGTGAGGTTGGGGTACTCGAAGTAGATCTGGGCCATCTCCGCCAGGATCTGGGAGGCAACCAGCGCCGGCTGGCCGGGGTCGGAGCTGAACCGGGCGGTGATGTCGGCGTTGGAGGTGATGGCGGTGAGGCTCGACCCGTGGGGGGAGGCGATGGTGAATGGCTGGGCACTCGAGCCAATGGATGGGGACGAGGTGACGTCGGAGGGCGGCAGCACCAGCGTGTGGTAGCCGGAGGCCGACAGCTGGGCGAGGGTGCCATCGTCAATGCCGTCGTCGGTGATCCACGTCCCCGCGCCGCCACCCGGACCGGTGGTTCGGGCGATGGTGGCTGAATCGAGCAGTTGGTCGCTGCGGTTCAGCTGTTGATCGAGCTCGGAGCTGAGCCCGGCATCGACCAGAGCGGTGGCATTCAGCGGCGTATACGGGGCGGCGACGAACTCGTCGGGGGTGCCCTGGGCGGAGAGTTGGCTGAGATCCGCCACTGTCGATGAGTGACCGGTGAGATCCAACGACTGGAGCGTTTGACCACCCACCTCCACGGTGGCGGGGGCGGTAGTGGTGAGGGCGTCGGTGGTCTGGACCACTCCGGCGGTGGCGGTGGCAGTGGGACGGGACAGCGCGTTGTACGGGGAGGCCAGAAGGTCGGAGTCCGAAGGCCGGCTGGAAGGTCCAATGGCCAGTGCCAGCGGAACCACGGTGGCGACCTGCACCTTCCGCCTGGCATCGGCGCTCACGTAGATGAGATCGGTGGTCAGGGCACTGAGCGTGGCACCGGTGGCGGTATTGACCAGTTGGAGATGTACCGGGTAGACGCCCCCGCCACAGTCCGGGTCCACGGCACCCAGCGGCACCGTCGTATCGGTCGGCGACAGCTGGCTATTGGCCGAGTCGGTGTCGGTGACCGTGAGGGTGAGATCGGCGGAGCCACCCACGTTCCGGAGTCCCAGCCACGGGAGCGGACTGGTCGTCCGGGCCACCGGAGTCCCCGGGGGGTTGGTATCCGACAGTGACTGGTTGAGCGCCGAAACGCTGGTCAGACACGAGTACACCGCCACCGAGAGGCCGAGGTCAGCGGGTGGGACCGTTCCTGATCTGGCCCGGAGCCGAACGTCGAACTGGGGAACCGTCGGGGTGACCCACGGCGTCTGGGAGACCATGAGGAGGCCGCTGGTGCCGGACCCGGTGGTGGTTGGCACCAGAGCTGTGGTGGAAGGGGACGAGGCCGAGGCCGGCACGGCGGCCACCAGCGACACCACCACCGCCAAGGAGGCCATCAGGGTCGGTATTCGGGCACGTCGCACCGCCACCCCGCCGACCGGGGCTGGCCCGACCCCAGGTGGCATGGAGCCTCGGGGTCGGCTGTCGCGCGGGCACAGACGGCCAGGTTCCCGGATCACCTCGCAGGCAGCCTACGCCAGCCGCACTACCCTCGGCGGCGTGTTCCCCGAGCGACTCCAGCCGTTGGTCCAGTCGACCGCCGGCCTGGCTGAGCGGTTCGACAAGGCCGGCCACACGCTCTATCTGGTGGGTGGGTCGGTTCGCGATGCCATCGTGGCCGGCGAGCCTGAGGCCGGCGAGCCGGACGAGCACGACCTCGACTTCACCACTGACGCCCGCCCGGACGACATCGAAGCGGTGGTGGCTGGATGGGCTGACGCGGTATGGACCCAGGGGAAGCGGTTCGGCACCATCGGGTGTCTCCGAGGCGGCCAGCGCTACGAGATCACCACCCACCGGGCGGAGGCCTACCATCCCGACTCCCGGAAGCCCGACGTGGTGTTCGGCCATCGCATCGAGGACGACTTGTCGCGACGGGATTTCACCGTCAACGCCATGGCGCTCCGTCTCCCTGACCTGGAGCTCATCGATCCCTTCGATGGCCTGATCGACCTGGCGGCCAGGCGACTCCGGACTCCGCTCGACCCTGAGGTGTCCTTCGCCGACGACCCGCTCCGAATGCTCCGGGCCGCCCGTTTCATCGCCCGGCTGGATCTCGAACCCGACGCCGGCCTGGTGGAGGCGGTCCGATCCGGTCATCAGCGGCTGTCCATCGTGTCGGCCGAGCGGGTCCGTGACGAGTTGGACAAGATCGTGATGGTCCCGGTGCCATCGACGGCCCTCTGGTTCGTGGTCCGGACCGGGCTGGCCGACGAGTTCCTCCCCGAGCTTCCCGGGTTGGCCCTCGAACAGGACCCGGTCCACCGGCACAAGGATGTGCTGGCCCACACCTTGGCGGTGGTGGACAAGACCAGCCCCGACCGTCTGTTGCGGCTGGCCGCCCTCTTCCACGATGTCGGCAAGCCCCGGACCCGGGCGTTCATCGACGGGGGGGTCACCTTCCACCATCACGAGGTGGTGGGCGCCCGGATGACCCGCCAGCGGATGACAGCGCTCAAGTACTCCAACGACGACCTCGAGACGGTGGTGGAGCTGGTCAACCTCCACCTCCGCTTCCACACCTACCGGCTGGGGTGGACCGACCGGGCGGTGCGGCGGTACGTACGCGACGCTGGTCCGCACCTCGATCGGCTCAACGAGCTGACCCGATGCGACTGCACCACCCGAAACGCCGCCAAGGCGCGGGCGCTGGGTCGGCGGATGGACGAGCTGGAAGCCCGCATCGACGAGCTCCGCCAACAGGAGGAGCTCGACGCCATCCGCCCCGACCTCGACGGATCGCAGGTCATGGCCCAGCTGGAGCTGGGTCCGGGCCGCCAAGTTGGCCGGGCGCTCAACTTCCTACTGGAGCTCCGGATGGAGGAGGGCCCTCTCGGTGAAGAGGAGGCCCGCCGCCGACTCGACGCCTGGTGGGCGGAGCAGGCCGGGGCCTGATCCGCCGGGCTCAGCCCTCGGGCCAGACGGGACCGGCATCGCCGGCGGCGAACTGCTCCACCATCGACTGGGCCACGTCGTCGTGGTACTGGACCGGCGGCGACTTCATGAAGTAGGCCGAAGGACCGAGCAGCGGTCCGCCGATGCCCCGATCCAGCGCCAGCTTGGCGCAGCGGACGGCGTCGATGATCACCCCGGCTGAGTTGGGGGAGTCCCACACCTCGAGCTTCAGCTCCAAGTTGAGGGGCACGTCGCCGAAGTTTCGGCCCTCCATGCGGATGTAGGCCCACTTGCGGTCGTTCAGCCACGGGACATGGTCGGACGGGCCGATGTGAACGTCGTCTTCAGAAAGCACGCTGTCCTCGATCTGGCTGGTGACCGCCTGGGTCTTGGACACCTTCTTCGACTCCAGCCGGCTGCGCTCCAACATGTTCTTGAAGTCCATGTTGCCGCCCACGTTGAGCTGGTAGGTGTGGTCGAGGGCCAGGCCCCGGTCCTCGAAGAGCCGGGTGAGGATCCGGTGGACGATGGTGGAGCCCACCTGGCTCTTGATGTCGTCGCCCACGATGGGCAGTCCGGCGTCATGGAACTTCTTGGCCCACACCGGATCCGAGGCGATGAACACCGGAATGGCGTTGACGAAGCCCACACCGGCCTGCAGGCAGGCGTCGGCGTAGAACCGCTGGGCGTCCTCGGAGCCAACCGGCAGGTAGCTGACCAGCACATCAGCCTTGGCGTCGCGGAGTGCAGCCACCACGTCGACCGCTTCGGCGGGTGACTCCTCCACCGTCTCGCGGTAGTACTTGCCGAAGCCGTCGAGGGTGGGTCCACGCTGGACGGTCACCCCCAGGTCACCGATGGT
>Ga0302320_10030011_pt1 | contig 10377 bp, 11 predicted proteins | sample Bog_T0_3_FD_202130 | JGI IMG/M metagenome (GOLD analysis project Ga0302320, IMG submission 202130) | Peat permafrost microbial communities from Stordalen Mire near Abisko, Sweden - Bog_T0_3 | ecosystem: Environmental > Terrestrial > Soil > Wetlands > Peat | place: Sweden: Abisko, Stordalen Mire... | reverse complement strand
GTTGTCATCGCCGAAGTGGGCAAGGATGTCTGCGCCCTGTTCCGTCATCAGCACGCGCGCATCTTCAGCATCGGTGAGGTCAATCTCCGAGATTCGATCGGAGTCGTGGTTCCCTGCCGAATCCAGATCGGACATCATGCGGAGATAGACGGCGATGCGCTCCTTGCGCGCGTCAGCGGATTCATGAGCGTCGATCCCGGTGACCACGGGAAATGAGTAATGGTGCTGAGCCATTGCCGAGGCAGGCATGGTGAGCAGAACGCCGTCGGCATCTACCAAACCGATCTTCGAGCCTTGACGCGTGAAGGCTACCGGATGCCGCTCAACAATGGATACGCGAATCTGGTCAGGAAGAATGCGCATGACCGTGGCGTGCTCGACCCAGGGCAGAGACTCGATCTGTCTACGCCGATCCTTGAGTGGGACGAAGAAGATGTTGCGGCCGATGTCTGCGCCGAAGATGGGCAGCAACTGCGGGCGGCTGAGCTCGGTGAGGCCGGTGGCCTCAATTGCGCTGGTGCTGCTGATGCGGAACTGCGCGTCCTTTTGCAGGAATGATTTGAGCAAGACGGCTGAGGCAGTGACGGTGCAGAGAAGGACCAGCGCGGCCAGACCGAGAAAGACGCGGCCCACGGTGGAGGCCGGACGCAACCAAGAGGATTGAGGTTCGCGATAGGCGGGCACACGTTCGCGCAGACGAGGTACCTCGTCTGCTCCTTCAAGATGAAGCGGCACACGCGGACCTCCGCGGCGAACGCCTTCGTCAACCGCTTCGTCACGGGGCGCAGACTGCTCGACACGGCGGAAGCGAGGCTCCGCGTAGTCTTCCTCTTCCCACTGGAGAGGCCGGGTTGTGTTGATCCTGCTTTGTTTCTTCACGCCTGAGCAAGGTCGTGGAAGTCGCCAGAGTTCACTATAGCTTGACGCGGGGACGCAAAGTTTGCCGATGGCGGGCGGGGGAATCCGGGGGGTTACGGGGAGTAACAGGGATCAGGGGTCAGGAATGGTGTCAGGGTGATGGTGGAGAGCAAGGGTGGTAGGCAGGAAGGAAATGATTGCTATATCCTGCTTTACATATAACGCTATCCGTTATATTCCGGTTTCGGATGATTCAGAGTTTCAGGGACCGGGACACCAGGGATCTCTATGAGAAAGGTTCGCGCAGGCGCTGGGCAGGCATACAGGTTGTTGCGCGCCGAAAACTGGACCAGATTGAGGCGGCGATCAACCTGAGCGATTTGCGCCTTCCTCCCGCCGATCGGCTGGAGGCGCTGAAACGCGATCGTGTCGGTCAACATAGCATACGGATCAACGATCAGTACCGCATCTGTTTTGTCTGGAAGGTAGACGGATCGCACGAGGTCGAAATCACGGATTATCACGAACGAACAGGAGTGGCAAGAGTGGCGATAAACAGACCAGCTTCGGGGTGGAATCTTCAGAGAGTCAGCACGCATCCCGGTGAGATATTGCGCGATGAGTTTCTCGTTCCTCTGGGCATAACGCAGAATGCACTGGCGCTGAAGATTCGTGTTCCGGCAACTCGCATTGGCGACATTATCCACGGCAAGCGCGCGATTACGCCGGATACAGCGCTGCGCCTGGCGCGCTTCTTCGGCAACAGACCGGAGTTCTGGCTGAACCTTCAGCAGATGCACGACCTGTCCAACGCCCGGCTCAAATCGAACAAGACTATAGAGCGCGATGTTGAGGCTTACACAGGGGCTCGATAGCTAGAACTAGATAATTCCGCGTAGGTTCGTGCTTTCCCAGGTCTCAAAGGCGAGACCTGGGGCAGCCAATTCATGGGCAGGATTAGAAAAATCACGCAGTGCCAATACTAAAACGATTCAAGCGCGGCCAAAATCTGCGGCGCGAGTTGGCTCACGCTGCCGGCTCCGAGAGTCAAGATCAGGTCGCCTTGCTGCGCGGCTGCGGCGACTGCCTGCACAGCGGAGGGAAAGTCTGACGCGAACTCAACACGAGAACATTGGATGAGGGTTGCAAGCCGCTCTGCCGTTACGCCGGGGATTGGTTCTTCGCTGGCGGCATAGATGGGCAGCACGATCACTGTGTCGGCATCCGTGAATGCGACTGCGAACTCACCCAGGAGATCAAGCGTTCGAGAGAACCTGTGCGGCTGAAAGACGACATGCAGCTTGCGCGGGCCGGATTCGCGGGCGGCGGCGAGGGTGGCGCGAATCTCCGTGGGGTGGTGGCCGTAGTCGTCCACAACCCGAACTCCGCGCGCCTGGCCGCGGAGTTGGAAGCGGCGGTCGACGCCGCGAAAGTTGTTGAGCCCGGCGGCGATTTTGTCGGGAGGCACCTCAAGCTGGCGGGCTATGGCGACGGCTGCCGTGGCATTCAATATATTGTGGCGGCCGGGAACGTGGAGTTCGAATGGGCCGATTGGGCCTTCGGCTGTGTGCACTGCGAAGCGCGAGAGGCTGGCTTCATTGCCGGGAAGGAACTCGGTACGAAAGTCCGCGCCTTCGCTTACGCCGTATGTCAGCACGCGCCTGCGGACATTGGGCAGAATGGCCTTGAGCAGCGGATTGTCGATGCAGGCAGTGACCGCGCCGTAGAAGGGAACGCGATCCATGAACTCCAGAAATGCGCGCTCGACATCGGCCATGTCGCGGTAGCAGTCCATGTGTTCGCGGTCGAGGTTGGTGACGATGGCGAGAATGGGCGAGAGTTTGAGGAAGGAGCGGTCGCTTTCATCGGCCTCGGCCACCAGATATTGTGTGGTTCCTAACCGTGCATTCGACCCCAGCGAGTCCACACGGCCGCCGACTACAACCGTCGGATCGAGGCCGCCGGCGGAGAGGACCGCGGCAACCATGGACGTGGTTGTGGTTTTGCCGTGCATGCCGGCGATGGCGATGCCGTATTTGAGCCGCATGAGCTCGGCCAGCATCTCGGCGCGTTGGATGACGGGAATCTTGCGCGAATGCGCTTCGAGCACTTCCTGATTTTTGGCGTTGACAGCGGAGCTAGTGACGACGACCGTCGCTCCACCAACATTCGCAGCGTTGTGGCCTTCGTAGATGGTTGCGCCGAGAGCGGCCAGGCGGTCCGTGGCCGGGCCGCGCCTGAGGTCGGAGCCGGAGACCTTCATGCCCATGCTTAGCATGATCTCGGCGATGCCGCTCATGCCGATGCCGCCGATTCCGATGAAATGCGCGTGCTGGGAGGTTGCGAACATTGGGTGAAACTTCACTGTAACAGGGGGCGGGTGCAGGGATCAGAGATCAGAGGTCAGGGAGTGTGTAGTCGAATTCGTAGAAGTGCTGGCCGCCTTCGATACGGATGTTGAAGGTGCCTGCTATGCCTTTGAGCTCGCTGGTCCCCGACCCCGGAACAACGATCACTTGCATCCTGGGGCCGCTTGCATCCATGGTGGCGGAGTGCTGGAGCGCGAAGCTGCCCTTTTTGCCGTTGAGCGATCCGGTCACTACCTCGATAGCGACATAGCCAGCCGCTCCCTGTTTGGGATCTCCGCCAGAGAACATCTCTCCCTTCGTTGACCCTTCCAGATCGCCGGCGATCACTTTGTCGATGGAGAATCGGCTCAGACCCTCGGCCGGAGCGGGCGTGAGCGGCTGAACTTTGACGGCAAATGTGCCGTGCGCGTGATGGGTCATTGGAGGCTCCTTTGGTTGTGCAAGCGCGGGTTATGTGAGTAGCGCACAGGTAAAAGCGAGTGCGACGAGTATGGGCATTCTTGAGCATTCTACGATGACGGCAGCGCAAAGAAGCGAGGATCGAAGCTCAGACCGGAAAGCCAGAATCGAGTGCGGCCAGCAAGGCCTCAACGGTGCGGATTCCACGCGCAGTTTTCATCAGGGAATTGGGGGATGCGCCACCCAGCTCAAGGTGCGGTTGGTCCAACCACAGCTTCGCCTCTGCGGAATCTGCCCATATTTGCACCGCCAGCGATTGAATCTGCTTCCGGCGCAAGGCTAACGTAGTTTCGTTCGCTGTCTTCGCACCTTTCGATTGTTCGCGGCCCATTCTCGTCACCACAGTCAGGATAACGCCATCAGAGTATGATTTTCCGCAGAAATTCAGATGCCGTAAACCCGGATTCCGAAAAAAGTCGCGCCCAATTATTTTTAGGTCTGCCCCGCAACCTTTTGAAAGCGTGGTGTCTACACAGGACATGAACGGCACGACGGGCGGGCAGCAAAATCCAAGCCTTCCTGAATACGATGCCGAAGCGGGCTAGACATTTTAGGACGACGGCCCGCTGGAATGGAGGAGTTATGGTTAGCCTGAAGAAGATGATGCTTGGTGCGGCGTTGGTTGCGGGCACGTTGGGATTGGGAACAGCACCGGCCCATGCAGCCAGAATTGGAGTCTATGTTGGCGGACCGGCCGCCTACATTCCGCCCAGCCCTGGGCCGGGATATGTCTGGGTTGACGGCTACTATGGGCACCCTGGCTTCTGGCGCGCCCCGGTCGTGGGCTTCGGATACCGCCATGGCGGACCGATCTTCCATGATCGTTTTGGGCCAGCGCGCCGGTTTGAGCGCTTCCGCAGGTAGTTTTTCCTCTTTTTGACAGCCACGGCCTCTCCCTACCGGAGAGGCCGTGGCGTTTAGGGGTTGCGTCGGTGCCAAGGCGAATTTCAGAGGCGCGGATATAGAGGCTCATGGTTCTTTACAGGCATAGGGTGCAGCCGGGGACATAATAAGGTGGAAAAACTGGACCGGCAGGCATTATCCTCGGAACGAACAAAAACGTAGATTAAGCGCAACTAATTTTTATAATTGCGGTCTTAATCATCAGGAACCGGCCGGAGGGGTAAGAGAGGCCGGAAGTGCTGAAAGCGGAGGCGACTCCGGAGCCATGATAGTTATGGGCGGCACAAGGAGACTTTTATGAAGAAGTTCCGGTTGGTGTTGTTTGCGATGTTTCTGGCGCTGCCCTTTGCGGCAGTCGCAAGTGCCCAGGTTGGTGTGGGAGTAGGCGTGGGGCCGGCGGTGGTTGCCGATCCCGGTTACGGGCCCGGTTACGCTGCTGGATACGCTCCTGGATATGATGCAGGCTACTATGGCCCTCCGGCCTGCGAGTGGGGCTATTACTCCTATTACCCATACTCCTGCGCTCCTTACGGCTATTACGGGCCTAACTGGTTTGCCGGCGGCGTGTTTATTGGCGTCGGCCCCTGGTATGGTTGGGGACGCGGCGGATATGGCCGAGGCTTCTACGGTGGACGCGGCGTGTATGGCGCTCGTGGATATGTAGGCGGCGGCGTGGAACGCGGTTCCGTGGGCGTTGCCCGCGGGTATGCCGGCGGTGCTGCACCTCGTGCCGGATATAGCGGCGGAGCGGCCGCACGTTCCAGCTTTAGCGGTGGCGGCGGAACATCCCGTGGCGGATTTAGCGGCGGATTCTCGGGCGGAGCGCGCGGAGGGTTCTCCGGCGGCGGTGGCCGAGGTGGCGGCGGCGGTGGACGTCGGTAATGCCTGCGGCTTGATTCAAGAAAAGGCCCGCTTGCTTAGGCAAGCGGGTCTTTTTCTTTGTGCTGGAAATGCTCTGAGGCAATAGGCCAAAAATCAGGTTGGCTATGTTTTGTGCTCACCCCGGTCCCCAAAAGCTAGGGACCGTGGGCACCCTCATCGTGGTTGGGAACGATTATCGGGACCGGGGCCACCCCGCCCCTTAACAAGCCCCTACACTGGGTGCCCCATCCTTCGATTTTTTCTATTTTCTATCGAAGGGAGGGTAAGGAGAAATCTCAACTTATCTCCCATTTATTAACCGACAAGGCCCGCCGGCATGACTGGAGTATTACTCTCATCTACCGAGGGGGTAGTGGTCTCCCACCCCAAGTTTGCTGGCTACAGCAGAATCCGAGTAGATGTACCCAACTGCACGCCCGTCAAGTGTCATTTTCCTTAAGAAAATGACACCTTTCACTGTCGTCCAATGGGCACTGTTACTCGGATTCTGCTCTAAAGTACAATCTTGCTTTCAGCGTAGGCAGCGGAGACTCTTCTTTCGGTGAAGAGCCGTTGTCTTATGGCGACACCGTTGTGGTGCCTGAAAGCTACAAGCATAGCTTGGATCAACTCTTCGAGGAGGGTTGGCTAGAGTCCGTTCTCCATGAGTATTAATGTACTCGTAGTTTCTGAAAATCCGACCTACAACGGCTCAATCCTAAAGCCGCTCTGCGTGAGGCTGCTTCAGGAGTGCGCAAGGCCAAGAGCAAACATCGAGGTTCTCGCAAATCCGCGAACAAACGGATACGAACACGCCAAGAGTTTATTTCCCCGGACAATTCTGGACCTGTACAGCCATAAACACCTCGTCTTATTCCTTCCCGACTCAGATGGATTGGATAGGAGCCGGGAAATTAGCCGAATGGAAACTGAATTCGCGCAACAAGCAGCTACGTCCGGCAAATCTCTTCAGCTGATCTGCTGTGCTGCCGTTCCAGAGGTGGAGGCATGGCTGCTGGCCGGTCACTCGGATAAATGGGAACCGGACTGGCAGTGGGGAGCGATGCGCGCCGACCGATCCATTAAGGAGAACTACTTCACTCGATTTCTCGAAATGCATGGTCAGGATCGGGCGCGTTATCCGGACGGTGGAAGAAAGCAACTGATAGCCGAGGCGCTGCGAAACTACACGGCAATCAAGCAGCGCTGTCCGGAACTGCAAGAACTTGAAAGCCGCGTCCGTGGACATATCGCTCGTTTTGAACAGTTTGACGCTTTTCAGCCCCCGTTTTTCCCGCTGCTACAATCGAAAAGGCCCTGATTTTGCCTACTTTTACTGCTCTCTGAGCTTGGTCGGCGACCCTCATAATGACCCTCCGCCTCTTCAACACCCTCTCCGGAAAGATCGACGAGCTGACGCCCTCTGACGGCAAGGCGCTGCGCATGTACGCCTGCGGGCCTACGGTCTACGACTACGGCCACATCGGCAACTTCCGGACGTTCCTCCAGGTCGACATTCTCCGCCGCACCCTCAAGCTCTTCGGCATCCCCGTCCGCCATGTCATGAACATTACGGACGTCGACGACAAGATCATCCGCAATGCCGCGGAAGCAGGCATCCCCATCGGCGAGTACTCAGCCAAATTCGAGCAGGCATTCTTTGAAGATCTCGACGCACTGCGCATCGAGCGCCCAGAGCAGATGGCCCGCGCCACGGAACACATTGACCGCATGGTCTCGCTCATCCAAACTCTCGCCGCCAAGAATGCGGCGTATCAAACTGAAGACGGAAGCTGGTACTTTCGCCTGGCTTCGTTTCCCGAGTACGGCAAGCTCAGCAAGAAGGACCTGAGCGGCATGGAAGACGGCGCACGGGTGGACCTCGACGAATACGAAAAAGACTCGGCTCGCGACTTCGCCCTGTGGAAGGCCGCCAAGCCCGGCGAAACGTCCTGGGATACGAAGATAGGCCGCGGCCGCCCCGGTTGGCACATTGAGTGCTCGGCCATGGCGATGGAGTATTTGGGCGACACATTCGACCTGCACGCCGGCGGCGAAGATCTGATGTTTCCGCACCACGAAAACGAGATTGCGCAGAGCGAGAGCGCCACAGGCAAGCCCTTCGCGCGCCACTGGATGCATGTGCGCTTTCTGCTCGTCGATGGCAGAAAGATGTCGAAGAGCGAAGGAAATTTTTACACTCTCCGCGACCTGCTGCTCAAGGGCTACAAGGCTTCTGCCATTCGCATGGCGCTCATATCAGTGCCTTACCGGCATCAGTTGAACTTCACCTTCGACGGGCTGATCGAAGCCACCAACGCCGTCGACCGCCTGCGCACGTTTCATCAGCGGCTTACTAGCGGAACATTCGCAGCTAGTGAAAATCCTGCGCTTCAAGCCGCTGCCGTCAGGGCCAGAGCCGAGTACCGCCAATCCCTGGCCAACGACCTCAACACCGCTGAAGCTCGGGCCCCCATCTTCGATCTCGTCCGCGCCGGCAACACCGCCATCGATCAGGGCCGGTTCTTCGCTGCGGATCGCGATGTGGTGCTTGCCGTGTTGAACGACTTCGACGCCGTCTTCGACGTGATCGAAGACAACGATGCCGAGCCAACTCGCCGCGCGCTCGCCTGGGCCGAGCAGACTGGCCGCATGGCTGACATCGCGCCTGAACTGCTCGCCCGCGAGAGCCTTTCCGATGAAGCCATCGACGCCCTGGTCGCCGAGCGCACCGAAGCCAAGAAGCAGCGCCACTTTGCCCGCGCCGACCAGATCAGAAATGATCTTGCAGAAAAGGGAATCCTCATCGAAGACTCGAAAGACGGCGTTCGCTGGAAGCGGAAGTGACAGCGATCACGTAGACTTGAGTTATCGGAGTCGCTATGGAATTCCAGATCGTCTTTGACCGGGAAGAAGATGGCCGCTGGATCGCAGAAATTGAAAGTTTGCCCGGCGTACTGGCGTATGGTTCGACGCGAACAGAGGCACAGTCGAAGGTGAAAGCGCTTGCACTTCGGGTTGTGGCAGACCGCATCTAAATTATTTCTATGGTAGGCACGACTGGATTCGAACCAGCGACCTCTTCCGTGTCAAGGAAGCGCTCTAACCAACTGAGCTACGCGCCTGCGTTGTTGCCTCAGCTAGTTTAACAGGATTGCCGAGGCCGGCAAAAGCTCGCTGCCACCGAGCCGCGACGATGCATTACCATCGGTGGCAAGCGAAATCAGCGGCATTCGGCCACGCAGCTGTGAAACTGGCGCAAGAGGTCTTTTTACCAGCGCCAGTTCCTCGTTGTATGGTGGATTGGTTGCATTCACTGGAACTTCCCCGGCTCGAACTTTCCTACTTTGACATCTGCTATGGCCGATACCAGCACGCCTATCAATCCGCTGCGCACCGCGCCCAACCTGCTCACGCTGATGCGCATGTGTCTGGCGCCATTCCTTGTGGCGGCGATTCTCGATAATCACTACGAACTGGGCTTCATCCTTTTTGTGATCGCGGGATTGACCGACGCGCTGGATGGCGCGCTGGCCCGCTTGCTCCATCAGCGTTCCATGCTTGGCCAATATCTTGACCCCGTGGCGGACAAGCTGCTGCTGAGCACCGTCTTCCTGGTGCTGTTCAGCAAGGGGCTTATTCCCGCTACGGTCACCATGCTCGTGTTCGGCAGGGATGTAGGGATTCTGCTGGTTTCGGCAATTTTATGGGCGGCGGTTGGTCGAAGGGAATTTCGGCCCAGCATCTTTGGCAAAGCCAACACCCTGGCTCAGATCAGCGCCGTCGCGGCTACTTTGCTCAATCAATTTATGAGCGCAAGCTGGGTTGTCGATTTTCGATTGTTGGCCATCGATGCCACCATCGCCCTGACCACAGTGTCAGGATTGCACTACACATGGACTGTCTTGCGGCGCGGAGCAGCTCCGGCCGCCAACGGCACCCAAACGCATTAAAAGGTCGGTGCGCCGAAACTACATCTATTTTAGTTACAGTCGGGTTTCAGGACTCGTCTGAAACCTCTTCTGTTTCAGCGGATTCTTCGATCTCCATATCGCGAAATTCCTCGGAGTCAAAAACCTCGCCACAATCCAGGCACTCAACAAATTCCGTGTCTTCGTGTCGGGAGACAATGCGAACCTTGGGATGTTTGCAGGCGTTGGCCATCGCTTGTTGGGAAGAGCGAATGTTCTACTCTTTTGGCCCGATTGTAGCGATCTTTTGGACATTTGCAAACCCAAATTTCGTGAAAAGCCCACTTTGGGGTCAAATGAGGGAACCGTTCCCACGAATAACCCACAAACAGCGTACAAACAGCCCACGAACAGCCCACGAATAATTTGCAGGCAGAGTTGTAATCCCGACAGATTTGGTCGTATACTGAACACGGACCGAAGAAGTCGTATATTCCATGCTCAAGCTGACCAAAAAAGCGGATTACGGGTTGATGGCGCTCAAGTACCTGGCCGAGCACCCGGAGAAGACCGCCTTGAGCGCCAAGGATGTGGCCGACGCTTACGGAATTCCGGCCCAGTTGCTGGCCAAGATTCTGCAGCGGCTCACCAAAACTGGCCTATTGCGCTCTCATGCCGGCATGAATGGGGGCTACGCCCTGGCTCGTGATGCGAGGGAGATTTCGGCCTTCGAGGTGATTCTCGCCATCGACGGCCCGTTCTTTATTACCTCCTGCAACAAGGGAGCCAAGAGTTGCGAACTCACCACCAACTGCACCATCAAGGAGCCGCTGGCGCGCGTAAATGACACCATCGCCGGCGTGCTGAAGAGCATCAGTATTCAGGACCTGGCAGAGCACGAGAGCCATGCAGAACAGGCGCGCGAGGCGCAGAAGTTAGTTGCACTGACGATTTGAAACGGAGATATCTGAAATGGAAACTGTTACCAGTCACATCAAAGTGCCGGCCGGCGTAAC
>Ga0302320_10030009_pt1 | contig 10377 bp, 5 predicted proteins | sample Bog_T0_3_FD_202130 | JGI IMG/M metagenome (GOLD analysis project Ga0302320, IMG submission 202130) | Peat permafrost microbial communities from Stordalen Mire near Abisko, Sweden - Bog_T0_3 | ecosystem: Environmental > Terrestrial > Soil > Wetlands > Peat | place: Sweden: Abisko, Stordalen Mire... | reverse complement strand
AGGCCCCGCGGCGCCGCACGGCACCTTGGCCCCCATTCCCGGCGGGATCGGCCTTTGGGGACGATTCCAGGGCGGCGGGGCCGCCTTTCCTGCAGGCAATCATCTTTGGCCTGCCGGGATGAAGGCCCCAACCGGGGCCGGTGGATGGGTCGCGCCCGCGCCGCCAGGCGCGGCGCGACCCGCCCCGGCCCCCTTGGCTTCTCCTCCCATATCTGAAACATTTGGGCCATCGGCGGGCCTCCAGACCGCCCCAAAACTTAACAAGTAACAGCGCGACCCCTTAAATCGACCCCCGAAGGCAACCACCTCGACTATCTCGGCCCATTCACGGTCAGCCGGTTTCCGAACACACCGACAACCGCAGCAACCATGGCGAGGATGAACAAGGCCAAGAAAATCCCCCGCCATCGTTTCTGGCCCACAGTCGACAGGGGGTGCCACGGGCCAAGCTCGTCCGGAGCAATCGCCTTTATATCGCTCGTTGAAGGCGGCTTCCCAAGCCTCATCCACACATTCACATAACCTCCGACCATCACAACCGTCCCTAGCCCAATCATGGCTAAGATAAAGACATAGAAAAAAACTAGAGCGTGCATTTTATCAGCCTACAAGGGCGGCGCTGGGACTACTTAGGTTGGACCAGTTTCACTTGCTCACGGATGTCCCGGGCCTGCCATGATCAATTGCATTTGGTCCGCTGTAAAATTCGGCACATCGAGTGTAAGCGTGATGGTATTTGATCGGCCCCAAGCCCCGTAAAGTCCGGCACCAGCATTCTCTCGGAACCCACCGAAGGTCAACGGGGGCGACCCCGAAACCCCGTTCGAATTCCAGTTTAAGGAAAGAGAGGTCACATCGGCCACACCGGCTCCAACTTCGACGTAATTGGCCTGTTCGTATGAAAATCCAAGCTGGGGCGCATTGTACGACAGTCCGCCGGTAGACCCAACTCCGCCATTAAAAGTCCCGCCAAGACCAACTAAAGGAGTGAAGCTAAAGGAGAGCTGAAAAAACGTGCCAGACTGAGTGCCATTAGACGTCACCGAGGCACTTCCAGAAATATTTCCACCTCCCGACAATACGCCAAAAGCTGAAGGAATCAGCGCCGTACCACCGACAGTTGCTCCGATGCTCGCGTAGGGGTTGCTTGAGCCTGCGCTGTTTGGGGCTACAGGTCACTGCCCATTTTCGACATCGAGGCCTTTCTCTTGAAGCAGATTGATAACCTTTGTCCTCCAGCTACCCATTTCGCTGGCTGGATCGGTCCGAATCCGCCTGATGATCGTGAGAATCGTTCGGCCATGTGTGTTAGTCACAGTCGGATCCGCGCCAGCTTGCAGCATCTCAAAAACTAAGTCGTAGCGATTTGTGACAGCAGCCAACATCAGCGGAGTTTCTCCTGACGAACTCTTCCAATTCAGATTTGCGCCGCCTTTGATCAAGAGACCGACGTTCTCAGTTCGCAAAGCCAGAATGGCGTAATAGATCGGGGTGAACCCGTTATCTTGGCTGTTAGGCAAATTTGGATCGCCCCCATGGTCTAGAGCCGCCCGCAGGTATTCCGGCTTCTCGTGCATTGCAGCGAGCGACATAGCTGATCTCCCGTCGCTTAGTGAAAGGTTCGGATTCCCACCATGCGCGACCAGATATTTAAAGCCATCTGGGCTTTGGTTGATCAGCGCCCAAATTACCGGAGTCATGCCATCCTTTCCGGCAGCATTAGGACTAGCACCATTCGCAAGCGCTCGATCAATTGCCTTAGTGTCACCGTCAGCAGCAGCGTTCGCCAAAACGACTGCACTCGGATCGGTAAAGTATTCTCCAGTATCCATGGCTAGACTGCGCACAGCCAGCAGCAAAATCGAAACGATTGCCAATGAAAAGAGCCTAAGTGGGTGTTTCATGGTGATCACGTCCTTGCCAAACCTATCCACCTCCAAGCGCCGCCTGCACGGAATTCATTCCATGAGCTGCGAATGGGTCAATCGTATCCATCAAATTGCCAGGCGTAAGCGTAACTTGGGTTCCAAGAGCACTGTTAATTGGAAGAAAGGTTTGGGAAAGCGTCACAATGTCAGTCGCTACCGCGTAATTGACGATCTGACCGGCGACAGGCGCCGCGTACCCATATGCCGCCGGATTCGCTCCAGCTGCATTAAAGGTCACCGCCGAGAGACCTGTGGCCGAAGCCGCTAATCCGGCCATGCCTCCTCCGAGCGAATGGCCAGTCAACGTTATTGCGGCATCCGGGTAATCACCAACAACCTGATTCGCAATATTAACCGCCGTCGTATATTCTTGAGTTTTAAACCCGAGCGCATTCGCGATGTCGGTGCCCCAGTCTGATAACGTGCTCGAGCCCTTGTAAGCTAAGGTAAGGTCGCCCGTGCTTGCATTTTGGTACAATACAGCGACCACGCCATTTTGGGTGTAGGTATTGAGAACCGTCTGTCCGGCTGGTGCTCCTCCTCCATAAGCCGCTTGCGACATGTTAGCATAATCCTGCGTACTGTTTGGGGCAGGCGTAGCTGGGCTGCCTGAGCTATTTGTATTCGTTGCCGCTGTTCCATCCAAGGTCGTCGTCGGCAGACCGCCGATATTGAAGTCAGGGCCAACTAGCGAAGGGTCAGTCAAGGTAGACGGTCCAGGGCTTCCCGTCAGCGCCACATCCCACGTCCCAAAATCCAGCACAACTTGGTTATCCGACGACTTGTCTGCTGTTCCTGCGCTGCCGAAGTATCCCGATCCATCGGTTGTATCAAATCCCAATGCTCCGCCAGTTCTTGAAATCGTGTCGCCGGCGGCCCCCGGGTCGGTCGTGGTCCCATCGTCACCGCTGTCGTCACAATTTCCAAGGTAGTCTAGCCCGTTTGTCGGTGCGTTCTTGCAGAAGGCGTAAAGGTTGATTCCGCCTTTCTCTTCGATCGGATCGCGGCTGATGAATCTTCCGGTTTCTGAGCTGTAATACCTTTGCCCGTAATAGGATAGGCTGGTCTCCTCGTCCCACCACTTGGTGCTGAACCGGAAGGGGTTGGATACCGCGTAGGTGCCTTGCTTTCGGAGCAGTTCCCCGAAGGGCGAGTACTCGTAGCTTGCGGCGCACGCCCCGCCGCTCGTGTCGTTCAACAGCGCGGCCACGTTCCCGCTGCCGTCGTAGGCGGGCAGGTAGGAATTCCCGTTGGCGGTGTCCTGGATCATCAGCAGGCCGCCGATTCCGCCAAGGCCGCCGATCGAACTGCTTCGATCAAGGCCCCAGATGAAGTGGCGTTTATAGTTGCCAGAGCTATCCAGTTCCGCAGCGACATTCCAGCCGAAATAGACGTATCGAGTCACCGTCGCCTGGCCACCGTTGACAGCGACGCTCTTGCTGATCCTGCGCCCAAGGTAGTCGTAGCCGAAGTTGTCTACGATAGCCGGGGCACCAGCAGCGACTGCAGCCGCATTCGTCTGAATCTCAATCAACCGGTGCTCCCCGTCCCAGGTATAGCTCCACCGACCATCCGATACCAGGTCCCCGTCGGCATCGTAGTTGATTGTCTCGGTGAACGGCCCGAGGAAGGTCGTGATGTTGGTTTGCGAGACCAGGTCGGCGCCTCCGCTTCCGGCCCCAGCCTGGCCAGCATAAACCGGGATCGAACTGTACGCGGGCCCGTTCGAATTCGCGAGGATTGCCTCCGAACTCCAGAAGTTCGAGGCGCGGCTGGCCAAGGACGTCTGCACAACGACGTTGGCAGCGGCGACCGCATTGCCTTGCACGGCGACTGAAACGTTTTCCTTTTGGGTTATCTGATTCGCCGGATTGGCCCAGTAGGTGTCGGCCATGTTCGGCACACCGCCCGTGTGGTCGGCCGACAGGCGATTTCCCGACCCGTCATAGGTGTAAGCGAACTCCCTGCCTGGCATGGAGACCCCTCCCAGGGAGGCAGTCGCCTTGGACAACTGTCCTATCTGGTCGTACGAATAGGTGTAGCTGGTCGATCCGCCAAAATCGCTGAACACGCTCCCTGACTGGGCTGCGGTGCCCCGCTGGTCCAGTGCGTTATAGGTGTAGTCGAACTTGGTTTCCGTCGTCGTGACATATGAGGTGGTTGAGTCCGTTACCAGATCCCGATACGAGTCGTAGCTGTAGCTCTGCGAGTAGCCAGTGTTTGGGGCGGCATAGTCCTTGACCCCCCCGACCAGGAGCTCGGAATTCGGGTAGTAGGTGTAATTGAACGAGTACCCCGGGAACCCCGTCCCATTGGCCGTAACCGAGTTCAGGCGCCCGCCCAAAGTCTCGTAGCCGTAGCTTGTCGTTTGATCGAATACGTTTTGAGCGTCAGCGCTATTCGAGAGATTGATTCCGGATAGGATGCCGGCGGGTTCACCGGTCAATTGCTTGTATTGGTAATCAATCGTGCGGGCGTTGCCACCGCTGGTGTTGAAGGCGATCGGCAATGCCTCGCTCTGTATCTGAAGGTCGCTTTCGTATACAAACGTCCGCGTCCCAGTTCCATCCACGACCGTATGGATTGCGCCTGTCCGGGTGTAGGTATAACTCACAGCAGGGGTCTTCGCCGGGTCATTCGAATATGCAACGCCGGACAATTGGCCTGTGTTGGGATCATAGGTGCTTGTCCTAATCACACCGCGGGAGTCCTGGCGGGCGACTTCCCTGCCGAAGGAATCGTAGGAGTGTAGCACGGAATTGCTTAACGCGTCCTCTTTTGCCTGGAGGAGCGGCAGGTCTCCATCGTAGTAAAAATCCACCACACCCGGAAGATTGCCGGACCCGGCACTTGTCGTTTGGGAAGCCATCCGCCCAAAGCCGTCGTAAGTGTAGGCGACGTTGATCGTTCCATTACCGGTTTCGGACAATTTGTCGCCCATCGAATCGTAGGTGTAGTTTGTGACGTCCCCCCCCTCGTCAGTCCTCGACTTCACCCGGCCGTCGGGGCCGTAGGTGATCTGCGAGATCAACGTTGGGCCGGTCGCGTATTGTGTCTCGTAAACCTGGTTCGCCTGACATGGGCTGCCGTAGATCGTGTTGATGGCACCCTTTCTGGGGTCGGTCACTTGAACCTGGCGGCCAATCCCGTCGTATCCGTAGGTGGTCGTGTTTCCGTTGATGCTGGTCTGCTCGACCAGAAGCCCATTGTAGGTGACTTGCGAGGACACACCCGTGAGCGGCGCCCTTGTGATCGATGTCGTCACAGTTTGATTCGAAGTGTTTACCTTCGTCGTCTGGTCAGTCTGGTTACCGTCGACATCGGTCGACACCACCTCTGCCTCGAGACTCCCGCTGAAGCCGCTAAGGCGAACCAAGTTCGTATTGAGTGTTGTAAAGGCGCTACTCCCTGAGGTCGCATAGACACCCTTGTCAGTGACCTGCCACCAACCTCCCTGATTGTCGCAATAGTAGTCCGTGTCGATTTGGGAAATGCGATCGGCACCTGATAGGCTGATCGGAACATTCCCGGTGGTTGGGTTGACAGTGGATCCGTCGAGAACGACTGCCGTCATCTCGAGCGCACCCATCGCAGTGTAACTGTAGGCCGTTGGTGCCAACCCTGGTGTTGCCGCCTCCGAGAGCTGGCCAAGCACGTTGTAAGTATTGATCGTTGTTCCCGTGCCGCCCCCCGGCGTCTTTGCGAACCCGGTGTTTGTCGGGTCTGGAACCGTCGTCGACACATTCCGTCCAAGCCAGTCAGCTTGAACCGCTGACCAGTTACCGGAACCGCTCGCGCCCAGGTTCTGCTGGGTCGTGATAAATCCAGTGCTCGCAACCGAATACGTAAAATAGTTCGGCACCTGAGCTGAACCCGTTACGCTCGCCACCCGCCCGTCAAGATTTTTGGTAATAACTTTTGTGGCCCCCCCGGGGAAAGTGGTTGTTCTAACTAACCCACCTGTCCCACCGTCGGAATACGACGTCACCAGGTTGTTTGAATCGGTCGTCGAGGCCAGCCTGCCTCCCAGATTGTAGGTCGCGCCCGTTGTCAGCGTGACTCCGCCTCCTGAGGTCTGAGTTGCCGTGACATTGTTGTCGCCGTCGTAGGTGTAGGTCGTGACGATTCCCGACGTCGGCACCTGTACCCCTGTTCCGGAATAACCGCTTCCCGCGGTTTTTGTGGCGGTTGACACCCTTTGCAGAGCATCGGGAACGTAATCCGTCTCAATCCCAGTTGGGTCGACATCCTTTGTCTTGAATTCATTCGTGTACGTCGACGTGGAAGTCGCTCCATTGCTCATGGTCGTGGAGGCCGGCTTCCATGAACCTGTGTAAGTGTAGCTCGTCCAAGACGCTAAATTGGCGCTCACAAAACCGGCGGACGTATAGACGTAGGTCTGTTGAAGAACAATTGAACCGGCTTTACGGTAAGTTATCGTCTCGGTCGATTGGTTAGGGATCAAATAAATCGGATCGATATTGGCAGTTGTGCCGTCCGCGCTGTTGTCAACCAGGCTTGTGACTTGGGTGCCACTCCCGACCGCCGGAGTTACACCGTGAACGACGATCTGCTCCAAATCGGCGCCAGTCGTATTTGCGGTCAATGTACCTGTTGCCGGATTATAGGTGCCCGGGAACTGGGCATACGACTCCATCGTTCCATCGGGATGTTGGGTCGAATAGGGCATATTGGCATACACGGACAATGTTGTGCCCACGTAGGGTGAATACACCTTGCTGACGCTCGTAAGCGTGTGGCTAGAATCGGAGGAATCTGTGACCGTCCTGACCCAAAGCGGGATGCCATTCGCAATCTGGGAGAAATCGTTGTTTGTAAGTCTTGTTCCCGTCGTAATCCCATTGATAGTCTCAACTCGGCTTTTCTCCAGCGTACTCTGACCATTCGGATCGGCAGCGTAGTCGTAGGTGATGGCCCGGCTGTTGCTGCTGTTGGCGTTGGCAGGATTGCCTACGGTGCTCAGCCAGGGATGGTATTCTGTCTGAATCTCGCCGTTCCTCGGATCGCCGGAGATATTGAAGTACGAGTATGCGACCCAGCTTCCGTCCGGATAAGTTATCGACTGGAGCTGCCCATAGTCGCCCGGATAGCTGCTGTTCGTATAATAGCTATACGTAGTCGTGTAGGCGTTGCCGTTCGGATCGTCGATTTCCTGGACAAGCTGCTCCCCCCAAGGATACGTGTGATAGATTTTTTCGATGTAGGAGGACTCTGCCCCGCCGGCATTGGTAGTTTCTGTGTATTCCGTTCTCGAGTTCCCGCTGATCGATTCGGTCTGTGTGACACTGCGGAGGCTCCCGGGAAACGTCGTGGTATAGGTCGTCACGTTGTTGGCCGTCGACGCGGTTACGGTGGTCGTGCCCGAATATGCCCCTGTTCCCGTGCCCGTGATCCGGGTGATCGCGAACCCTGTTTCAGAAGCCGTGACCTGGTAGCTCGCGTACGGTGTGCCGTTGATCGAGTAATACCCGTTGACCGTCGAGCCCGCGGCGGCTATCGGGTAAAAATCAATCTGAAAGCTGTTATTGGCTATGTCCCATATGTTTACAAATATCTGGGGTGTAAGGACCTGACGTAATCCGACCGAATCTTCCAGATTCTCGACGAGAGGGGAGAAGCTGCTGTAGTCAATGAGTGTTCTGCTTGCCACCGTCGGGCAGAACTGCTGGTGAATCATCAGAGTGCCGGCCGAGCTCCCGTTTGGAAGGCTCCCGAGGCCGGCCGCCCAATAAAATGTCCCGGTTCGCACGCGGGAGGCTTCGCCCGGCAGCCCACCGGACCGGTTTCTGTGAAGGACTATCGTGAAGGTGAAGACGCCGCTGGCCCCTGATACTGGTGATTGGAGGCCGTTCTGCCGCTGACCATTGACATAGAGTTCGTAGGACCTGGGCACCACGAATGAAATCCCCCAGCCGCTCAACCCGCTGGTGTTGATCACCATGTTGTAGTTCGCTTCGGGTGTGATCGGGAGATTCTGAGTGGGCGGGCTGAAACTCGGCCCAATTCCATTGTAGGCAACGGCTGGCGTGCCGTTCAGGGACATATTGAAATAATATGACCCCTGGGTTCCACCTCCGCCAATGTTCATCGCGAGGGGAATCGTCACCGGGTCGTCCTTTCCATCGAGAAGATCGGCGCGCGAGGTGGTCGCGCCCAAGGCAAGGATCAGCCCGACAACCACGATCCTGAACGGCAGATTTTTGGATTTCATTTTCGTGGAGGCTCAACTGTTCAGCGTCGCGCGAAATGCGAGGACCGCCTTGGTTCGGGCCACGGCGCCGGCGGCCTGCGTGTTCGCCGAATCGTCAGTCGCCGCCTTCTCGTAGTAGGCCTCGGCGGATAGTACGTCGTTGTGCAACTTCTCGGCCAGATAGCCCAACAAGTACTCGCATTGGGCTCGCTCGGCGCCCGTGGTGAATCCAATATGAATGGCGCTGACCAGGTCTTGCTCGGCGGCCTGAAGGAGCTGTTGGCGCCGGGTTGGAGATTGGTTGTGCCTGGCGAGATCGGCAGCCGAAAGCAAAAGCCCAGCCCTTTCGGCATACCATGGGCCTGTCCCTTTTGCGGAGCCCAGGGCGGTGTCCGGAATTGCGGCTGCTGCAAGAACCCCATCGGTTTGCGCAAGGCTTAGTACCGTGTCGGCCCAAGTAACCGGCGCCGAAAGCACGGTCGGAGTCGTCAAGACCTGAGCCTCTGCTCCCGTGAGGGCGAAAAGGCCGAGCGCCGCAAGAAATGGCACCCGGAGCGTCCAGGCGACCCGGGAGTTGAAATTGGGATATATGGTCATTAGCGTTTCGGGGATTACGTTCAGTTGGGGTGAAGCACTTCCACCTGCATTGCGTTGTTCGAGTCGTTTTGAGTTTTGTTGGGATTGACTCCCAAGAGTTGCAGGACGCTCGGCGGGATTCCGCTTCCCGCGCCCACCGTTATCGAGACGGTGCCGGGGCTCGAGTTATTGTAGTTCGAGTCGCCCGACTTGTAGACCGAGACAACAATGGTTCCGGTATTTGTGGCCGTGACCGTGGTGCCAGAGATTGTCCCGGGACCGGACTGGATGGAATAGTTCCATCCTCCCATGCCTCCGCCTCCTGACGCCGAGACCACGCTTGAGCCGCCATTATTGATCGGGTTCGGGTTGGCCGCTACTGTCACAGCCGGCTGATTCGCTTTTGTCGCTGTTATTGAGGTCGTCGTCGTGGACGACTGGTTGTAATTCGCGTCAGCCGCGCGATAAACCTGCACTACGATCGTCCCGACACCGGTGGCCGTGACCACGGCCCCGGAAATGCTCCCGGGGCCCGATTGGATCGAATAGTTCAAGGCCCCGGTGCCAGATCCTCCTGAGCCGCTGGCTATGCTCGTCCCAAGGTAGGCGATGGTGCTTGGAGAGGCAGAGGCCGTCACGGCAGCTTGGTTCGCTTTGTTGACCGTTATCGATGCTGTTGCCGTATTCGACTGTGTGTAATTCGAATCGCCAGCCCGATAAGCCGCCACTACGATTGTCCCGACGCCTGTCGCTGTAACTGTGGTCCCGGAGATCGTTCCGGGGCCCGACTGAATGGAATAAACATAGGCCCCTGTCCCCGACCCTCCGGAAGCTGTGACCGTGCTTGTTCCCAGGTAATTGATCGATGTTGGCGAAGCCAAGACTGTCACCGTGGCCTGGGTGCCCTTTGCAACATTGATCGGATTGCAGGTGGCGCTCCCATAGCTGCCGCTCACCTGCAGGTAGAAAGTTCCGGCCGAAGTGAAATGGAAGGTCCCGGACGATGGGCCGGGCCCCGAGGTCCAATTTCCGCCTCCGCTCATCGTCCAACTCGTGCATGGCATCGATGTATAAAAACTCACTGAGGTGCCCAGAGAGATATTGACCGGAGCGGGCGGATTCAGCGTAACGCTCGCGACCACCATTGATGGCAGAAAGGCGGCAATAACCAGGCCAAGCCTGGCCGTGCCCAACACCCGACGGGCAACTCTCCACCAGATTTCAAATGAACGATCTTTATCTTTCATGGTCGTTTCGCTTAATTCTATATTTGGATAATTGGGACAACCCGCAGCATTATCCCCGAGGGCCTAAGAAATATATCCGAAAGTTCCAGAAAGAAAAGTGGTGCCTTTTCCGTACGCCTGCTCCCGGTGGTCTCCTTCCCCTTCCCTTTGCCCGCCCTTACTTTTGAAATACTGGCCTCCGAAGCGGGTGCATTCCCCGCGCTTTCGATGTCGCCTTCATTGGCCAACCTGCCGAGGAAGCGCGAGGGGCTGAAGCCGGATTCAGGGGCCTCTGATGTTGTCCTGACGCCGCCTCTGAGTGGTTACACTGCCGAGAAATCAGGGGTGGAGACGAATGCGGCCGCCGCCCTCTGCGCCATTTACCACCTATCGTGAGCGCAAGCCTATCGAGCCCGACTCTGCTAAAATCCGCGAT
>Ga0302320_10030007_pt1 | contig 10378 bp, 9 predicted proteins | sample Bog_T0_3_FD_202130 | JGI IMG/M metagenome (GOLD analysis project Ga0302320, IMG submission 202130) | Peat permafrost microbial communities from Stordalen Mire near Abisko, Sweden - Bog_T0_3 | ecosystem: Environmental > Terrestrial > Soil > Wetlands > Peat | place: Sweden: Abisko, Stordalen Mire... | reverse complement strand
AGATAAAAAAGAATATTTCCTCTTTTCAACAAAGGATTGCATTTCATTCTCTGTTGAAACAGCTGGTCTTCCATGAGGCTTTCCAAAGTTTAGTGTTCTGTTTTTTTTCTGGATTAATTGAGAAAGCTCCGTTTTTTTCTCATTAAACTCTGGTGAGGCTGAAGGAGTTGTCCGTAAATCAATGCCACCCTCGGTATTTACTAATTCCATTTTTGGGCTCTTCAAATCATAATGAGGGGTCAAGGTATTTGAGAATATTGAGTTCATCATGGAGTCGTTTGGTTTTTTGGATTTGATGAAAATGAGTTTGGAGCTGTTGAGTTCTTTATAGCGGAATTTCTTATAGAAATAATCATCCATTTCCTTTAAAATATTGTTGCGATCAGAGTCTTGTTTGCTTAAGCCAGATAAATCTTCGCCAAGATAGGGGTCTGTTTTAAAGGCCAGATTTATGATTTTTTCGATCTCCCCTTTTTCGATGAGGATTTTTGAAAACTGATGAGAAATTAAAAGGATTATTAGATTAGATTATAAACTTTGTTAAAGGCGTCTTTGGTAAAATTCTTCAGAAAGATCAGAAGTCCATCAAGTGCATTTAAAAAATTGGCTCCTAACCAGAGACTAAATCTAAGAAAATAACGAATTGTTAAGAAAAAGAAAAGAAAATGATAAAAAACTTGTAACATTCTAAGGCTCGTGAAAATTCATTGCTATCTTCATAAGTTATACCCATGAAAATCAAATTTAAACAAAAAAGATAAATCTATGATTTTTTTTATGTGCAAAAATGAAAAAATAAAAAATTTACAATCTTCTTCTTTTTGTAAATTTTCTGAGCTTTTTCAACGGATAATTCTTGTTGTTTATTATCCAAAGCATGTGCGAGCATTTGCCGAAATATTGACAGATTTCCATCATATATTTCACAAGCTTTTTTATAACTATATATTTTTTTTTTATTTGCATTTTTTATAAAATTTGTATTTTTTTAAAAAATTGTATTTTTTTATAAATAAATAAATTAACAAAGAAAAACGTATATACTCTTGCATTTCCAAATAAAATGTTGCCAAGCTGAGTTTCAATTGAACACATATCAGCCCAATATGTGAAATCTAAGTAATTATGTTAACTTTTTTTATAATGAAAGAAAATTCGAAACGTCTAGGTTCAAATAATTCGAATCAATGAAAAAATTCATCAAATCCAACAATTTAGCAGCCACTTCAAAATTCTTCTTTCTTTTCAATTTTTAAGCTAAAAACAACTCTTATTATAAATTATTACATCTTCTCAAAAAGAATCAAATGAAAGATAGCTTCGAAAAAATATTGGATGAACTCTTTCAAATAAAATGTAACTTGTCAAAAAAAAAACCTTAAACATTTAGAAAAATGGAAAATGTTATTACATTGTATATGAAACAGTTCTTTTTGTTCTTTTATGCCAGGTGACAGATCTTGTGAGCTTTCTTCCGGTTTTTGATAAAACAGTAGATGTCGTTCATTGAAGCTCAAAGGCAACAGATTTTCTTTGAGTTCTTTCACAATTTTTAATTCTGGGTTGCCACATTCAACGATGTAATATTGCAAATATTTGAACCATTCTCTCAGAAAGAAGAACATCCTTTCAAAAAGGAAATTCATCTTGTCGATATATTTTGTATGATCCTTCTTAATGAAATATTTGTGCGAAAGACTTGTTGTACAAAACAGAATTCTTCGGCAAATCTGAAACTTAGACTTGAAGTTCATAAATTCGCTTTCTGTAGTATACAATTTATTCAACATTGTATAGGATTTGAAATATTTCCCCTAAAATTAAATAATATTAAGATGATTAATTAAGCCAAACCTTGCGCAATGAGGGATCAACAACTTTATCCAAATGATCCTTGAGTTCCTCGTTAGCAGTTGATTTTTTAAAGATGTTAGGGTTCAACTCGCAAAGATCTATTGAAGAGATGAAAGTAGACTTTCGTAATATTAGTGGGGAAAATGAGCTTGAAGTTTTAGTTTCACTCATTTTTTTTAGAAATAAATTCTCAATGAAGTAAAAAAAATAAATTTATATAATTGAGTTTTAATTTTCATGATAAAATAATAAAAATTTTCCTCAAATGCTCTCTGAACATTAAAACACAATTTGAATTTTCATTATACAACAACAAAATACGTTTTATTTTGTCTACATCATAAAAAAAAGGTGGTTAATTTAATTTGTCGTTTTTTTTTTAAAAACAACTTTTTTTCTTTAACAAAAAAAACAAGAATAAATATTTTACTTTTTTTAAAAAACCTGATCTGAAGAACCTAGAAATTTGGAAGGGTGGGTATCATAAAGAGTCTTCTATTATTGCTCCATGAATTATTTTCCTTTCATTCTTTGAAAAAAATTTTCTCATTTCTGATAGCAAACAATAATAATAGTACTAATAGTACTATCCCAAAAACATTAAAAATACATCATTTTATATTAATATCTGCGTTATTTTTCTTAATTATTATAAAGCCGAAATCTCTCTGCAATAGATATAATAATTTCTTTTCTTCTAAATTTCTTTCTTTCCTCTTAATATTTTTCTTTCTCTATCAAACAATGGCTCAACAACTTTCAGGAACTATTATCGTGAGAAACTCAATAACAGGCCCGACAGGCAAAATCGTTGTCAGAAAGGGACAAGCTGGCCCTAACACCAAAGTTGTGAGAAAATCGGGTCCGAATGGTGGCATTAAGGTTAGAAAATCAGGACCGAATGGTGGAATTAAGGTCAGATAAAGACAGGATGTTCAGTTAGGATTTATATTTATATAAGTCTCTTTCATCCAAAATTCAGATTTTTTTGTGAAAAATAGTTAAAAAAACAAACGAAATTTTTTAAAAGAGTTAAAAATTACAGGATATTTCAGACTATGATTTTTTTACTTATAATGATTAATCTCTAGATATTAATGAGAGAGATCATGTATTCCTCTATTAAAAGTCTATTTATAAAAAAACAATCTTTTTTTATCGAAAAACCCAGAGTCTCCCAACACTAATTTTTTATTAGAAAAAACCCTTAAATTTAAAATTAAAACATAAAAAACCTATTTTCCTTATTTCCGCCTAAAAACTAATAATAACTTATTATCCAAAACACGCTATTTCTGAATGAAATAGCTTTATTCCATTTTTTTCTATATCACTTCAGATACAAAATCGTTGTTTTTTGCTTTTTTTTTAAACCCCTTCTCCGCAAGTTCCTCATTATTCACCTGATCTAGAAAACTCATGCTTTTTATGGAATCCAGGTTGCTTTCCTCACAATTTACTGATATCTGTGCATCATTCAGGCTTTCATTTTCACTTTTCTTTGAATATTTTCTTCTATAATTTAGCAATTTCCTCCAAAATGCCTGTATGAACAAAATAGCATTCAAAACATCATTCGGGTCTTTACAAATCACTATCTGATAATCACAAGGTCTCCTGGGATTAAGGAAATGAAGCGGATTTCTTGAGATCTCAATGATATCCTGATTCAACATGTTATTTCTTTTCTTTTTCTCTTGCCTGGCTAGCATTTTTCTATAATAATGTTGGATGATTTTGGCTGATTTTTCTTCATTTTTCTTCAATTCAATGCTTTTTATATTATTTGCGTTGTTATTATTGATATTGCTAATAGTATTAATATTGCTATTAGCATTGCCATTAATATTGCCATTAATAGTGCCATTATTAATAGTGCCATTATTAATAGTTCCATTAATATTGGCATTAGCATTGATATTACTATTGATATTATTGCTATTGATATTATTGCTATTGATATTACCATTGATATTACTATTGATATTACTATTAGTAGTAATTGTATTGATATTGGAAGGAATGTTTTCTTTTTTCTCTTTAGAATCAATAATTTCTAGGTTTTTCACACTAAAGCCTTTTTTCATTGTTTTCATTGCACTAGAAGATAAAGTATAATCTTTGATTTCTGGAGAAAGACTCTTCCTGAAGGAATTATTATGGCTGGTCAAAGGACTATCGTTATTATTAAGACTCGGGTTCTCAGAATCCTTTATCTTCATTTCCTCCGAATCGGCTATTTTATCCATAGAACTTATTTTCTTCGCATCTAAAAGCGTCGAAAATTGCAGATTAAAGTCTTTTTTTTGTGTTTGTTTGGGACTATTTTCGGCTGGCAGAGCCTCTTTTTCGAAGTTTTCCTTAGGTTTTTTGGACACGATTTTGAAAGTCCTGGATTTTGAATCTTTGTTCATAAAGGATCGAGCTGGTGCTTTTTTCGAATAAATCTTATTCCTCGAAAAGGATTTATCTGAGGATTTGAGATCAGGGGAATTCTCCTGATGTTTAGAGAGATGTGGAGAATCGAATTTGGCTAAAGGAGTGTTGGCTTTCAGAGGACTTTCAGGGGAAATATTACAAAGAGAAAGGCCTTTAAGGAAAAATAGAGAGAATTTAAGGAAAATAGTGAATTTAAGGAAAAATAAAAGAGAATTTAAGAAAAAATAGAAAAAATAGAGAGAATTTAAAGGAAAATAGAGAATTTTAATCATGAAAAAATCTTACATTCGCTTATGAAGACCTCATCTAATAAGACGGATTGTATGTCGCAGAAAACCAAGGCTTCCATGGCCTCTTTTTTTAATTTCTCAATGATTTTCAGCTTTTGGTCATCATTTACGAAAGGAAAACGAAGGGAATTTATGGTGAACATGCTTTTATTCAGGACACATTCGATTAGGAAAATCACGACTTTCTTGCTTTCTATGATTCTGAGATTCCCCTCGATTTTCTTTCCTTCAATAAGTTGGAATTTGGTCTTTTGGATCAAAGGTCCATATTTATCATCATCACTAATAAGCCTCAATTTATCTTCATCTTTATAGATGAAACACTATAAAATGTAGAATATTTATTAAATGAAAAGCCTTATATATTTATTAGATAAAATACAGAATCCAAGGCATCTGCTATGAATTTCTTCTTTTGTTCCAAAGAGAAACTCTCAGGAATCAGGATTTTATAGAACTTATTCTCATCTTTCAATAATCTGACAGAAATCTTGTTATTTAAATAGTCGATTTCCGCTCCTAATTCAAAAGCTGTCCTTTCGAGTCCTTGAATGAAGATTTCACGTTTTTTCCTAATAACCCATTTATTATTCGAAGGCGGAATAAACACGAATTCGCCTTTTCTTTCATTAAAGCTCACGAATTTCTCAATGAAGCTTTCTAATATGTTCATTTTATCAGAAATCTGGAGATAATTCAGACAATTATCAGGGAAATCATAGATATTCTTCACGAAAGTGGGTAAAGTCTTTAATAATAAGAGAATTCGAGTAAAAGCCTCTTCTTTAGCCAAATGGACATAAACTCTACATCTATATTCATATTCTTTATCATAGATCTCAAATACTCTATAATAAAGCCTTTTCAGGATATATTTCTGAAGGAAAAGAGCAGATTCTAAGCATTTTTGAGAATAAATCTTGAAGGTTTTCTCAAGAGATTTGCTATTTTGTTTGATTAAAGTGATATTGGCTGCTAAAATATCAATAGTTTTCTTAAGAATAGGCTCATTGGTCTTATCTTTTTGATAATTCTCAGTGATTTCCTTGATTTTCTCATCATTTATCAGATTTTCTCTATAATCTCTGATATCAGAATCCTCTGAAATTATCAAAAGTTCAAATTTATTAGGATTATAATAGATAAAGACATTGATGGTTCTCCTGTTTTCGAATAAAAGTCGTTTAGTTATTGGCAAATAATCCTTGAAACGCGAATTCTCAGCCAAAACCTTAATAGCTTGTTTATAACGGGCTCTTTCTTTGGCCAAAGCGATGAAAAACTCGACTTTTTCTGAGAAAATCGAGATTTGACTTGGCAAAAAACTCATAAGTTTCAATCGAACTAGCAAAATCCTTGAATATCTGGTCGTTTTTCGCTTGAAAACATCAGAAAGCTTATTAAGGAAAACCAGGTTTTTCCTCATATGAGAAGAATAAAGCGAAATTTGCTTGAAAGTATGGGTTTTGAGGATTTTCTGATGAAATTCAAGGAGTTTTTGTAGATTTGAGTAGAGTTTCTTTAATGAAAGTCCTATGGAAAGTCTGAAGGAAAGCGATTGGAAGAAAAGAGATTTCCGATATTTGAATTTGAGGGAAATGATCTTTTCAAATTTCGAGAGCATTCTATCATATATTTGCATGTTTCTAATGGAAATCATCTTAAGATTAGAGTTGATTTGGAACTAATTATAAGAGAAAATCTTAAGAAAAGGAAAAAATTAAATAAATTAAAGACCCAAACGAATGGTTCCTGAGAATCCAGGATTTTCAATGCCAATTCCTTAGGAATATCAATTTTAAACCCCACATTTTTGGTTTTCTTTGAGGAAATCAATTCATTTTTATTTTTTGAAACATTGGAAATGATGTTTTTTCCAAATCTTTCAATAAAACTCGCATGAACATAATGGCTTTTTTTCTGGAAATCATAAAAAATCTTAAGCCAAACCAATAATTCGCCTTTTTTCTTAATAGTTGAAACTTTCCGTTCTAAAACCATGTTTTTCTTCAATAATATCATTCTTAAAAATAATGTTTTTCTATAGAAACATTGGATTTTTATAGCAGAATCAGCCATTTTACTATATCTCAATATAGCTTCTTCCTTTTCTTTCAAAAGCTCGAGTTTCCTCATAAATTCCTCATTTTCCTTGGTTTTCTCATCATCGCTTCCCCCACGGACCGAATTCGAGAAAATGCGGATATTATTGAATCTATTCTGAGTAATTTGATTGAAGAATTGTTTTTCTTCTTCAGGTTTTCCATTTTCCTCGTTTTTCTCAATGATTTCTTCTTTTTCTTCAAGACTTTTTCTTTTCTCAGTCTTCAAATTGATCAAAATCGGCGTTATTTGCTCACTATTCGCAGGCTCTCCTTCAAAAACCTGATTTTTCATTATTGGTGAAGGATTTTCCTTGAGATTTAGTTCAGAAATCGGCATAAAATATAATAACGGTTCGATTTTCTCAAAGGAAAGGCTATTATTCGATGGGTTTCCGAATAAAGGGTCGATATCGAAGGAATTTTCCTCTAATTCAGTGGATTTGAAATTTATGCTTTTGTTCATTTGATTGATAGTGACAATAGTTGCGTTTTCCTCTTTTTTCTCGATAGTAAGCTCTTGAAAGACGAATTTCGTGAGTTTCACTATATAAGTGCCTCCAAGTTTTGCGGATAATAGCTCCTCTTTTTAGAAAAATTCATTAATAAATCATTAGAAAAGCATTGATAATTTACTTAACAACAAGATGTCATCATAGAAAACACAGAAAGATTTGATGATTTCCTTAAAGAACTCTAATAAAACCTTGATTTTCAGACTTTCATCGAATTTCTCAATTGCTGTGAAATCAAATAGATGAAAATGAAGCTTTTTAGGTGGACCCGCTAATTTAAACACTGCCCTGACCTCCATTTTTCTCTTATAAAAGACTATTAGAAGGCTTCCTTTTGCATTTTTCTCTATATTAGATAGATCTAAGTTAGGCCTTGATTTTTTCACAGGAGATCGTTCTAAAAGCTTGATTTCATGTGAAGGCGAATGGAATATGATGCGGAAGTTTTTCTTAAGGAATTCGCGATTTTGAAGCCAAAAACGAACATTTTTCTGTATAATTCTACATGACCTTTCCTTTAATTCCTTAGTGATGCTTTTTGGTGTTTTCGTAACAAATGAAGGCCGATTTAGCTTCTTTATCGTTATTGTGATTTTACCTAAAATTATTTTTATGAAAATTTGGGAGTTTGTATAAAAAAATGGGTTGCACACAAAAAAAACGTGTTTCGAATAAAAAACTGGTTGCACCAAAAAAAAGGAAAAAAAAAAAACTGGGGACCAAAAAAAAAAAACTCACAGGTGCACAAAAAAAAAAGGATTGCAAAAGAAATTAAAAAAAATTTTTTAAAAAAAAAAAAACAAAGTTCCAAAAAAAAAAAAGGATGGCAAAACAAATGAAAAAAAAGGTTTTAACCAAAAAAAAAAATAGGTTTCAAAAAAAAAAAAAAAAAATTTACCTTTATTCGGAGTGTTCATTGCTTTCAAATGAGAAAGAGTTTCAGGGGAATTGGAAATAGCGCTTTTTATTGAAAAATCGCCTTTGCTTAATAGATTTCGAGGCAATTTCAATTGATTATTCTCATTCCTTTCAAAAGGTTTCTCCGATCTTTCACTTTTCTCAATGTTTTTCAGGCTTTTTTCATTTTTCTTTAGGTTTTTTTCTATTTTATCGCTTTTCTCCATGATTTTCTCGTTTTTCTCCATTTTCTCTAATTTCAATATAGAAGAGGTATTGTTTTTCTTCATTTTATTAGGAAAATTGATGTTTGAATTTTCTTCATTTTTGCCTTTAGTGGTTTCAAAAGACTTCAAATTATTGAGGAAATCCCTTCTATTTTCTGTGAAGCTCTCTTTCACATCAATATTGAGGAAATCCTGGTTTTCATAGAAGCCTTCTTCCTTCGAAAGACTATTCTCATAGTTATTAATGAGGTTATTATCTGTTTTCATAGGGATTTTCGGCCTAAAAAACAGGCTTTTATGTTCGTTTTCGCGATTACTGAAGAAAAAAGTCTTATTATCAGGCAATAATGAATTATTTGTCCTTAAAGTCCTTGATTTATCAAGTAATAAGGTCTTTCCGCTGAAAAACTCTAATAAAACTCAGGTTTTTTTATGAGAAAGTACGTATTTTCTTTGGAATTCGGCTTGAAGGTCCAGATTCTCCCAGTGAAATAAAGGTCTTTTGGTGTGAGGTTATAAGCCTCGAAATAAGGCTTCAATTTACTTAGATCAAGTGTTAAATTGGTGTTTTTCAGGAATTTTTTCTTTTTCTTCTTTTTCGCTGGAATTTTAAATAGAATCCTATGTTTCTTAAACAAAAAAAATCTTCATTTCATAGACTTTTCATATACTTACTTACTTCTTTAAATTCTTCAAGGCCTTTTTGGAAAGTTCTGACTATTTTAGAGGAAAAATCATGGTCTTCTACTAATTTCAAGGCTTTTTCTCGGAAATCATAGGAAATCTTATAATTTCCATGTAATTCCTCTTGTTTAGCGATTTGCTCATAGGAATTCAATAGAACATTCAACTAAATAACAAGAAAAATATAAGGAAAAAAAGCCTTTTTGTTATACAAAAAGCTGGAATTCCTTGCTATTTGGTCTTTCGGATAAAGGAATTTTCTGCATTAAGTTATTCAATTCGAGTTCAGAAGAAAAAACAGCTTTTTTAGCAAAAATAAAAGCTTCTTCCTCTCTAAATAAAAAACCATAAAAATCCATAAAATCTTATAAAAACCCAATGAAAATGTATAAAAATCCATAAAAACCCAATGAAAATATATAAAAATCCATAAAAACCCAATGAAAATCTATAAAAATCCATAAAAACCCATAAAAATTCATAAAAACACATAAAAACCAATAAAAACCCATAAAAACCCATAAAAACCCATAAAAACCCATAAAAACCCATAAAAAAATCACCTGTTTTCCAATGATAATATAATACTCATATTGAGATAAGTATAACCATGGAAGGTGGTGGCTGAGCCGTTTTCCAGGAAACTCAAGGCTTTTTGGAAATACATCGAACTCTCGAAAATCTTCTCCAAGGCCTTATAAAAGCATCCGATGTTATTGAATATCAGGACTTTGAGGTCAGAGTTATTTGCGAAAGGCTCTTTTCTCAGAAGTTCCTCCGATTTCCATAATAATTTCCTACAAATCTCGAATTTCTTCTGATAAAGATAATCTAAAGCCAAAAAATTGATTTTCATTAGACTTTGATATAAAAGGTCTGATATTGGCTTATCTAGGCTTTGAATACTTAGATTGGTTAAGACTAAAGAGAAAATCAAGAGTTTCTAGGAAAATAGAAGGATTACTGGTGTTATATAGAAAGAAAGCCTCTTTGATTTGAAAAGATTCAAGCTTTTGGAAAAAGGAAGAGAACTTCTCTTCAATGGAAGCTATTGGGAGGATGGGAGATTGCTTGAAATCAAGGAAAAGCTTGATTTTGCCTGGGGTTTCTTGGAGTTGTTGCATTTTTGAGAGAAATTTAAGTTTTTTGATTTTTTGCTTTTTTTTAATTAGGGGAATCGATTGGGATCGGAAAAAAAAATACTCTTTTTATTCAGGAACTTTTCCTAAGGGAAATATGAGCTTTTTTAAAAAAACTAACATTTTCAAGGATTCAAAATATTTTTAATTTAAAAGAAAGCATTTTTCTAAAAATTAATTAATTATAAAAAAAAAATGAAATTTAGTTGAATTAATTTTTTGAAAAAAAAT
>Ga0302320_10030002_pt1 | contig 10379 bp, 6 predicted proteins | sample Bog_T0_3_FD_202130 | JGI IMG/M metagenome (GOLD analysis project Ga0302320, IMG submission 202130) | Peat permafrost microbial communities from Stordalen Mire near Abisko, Sweden - Bog_T0_3 | ecosystem: Environmental > Terrestrial > Soil > Wetlands > Peat | place: Sweden: Abisko, Stordalen Mire... | reverse complement strand
CTTTAACGTCGATTTTATCGCTGAGGGTGAGACATTTCACGGATTGTGCAGTGATATCAGCGACGCGGGCATTCGCGCCGAGTTCGACGGTCCCATAGTCGTTGGTAGCTCTGGGTTACTCATCCTTCGTCATCCCGCACGCGTACTCAAGCTCGAAGCCAGAGTCTCCCATTTTGACAAAGGTCAGGCTGGACTCATCTTCCTTTTCAAATCGCCTGTAGAATGCGGATTGGCGGTCGGGTTTATCGCTGAAATGGCAAGCCGCACGGCCCTTGCAAGGCAACGCTAGAGATTTTGGCCGCCCGAACCTGCCGAACCATTCTCCATAAACAACTCGACCATCGCCGCCCCCGCATCCTGGCCGTATTCAACCCGGCCAGCTCGATGCTGCCATTTATCCAACCCACGTCTACCTCGATAGAAGATCATTTACAGTTGCTCTATCGGCGGCAGTGTCCCCGAAGTTCGACTAAACATGCAGTATCTAGCCTGGTGAATTTGCCATTCAAAGCGAGAGAAAGCTATCGACTTCGGGCAATGAAATCCTGCCTCGCAAAGCCTCAGAATCGCAGTTGATTCTCTGCGAATCGGCTTGGCTCCGGCACCTGGTCATTTCGCGACTGGCAAGGTACCTTTGCTAACGATCACATTCGCCTGGGTTGGATTGGTAGCGTATTGAATTATTAACGTGATTCTCCTGTTGGAAGAATCCAGCGGTTGCAGAGGCTTGCGCAGCTTTCGATCGGCGAAACCGCGCACCTGTACAACCTGGTTTGGGCGGACACCGTTGTCCTCCATCAGGCGTCTGGCTGTATTGGCGCGGTCTGTCGATAGCTCCCAGTTGCCGTAAGCTCTTGAGTTTGAATATGGCTTGGAATCGGTGTGACCTTCGATTGAAATTGGATTCGGCAACTTTCCAGCCTCTGGGGCCAATATCTTCAGCAGGCCCTGCAGAGTTGGAGTTGGCTGTGCGCTTCCTGTTTCAAAGAAGGTCCCATTAGGATCCTCCATCAACTCGATTTGCAGCCCTTCCGGCGTGACGGTCATCTCGATCAACTTCTTCAGTTTGTCGAAGTCCTTCATTTTCTCCATCGACCTCATCAGGTCATCTCTCAGCTTGGACATGTCTTCCTTCTTGACAGCCGCAGCATCGCCGGCGCCACCGAGTGTTGTCCCCGTTTTCTGGGCTGTACCATTCGGGTCGCGAAAATATCCGCCCACTGCGGTCTGTATCGGCTTGCTGCTGTTCATCAGCCATAGCACGATAAACAGCGCCATCATGGCAGTGACAAAGTCGGCATATGCCACTTTCCAGGCTCCGCCGTGGGGGGCGGCATGCCCGCCCTTCTTCTTGATGATGATGACCTGCTCGTTGTCAGACATAGTATTTGTGAACCTACGCGGCTTCTGGTAGAACCGCTGGTTCCTCTGCTTTCTCTCTGCACGCCTTCTCCACTTCCACAAAGCTTGGGCGGGCGTGTTCGGGGATTGCGCGGCGACCCATTTCAACCGCCATAATGGGCGCAGTGCCTTTAATTGATGCCAGCATCACGACACGGAGCACGTGGTAGTAGCTGTGTTCCTCATCCACAATCTTTGTCATGTTTGAGGCCAGCGGCCCAACCAATCCGTAGCACAGCAGAATTCCGAGGAACGTCCCGACCAGGGCGGCAGCCACATGGGTCCCAATTTCCTCAGGCGGACCGCCCAGCGAACCCATGGTCACCACAACTCCCAGCACCGCAGCCACAATTCCGAGCCCCGGCAGCGCATCTGCCATCGTGGTCAATGCCTGGCAAGGTTGATTGGCCGTCAAATGATGTACCTCCATATCGAGTTCCATCATCTGGTCCACATCAAACGGGCTCACCCCTCCGGTAATCGCCATGCGCATCGTGTCGCAAACAAAGCCTTGAGCGTGATGATCTGCAAGGAACACCGGGTACCTTGAAAAGATCGAGCTCTTGTCCGGGTCTTCAATATCGCCTTCTATAGCAATTGCGCCCTCTTTGCGAGATTTGGCCAGGAGGTCGAACATCATCTTCAGTGTGTCGACATAGCGCTTCTTCTTGAATGGCGATCCTTTGAACACGCCCAGAAGCCCCGCAACAATCTTTTTCAGAATGTGAATCGGATTAGCCGTCAACACAGTACCGATTGCTGCTCCGCCGATGATAATCAGCTCGGCTGGCTGAAGAAGCACACCGATTTTGCCCTTTTCCATCAGGTAACCCACTATAACGCAGGCGAAAACAAGAAGAATTCCACCGATAGAAGACATTCTTTATTCCTCCTTGTCTGAACAGTAGTTGCCGCAATTCCACACAGGCAGCAAAGCCCTCTGTGTGGAACTGCAAGCTCGCTCCCTTCTATCGGCATACCTTAAGATCTCTTCCAACCGGGGTCCAAAAATGGACCGCCTCCCGGGACTGGGCACTGGGGTTCGCACCTCAACCTGAAGTCTTTGCAGTTCAGAAGTGTGCAGGAATTGCGCGGAGTTGATATTTTGAAAGAATTGAGGAGACGAGTTGAAGCCCCCCGCTACGTTCGACCAGTTCGAAAAAACGTCGGAACTTGAAAAGGCGTAGCCCACGGCAGGAGTTATGACTTTGAGTCCAGAAGATCGCGTACCTTTCTCAACAAGTTCTCTCGCGTAAACGGCTTGTCAAGAAATGCCGAGTCCTGTCCGCGAACATGCAAATGATCAATCGAGTCGTCGTTGTATCCCGACGCATAAAGCACCTTGGTCTCTGGCCTCACTTCGGCAACTCTCTCAGCAAGAACAGAACCGCTGAACCCGGGCATTACCACATCCGTGATCATCAGAGGCAGTGGCCCGTCGTGCTCCGCAGCCATGCGCAGTGCTTCGGCGGGGTCGCCTGAATCCAGTACGGTGTATCCAGAGTCTTCAAGAATCCGTCGTGTAAGTCCCCGAAGAGGAGTGGCGTCATCCACCAGAAGAATCGTCTCTGTGCCGCCTATCGAGGGCGACGTATTCTTATGTTGCGGGGGGACTGCCACCTCGTTGCATCGCGGGAAATGGATCTTGAAAGTTGCTCCCTGGCCTGGCTCGCTGTAGACGCCGATCGCGCCCCCGCTCTGCTTCACAAGACCAAAAACTGTGGACAAGCCGAGCCCAGTTCCCTGTCCTTGAGATTTCGTGCTGAAGAAAGGCTCGAAAATGTGCGACTGCGTTTCCTCATCCATCCCGACTCCCGTGTCGCTCACGGTCAGCAGCACATATTGGCCGGGAACTGTGGATGGGTGCTGATGGGCGTACGTCTCGTCGATCTCTACATTTGCGGTCTTCAGGATGATGAGCCCTCCCGTTGACATCGCATCGCGAGAATTGATGACGAGGTTCATCAGCATTTGTTCCACCTGATTCGGATCGGCCTTGATCCTTCCCAGGTCATGGGCAAGCACACTAACCAGCTTAATGTCGTCGCCGAGCAACCGGTCCAGCATCTTCTCCATGCGATGCACGGTATCGTTTAAATCCAGGACTACGGGCTCCATCACTTGCCGGCGGCTGAATGCCAGTAGGCGCTGTGTCAGATTCTTGGCGGATTTGCCTGCGTTGTGAATCTCCAGAATCATGTTGTGGACTGTCTCCGGCAACGCCGCCTGGTCCTCCAACATCTCGCAGTATCCCAGAATCACTCCCAGAAGATTATTGAAGTCGTGAGCCAATCCTCCGGCAAGTTGGCCCACGGCCTCCATCTTGTGCGCCTGTCGAAGCCGTTGCTCCAGGACCTCGGCATCCTTCCGCTGCCTGATGTCGCGAATGTTGCACTGGATGACTTCCTGATCATTCACGCGATAGACGTTGCTTACCACCTCCACGCTGATGCATTCGCCGCCTTTGGTCATCAGCGGCAGATCTTCATAACGGACATAATGCTTGCTCATCAACTGTTGAAATGCGCTCTTCGACGCCTCTACATCCTTGGGCAGTCCTATATCCCAAATCGCCTTTCCGATCAATTCCTCATGAGAGTATTCCAGCAGGTTTACCAGGAATGGATTCACATCGGCGATGGCTCCTGTCTCCACATCGAGAATCAGTATCCCATCTTGTGCGGCTTCAAAGAGCCGTCTGTATCTTACTTCTGTATCCATTAGCCCCCCTCCCGAAGGCGCGTGGTCATTTATGCTTCGCTGCGCACTTTCTCCCTTATCCGCAGTTGAGGGCAGCGGCAAAACCTCAATGGCCGATGAGTGACGATCCGGAACCGTTGACTGAGCTACCGGCTGTTGCCGCGCCTTGTTGTTGATCTCTTCCACCGCAACCTTTCATTTCATTGGAGTAGCCGGTCAATTGAACCGTGCACTCTTTGCGTCACCACAGATGGAGTCGCCGCAAGACTGAATCGCCGGCAAACATAGAAACCAACCGGATAGAGCTGTATCCTTGTCGGGGAGTCCACATCTCATCATCCTCTGCCAATATTCGCGGCGGCGCTGTACTGCATTGACCGGCCTCTTTGCCTGCAAGGGCATTTCTAACTCACAAGTAGCGGATGTTCGGTCAAGCTCGGCGGCGCACTGAAGGGACAACAGGCCTTCCCTAGTGTGTCGCTACAGGATTGAAGGTCACAATGACAAGTCGGTTCCTATCTTCCAGGCTTGCCGGCTATGACCAGCGGCGATGCAAGGGAGAAGGTGCCGGTCTCGCAAGTCTCCCGGTAAAGCCACTTGGCTGCCTCGGCGTCAACAGGCTTTGAGAACAGGAAACCCTGAATGTCATCGCATCCCAACTGGCGCAAGGTGTGTAACTGTTCCTCGGTCTCAACGCCCTCGGCGATCACCTCGAGTCGGAGGGAGTGAGCCAGTTGCATGATGGCCCTTACTATATCGAGGCTTCCGTTTCCTGAGCTCAGCTCGCGGATGAACGAGCGATCGATCTTGAGAAAGTCAAAGGGCAGCCGCTGAAGGCGGCTCAAGGATGAGTATCCTGTCCCGAAGTCGTCTATTTGGAGGCGGATGTTCATCGCCTTCAGGCGGTCGAGGACTGCTAGAGTCTGCTCTGTATTCCCCATAATGGAACTCTCGGTCATCTCGAGCGCCAGCGACTCGGGATCGAGCCCGGCTTCGGCCAAAGCGAACTCCACATCTTCAACAAGGCGAGAATCGTTCAATTGCCGGGCAGAAACATTCACACTGATCGTGAGACGAGGACCAGGGGCAAAGGCCTTCTGCCATTCGGCCATTTGCCGGCAAGCCTCAACCAGAACCCAGCGGCCCAGAAGAACAATGAGGTCGCTTCCCTCGGCGATCGGAATGAACTCACTTGGGGGAATGAGACCCCTTTCTGGGTGATTCCAGCGAACCAAAGCCTCGAAACCACAAAGGTGACTATCGCTGGCCGAAACAATTGGCTGGTAGTGAACCACGAGCTGCTTGGCGTCGATGGCTTTGCGCAAATCGGTTTCGATCTCAAATCGGGTTACGACCTTCTCGCGCAATCCTTCGTTGAAGAACTCAAATCGTGCTTTGCCATTGGTCTTGGCTTGATACATGGCGGTGTCGGCGTTGTGGAGGAGTTCTTCGGGTGTGTCGCCGGTTGAGCTGAGGGCGATACCTATGCTGGCAGAGACAAACATGCTGCGACCGTCGAAGGAAAATGGCTCGGCAAGCCGCTTGAGAATACGCGCAGCGATAGTAGCCGCGTCGGCCTCGTGCTGGATACGGCCGAGGAAAATCGCGAACTCGTCTCCGCCAATGCGCGCTACTACGGATTCCCCAAGACCAACCTGGCGTGAACTTGTGCGGACGCCCGCCCGCAGCCTTCCCGCAACGTCAATAAGCAATTCATCGCCAACTGCATGTCCCAGACTGTCATTGACCACCTTAAACTGGTCGAGGTCGACGAACAAGACAGCGAAGAGAGTGTTTTGCTCACGGGCAGTCTCGATCGCGGACTCAAGGCGGTCAATGAAGTAGAGGCGGTTTGGGAGATGGGTAAGCGGGTCAGCAGTTTTGCCTTCTGTGATGTCGGTCTGCGATCCGGCTATCCGAGCTGCATTACCAGACGGGTCGCGCACCGCGATCCCCCGGCTGAGCGTCCAGATATAGCCGCCGTTTTTATGGCGCATGCGGTATTCACTCACAAATTCCGAGGTCTTGCCGTCGCAGTGTGCGCTAACCTCAGCGCGGACCCGCTCGCGATCTTCGGCATGGATTTGGCTGAACCACTGTTCGGGTTTAGACCAGGACTCGCTCTCCGAGTAGCCGAGCATATGGCCCCAGCGGGCGGAGAAGTAGATTTCACCGGTGGAGAGATTCCAGTCCCAGAGGCCGTCGTTGGCTCCACGGGCGGCAAGTGCGTAGCGCTCCTCGCTCTCCTGGAGAGCGAGGAGCGCGTTGTTGAGTGCATGCTCGCGCGATTCGATCCGAGATAGCATCTCGTTGAAAGAGTCAACAAGAAGTCCGGTTTCGCCGCCAGACCGGATTCCGGCACGAACGGAGTAGTCCTTGTCAGTGGAAATGCGGCGGGCGACCTCAGCCAGTTGCACCAGAGGATCTCCAATGGAACGTGCAAGGCGCAGAGATGCCAGGAAGGTGGTAAACACAGAGATAACAAGGACGAGCAGGGAGATCTTCCCATATTCGAAAAGCCGGGAGCGGAACTCGCGCAAATCGAATACGATGGCGATGGATCCAGTGCGTTCACCGTTGAGCTGGACACCGCGGAATAGAGTGAGGGATTCGCCATCGAAATAGGCTCCGTCGCGTCGCCGCGAAGGAAGAGCGGCTGCGGATGAACCGCCGGCACTCCGAAAATCTGCAAAGACGCGCCCCTGATTGTCGTAGAGACAGGCGGCGAGGACGCCGGGTTCGGTGGCGAGGGCGCTGAGCATCTCTTTGGCGGTTCGCTGATCGTTGAACGCAAGGGAAGCAGCACTATTGGCGCCAAGCGTGTCGGCCAGGGCGGTGAGCTCGCGAACCGCACTCGCGTGATAACTCTGCCGCTCATAGATGGCGAATCCGAGGGATGCGAGCAGCACAGCAAGCGCGCTTGCGGATACGATAAGGAAGTTCAGATTGAATCGGATGGAGAAGTCCCTGATGCGCATGGCTTTACCTTCCCCTATCCGAACCATGCCCGCGGGTCACCGAGGTGGCGAGGAGCAGCAACCGGGAGCTGATTTTAATATGGGCGGCTTCGGCACCTTCAAGGTTGATGTCAAAGCGAATTTTCCCTTCCACGAGGTGGAAGCGAATCATCCCGCCCTCTGACAGGAAATCTGGGGTTTCTCCAACCGTGAGGATCCCTATCCCGCGCAAACTCTGGAGAATCGCAGTCTGGCGCCGCGTTTGGTCACGGCTGAGGAAGAGGATGTTGCATCCCTGGAGATCCTGCAATTGACTTATCAGACGAACGTGAAATACGCGGGTTCCCAGCGCCTTTCCTTCGATGGTACTTTGGAATTCCATGCTGCGCGGCTCGTCTTTGAAGATGCAGAGTGTGAGGGAAGGATCCCCGGCAGTCAGCGCGCCGGAAGGCCAATCCACAAACTGCGCGAAGTGGAAAAGAAACGCAGCCTTGACCTGATACTCATCTGGAGTAGTTTGCGCATATCCGCTTTTCGGCGTTCCTGTAAAGAGCAGGACGATGCATAGAAACGCGAATTCCTGAAGATATTGATGCCTTCGTCCCGAAGACAAAGTCAAATCCGATTTGATCGCTATTCGATACATTGACGACCTCCAGCTCAGAAGGACCATGCGATTTTGGCGTACGCAGTTCGCCGCATCTGGCCGGACTGGACTGTGGAAATGGGGCCGGAATATTCCGGGTGGAGGTCTTTTAACAGATTCTGCCCCGCCAAGGTCAAAGAGATACCCTCTCCGAAGCGCCGGGTTAGGCCGGTGTCAAAGCGAGTGTAGGAGGGGATCGACTGAGCGGGAAGCCGGTTGACGAAGTATGCCGAGGCATTCCACTGGATCCTCCACGGCAGACTTACGCCGGAGCGCAACTGCGCCTGGTGGTCCGGAGTACCGCCCTCAGCTCCAGGAATGGACCCGTCCTGGCTGCCGGCGAACTCGTGCAGGTGTATGGAGAAGAACGTATATCCAGGATTGAGAGTCCAGGACCTCGCGATTTTCAGATTTGCGAAGGTTTCAATGCCGTGCGTTTCTCCGAAAATACTGTTGCCGAACGACTCGGGAATGACCAGGTGCACAGGCGCAGGATTCGTCTCAACACGCATGGCTCCAGGTTCCACCGACTCCAGATCCTGATAACGGTTGTAGAAAACGGAGGAATCCAGCGAGAAGCGGCTCGTTAACGTAGTTCGGTAGCCTGTCTCGAACGCCCTTAGCTGCTCGTTTCTCTCGTCCGGATTCCCGAACAGGCTTACCAGTATGGGCATGTTGCCAGGCCCAGGGAGAGCTTCGAAATTCACGCGGAAGGCGGTGTCACTGCGCGCTGGAGTGCGGTCGGCGTGAGAGACTGCGCTCCAGATCGAGTTCCTGCTGTCGGGGGTCCAAACCACGCGCGCGGACGGTTGCAGGTCGAATCCGGTATAGTCGTTGTGCTCTAGCCGCGCGCTCAGGCTCAAGTGAATGCGATCTTGCAGGATTGCGATTTCATCCTGCGCAAACGAACTGAAGAGCTGCGTACGACGGCTCTCAGGAGTTGCGGAGATACGCAAGGTTGGATCCATTTCATCCGAGCTGAGGCGGTAGCCAAGCCCCCATACGATATCCTGTCTTGCTCCCCAGACTATGTGATGCTGAAAGTCGATATCGAAGGTATCCAATCCGATGTTGTATGTGGAGTCGCCACGCGTGGTGCGGTCGAAGTAGACCTGAAGCGAGGTCTGCGATCCAGGTGAAAGGGTGCGATTCCACCGGGTAAGGATGTCGCCGCCTGAGTATCGGTCGCGCAGGGCCTCGGTCGCATTCTCCGGTGGCAGAAGGGAAACAGGCACGAAGGCTATCTCCCCCGCGTTGCCCTCGTGCAATTCACCCTCGGTGGTAAGGGAATCCTTCGCGGAGAGCGGGGAATCAACGCGGAATCCGCCGTGGATCATGCGCCAATCGTCCTGGCCGTCAAGGCCGGCCAATGTGGGCAAAGCGTTGATGCGGAAGCCTTCCGCGGCTACGCGATAGGCTCCGAGTTTGCGGACCTTTCCGCCATAACTGATAGCCTCGGGCCCCGTACTGGCATCGCCGGAGCCTGCGGAAACAAAGCCGCCCTGGGTATCTGCGGCGCTCCGGGTGATGATGTTGATGACGCCGTTCACGGCGTTCGATCCCCAGACGGCAGCGCCAGGGCCGCGAATGACCTCGATGCGCTCGATGGTGTCGAGCGGAGTGTTTTGGTCGTCCCAGAAGACACCGGCGAAGATGGGGGAGTACACCGCGCGACCATCAATCAGAACGAGGAGCTTGTTGGAATACTGGCCATTGAAGCCGCGGGCGCTAATGGCCCAGTTGCCGGCGTCGATCTGCGCCACGTCAAGGCCGGGAACCATGCGCAGAAGGTCGGGGATGTTGAGTGCGCCCGAGTGGGCAATGTCCTCGCGAGAGATGACGAAGATAGCCGCGGCGGCCTGCGAAGTCGTCTGCTCCTTCTTGGATACGGAGGTTACTTGAATGCTCATCAGGTCTTCGAGGCTCTTACTAGTGAGGTCGGGAGCCTGTGCGGAGCATGCCGGAACTCCCGGCCAGGAAAACAGAGCGATTCCCGTGAGTATCAGGACCCATTTCGCCACTCGTGGGGATCCAGTTGCGACACTGGTCAGATCTGGCAACTTACGGAAAAAGGAGCACTGTGCGGAATTACCCTGCATGTTAACCACCTGCCTTGAGCCAGACGAATAGGACGGGAAGGTTTCCGTTCATCCCTCTCTTAGCCCATGATTTATAACCGGAACAATCCCTATCGAGAGATCAATCGCGCCACAAACCACCTTTGGGCTGGGCGTAAGTGTCCAGAGGCTCACTTCTTGCCGGCGAGTTCCAGTCAATTCAACAACTCGTTCCATTGCCCCCTATCGGCAGGAGTGAGAAATGGGGACAGGGTTTGCCATAATTCGGCATGTTCATAGATGGATTAATACACAGGCGGAGCGTCGAAACTTGACGCCTGCATTTGGTAAGTGTCTCCGGCCCACTTCGGCCGTTTGATCCGCCTCACCCGTTGAAGCGCTGTGTTCAAGAGGGTAGTGTTCGGTTCTGGTGGAGCGTAGCCCTCAGGGCGAGTGGGAAGCAGAACCGAACTGTGACTCCTCCACGGGAACCCCTTTCGCTTCTTCCCAAACGTTCTGTGAAAGCGATACGATTCTGGCCCGGTCTCGATGATGTGCGCATGGTCAGCGAGCCGATCAAGCACTACCTCGCAAAGCCCAGCGACACAGTTCGGCATT
>Ga0302320_10030000_pt1 | contig 10379 bp, 9 predicted proteins | sample Bog_T0_3_FD_202130 | JGI IMG/M metagenome (GOLD analysis project Ga0302320, IMG submission 202130) | Peat permafrost microbial communities from Stordalen Mire near Abisko, Sweden - Bog_T0_3 | ecosystem: Environmental > Terrestrial > Soil > Wetlands > Peat | place: Sweden: Abisko, Stordalen Mire... | reverse complement strand
TGAGACGCCCGAGGCCGCGCTGCTGAAGATGGCCAAACTGGGCGCGGTGATTGACGCATGGATGAAAGCCAGCGAGTTGACGGTGAGCGCGGTGCAGTGCTGGACCTCGATCGAGGAGTTCCTGGGGATCGTTCCCTGCACCGTGATGTCGATGATGAGCGAGAGCCTGCTGCCGTCGGCGTGCGAGGTGGACATCCTCGGCACGCTCAGCATGTACGCGCTGGCGCTGGCCAGCGAGACACCGTCGGCGCTGCTGGACTGGAACAACAACTACGGCACGGACCCCAACAAGGCGGTCTGCTTCCACTGCTCCAACCTGCCCAAACACTTCTTCAAAGAAGGCGTGAAGATGGACTACCAGCTGATCATCGCGGGCACGGTGGGCAAGGAGAATACGCACGGGACATTAGATGGAACCGTCAAAGCTGGGCCGATGAGCTTCGCGCGCTTCTCGACCGATGACTTCGGCGGGACGATCAAGGGCTACGTGGGCGAGGGCGCGTTCACCAACGATCCGCTGAACACCTTTGGCGGGGCAGGCGTGGTGGAGATCCCGAAGATGCAGGAGCTGCTGCGGTATATCTGCGAGCACGGCTTCGAGCACCACGTCGCCGCCAACTTCTCCACCACCGCCGCGCCGGTGTACGAGGCTGCGACGAAATATCTCAACTGGCCGATGCACTGGCACAAGTAGCGGCGGGGCAACTACTCGACACTCATTGAGTGGGGCGGCGATTCCATCGTCAGATCGCCGGGCGGCCATGCCGTACAGGTGGGTACACTGGCGATGCAGAAGGATCCCTTTGATGCACAAGTAACTGACGGGAGTCCCGCGACATCCGAGTATCGGTCGCATGATTGATTCCAGATCATGGAGTCAAGACCCGTTCGATGACCACATGATTCTCCACGCCGGGTAGAGCGGAGTATCTCTGGACCACTTCCACTCGATTCCGACCGCCCCGCTTGGCGGCATAGAGTGCCTGGTCTGCAGCGGCTACCAGTTCCGCAGGCGTGTCCGGCCAATCCGGCGTTGCCGTCGCGACGCCCACGCTGACCGTCAGAATCGCTGAAGTGGGTGATGCAGTGTGCGGGAGCCGGAGATCTGAAATCGCCGACCGCACCAACTCCGCGATGTGTGCGGCATCCGCTGCGCCAGTTCCGGGAAGAATCATGGCGAATTCCTCGCCGCCGCATCGCGCGGCCACATCCGTCGTGCGCCTGGCAATTCGGGTCAACTCCGTGCTCAGCAAGACCAGGTACTCATCGCCACGCTGGTGCCCAGCGGAGTCGTTAAGCGCCTTGAAGTGATCTACGTCGAGAAAGATGAGCGAGACTGCTACCCCCGTTCTCTTCAGGCGTGCGCATTCGCGCTTGAGTGCTCGATCGAACACTCTCCTATTCGCCAGCCCGGTCAGCGGATCGGTAGAGGAAAGCCGCAGGAGATCGTCATTCGCCCGCCGCAGTTCCACTGTCTTCTCTTCCACCAGCCGAAGCAATTCGCGTTCCTTTTTTTGCGCTCCCAGCATCCGCAGCCGAATGAGCCCGGCGATTGCCATCAGAGGGATCATTCCGCACGCCAGCAGGAACCACCAGGTCTTATACCAGGGAGTCAGGATCTCAAACGAGAACTCTGCCCTCTGTGAACTCCACACTCCATCGCTTTGTCGCGCTTCTACGTCCAGTCGATATGTTCCCGGCGCCAGTTGGGCAAACTGCAGTTCTCTTTGAGTTGTCTCTACCCAAGTTGAATGCGCACCCTCCAACTGGTAGCGAAAGACGACAGCGTTCTCACGGGCAACATTCAGCGCGGAATACCTTGCGACGAGGGAGTTGGAATGGATGTTGAAGGATGGATTGCGCTGGCCGGAGACATCGATGTCTCCAATCACAAGCTTGGTGAAGACCACGTCGATCGGAGTTTCGGGTGCGTTCTGCGGAAGGGGCTTGAAATGAGAGAGTCCACCGCTGGTGCCGATCCACACTGTGCCATCTGCCTCTGCGGCAAACGCGTTCAGGTTGCAGTCGTCCCACGCCAGCCCATCGCTGGTATCGAAGTGGCTCCAATGGGAGCCGTCCCATACGTCTACGCCTCGTTCTGTCCCCGCCCACAGCCGGCCCAAGGCATCGAACTCCAGGAAATATACAAGTCCGTCGGTGCCCGGTCTCTGGATGGACCTATCGATTACTATCCCGCGAGCCGTTGGATGGATGCGGTCGATGCCGCCCCCATAGCGGTAACCGATCCACATTGTGCCATTCGCGCCAGCGCCCAGGGAAAGCACTTCCAGATTGCTGAGGCCATCCTCGCGCGTGTAATTCTTCCAGCTCCCAGCTGCATACGCAAACAGGCCGCCGACACCTCCTGCCCATATCGTGCCGTCGGTTCCCTGCGCCACCGCCCAAAAGCGGGTAGATGGCAGTTCGGTTATACGCGAGAACTTCTGGTAGGGAGCGGCTGCCACGAACAAGCCAGCGTCGGTGGCGGCCCACAGCCGCTGTTCGCGATCGAAGCGCAAGGTGTAGGCTGCCTTGCCTGAAAGACCCTGCTCGTCCGTAAACCACTTCACCCGGCCGGTTCGCGCATCCATTCGGGCAGCGCCATGGGTTTCTGTGCCGATCCACAAATCCCCGTGAGGATCCGCCTGAAGGCTGTGGACCGGAAAGCCGCTCAGTCCCGGAACTTTGGTCCACACGATGCCGTATTGGCCGCGCGACCCGCGAAGCAGCCCTCCCTCGGTCGCGACCCAGAGCGACCCATCCGGCTGCGGCAGGACCTCATACACGATGTCGCTTGCCAGTCCGCTCGCAACCGAGTAGCTCTCCCATTCCCTGTACCCTTGCCACTGGGCGAGGCCGCGACCCGCCAAGCCAATCCAGAGAGAATGCTGGCGGTCCTCAAAGGTTGAGTACACTGTTCCGCGCAGGCCACTGGACCGGTCGATCTTCTGCCAGCCGCGCTCACCTTGGATGAGCAGCCCATCGGGAGAAGGAAGCAGGATCCGTCCACCGTCGTCGATTGCTGGAACGCCCCCGATCGCGCTGGGTGCGACCGGCAGATCTGGCTTGCGGAACCCGATTTGGCCGAGTGGCAGCTCGAGCATACCGTAGTTCTGCGCTCGCACCCAGAGATTGCCGCTGCCGTCCTTTCGAATCTCCAGCAAGGCACGATCGGGAAGCCCACTTTCGCGCCCGAGAACTCGAGTTCCCCTGTCATCCTTGCGGCACAGTTCGTGTCCGCATCCGTACCAGACGACATCGCCATCCAGCAAGATACCGTCGACTTCTGGCCCGGACGTTCCGGGCGCCCGCGGAAACGCTCGCACATCGAACTGGTCCCTTCCGGGTTCGGAAGACAACTCCATAAGGCCGGAATCCGCGCCGATGTACGTATGCCCTTTTCCATCCGACTGGATGCCTTGTCCCCAGCTAACTGACTTGAAAGGGACCTGAAGTTTCTCGAAACGTGGACCTGCCAGGTGGTAAAGTCCGAAGTTTCCGCCAACCAATAACGATCCATCGGGTGCATCACCAAACGCGGCGCCGGACGTGGACGGCAGCCCCTGCGCCTTTCCAAATGCTTCGAAGCGCTCGCCGTCGTAACGGAAGATGCCGTTTTCCGTACTCACCCAAAGGAAGCCGACGTGGTCCTGATATATCTGGCGGACGGCGAGGTTGTTAAGACCTTCCGCAACCCCAAAGTAGCGAAAGCTGTATTCCTGAGCGCGTAGCACCCCACACGCCAACACCAAGAGGGCAAGCTGTGCGACGCGGGCAAGTAACCCCACGTTGCGTTCGGCGAAAAGTTGAAGGCCTGTGAAGGGTTTGTTTCTCCGGTGCTTTGACCATCTATAGAGAGGGAGGCAGTTGTGGCTGGCCGCTTCCGCAGAGATTCGATCATTGGTCCGGGAGCGCTCGACGCTGCGGGGCGTGTACTTCATGGTGGTCAGTCGACTTTTCTGTGAAGCCCCCTGCGCAACCAGTTGCTGAGGCATTCGGCGCGTCAGATACAACCCTGAGGCTACTGGACATTGAAACGAACCTGGATACAACTTACGTCGTCCTTCAGGTGTCCCTCGGGCAGACCTGTGAACGTGTCCTGCCTGTAATAGGCGCGAAGTGTACGTGCCTGCCGATTGGATTGCTGCTCAGCGAAATATCTAACTGCCTTATCGGCCAGCCGCCTCAGTTGTCCAATCTCCAAGGCGCCGCGTAGACTGGTTGACCGACGATGCAATCCACATCCAAAGGTTGACCTCATGAAGCTGCAACTGCCCGCACTGCTCTGCGTCTCCGTTCTGTTCGCCGCCACGCTGTCTGCCCAGACGCCGCCTCCACCTGCCGCCGCACCCGCGGCCCAAGGCGGTGCGGCTGGAACCCAGCCTCCGCGCAGGGTGCCGGAGGGGCCGTACAAGGAGACGATTCCGCCGTCGCCGAGCGACCTGACGGTGTGGCCGCGGGGCGACTCGCCCGCCGAGGTGGGCAAGGCGCTGGCCGAACACTTCGTGACCGGGACGCAAGGCGAAAGATTCTCCGGCTACCCGTATGTGTGCACCTTCTATGGAGCGATGACCTTTGCCGCCCTTACCCATGACGACTCGTTGCGCGACCGCCTGATCGCCCTGTTCAACCCGCTGCTGCCGGGCGGGACGGGCCGCACGCCGCAGCGACATCACGTGGACGATTCCATCTTTGGGGTGATGCCGCTGGAGATCGCCATCCAGACGAAAGGACTGCCGACCTACGATCCGAAGTATCTGCAACTCGGCGTGTCCTGGGCGGACCGGCAGTGGGGGCCGCTGGCAGCGGACACTCCTCCGGAGCTGCCGCAGGATGTGCACGACGCGCTGGTAAAGGACGGCCTGTCGCCGGAGACACGCCTGTGGGTCGACGACATGTACATGCTGAACATGCTGCAACTGGAGGCGTACCGCGCCACCGGCGACCGCAAGTATCTGGACCGCGATGCGCACGAGATGGTGGTGTATCTCGACCGCCTGCAGCAGCCCAACGGGCTCTTCTTCCACGCGCCCGACGTCAAGTACTTCTGGGGACGCGGCGACGGCTGGTTTGCCGCCGGCATGGCGGAGATGCTGCGCACCCTGCCCGCCAACCACCCCGACCGCCCGCGCATTATGGATGGCTATAAGAAGATGATGGCCGCGCTGCTGAAGTATCAGGGCGCGGACGGCATGTGGCGCGAACTGATCGACCACCCCGATGCGTGGCCGGAGAGTTCCAGTTCGGCGATGTTCAGCTTTGCGCTGATTACCGGGGTCAAGCACGGCTGGCTCGATGCGGCGACCTACGCTCCTGCGGCGCGCCGTGGATGGATCGCCGTGACCGGCTACGTGGACCAGAACCACGATGTCACCCAGGTTTGCACAGGCACGGGCAAGCTGGACAACATGCAGTATTACCTGGACCGCAAACGCGAGACCGGCAACCTGCACGGCCAGGCGCCTGTGTTGTGGGCGGCGGCTGCGCTGCTGCGCGACGAAAAATAGCGGGCAAAACAAGTGTGATGAAAATCACATTTTTTGCCAGGCCCACCGGAGTATTTTTCTCCCATCGGGGCATAGTAAGAGCCGAAGGGCCCCACGCCATGCCGCTAGCCACGATCTGGGGCGGCATGGGCTTTTTAACGGGCGAGCCTGCGTGGGCGCATTGCGAATTCCTTCAGATTCCGCCATACTTAGGCGTTGGGTTGTGTGAGTTGCGGTCCCGCCTGCTATTTCGGTGGATCGCTTGATTCATCTCTTCGCCCATATAGACCGTTTTCTCTGAGAGGATTCCCCCAGTGTTGATGATTCGTCTGGCGCGTGTTGGCGCCCGCAAGCAGCCCCATTACCGCGTCGTTGTGATTGAGAAGGACCGCGCCCGCAATGGCCGGTCGATTGAAGTGGTGGGCACCTACAATCCGCGCACCACCCCCGCCTCGCTGGACCTGAAGCGCGACCGCATCGATTACTGGGTGGGCAACGGGGCCAGGATGTCGGATCGCGTTGGAAAACTCTTCGCCCAGCCGGCAGCCGCGCCGACAGCCGAACCAGTGGCCGAGCCAGCCAGCGCCGCCTAGTTACTAAGTAGTTATCTGGTAACCAGTTTCCGGCACCAAAGAATGTCGCAATGACGACATTCCGGCGATAGTTTTACGCAATCTTCACGTAGACTCTTCGCAGGCCCATATCGCGAAAGCGGTGGGGTCTGCGTGCTCCCACCCTGACGTTTCACCCGCAGGGTATGAGCACGACGCTGCACCGGCGGAAAGTCATTCCTCCCTGAAGACCTCACTAGATTGAGGCAAATGGGGGTGAATCAGGCCGACGCAGCATACTCCCAAGAGGTGTCTGTGATGAACGAAGCTACGCCAACTGCGAACGAACCGACGGAGCGCATGAAACACCTGATGCTGGAGATTGTCCAAGCGTTGGTCGACCAGCCCGAGGATGTCTCGGTCGAGATGCTTGAGGACCACGATGCGACGGTCATACGACTGCGGGTCGCGCACCAGGACATCGGTAAAGTCATCGGTAAACAGGGCCGGACCGCGCGCTCGCTGCGCACCATCCTGGGCGCCGCCAGCATGAAGCTGCACCATCGCTTCGCCCTGGATATCCTCGAGGACGACGAACCGCAGACTGACTGACGCTGATCGGCAGACCGGATGGGGCAGACCCGATCGGCGGACCGGAGATCGACGCTCAACCGATGGAACCGACATCGCAGTGGATCGTGCTGGCGCACATCCTGCGCCCGCAGGGGCGCAAGGGGGAGCTGCTTGCCGACCTGTTCACCGACTTTCCCGAGCGATTCGATCGGCATCCGCAGGTTTGGCTCGCGGCGCAGGGCTTTGCCGATCGAGCGGACGGCGATTCCGCGTCGATTGAGTCGGCGGAGGTCGTCTCCCACTGGCGTCCGGTAGGCAGAAATGCCGGGCGCATTGTGCTGCGCTTCGCCGGCGTCGACAGCATCGAGCAGGCGGAGCGGCTGGCCGGCAGGGACGTCCTGGTTCCGCTCAGCGAGCGCCTACCGCTCGATCCAGGCGCAGCCTACATCTCCGACCTTATTGGCTGCACGGTATACGACCGCGGCATTGCGCTGGGGGTGGTGGATGGCGTGCACTTTGCCACCTCGCCAGATGGCTCGCGACGGCTGGAAGAGGCGGCGCCGCTGCTCGCGGTCAAGCCGCCTGAGGGCGAGGAGATCCTGGTGCCATTCGCCAGCGCATTTCTGCTTGAGCTCGATGTTGCGGGGAGGGCCATCCGCATGGCGCTGCCCGAAGGCCTGGCCCAGATCAATGCCCGGAGCCAGCCAACCGCGAGCGACTGAATTCTACAGCGATCAGAACCGAAACGAGACGCCGGTAGTGAGAATCGGGTAGAGCTGGAAGTGCTTCATTTGCTCATTGATCTTGTTCTGCTGCTGCACCACGTTTAGCTGGATGCTGGGTTCGGCTACGCTGCCGCAGCCGCCCTGCTGGCAGGCGGATCCTGTGAGGTTGGCCTGCATGGCGTAGTGGCCGGTGTAGGCTGCGCCCATTTCAATCGGAACGCTCCAGTGCCGGTTCTCACGTCGCGCAATCATATTGCTGAAGCCGAACGTCGCTGCCGGCATGATGGAACGCGTGAAGGTGACAGTGCCCGTTCCGTTCACCGGGTCGGTGGGATCGCTGGTGTAATTGGTGTCGTTCTCGCTGAATGTGCTGCCGCCGGGAACGTTCATCGACGCCGCTGCGTTGCTCTTGAAGACCAGAACGCCGGGGCTGATGTGGAACCCGGAGTGGCGAAACGGAAAAAAGTCGACCTGCGCAATTCCCGACTTCACGTGCAGCGAGGCGTAGTAGTTGGTGCCATCGCTGGTGAGGCCGTAGCCAAAATTGAAGAAGTCCGCGCCGCCGCGCAAGTTGAGCCAACGCGTAATCGGGGTCGCGATCTGCCCGCCCCAGCCCAGGGTACCGACGTTGGTGGCGAATGCGATCCGCGAGAAGGGCCGCACCCGCCCGCCTTCCTGCGTGGGGTTTCTCGCGGGAACAGGCGGCGGCAACACTACTACCGCGGACGAGGAGACCGATGCATTCGCCATACTGAGCGCGGAGGAGCCATTGGCAGCGAAGTTGGCCGGCGCGACAAGGCCGTTTTCCGCAAATCCCGGTTTGCTGCTCAAACCTGCAACCAATCCCACCACCACGACGAAACCTGCAAACTTACCTCGCGACACTCGAAGCCCCCGATCTGGATACGCAGCATGGCCGCGCAGGACCAAGAGTAACGTTGTGTGCCGAACTAGCCAGCCCACATTCAGGTAAGAATTGAGCGACGAAAGTCGCACGAACGCGTAACGTGACGTTAGGCTGGACTTAGCCCCTTCGCACTGAGTTCCATTTTGGGAATCGGCCTTCTCCAAGCACACCATGCGCTTCGACATTCTTACGATATTTCCCGGCTTTTTCTCCGGGCCGCTCGACCACGGCATCCTGAGCAGGGCCATCGCCACGGGTGCGGTCGAGGTCGCCATGCACGACCTGCGCGGCTTTACCCATGATCGCCATCGCACGGTGGACGACCGCCCGTTTGGCGGTGGCGAAGGCATGGTGCTAAAGGCGCCGCCGATCTTTGAGTGCGTCGAGTCGCTGGGCGGGCCGGGGGGAGTGGGAATCGCGGCCAAGGCGGAACGCAACCTGACGCGGCAGTCGGTGATTCTGCTATCGGCGCAGGGAAAACGATTCACCCAGGCGACGGCGCACCGGCTGGCCACGCTGGAACGTGTCGTGCTGCTGTGCGGGCGCTACGAGGGCGTTGACGAACGCGTGTGCGAACTGCTGGCGGACGAAGAGCTGTCGATTGGGGACTACGTGCTCTCCGGCGGCGAGCTGGCTGCGGCCGTGGTGGTGGATGCGGTGGTGCGGCTGCTGCCGGGCGTGCTGGGCCATGCGGACTCCGCACGCTACGAGAGCTTTGGCGAGGGCGACGATCCAAGCGAAGCGATGACCGCCGATGGCGTACCGCGCTCGACCCACGGCGCGGGAGGGCTGCTGGATTATCCCCACTACACGCGGCCGGCCGATTTTCGCGGCGTCGCGATCCCGGAGGTGCTGAGTAGTGGCGACCATGCGGCCATCCGGCGCTGGCGGCGGCAGATGGCGCTGGAGAAGACGTGGCGCAACCGGCCGGACTTGCTGAAGAAGGCGGCGCTGAGCGATGAGGACCGCGAATTCCTGGCAGGACTCGAAGATCAGTGATGATGCGACGGGAATCCCACATTGTCTTACTAGGTAGGACAATGTAGGATTGATTCATGCCGCGTACTGGAACAACTCGCACCTTCACCATCAGCTTCCCCGCTCCGCTGGCCGAACAAGTGGAACAGCTTGCGGCGAAAGAGAGCCGCACCACCAGCGAACTGTTTCGCGAGGCGTTTCGCGTCTATCGCGCGGAGCAGCTACGCGCCGTCCTTGACGAGTCGAATGCGGAAGCACGCGCGAGGGGCTACAACGGCTATGGCCCCGAGGACGTGGAACGCCTCGTCGATGAGGTTCGCGCTGAGATTTGGGCTGAAAAGCAGGCTGCTAAAAAGTGATCGTCATCTTAGACTCCAGCATCTGGGTCTCAGCCTTGGTATTTGGCCGCGTTCCTGGACAAGCCCTCATACGCGCTCAGACTGTCGATGTGATGCTCACCTGTAGCCAACTCGAAGAGGAAGTGGTACGCATTATGGGCAAGAAGTTCGATGATTCTCCTGAGAGCGTCCGGAAGCGCATGGCAGTCTTTCTGAAGGGTTCGACCCGGGTGAGCGTGGTTGGCAAGGTAACAGGTGTCTGCCGCGACCCGAAGGACGACTTCATCCTGGAGTGTGCGGAGACGGGCGGTGCGGATTTGATCGTGACCGGCGATAAGGACTTGCTGGCCCTCAGCTCTTTTGGGATGATCGAGATCCTTACCCCGCGGCAATATCTGGATTGCACTCAAGAGCAACTCGGACGCGCGGTTCGGTAGTGTCCGATCATGGATTTCGTGTAAACTGAGGATTCGAGTCTCGAACAGGAAAGTACCTATGTCTATTCATCCGATTATGCAGAAGCTGGCCGCCAAACTTGAGCGGACCGACCACCCCGCGTTTGGCCCCGGCGACACCGTCCGCGTGCAGGTTAAGATCCGCGAAGGCGAAAAAGAGCGTCTCCAGGCCTTTGAGGGCATGGTGATCGCCACCAACAAAGGGCCGCAGGGCACCTTCACCGTGCGCAAGATGAGCTTTGGCCAGGGCGTCGAGCGCATCTTCCCGTACAACTCCAAGGTCGTCGACCGGGTGGAGAAGCTGCGCAGCTACGAGGTGCGCCGCTCCAAGCTCTTCTATCTGCGCGGTCTGCGCGGCAAGGCTGC
>Ga0302320_10029999_pt1 | contig 10379 bp, 9 predicted proteins | sample Bog_T0_3_FD_202130 | JGI IMG/M metagenome (GOLD analysis project Ga0302320, IMG submission 202130) | Peat permafrost microbial communities from Stordalen Mire near Abisko, Sweden - Bog_T0_3 | ecosystem: Environmental > Terrestrial > Soil > Wetlands > Peat | place: Sweden: Abisko, Stordalen Mire... | reverse complement strand
AAGCAACGACTGGTTCACATCGTCAGGAAGAAAACTCTTGCCCATACTCAAAATCGTAAATCGAGCCGATGGATTCAATCCGAAAATTAACCGTGGAGGGAATCTATCCCCGACACACTCCTAGGGCGCGCCGCGCCGCGTGCCAGCCATGCCACTCAGGAATGCGGCTGTCCCGCTTGTATGCGTGATTCGCCTTCTGGTGATCTGACTCCCGTTTCCCGCAAACCTCACAGACGTTCAGCGATGGCAAGATGAAGCGTTTTGTGATGCTGTAAAGGGAGAGCGGCTTGCCTAGCGCGTTGGCGAAGATCGGTCCGGTTTGGGGATTCCCGCAGCGGAGTTTATGCATTGCGAGCCGCTCCGCCAATTGCCTGATAACTGGAACGGGCGCGCGCCCCTTGCGCGTCTTTGGGTCTGTCACGCGGCCATTCCAAATTGAGCGAGAGACCTGCATTTCTTCGTTCTGATAGTTCTCCCATTGCAGCCCGCGAATCTCGCCATGCCGCAGCCCCATGAATGCCGCGATTGCGAATGCAGTACCGGCGGGCTCGGGAAGCCGCGAAAGAATGGTGTCGATTTCTTCAAGTGAGTAGGCATACGTTTCTTGCGGCTCAGCAGCCCCAGGATTGATCGCAGTGTCACGGGCGGGATTCTCTGCATGGAAATAGTCCTGTTGCTTCGCCAAGGTGAAGATCGCGCTTACTACGCTTTTAATGTGCTTCAAGGTGTTGCGGCTCAAACTGCCCCCGCCGATCTGATTTAACCAGCCTTGGACGTGATAGGTCCGAGTGTCTTTGAGCCACACTTGCGCACAATGAGGCTTCAAGTGATCTTCCCAAATGTCCCGGTATCCCTTCGCCGTGGAAGGCCGTTTGTGTTGCTCTATCCAAGGCAGGTAAACGCGCTCCACAAAGTCGCCAATGGTGACGATTCGCTCCGCAGGAATTGCGCCCCCGTTTACTGTTGCCATGTGACGTTCCGCTTCCTTTTCGATGTCGGCGGGCGGGCGCTTGCCGCGCGTCGTCACGGACCCAAGGTGATGAGTGACTCGCTTTCGTTCCACGGTTCCTCCAACGTTGCGGCGTTCCCAATAGCGGACATACCATCCGTCGCCTATTCGAACGATCTGACCGTTCTGTTTGCGGCTTCGCATCTCAGTTACCTCCCTTTCTCTTCCTCTCACGGGCTGCTACCGCCAACTTCGCTATCCGGCTGCGCTTAGCAGCAGACAGCCTTGCGGCTCTCGCATTCCCGCCCTTGCTTGCAATCTCGGTGATTTTCGACTCGGGCAGATTCTTTGCCCGCGCCTTCCCTCCAAGGCTGCCAAGCGCCTGTGCGTTCGGGTTTTTGCTCTTCTTTTCCATGCACAGAATTATCTTGCTTAGCGTTAAGCAAGTAAAGAGTAAAGAGAGAGCCTATTGCCGCTTTCTCGCAAGCCAATCCGCAAGCCGATGTGATCCCCATTCGAAGCGGACATACCGGCCAAGCTTGAGACACGGAATCCGCTCTTCTTTCGGTGTACGCGAGCGAGTATGGTTCCGAATCCATGATTCAGGCACTCGCCAGCGCGTTGCCAACTCCCCCGAGTCGATCAGCTCCGGATGCTCGTTTTCGCCATCTCGGGACACTAACGGGACATCTGCTGTTTTAAGATTCATGTTTTCAATCCTTTAGCGGTGTATAGCGGTTACGCTAACCGCTGTCGATTTTGATTCCCTCTTCATACGGGCCAAATTGCACCTGTCACACCATGTTTCGTTCGCGGGCCTTTGGCGGGTTTGCCGTTTCCGGCGCGCCCGCCCCTTGGGTGGTTGCTGGAGTGTGTTCACCCTCGACCCCGGCTCAGGCCGAAGCTTGAAACAAAATCTGCGGCGGAAATTGTTCGCTCCCGTCTTTCTGTTGATTGCCGCTCTCACCAAAAGCCAAGTCTTCCCTTGGGGCTGGTGGAGAAACCCCCTTCGGGTTTCCCCACACCCTTTCCCCGCTCTCCTCCTCCGAAAAACCTGACAAGCACCGTTCAAAAGCCTCTGATTCCACGGCGCTAAGAACGGGCCTTCCTTGACTGGTGGACTTGCTGACTGAGTGACATTGAGAGCCGGTCTCCCACTCGATGATTCGGCGGACAACGGAATAGGGAGCAGGGCCTTTCGTGTCGGCGATTTCGACGCGGGCCATTCGATAAACGAAGACTCCGGGTGAGAGCCGGTCACGGCGCGCTGGCGGCCCGCCATTGGCGCGAACCCACTCGGGAAGATACTTTCCCCTGCGTGAGGCGCGGGGCTTGTCACGGCTCCCAAGCGGAAACCATTGCGGCACAGTTGCGAGAACGCGCAACAGATCGTCCCTCAGTATGTCCCAGCGCAACAAACACAGCCAGCGATGGAAGCCAGGGTCGCGCTATTGCTTCCCCCACTTGCAATAGGCCCGGTACTCACCGGGAGGGATGCGCGGATACCGTATCCCGATCCATGAATACTTGCACTTTGACACGCTGTGATTCAATGCGCTTCAGATGCGCTTCGGTCGCGCGCGTTGCCGCCTGCTTGGAGCCTGTGTTCCAAGTCGCCATTCCGTTAGCCTATGATCGAAGTGGGCGAAGCCTATGGCAACTCGAATTCGACCAGTACACAGCTCAGAGGAAACCAGGCCCAGAGCTTCAGACCAACTGTATTCTGTGGCGCGCCAGCCGATTCTCGATCTGTACGGCCGTGTTCACGCTTATGAGTTGTTATGGCGCGGAGTTACGGAGTTGGACGGAAACGGCGAAACGGTTAATCGCAATCTGGCAGAGACCACAACGTTTTTTGGTTTGCAGAAGCCCAGTGAGTTGAAGAAACTGACGGGCAAAATGACGGCCTTTGTGAGTTGTCCCGTTGAGACGCTGAACGATCAGCTTGCGCAGATACTGCCCTCGACGCTCACGGTTGTCGAGTTACCGGCAAACCTGGAAATCTCGCCACATCTGATCGCCGCGAGCCAACAGCTAAAGGCTCTCGGTTTCCGGTTCGCTCTGGATAATTTCAAAGGTCAGCCTCAACTGAAGTCATTGATGGAACTGGCAGATTACATCAAGGTGGACTTCAGTCGGACTCAACTAAATGAGCGACGGGAAGTGTTTGAGCAGATGCATGGCAAGTCGGTTGACATACTAGCCAAAGGCGTTGACAGCCAGGCAGAGTACCGGCAAGCGCGCAAAGAGGGGTTTGCACTCTTTGAAGGCTACTACTTCTGCCAGCCGGCGCCGATGAGGAACCGCAGACCGCCTGTTAACCAGATCTTACGTATCGATATTCTGAAAGCACTGCAACAGAATCCTCTGGATCTGCGCAAGGTGAGCCAATTGGTGAAGCGCGACGGTCCAATCACCTACCAATTGCTGCGGTTGGTCAACTCCCCAATTTGGGCAATGCGCCAGGCGGTAGATTCGATCGAGGTGGCGCTGCTGTCGGTGGGCGACGATGCCTTTCGTCGCATTGCCACGACGGCTATCGCGAGCGAGTTCAATGGCGCCCAGCCTCCCGAACTTTTGTGTATGGCGATGGTGCGGGGACGATTCTGCGAAGTGGCCGGACTTAAGCGCAATTTGGATCCATTCGGACAATACCTGCTGGGACTGCTGAGCCTGCTGCCGGCTATGCAGGGCCAGCCGATGATCGACGTGGCCCCGGCGCTGCCGCTCGACGCGGGAATCCGCGATGCGCTTCTGGGAAAGAAAAACCCGGAGCGCGTGCTGCTGGGATGGCTTGAGAACTGCGAGCGCGGCGACTGGGCCGGATGCAATGTTGCGGCCCAAACCGATAACTTGAACCAGCAAGAGCTGGCGAAGGTCTATGTGGATGCTGTGGCATGGACTGAGGCGGCACTGCATTCGCCCGCCTAGAGCCTGTTATTGACTGTGGGGTGGGCAGTGCGCTGCAAGAGAAAATTTGGCTTGCGACGGCGTGACGACCAAGCCGAGCCCGAAGGCTGTTACGGGCCCAATTTCCGGGGCAAGAATGATGCATGGCCGATCAGAGAGCGGAGTGGAGCGCGGTCTCAGCCCAGGATACAGCGTCGGCATAGCACTGCATTAGCTTTTCCTGGCTCAGGCCACTGGCTTCCATCATCAGATCGCAAGTTGTCCAATCGCCACGCTCATGCGATTCCAGCCAGGTAAGCAGCCTGCGATCCGGGTTCGCTCTTCCCTGCAGTGCCTCACAAATCTCACTTCGCAAGGGCAGCGACGGCGTGATGTCTTCCATTGAGAGACCCAGCATCGCCGGCAGCAGGCTCAGCATGCCCAGCAGATACTGTTCCGCCGCATCCAATTTGCAATTGCCTGCAGCCGATTCGCAAAAGCAAGCTCTCATCAATGCCATGCGCAGAATCTCCGTTGGTCGACCTCCGTTCATTTCGCTGAGCACCGCCAGCGAGATGACGCGGCGAAGCGTATCGTCGCCCAGGATGAGCATCGCGGAATCGATGGAGCGCAACTCCTGATGGGAAGCGTAAAGCGCGGAGTTCACCAGCCGAAGCAGCCGGTAGGTCAGTGAGGCGTCGCGCATGACCAACTTGCCCAACTTGCGCACTTCAATCGGATCGCGATACAGTTCCCGCACGATCTCAAAATGAAAGAGCCGGTTGGCGGGCATCTTGCGATTCCTCACCAGGACCGGATGGCAGATATAGTTCCCCTGGAACAGCGTGAAGCCTCTCGCGCGCGCTTGCTTGTAATCCTCCTGCGTCTCTACCCTTTGGGCGACTCTCGCAATCGAATCGCATTTCAGCCGCCGCAAGTGCTCTTGCTCTTCAGCGCCCATCCGGTTGAAATCCACTCGGATATAGTCGGCTAACCGGAGTAGCGGCTCCAAATTCGCATTCCACGTGAAATCGTCCAGCGCCAGCCGGAACCCGCGCCCCTTGAGTTCACGGCAGGCGTCAAGCACCTTTGGAGCCGTTGCCAGGCTCGCGGGTATTCCCAGAACCGTCTCCTTGGGCGACAACACACACACCAACCGTTCGGTGAGCGCCTCACTGCTGCAACTCACAAATGCCGGTAACCCATTCGTAAACCGTTCGAGCCCGAATATCACCACATTGTCGAGCATGATTTGTGCGGCCAAATCGCCGTCCCCTCGGGAAACGGCCAAAGGGCCGCTCCGGAACAGCAATTCATATCCTTGCACCCGTCCCTCCAGGTTCAGGATCGGTTGGCGCGCAACGTAGCGCATATCGCCTGCCCACTTCTGCGGAGCGATCTCAGGCCCTTTTGCCGGTTCAATTTGCATTGCCACGGTGTCCATCTGGAGAACCTATCGGCGGGTGCCCGCTTCTGTTGAATGGATTCCGGGCTTATTCCGCAGACCAGTTCGCATCAATGCGGAGACGAAGCCAAGTATTCAATTGAAAACCTTGCGGTTCAGAGCCGCAACTTGATACGACCATCCCCGGATCCCGACGGTAACTCAGCGCTGCGCGAGAAGAGCTGACTTGATTACAAGCATCCTGCACCTCGCAGTGCCCATTGTTCTGCATTCCCAAGCTAGCAAATTCCGTTGGCGTTAAGATGACTAGAATACTTTTTATCTGTACCTTGAATGTGGTTGGTCAGCCAGTCTCTTAGAAAATCCAGCGTCTCGATTGAGAGCGCACTCTCGCCGCTCTTATACCTTGATTGCAACGCCTCCGCCTGCTTCACCAGATCCGCGTGTTCTTTCTTGTGTTCAACGGCAGGATATCCAGTCTTGGTAAAGAACTCTTCTTCGCGGGCAAAATGGAATTTGGTGTAGCTGACCAAGTCATCAAGAACTTTCCCGACCACATCCTTGCCCTTCCCGCTCTTCATCCCTTCATGCAGGCCATTCAGCATATCAATCAGTTTCTTGTGGTCGTCATCCGACGCTTTTACGTCCACACTTAGGTTATCGCTCCAATCAAAAAACGCCATTTAAGTTTTTCCTCCCTGGCAGGCCCGCGATCATGCAGGCGGCTGCAGTCCTATCGGCCTTTTGCGCTCTTTGTTCAATCACTCGATCGCAAAACAGCGTTTTGGGGATCGCGTCAAGGCCACGCCATCCATTTAAGGCATTTGCGCGTACTGGCTAGGTTTGAAGCTAAGGAAGAGCGGGTATCGTCTGCCCAAGAATCCAAGACAAGATCGGAACTCAAACCGTTTCGGAACAGTTCCAAGCTATAGCGACCGGCCATCTGCTTCAAATTGCCCCTCCGGCTATATCTGGATGCTCACCGGCCAAGTCTTCCAGATGTCGGCACAATAATCCCGGATCGAGCGGTCTGAGGAGAATTTGCCAATCCGTGCCACGTTCAGGATGGACATGCGGGTCCACTCTTCCTGGCTTCCAAACGCCAGGCTCACCTTGTCCTGACATTCGACGTAGGACTGGTAATCGGCGAGAAGCATATAGTCGTCTTTCATCAGTAAGGAGTCAACCAAGGGCTGGAACAAGTGTTTGTCGCCGCGAGAAAGCTCGCCGCTGGTCAATGAATCGATCACTTCACGCAGGTTCGCATTCGACTCGAAGATTGTGCGCGGATTGTAGCCCTCCCGCTTGCGCTTCTCAACCTCTGGGGCTGTAAGCCCGAACAGAAAGAAATTATCCGCCCCGACTTCCTCGCGGATCTCGACATTTGCGCCGTCCAGCGTGCCGATCGTGATCGCGCCATTCATGGCAAACTTCATGTTTCCCGTTCCAGAAGCTTCTTTGCCAGCCAGAGAAATCTGTTCGGAAAGATCGGCTGCGGGATACACCCTCTGGCCCAGCTTGACACTGTAGTCAGGCAGGAAGACGACCTTCAGTCTTCCCCTTACGACCGGATCAGAATTGACAGCCTCCCCAACGGAGTGAATCAACTTGATGATCAGCTTCGCCATGTAATATCCGGGAGCAGCCTTTCCACCAAAGATGAAGGTCCGAGGTACCTGCGCGAAATTGGGATCGCGCTGGATGCGCTTCAACAGGGTAAGAATGTGGAGAACCTGCAAGTGCTGACGCTTGTACTCATGGAGCCGCTTGACCAGCACATCGAACATCGAATCGGGGTCAGTCACAATCCCCAGCCGGTCGTGGATGTATGCGGAAAGCTGAACCTTGTTGTCCCGCTTGATCGATCTCCATTCCTGGCAGAATTCCGCATCTGCAATCATGGGCTCCAGCCGGCGCAACTTCTCAATGTCGCGTATCCACGCAGGGCCAACCCGCGCCGTGAGCAGTTCCGCCAGACGGGGGTTGCTCAACACCATCCAGCGGCGTGGTGTGACCCCGTTGGTCTTGTTCGAGAACTTCTCTGGACTGAGCGCGTAAAAATCGCTGAGCACATTCGTCTTCAGTAATTCAGTGTGCAAGACAGCGACACCATTGATCGCATGACTTCCCAGTGAGGCCAAGTGCGCCATTCGCACGGACTTCTCGCCGTTATTCCCGGATTCATTGATCAGCGAAAGCCGTTGCACCCGCGCCTCGTCGCCGGGAAATTTCTGGCGTACATCGACCAAGTGCCGGCGGTTGATCTCTTCTACGATCTCCAGGTGGCGTGGCAGGAGCGAGCCGAACAAGCTACGGGACCACTGTTCCAGTGCCTCAGGCAGAAGGGTATGGTTTGTGTAAGACAGGGCGTGTTGCGTGACATACCAAGCTGCATCCCACTCCAATGAATGCTCGTCCACCAGAAGCCGCATCATCTCTGCCACCGCGATTGCGGGGTGCGTGTCGTTCATTTGAATGGCAAAGTTGCGATGCAGCTCAGCCAATGGCCGATTTTGCGAAGTCTGAATGCCTAGAATGTGCTGCAGGCTACACGAAACGAAGAAGAACTGCTGCGCCAGCCGCAATTCCTTGCCCTGAATATCCTCGTCATTCGGGTAAAGAATCTTTGAGATGTTTTCCGACGACACCTTGTCAGCGACCGCACCGACAAAATCCCCGTGATTGAAAATCTCAAAGTCGAAGCTCTCAACAGCGCGCGCCGCCCATAAGCGCATCGTGTTCACGGTATTCGTCCGGTAGCCCAAAATCGGAGTATCGTGAGGAACCCCGCGCACCACCTTATTCGGAATCCACTTCACCTGCGACCGGCCTTCGGCGTCGGTGTGGGTCTCGGTGCGTCCGCCCAACTTTACTTCAAACCCGTCCTCGGGTCGCTCCAACGCCCAGGGATTGCCAAGCCGCAACCAGTTGTCGGTAGACTCCACCTGCCATCCGTCGTGAATCTGCTGATCGAAGATTCCGTATTCGTAGCGGATGCCGTAGCCGATTGCGGGAATATCAAGACTAGCTAGAGAATCCATAAAGCACGAAGCAAGCCGGCCCAACCCACCATTGCCCAACCCAGGCTCTTCTTCCTGTTCAATCAGGACATTCAGGTCAATGCCAAGCTTTCGCATGGCCTGCTCGGTCTCATCGTAAATTCCGAGATTGATCAGATTGTTCGCAAGATGGGGCCCGGTCAGAAATTCCGCCGACAAGTAACAGACCACGCGCACATCCTGCGCCTGGTAGTTACTTACCGTCGAGATCCACCGCTCCACTATGCGGTCGCGGACAGTGTGTGCGAGCGCCATATAGAGGTCGTTTACTGTTGCCCGCTCGACCGACCTCCCCTGCACAAAGAACAGGTTATCCAGAAACGACTGAGCAAGCGCCTCCGCACCGAGCGCGGTTCTCTGACCTTTTTGCGATCCCGATGGCGGCAGAACAGTACTAAAACCTTCTAACAACTTTGCCCTCGCTTCCCACTGAGCCTGGCGGTCGTTTCAACAGAGTGCTGCATTGGCTTCGAAGTTACTATCGGCATGATCGCTGATGGATTCACTATCCGCACCCGATTATTAACACTCAATTCAGGGGAGAAGCAGGCCGTACTGCGTGCCCTTTGCTCCTAAGCGCTCCGCGGTAACTTATACGCCGGCAAGCCACACTGGTCCTTTTGTATCGCGAGCATTCTTGCGCTTTTAGCGACCAATTCGCCCATGCCTAGGAGCAATTCTTTCGGCTCGTTCCCGAACGTCGCATCGGCAAAGCTGTCGCAATCGCCGAAGGATTTTCCAATGGAAGCCACAGGCACATGGGAACCAGAAGCTCGAATCAGGAAAGTGAGCCGCTCCCTGCTTTCTGCAGGTATTGAACACCCCAAGAGCACCATGTCGAAATCACCGGTCTTAAACCGCTCGATCGCCTCTCTTATCGATCCTGCTTTTGTGAAAATGTAGCCAGCAGACTTCCAGACCGAGTCGTGAATTGCGAGTGTGGTGGGATCCAGGCAAACGGCAAGTACAACGGTTAAGAGCATGAATGTCACCAGATTCTGAAACCATCGCCCTTGTCCCCTAAAGATATCGGCGGCCGGTATTACTCTTGGTTAGGAAAATACAGGTATTTTCTTCTCTCACGCTGTCTGTTATTGCTCACTCTCGTCATTTGCCCGTAAATAGCGAAATTGGGACGCCTAAGGCAATTGGTAAGTGTGGGCAGCATGTACGATCGGGATACTGCTGGCGAATTCGGCGAGAATAATCCCGCTTTCCAATCCAGATGGGAATTTGGCAAGGCACAGCTACCAATTGCTGGGGCTGGTGCACCAAGATCAACCGCCGCCTTGCCGCCGATCCGGGATTGCTCATCCTGCGAAGTTCAGCGCCACCTGAGCCCAAACGATGGCTTCCGCAAAGCAACGGACTAGCTCTGCCTGGTTCAGGCCGTGTGACCGAACGATTGCATCGCACCTCGCCCAATCTCCGCGCTCGTAAGACTCCACCCAACGCAAAAGGCTGCTCTCAATACTCGTCGAGCCGCCCAGCAAAGCCTCCCGAATCTTCTCCTGCAAGGGCAGCGCAGGGGTTAGATCCGCCATGGGGATGCGCAGCATCGCCGGCAGCAAGCTGAACATCCCCAGCAGGTACTGCTCTGCCGGCGCCAACGCGCAAGATCCGGAGGCCAATTCACAGAACCGGCCTCGCACAAAGGCCATCCGAAGGATCTCCGGCGGCTGTTTGGCATTGAGTTCGCTGGCAATGGCCAGCGTGCCGACGCGACGGACCGCCTCATCGCCAACCAAGAGCAGCGCCGAATGAATCGAGCGAACCGTCTGACTGATGCCGCTTAACGGCGAGTTGGCAAGCCGCAGGAATCGGAAAGCGAGGGAGTTGTTCCGCTTAATATGCTGGCTCAACTCCTGCAGGTCGAGAGGATCGTGCTGCAGAAGCTCCAGAATCTGGAAATGAGAGGACCGGTTGGCTGGTATCTTGCGGTACTTCAGGAGTAGCGGACGACAGAAATAGTACCCCTGAAACAGGGTGAAGCCCTCCGTGCAGGCTTGCTGGTACTCCTCTTGCGTCTCCACTTTCTCCGCCAGCAGGACAGCCGCGCAGCCGCTTAAATGCCTAA
>Ga0302320_10029998_pt1 | contig 10380 bp, 5 predicted proteins | sample Bog_T0_3_FD_202130 | JGI IMG/M metagenome (GOLD analysis project Ga0302320, IMG submission 202130) | Peat permafrost microbial communities from Stordalen Mire near Abisko, Sweden - Bog_T0_3 | ecosystem: Environmental > Terrestrial > Soil > Wetlands > Peat | place: Sweden: Abisko, Stordalen Mire... | reverse complement strand
GACAATACTGAATACGAAACGAAGGGCCTTGACATGCGCATTGACCAAAAGGCGAGAGCCGACCAGCGCTCCCGCGAGAACACCGAGCATGACCGGCATCGAAAACCCGGGGAGAATGTGTCCGCGACTTAGATAAACTCCCGCGCTGGCCGCAGCCGTGACACCGATCATGAAGTTGCTGGTCGTCGTGGAAACCTTGAAGGGGAGCTTCATAACTTGATCCATCGCGAGAACCTTCACCGCTCCCGAACAGATTCCAAGTAGGCCTGACAACGTACCGGCAACGAACATGATGCCAAAGCCGGCCGGGACACGTTGAGCCACATACTCCTCTTTGCCGCCTTGCACAGGAAAGCTTCCTCTCAAGTTCAGTCGCATCGCAAGAGAGTCAGGTCGTTGGCTTATGGTCTCAGTGGAAGGCTGGTGCAGAGTGGACCATGCCGAGTACATGAGCACCGCGCCGAAGAGCACTCCGATCCAATTCCCAGAACCCTTGGCAGTCAGGTACGCACCTAACAGCGCGCCAAGAGTAGTGGCGACTTCCAAGAACATTCCAATGCGAATGTTCGAGTAACCCTCGCGGACATAGGCAGCTGCAGCTCCCGATGAGGTTGCAATCACGGAGACCAGCGAGGCCCCGATCGCATAGTGTATGTCTACCTTGAACAGCACACACAGGACAGGAACGATAACGACTCCCCCGCCGAGCCCTGTTAAAGCACCAAGGAAGCCCGCCAGGATGGACGCGCCAAATACGCCAAGCGTGAAAGAAAGAACACTCATTCAGGAAATTGCCCCTTGACGCTCCTCTGTGTGTGCATTTCCCAATACAATCACTTCTCTCGGCTCGTCGCTCGCATGACTCGCTGCCGAGACGCGTCTCTGGGGCGCACCATGTTCTCGAAGAAGCTCCAGCAACTGACCGACAGGTCCTCTTGGATCTGGTCCATTGAGAAGCGCAATGCTGAGCTGGCGACGGATAGGACCGTTGTCGAGGTGAATTGCCTTGACGCTTCCCAACTTCAAGGCCTTTTCAATCGCCAGACAGGGAGCAAAGCCGATGCCAAGTCCGGCCTCCACCGCGGAAATAATACCTTCCGTGGAATTTATGTCGATGCATGTGCGAAGCTGTTGGCGCAGAACGCCATTCCGTTCGAGATATTCTTCAACAAACTGACGCATGCCAGACCCCACTTCTCGAAGCAGGATCGGTTCCTGAACCAGTTCTGCCGCCCGCACCACCGTCTTTTTCGTCCAGCGATGATCCGGTCTCACAATGAGTGCTAGCTCATCTTCTCCAAATGGTTCGATCTTAAGATCCGGGCGATGGGCGGGAGCCTCAATCAGGGCTACTCCAATCTGATGGCTGGTCAGAGCCTGAAGGATTTCATTGGTGCTGCCGCCTACAATATGAATTCGCAGTTTGGGCCATTCATGCAAAAGAACGGGAAGCAGCTTTGGCAAGAGATAGACGGCAACCGTATGGGAAGCTCCAATACTCAGCTCCACACCTTCCTGTCCTCCGAACGGAGCAAGTGCGGCAATCGCGTCGTTGGTAATCGCCTCAATCTTTCGCACATATTCCAACAACGTTACCCCGGCTGGCGTGAGGCTGGTCTCGCGTCCAATGCGATCGAAGAGAGCGATTCCAAGGCTCTCTTCGATCGACCTGATCTGTGCCGTTACCGCTGGCTGCGTTAGATGAAGCTCTTCTGCTGCACTTCGATAATTCAACGTGTCCGCGACGACGCGGAACACCTTCAATTTGAAGTTCTCAATCATGGCGTGGCTCCAATCTGGTAGTTGAGCGTGGAGAGAGAGAGCCGGTATTGGTATTGCGCGTCTGTATTGCCGATCGCGGCATCGGTCTGCTGGAACTGTGCCTGGCTCAGTTCCACAATCGAGCTGAGCCCGAGTTTGTAGCGGGTCTGTGCAAGTTGAAGCGCGAGATTTGCCTGCTTCAAGAGCTCAGCGGTCACAGCGACCCTTTGAAATGCCGTGTTGGATGCCAGCCAAACTGTGCGGACATCCCGGGCAATCCGGTCGCGCAGATCCCGGCTCTGTTCCGAGACTGCTTGCGCGCGGATCGCCGCTTCTTTTGCCTGCGCCGAGTAGAGAAACCCATTGAAGACGGGGATGTTTACGGTGACCCCAATACCACCCCACCAATTGGTGAGGTAGTATGCGGCGGGCCGGATGGGTACGCTGCCCACGGTTCCTGCAGCACTGATGGTCGGCAGCATCTGATCGCGCTCGGCATGACTGAACTTGACCGCGGCCTGCTGGCTCAGGTTCAGAGCCTGAAGATCCGGGCGTTGCTGAAGCGCGAGTTGCAGGAGCTGATCCGCATCGGTTGGTGGCGCCTTCAGGGGAGAATCATCTTGCACTAGGTCATATGTTTTCTGCCGATCGAGTCCCAGGATCGCATCCAAAGCAGCCATTGTCGAGTCAACATTGTCCTGAGCATCGAGCAACAACAACTTTGCCTGGGATAGGTTGACATCCGCGAAGCTCAAATCAAGCGTGGACTTGAGCTTGTTTCTTGTTAGCTCACTAATCTGCGTTTCCGTTGTCTGCCGCGTGGTCACGTTTTGTTCCGCAACCTTGAGCAGAGCCTGTGCCTGGAGAGCATTGAAAAAAGCCTGGTCGGCGGCAAGAACTATATCTTCGGTGGAAACAAGAGCGCTCGCATTTTGCGCCTTCTCCTGGAGCTTTGACGATGCTATGAGGTTGCCGGTTTTTCCAAAGTCGGTAATGAGCTGGGTGAAGTCTCCTCCGGCTCCGGCGTGCGTAAACAGACGTGAAGCGGTGAGCGCGCCTGCGGAGATACGGCTGCCATCTTCGGCATCCTCAGCGGTAATACTGGCTGTTCCTGTGGGCAACTCCGCTGCTCTTGTTTCACGGACAACCTGGTGCTGCGCCAGCGCAAGCAAACGCGCAACACTCACCCTCGGGTTGTTCTTGATGGCAAGCTGTTCCGCATCGGACTGCGTGAGGCGCGGATGCTGGCCGGATGCAGCGTTGCTCGTCTGCGCCGCTGCCGCTCCGTTCATTCCCAGCGGCATCGGCGTTGCACTTTGCTGCGCAAGGGTCATGAGCGGAACTTGAGGCGCATCCGGAATCTGCGACTTGATGTCCGTCGTCTGTCCGTGAAGCGGCGCGGAACAAACCATCAACAGCGCAGGAAAAAGCCGGGGATCAAGAAGCCGCAATCGAGTAAGTTCTGCCATTCTCTATACCTCCTCCGCGATCGAGGATTTCTTTTCGTGCCGGCCGTGAATGATCAGGTAAACTGCCGGCACCAGGAACACGGTCACGACCACGGAAACTGCCAGTCCGCCGATGACTGCGCGCGCCAACGGCGCATATTGCTCGCTGCCGGCTTCCACTCCAAGCGCCATGGGAATCATGCCCAGGAGCGTTGCCAATGAGGTCATAAGGATCGGGCGCAATCGGATCTTGCACGACTGAATAACGGCGTCCAATAACGGCAGCCCCTGGCTATGCAACGTGCCGGCGAATTCAACGATCAAAATGCTGTTCGAGACCACGATGCCGGTCATCATGATCACGCCCATCAAGGACATGATGTTCAGCGTGCTCCCGGTCACCAAAAGGGTCAGTACAACCCCTGCGAGTCCGGGCGGAATAGCCATGAGAATAATGAAGGGATCGATGAACGATGTGAACTGGGCCATGAGAATCAGGTAGACCAACAGCACTGCAATTATGAGTCCCATTCCAAACTCAAAGAACGACCGGTTCATGCTGATCACGGCTCCGCGCATCTTAAGCACCGTGTTCTTGTCAGTCTTTGTTCTCGCCATGAGCTTGTCGATCTCTCCTCCCACCTTCTGGAGAGCCTCGGTCCGGGTGGAAACATAGATGTCGATGACGCGCCGGATCTGATAGTGATCCACTTCCGTCGGAGTATTGATCAGCTTGATGTCCGCAACAGAGTTCAAGGGCGTATAGCCGGCAATGTGGTCGCCGTTCGAGAGCTCGCGCGACTGGCTCGACGCCTCGTGATTCTCCTGCATCGAACTGTAACCCGCTGGACGAACGCCGCGCAGAGGAATGCTCTCGAAGTCTTCCATCGTCATGTTATTGAGATAGCGGTTCGCGTACTGAACCGTAACCATGTAGTTGTTGCCACTCTTCGGATCGATCCAGTAGCTGGGCGCGACCATGCCGTCGGAGGTCATGGCGGTAATTACGTTGTCCACTACATCCTTAGTGGAGAGACCGATCAAGCTCGCCTTCTCGCGATCGATGTTCAGCTCGATCCCTGGGTAGTCCAGATTCTGTGGAATGTAGACGCCGCTCACATTGGGAATCTTCGTGATCGTTTGTGCCAGGTTCTTGGCCAGAGCGTAAGCGCCATCCATATTGTTAGAACTGACCTGGATATCGATCGGAGCCGGCAAACCTTGATTGATGACGCTATCGACCAGGCCGCCCGCCTGGAAGTAAGTGGTAAGCTCGGGCATCTCGCGGGAGAGCTTCTCTTGGACCCGGCGCATGTACTCGTAGCTGCCGATGTTATGCCCCTCCTTGAGGCTGGTCTGCACAAAGGCCGTGTCCATCGAAGCGTTGGTTGTGTAGATGGCGGAAAGGTCGGGGTAAACGCCTATATTCGAGACAACCATGTCCAAATCGGAGGGCTTGACCACGCTGCGAACAATCGTCTCCACCTGTGCGATGTAGTTGTCGCTGGCTTCCAGCCGCGTGCCGCTGGGCATCCGCACGTCGATGACGAATTGCCCTGGGTCGGTGCGCGGAAAGTAGGCGCGGCCCAGAAAGGGTGTCGTCAACGCAAGGACGAGCACCACCCCGCCCAGAATCACTGCCGCAGTAAGACCGGGGCGCTGCATAGCCCGCACCGCACGAGCCTCGTACCAGTTCAGCAATGCCTGGAACTTTTGGTTGAACCTTCTCTCGAACCGCGTGAAGAGGCCCACCTTCGACTCAGCGGAGTGTTCCCCCTCGTCTTTCAGCCGGATGAATCTTGCGCAGTAGAGAGGGACCACCGTCATGGCGAAAAAATACGACGCGAAGATGGAAAGCACCACGCCCAGGGCCAGCGGCGTGAAAATATACTTGCTGACGCCGCTGAAAAACGTGACTGGGAAGAATACGATCGATGTGGTAAAAGTGGCGGCCAGCACCGCCATCGAGACCTCCGTTCCACCGTTGTCCGCGGCCACGGCTGGCGATTCTCCCATTTCCATGTGGCGGAAGATGTTCTCGAGCACGATGACGCCGTTATCGATGAGCCTGGAGAAGACCAGCGCCAGACCGCCCAGAAGCATGGTATTGATGGAGCCGCCCATGTAGTTGCTGATGAGCAGACAGACCACCATCGCGAGGGGAACGGAAATGACCACAGCGACCATGGCGCGGGGGCTACCCAGGAAGATCAGGATCATTACGCCGGTCAGCACCAGTCCAATGCCGGCTTCCTTTGAAACGTTCCAGATCGCCATTTTGACGAAGACGGACTGGTCAAAGACGACTGCGGTTTTCAGCGAAGCCGGAATGTCGACCAGATGTTTGATGGCATTCTTCATTCCGTCCACAATGGTGATTGTGTTGCTGTCGCCGCCTTGCTTGAACACCGGCACGTAGACCGAGCGCTGTCCATCAATACGCACGATGTTGTATTGCAAGGCGCCGGAGTCGATCGCCTGGCCGATGTCGCCAACCAGCACTGACGAATTGCCCATCGACTTAAGCGGCATTGCGTTCATCGATTGCGCGTCGGGGAACTGGCTGTTGGCGTAGATGTTGAAATCTCTCGATCCGATGCGCACATCCCCCGCGGGCAGAATCAGGTTGGAACTGTCCACCGACGTCACCACGTCGTTCAGGCTCAGGTTGCGCGCCTCCATCTTGAGCGGGTCAACATAAATCTGAATCTGACGATAGGTTCCCCCATAGGGCTGCGGCACCGATGCGCCCTGAACGTTCGAGATCTGGTTGCGCACCTGGAATTGAGCCAGATCTTTCAGGCTCGTTTCGTTCAACCCCTCGCCCTTCAGAGTCACGAGGCAGACTGGCTGCGTCGAGGCATCCATGCCCAACACCACGGGCGGAAGCGTTCCCGGAGGCAGGCGGCGCAAGTCGGCCATCGCCAGGTTTGCAATGTTGCTCAAGGCCGCATTAGGATCGGTGCCTGGCTTGAAGTAGATCTTGATGAGGCTCACGCCGGTCAACGAGCGCGATTCGCTGTGATCGACATTGGCGGCCAGCGTGAAGAAACGTTCGAAGGTGTTGGTAATGTCGGCTTCAATCTGCTGCGGAGGCATCCCGTTGTAAAACGTGGCCACCACTACGACGGGCATGTCGATGTTGGGGAACAGATCGACCGGCATTCGAGCCACGTTGACCGCGCCCACCAGCGCCACAACAAGACAAAGCATGAGGATGAAGAATGGAAACCTGAGCGCGAATTTTGGCATTACTTCGCACCTCCGCTGTTCACTTCTTCCGCTTTCATGTCGATGACGCCACCCGACTCCCGCATCACATCGGAAGATGGCGTCTGTGTGAGGATCGGAGATACCTGTTCGCCTTCGCTGTAGTTTTCCTGGCCCCCCAGAACGACTCGGTCGCCAGGTTTAATGCCGCTTTTGATCTCCGCCAGCTTCGATCCCTGAAGGCCAACCTCCACGGTCCGGATGTGAATCCGGTTACTCGCGTCCAGCACATAAACCGCTTTCCGGTCTCCCTTCAGCACCAGCGCCTCGACCGGAATGGTAGTTGCGTTGGACACGTGCGCGAGTTGCATTTCTGTGTTCGCGTACATCCCTGGGGCGATGGAAAGGTCCTGATTCTCCACATCGATTTCGGCCTCCATGGTCCGCGTTTCGAAGTTCACGTCTCGCGTGAATCGCGCAATCTTTCCCGTGAAGGATCGTCCAATGGCGTCGACGCGAACCTGCATCGGATCGCCAATATGGACAAACTGGACATCGTTTTCCGGAATAGGCATGCGCAGGCGCAACAAGCCGCTTTGCGAGAGCCGTACAATCGGAATGTCTTGCTCGTTTGAATTGGTCCCGCTCTGGATAAGCGCGCCAGTATCGGCATAGCGCCAGACGATCACTCCGTCCAGCGGCGCCACCACATTGGTGTAGTTCTTGAGCGCCTGCACTCGGTCGTTGTCCGTATGCGCCACTTCCGCATGCTGCTCTGCGCCGCTAGCCGCAGCTTTGGCCGCATCCACCTGCGACTCGGAAGACAGATCCTTGCTCTGCGCATCATCCAATTCCTGTTGCGCGATCAAGCCTGGTTGCGCCTTCGATGTCTCAAGCAATCTCTCATAGTCCGTATGGAGCGCCGAATGGATGGCCTCTGCGCGCTTGATCTCATGCTGGGCGCGAAGCAGATCGTCCTTCGCCCCTTGCATTTCGAAGACAGTTCCCTTCAATTGCGCATTCAACTCCGGGACTTCCAACACCGCCAGCGTCTCGCCCTTGCGCACCCGGTCGCCGATATCCACGTTGATCTTCACCATGAAGCCGGTCACCTTGGGGTGAACATCCACTACCTGGTATGGCTGGAATTGGCCGGCGAGACTCAATGTGTGTTCAATGTCGCCGCGCATGGCCGCAGACACTTTCGCCGATGGAATTTCCGCGACGTTTGCGCCGGAAGGTTGACCTTTGCACGCAACGATGACGGCCAGGGCAGGGAACATCATTCCCGCGGCGAGGATCAAGGAGGTTCGCTCTCGCATAACTCGAATGCACCTCAAAATAGATTTGTGATTGCAGGTTTCCGTGAGCGGTAGACATTCTCAAGAAGAGAATGTGCACCGCTGCATTCGACCATTGAACCCGGTCGAACGCTTCAGCATTGGCTGTCGGGAAATTTCTAGGCGAGAACCGGAGGAGGGCGAACGAAGCAGACTCTTAAAAGTGCACGACGGCGGAGCCACAAACGGCTGGCGCGCTGCTCACTCTGGCCTGACAATCGCGGGTTCGGTCTGCTGACGACCAGCAAAAGGATAAAGAAGACGAAAGTAGGAACGCTCGAAATAAACCTGGCGGATGTTTTCGCCTGGACAAGCAGTTGATTTTCTGTTGAGCTGGATTGCTCGTTCTTAGAGAGCAGCTTGGCCGTGGGAATATGATGAGAAGCCGCGTCAGGAGGGTCGTACAAGGAAAGCTTGGATTCCAAGCCCCAAATGAAGACACAGAAAGCCAATCCGGCGATCGCCAGTGCGCCGATTCGGCTAAATGACGGATTTTTAGTGCAACGATGCATAGCCAGCGAGACCAATATTCATGCCTACAGGCATTAGCCGCAACAAGTTCCCGTAGCGGGAAAAAGAACCCTATGTTCTTTGATAGCACATCCACGCAAGATGGTTGCTCAATTATTTTCTATCTTTCATAAGAAAAATTGCCCAATCGAGGGATGCTGCGCCGAATTGTCCATGAGACGATAGCGTGCACATGCCCAATTGCCTGAACGGTGAGCCGATAAACGCCCGTCCCGGGAGCCCCTAAAGATGAATCCAGCCTCCCAGAATGTGCGAAAGCGATCCTATTGCAAGGAATGCCCAGAGCAGTACGCCTTGTAATAGCGGCCGAACCCCGACTTCACGGAGAGTCTTCATGGAGAGCCCTGTTCCAATCAGGTAGAGCGTGACCGTCAGGCCAATGACTCCAAGATGCCTCAGCACCGGATACGCGGGCTGGAAGATATGAACGTAGGTGTTGGCGACTGCCGCTAGGCAGAAGAAGAGAATGAACCACGGCCATTGGATACGCGCCTTGCTCTTGTTTGCCATTGCGGTTCCAACCGAAAGCGGCACGATCCATAAAGCGCGAGCTAACTTGACGGTTGTGCCCACTGCAAGTGCAACCGCTCCGTACTTGGCTGTCGCGCCCACGACCGAACTTATGTCATGAATTGCCAGCGCCGACCACAGGCCGAACTGGGTCTGCGTCATGTGTAGCGCTGCCCCCATTATCGGGAACGTGAGCAAGGCGATCGAGTTCAGAACAAAAACTGTTCCGAGCGAGACGGCAATTTCCTCCTGGCTCGCATTGGTGATTGGGGCAATTGCGGCAATTGCGCTGCCGCCGCAGATAGCCGTGCCCGCCGAGATGAGATACGAGATTCGTTGCCGCACGCGCAGTAATCTTCCCAGTCCCCAACCCAAGAGCAAAGCGATGCTGATGCTGCCTGCGGTATAGATAAAGCCGGAGCGGCCCGCTTGCATAACCTGCTGCAAATCCATTCCGAACCCAAGCCCCACCACCGAAGCCTGGAGCAGCAACTTCGATAACTTCTTTGCCTCAAGATGAAAGGGATGAACGAAACTGAATCCGTAGATGAGACCGCCTACCAAAGCAATTGGTAGTGATATCAGGCCGCTTGCCGCAATAATCAAGCCGATGAAGAATACGTTCTTAGTCACACATCCAGTGTTCCTGAAGAACGCGTCGCCGTCCAAGCAGAAGTAATCATGGCCTATTTGCCAATCTTATGAGCTCGGCAAGTCATGGTCGCCTGGTTCTGGCCAAAGTTCTTTGCATGCCTGCGCGCGCGATTAGAAACCTGCGGAATTCAAGGGCCAGCCCTTGCGGCTCTGGGCCGGGTGCGTAGATAACCAGGAACTGGCGCTTGATAGTCAACCCTTCGACCTCGACAATCTTGAAGTTGTTACCGAGTCTCAGGTCTTTCGCAATAGCACAGCGGGAGACAAATCCGACCCCCAGTCCGGCTTCCACAGCGGATTTGATGGCTTCAGTTGAATCGAGTTCCATCACAATGTGAAGCGAATTCCGTTTGACGCCTTGCCGCTCAAGCGCCAATTCAATCACATGCCGCGTGCCTGATCCGCGCTCCCGCATCAGCAGTGGAATTGAGGCGATTTCAGAACAGCAGACTGAAATGCGCTCGGCCCACTCATGCGCAGTGGACACAATAAGCACCAGTTCATCCTCAAGAAATGGTTCTGTCTTGACCTCCCGGCTGCGGGCCGGCCCCTCGATGAACCCCAGCGAAATCTTCTGCTTCTCAACGGCCTCAACAATGTGCTCGGTATTGCCGCTGACCAGCGTGGGGTGAGCGCGAGGATACTCCCGGCAAAACTCTCCCAAGAGACGAGGCAGCACATACTGGGCAATGGTTGTAGAGGCGCCGAGCGCCAGTTGCCCGGCATGTTCTCCGCTCAATGCCGCAATCTCGTGCTCAGCCTGGACGAGAAGCGCATTGACCTGGGTTGCGTATCCAAGGAGAACCCGTCCGGCTGGGGTCATCGTGATGTGGGCGCCAGATCGGTCAAACAGTTGAACGCCTAGACCCTCCTCCAGCGCCTTGATCTGAAGGCTCACAGCGGGCTGCGTAAGATACAGTTCTTCA
>Ga0302320_10029995_pt1 | contig 10380 bp, 8 predicted proteins | sample Bog_T0_3_FD_202130 | JGI IMG/M metagenome (GOLD analysis project Ga0302320, IMG submission 202130) | Peat permafrost microbial communities from Stordalen Mire near Abisko, Sweden - Bog_T0_3 | ecosystem: Environmental > Terrestrial > Soil > Wetlands > Peat | place: Sweden: Abisko, Stordalen Mire... | reverse complement strand
CGCAGTATTTGCTCAAGCTCATCCACCTTGCCGCCGAACGGTATGACATTGACCTGAAGCTACCGTTTGAAGATCTGCCGGTGAAGCAACAGCACATACTTGTCTACGGTCCGCCTAAAGGCGAGGCACCGCGTACCGGCTTCCACGGCGTTCTCACGTATCTCCGCGACAGCATTGAAGAGGCCCGCAGCGAGGGCTACCGCGAATACATGATGACCTTCATGTCGGCTACTCCCTGCCCTGCCTGCCGTGGAAAGAGACTGCGGCCGGAGTCGCTGGCGGTAAAGATCGGCGGGCTGTCGATTGCCGACTTCACCATGCTGCCACTCAATCGCGCTCTCTCGGCGGCCATCAACTTCAGCTTTACCGCGCGCGAAACGCTGGTGGCCGAGCGTATTCGCCGCGAGATTGTGGAGCGGCTGGAATTTCTTTGCGCGGTGGGCCTCACCTATCTCTCGCTCAATCGCAACGCTGCCACGCTTTCAGGCGGCGAAGGCCAGCGCATCCGGCTTGCAACGCAGATCGGTTCGCGGCTGCGCGGGGTGCTGTATGTGCTCGACGAGCCCTCGATTGGTCTGCATCAGCGCGATAACGGCCGGCTGATTGAAGCTCTGGAACGGCTGCGCGACCTGGGCAACACGGTGCTGGTGGTAGAGCACGACGAAGACACCATCCGCCACGCCGACTACGTGCTTGACCTTGGCCCAGGGGCAGGCCGCCTGGGTGGATTCGTGGTTGCCGAGGGCACGCCGGAGCAGATTATGGCTGCGCCTGAATCGCTCACTGGCCGCTATCTGTGCGGCGCGGCGACCATTCTGCATCGCGCCAAGCCGAGGCCGCTTACGGGCAAGTGGCTGGTTGTCTCTGGCGCGCGCGAACATAACCTGCAGGATCTGACCATTCGCATTCCGCTGGGCGTAATGACGGTAGTGACCGGCGTGAGCGGCAGCGGCAAAAGCACTCTGATTAACGACATTCTGTACCGCTCGCTGGCCAAGACCATCTACGGCTCGCGCGAGGAACCGGGCGTACACGACCAACTGACCGGCGCAGAGCAGATTGACAAAGTGGTGCGGATCGATCAGTCGCCGATTGGCCGCACGCCACGATCGAACCCCGCTACGTACACGCAGGTGTTCTCGCCGATCCGCGACCTGTTTGCCATGCTGCCGGAGTCGCGCGAACGCGGCTACAAGGCCGGCCGCTTCAGCTTTAACGTGAGCGGCGGACGCTGCGAGGCCTGCCAGGGAGACGGACAGAGGCGCATCGAGATGAACTTTATGCCCGATGTCTACGTGCAATGCGAGGTATGCAACGGCCGCCGCTATAACCAGGAGACGCTGGCGGTGAAGTTCCACGGCCACTCCATTGCCGACATTCTCGATTTGCCGATTGAGGACGCGCTGCCATTGCTGACCGACGTGCCACAGGTTCGCCAGAAGCTGCAAACGCTGGTGGACGTGGGCCTGGGCTATATTCACCTGGGCCAGAGCGCCACAACCCTCTCCGGCGGCGAGGCACAGCGCATGAAGCTTGCGAGGGAGCTCTCAAAGCGGCAAACCGGACGCACGCTCTATCTGCTGGATGAGCCAACCACCGGCCTGCACTTTGACGACGTGCGCAAGCTGCTGGAAGTTTTGCATCGACTGGCCGATCTGGGCAATACGGTCATCATCATCGAACACAATCTGGACGTGATCCGCAATGCCGACTGGGTTCTGGATCTTGGCCCTGAAGGCGGCGAAGACGGCGGACGGCTGGTTGGCGAAGGCAGGCCGGCAAAGATTGCGGCTACGCCGGGCTCCTACACTGGGCAGTTCCTTAAGCGGTATTACGCATCGAGCAATGGCCATTTGGCAGAGGGGCATTTGGTTGAAAGCGACCCGGATGAGACTTACACGGATGAGCCATTGCGCGACAAGGCTGAAGACGGAAACAATGTACCATCGGTAGCAAAGGGCGGCGCTCGAAAAGCCGCTTCCCTTTCGGCAAAAGCAGATGCTCCGGCGGCAAAACGCGCGGGCGTAAAGCAAAAGGCCGAACCGAAGGCGCGCAAAGCAACGCCGCGCAAAAGAGAGACCGGACGCCCATGAACGCCTTGCCGGAAGACGAGCCCGAGAGCCAACAACGCCTCCCTTTCGATGCGACTGAAGTTGACGCGCCGGAGACTGCTGCGACGGAGATCGCCGCGCCAGAAACCATCGACGCAGAGCCGGCCGCGGAAGAGGCTTCACACAACCTTGCGGTGACTCCCGTGCTGGCCTCGGCTCCCAGTCCTGAAGAACAGAGCCTTACGGTCGCGCCGCACGAACCACAGGTTGAGACCGAGAAGCCCTTGTTTCAGCAGTGGTATGAGCCGCCTGTGCTGCGTACGCGCATTCCGCACTTTGGCCATCTCGCGATCCTTGGCGCTTTTGCAGGGTTCGGTCTGATCGGTGCGGGAATCTTCATTCGAGTAGCAATGCTCATGCACTTGTTTGGCGTATCGACGGTGCAGGCCGCGATGACCGACGTTCACTATGCACTGGGCAGCGAAGCATTCCTCTACCTGCTCATGTTTGGCGTCTCGTTCCTGTTCTTCCCCATGATCTGGCACAAGGGATTCTTTGCCGGTATTCAATGGAACGGTGCTACGGCACTGCGGCTGCGCAACAAGCTTTTCGCAACGGCCGTAATCTGCTTTTTCCTGGCACTGGCCGACAGCCTGCTGGTCCCCGGCCCCAAAGACGCACCCATCGACAAGCTTCTCCGCTCTCCCGGTGCTGCGTGGCTGCTGTTCGCCTTTGGCGTAGCCGTCGCACCGTTCATTGAGGAGATGGTTTTTCGCGGCTTTCTGCTGCCCTCACTATGCACGTTGTGCGATTGGACGGACGAGACCATCTTCGGACGCCCGAATCTGCACCTAGAGCCGAAGGTGCGCGATGCGTGGTCCACTGCCGCAATGGTGGCTGTATGCGTGGTATTGTTTGGCGCGCCTGCTGCCCTTATCTACGCCGTAATCATTCGCTCGATGGTACTTTTTGTTTGCTGCCTTCCAATTGCCCCCGCAGTCTATCTAGGCCTGATGGCGGCGCGGCGGCCTGAGGCTGCCCAACTAGTCCGCCCACTAGGCGAAAACGGCCACCCGCAATGGTCGATGCGCGCCATGGTCATCGCATCCATCTGCACAAGCATTCCATTCGCGCTGCTGCATGGCGCGCAGACCGGCTACTCCATTGGGCCACAAGTACTGCTGGTGATTGTGAGCCTGGTGCTGTGCTGGACGCGGCTCAACACGCGTTCGCTCGCCGCCAGCGTATTGGTCCACGCATCCTACAACTTTCTGCTCTTCACCATGATGATGCTCGGCACTGGGTTCTTCAGGCATCTGGACAAAATGTAGAAAAGCAGCTTTCAGCTCTCAGCTTTCAGTTCTCGGTCAGAAATGACGCGATTACAGCGCACACAATACCGGAAACTCTGGCTGTAACCGGCCATAGTGCTTCCTTTACAATTGAGCAGAGATGCCACCAACTAGTTATGCAACGCAGCTTCTCTCTCTTCTGTCACGGCTCAGCTTTCGGCTGGGACAGTTCAAACTTTCTTCCGGCGGCGTGAGCGACTACTACATCGACTGCCGCACCACCACTCTGCATGCCGAAGGCGGCAGACTCACGGGACACGCCATCCTTGAATTGCTTGAAGCGAACGGCATTGAGGCCGAAGCCGTGGGCGGCTTGACCATGGGCGCAGATCCCATCGTCTCCAACGTAGCCACTGCGAGCGCCTGGCGGGCCATCTCGCACCCTGGTGCGCCGTTGTTGAACGGATTCCTGGTGCGCAAAGCGGAAAAGGCACACGGCACCGGCCGGCGCATTGAAGGATTCTGCCGCGAGGGCGCGCGTGTGGTGATTGTGGACGATGTGTGTACCACCGGCGCCTCAACCATTAACGCGCTTGAAGCCGCGCGCGAAGCCGGCATGATTGTGGCCGCCGTGGTGTGCATTGTTGAACGCGAGGAAGCCAACGGACGGCCCGCAGTAGAGGCCGCGGCTGGCGGTGCGCCCTTTCTGCGGTTATTTACCGCGAACGACGTGCGTGCCGAGCACATTCGCCAGCAGTAGGAAAACTCCGAGGCTGAAGCCCTCTTGAATCGATTGGCCTTATTCGTGAGGCTGAAGCCTCACGCTCCCTCCGAAAAAACGAAAAAGGCCTGCCCGCTTCTGAGAGCGGACCGGCCTTTTCACTTCGCAGATCAATAGAAGCAGATCAGGGGAAGCAGATCAAGAGAAGTACATCTGGGGAAGGCGGAAAACAAGACCCAGGTTAGTTGCCTGATCCGTTGCTTGCAGTCTGAGCGGGTTGCCCCTTCTGATCGCTGCCCATGTTGCTGAGCAACTGTATTTGAACGCGGCGATTCTTCTGCCGGCCTTCGCGCGTATCGTCTGAAGCAACCTGCTGATCCTTGCCGATGCCGATCAGGTAGAACCGGTGCGCTGCAATGGCGTACTTCGAAGCCAGGTACTGCACCACCGCATCCGCACGGCGCTGGCTCAGGTCGTAGTTGTACTGAGCGGAGCCGACCGAGTCAGTTCCACCGGTCACTTCAAGAATGTAGCTCTTGGCAGTGCCAAGCTGCGCAGCAAAGGTGTCGAGCTGCGCCTTGTCGTCGGCGGTCAGTACCGATTTGTCGAATCCAAAGGTGACAGAAACATCGGCCAACTGCTTGTACTGGTCAAGCCCCTTGACCACCGCATCCAGCGAATCGGCGTGATGCACGGCGTCAGTTGCCGCGAGCGTGGCCTGGCTGGCCTGCTGGGTGGCGTTCTGCGCATTCTGCGTGGCCGTGTCTGCCGCACCCTGCGCTTGCGTGATGCCGGCCTGCGCACGGCTGTCCACATCGTGAATCTTCTGGTTGTTCGCCGCCGTTTTCTGGTCGAGTTGGTCGGTGTGCTCTACAAGCGGTGCAGCCTGGGTACGGACATAGTTCTTTGTGGCGCACCCGGTTACACCTGTTACGGCTAAAGCCGCTGCCATCCACAAGAATCCAAAGCGATTCATTCTTATTTTCCTTTCCTTCTCCGCTAGCCGTCCGTGTAGTGCCTGGCGGCTCTTGCAGCGGGTATGCTCTCCGCTTATGTGTTAGCACTCGCTGTGCCAACCGGCGCGGCGAGGGTAACGAACTGATAAATGGTAACTTGCGGGAATGAGGCTGTTGCGCAAGTCTTTGCGGAAGCGTGTATCTTTTACACACCCCGGTAAGGATTTCCCAGTTCAAGGCGTTTGCCCGGTAGCCTTCGCTCCATTTAAGCCGTGCCGGTATTCTAGTAAGGTACGCCTTGCGCGTCGGCCACTCCATGGATCTCTACGAGAAAATCCGATCGCTCCCCACGCAGCCAGGCGTTTATCTCTACAAGAACGCCGACGGTGAAGTGATCTATGTGGGCAAGGCGAAGAACCTGCGCTCAAGGGTTCGCTCGTACCTGCTTGAAGCCTCGCAGGCCAACGCCAAAACCGGATCGCTGATGCGCGAGGCCGTCGACCTGGATTACATCCTCGTCGCCAACGAGTACGAGGCTCTGGCGCTTGAAAACAATCTGATCAAACAGCGCAAGCCTCGCTTCAACATTCTGCTGCGCGACGACAAGACCTACCCCTACGTGAAACTGACACTGGCCGACCGCTATCCAAAGGTGTTTGTCACACGGCGGCTGCGCAAAGACGGCGCTGCCTACTACGGCCCGTACTTTCCCGGGAATCTGGCATACCGCGTGGTCGACCTGATTCATCGCAGCTTTCTGCTGCCAAGCTGCAAGGTTGACCTGGAGCGCTACCACCCGCGCGCCTGCTTGCAGTTCTACATTCACCGCTGCCTGGGACCCTGCGTTGAAGGCCTGACCACGCCGGAAGCCTACAAGCAGGCGGTGCGCGATGCGCAGATGTTTCTTGAGGGCCGCCACGCCGAGTTGGAGCGCTCGCTGACGGCGCGCATGATGGCCGCGGCCAGCGATGAGCAGTTTGAAACGGCGGCACGCCTGCGCGATCAGCTCTCAACCGTGCACCAACTACAGGAGAAGCAGCGCATTGCCACGGCCGAAGAAAGCGACGACGCGGATGTCTTCGGTTATCACTTTGAAGCCGGAAGCCTTGCCGTGAATCTGTTCCACATGCGCGCGGGGAAGATTGTGGACCGCCGCGAGTTCTTCTGGGAAGATTTGCCGGAGCTGATGGAGGCGCTCGCCGTGGAGGGCGATGCGGGCGCGGAGATTGCTGCCGAGAACAGCGATGGAACTTCAGCGGCGGACCAGAGCAACGGCTGGATTGGCGAGACGCAGTTTCACGCCGGACCGGTCTTCTCTGCCCTGCTGAAACAGCTCTACATTGACCAGCACTATGTGCCGCGCTCCATTCTTGTGCCGGTGGATTTCGATGATCGCGAGGCGCTGTCGGCTCTGTTGAGCGAGCGCACGGGCCATCGCATCGAGCTGGCCGTTCCGCAGCGTGGCGAGAAGCGCTCGCTCGTAGACCTGGCCAGCCAGAATGCCAAGCAGTCGTACACGCAGCGCTTCCGCGTGCTGGAGCCGTCGCGCAAAGCTATCCAGGAGGCGCTGGCCGACGTGCTGATGCTGCCGGAACTGCCCAAGCGCATCGAGTGCTTCGACATCTCGCATATTCAGGGCGCGGAGACCGTAGCCTCACTCGTGGTTTGGGAGGACGGCAAGATGAACAAGGCCGCCTACCGCAAGTTCAAGGTGAAGACAGTTGCCGGCGTAGACGATTTTGCTTCGATGCGCGAGGTTGTGGAGCGGCGCTACCGGCGGCTGAAGGAAGAAGACAAGCCCATGCCCTCGCTGGTGCTCGTCGATGGCGGGCTGGGGCAGTTGCACTCGGCCGCGGAGGCGCTGGAAGCGCTGGGCTTTACATCGCAGCCGCTGGCCTCGATTGCGAAGAAGGAAGAAGTCATCTACGTCTATGGCAACGAAGAGGAACCGGTAGTGCTCGATCGCCGCTCGCCGGTGTTGCATCTGGTTCAACTGATTCGCGACGAAAGCCACCGTTTCGCCATTGGCTACCATCGCCAGCGCCGCGCCATGCGCGACCGCGATTCCGAGCTGCTGAATATTCCCGGCGTGGGCCCGCAAACGCGGCAACGGCTGCTCACGCACTTCGGCAGCCTGCGCGATGTGCAGGTGGCGACCGCGGAATCGCTGGCCGCGGTTGTCCCGCGCAAAACCGCGGAGACCATCTGGCGGCATTTCCATCAGGAACAGCCCGCCGGGTAGCGTTCGAGCGGCGCTGAAATTAATTCATATTCTTGCGGGCGCTCGCTCTGCTATGCTGCCGCTGCGGTCCTTCCCCGGTCGCACATTCCCCAACTGAATAGCGAGGTCACCAATGGCTACGTCCGTACAGGCTCCCGTCACGCCCGAGCGCATCTACCAGTTTGCATTTGGGTATGCACCGCCGCTGGTTCTTGAGGCGGCAATCCGTCACCATGTTTTCGATTATCTGGATAACGGACCAAAGCCGGTGGAGGCGATTAGCGAAGCAACCGGCGCATCCGTGCGCGGACTAACCGCGATTCTTGACGTACTGGTGGGGCTGGAGTTCTTGAGCAAGGACGCGCAGGGCAACTATGCGCTGACGGCGGAGAGCGCGGCGTTTCTGGTGAGCAGCAAGCCGGGGTTTCAGGGTGGACTGATACGGCACACAAGCGAACACCTGCTGCCAAAGTGGCTGAGCCTGAATGAGGTGGTGGCGACGGGGCAACCGACACAATCCGTCAACCAGCAGTTCGCCGGCAGCGACTTCTTTGAGAAGTTTGTGAACGACATTTTCCCCATGAGCTACAACGTGGCGCAGGAGCTGGCCGCGCATCTGAAGCTGAGCGAGGCTACGGCTCCGGTGCGGGTGCTGGACCTGGCGGCGGGGTCGGGCGTGTGGGGCATTGCGCTGGCGCAAAGTTCGACGCAGGTGAGCGTGACGGCAGTGGACTGGCCGGGCGTCATCCACATTACGCGGGCGAACGCGGAACGGTTCGGGCTTGCGACGCGGTTTGCGTTTCACGAGGGCGATCTGCAACAGGCCGACTTTGGCAGCGGTCACAATGTGGCCACTCTCGGGCACATTCTGCACAGCGAAGGCGTGGAGCGCAGCAAGGCTCTGCTGAAGAAGACCTATGCGGCGCTGGCTACGGGCGGAACAATTGCGATTGCGGAGTTCCTGGTAAATGCGGAGCGGACCGGGCCGATGAATGGGCTGGTTTTTGCCGTGAACATGCTGGTGAACACAGACAGCGGGGGAACGTATTCATTCGAGGAGATTGCGAACTGGCTGAGCGAGGCGGGCTTTGTGAATCCGCGCACCATCGACACGCACGGGCCTTCGCCGCTGATTCTGGCGACCAAACCGTAATATCGGATATCGCCAAAGCCAAGAAGCTTGCAAAGGAGGACAAAAATGACGCTTAAAACAACCGTTTGGGATCCTTCGGAGTTTCTCGACAGTCCCGAGTCGATCGCCGCCTACCTTGAAGCCGCGTTCGACGACGGAGACCCCGCACTGATTGCCGCAGCGCTTGGCGACATTGCGCGCGCCATCGGGATGACGCAAATGGCATCTCAGGCCGGGGTCACGCGCGAGGCTCTCTACAAGGCTCTCTCGCCAACCGGCGACCCTCGGCTCTCCACGTTTCTCGGCGTCATGAAAGCTCTCGGCATCAAGCTGACACCCCACGCCGCCTGAGCTGCTGTGCCGCGATTGTTTACGCCGCCGGCCTGCACGGCAGTGAGTACCATAGAGAATATGAATTCGGTTCGTACCGACAAGTGGCTTTGGGCGGCGCGGTTCTTCAAGACGCGGGCGCTGGCGATCAAGGCTTGCGATCTGGGGCGGGTGCAGGCAAACGGACTGCGCGTAAAACCGGCGCGCGACGTGCATTCAGGAGACATGTTGCGGATTGAGAACGAGGGCGGCATCTTTGAGATCGAAGTGCTGCAGTTGAGCGAGATGCGCGGCCCTGCCGCTGTTGCACAAACCCTCTACCGCGAAACCGATGCCAGCCGCGAGGCTCGCCAGAAAGTGGCCGAGGAGCGCAAGGCGATGCAGCAGTATGCGCCGCTGCCCGAGCACAGGCCCTCGAAACGCGACCGCCGGCGCATTATCCAGTTTCGTGGACGCGCTTAACGCTGCCAGAAAAACCCCAACAACAGCAAGACCCGGCCGAGGGGCCGGGTCTTGTTGTGTTTCCGACAGATACTGCGTGCCAACCAGCTCTACGCCAACAGGCGCTGAACCTTCTCTTCAATCACATCCTGCGGCACGTAACCAACAATTTGGTCGGTCACTTTTCCATCCTTGAAGAACAGCAGTGCGGGAATGCCGCGAATTCCGTAGCGCGAAGGGGTTGCGGCGTTCTGATCCACGTTGACCTTTGCCACCTTCAGCTTGCCCGCGTAGGCCGTAGCCACGCCATCCACAATCGGTCCGATTGCCTTGCAGGGACCACACCAGACAGCCCAGAAATCCACCAGCACAGGCTGCTCGCTCTTCAAAACTTCCTGGTCAAAAGTCGCATCGCTAACTTCCAAAACACCCGCTCCAGCCATGATTCTCCTTGCCGAACTCTCCCTGAAGTGTACAAGAAACTGTACGTCTATAGGATGCCACGGCGGGACTCAAAGTCGCAGTGCGCGGGTCCGGAACCTAATCCGACACGCCTTTCCTAACGTCTCCGCCGATTAAACTTTGATTCTAGAGTAACTTAACGTGAGAGATTAAGTTTTGCATACAAATAAAAGCGCCCGGACCCCATAAAGGGCTCACGGGCGCTAGAGCAGCCCTCCCCCAGAACTGCCCACGCAGCGAATTTAGGTGTTTAATTGATAAAGATCAAGAGTAACTTAGGTAACATTATTAGTAACCTACACTTGATGATTGCATAGAAAGATACGGGGGATGTGCTGGAGGTTAACCGACTTATAACCGGCCGACGGGAGTAACCAGCTCCCTGTTGGCCGACGGCTCAATCCCGGCTTGCTGCGGCCCACTGGGTAACGCCGGATTGCTCAAAGCGGCAGAGGGTCAGGTGTACCTGCTGAGAATCTCCGACAGCCTTGCGGATTGCCGCTGAAGCCCGCTCCAGATTTGCCTCGCTATCCACAATTGCCAGCACCGCCGGCCCAGCGCCGCTGAGAGCACCGCCGATGATCCCATTTCCGCCAACCAAGGGCAGCAGGATGGGCAGCAACGTGCAAATGGGCGCACGGTACGGTTGGTGGATGCGGTCACTCATTGCCGTTTGCAGCAGGTCTGCCCTGCCCTGCGCGAAGGCCAAGCCGAGCAGCGAGACTGCCTGAATGTTGGCCACCACATCTTTCAGCGGATACGTGGCTGGCAGCA
>Ga0302320_10029992_pt1 | contig 10381 bp, 10 predicted proteins | sample Bog_T0_3_FD_202130 | JGI IMG/M metagenome (GOLD analysis project Ga0302320, IMG submission 202130) | Peat permafrost microbial communities from Stordalen Mire near Abisko, Sweden - Bog_T0_3 | ecosystem: Environmental > Terrestrial > Soil > Wetlands > Peat | place: Sweden: Abisko, Stordalen Mire... | reverse complement strand
TGTTTTTAACTTTTTGATAATTATTTTTTTTCTTTTATAAACTTTCTTAAAAAAAACTTTGGATAAAAATTTCCTCGAGAAAAAATTTGATATAAAATATTTTTTTTTTCTCATTCCGTTCAATCTTTATAAAATGGTTCTTTTGGCTCTTGATTCTTTTTTTTTGCGGCAGTCTGATTGCGTGTTCGGGGTTGTTGCTCATCATCTCCATCTTCCTTCTCATAACTTTCTCTTTTATTTGGAAGTTGATTGATTTGTCCTTCATTAGGAGGAAGATTGCTTTTGGATTTGTTCTGATTTTCATTTTCATTTTCATTTTCTGCATTAATTTTTTTCTCTAAAGTAGGAAATCCTTTTTCTTTATTAAACATTGGACTTTCTAATTTATTTTTTGATGAGGATGAACAGGGTCCCATCACTTTTAAGCGATAATTTAAAAGAATTAATTTTTCTTTCTTTTCAGAATTTTAACTTAAATCCAAAAAACAAATTCAAACTGTTTTAATACTTTACATTTGATATTTATTCATTTTCCTTTTAAAACTCAAAAACTTCTTCATGCATCATAAATTGGACGTTTTTCCCCTGTGATTTCCAGCATTCTTCCCTCACATTCCTTATCAATTCCTCTGGTCCGCAACATAAAACCCCGATTTTTTTCTCATTAAATTTCAAAGCAAAATCCACAGCCTCCTTTACATATTCTTGAATATTTGGTCTTCCCAATCTGAGGCTCTTTTGTTTCGAAGGATGTATATTTCCCTTATAAAACTCACCTTCATTTCTGGCTCCAGTTAAATGAAATCTGCATTGTAAAGTCTCATCTTCTTTAATTGCAAAGAAATCCGGTTGGAAAACTATGGGCAAATCTCTTTTATAGAAATCTGCCATTTCCTCAGAATTCAACATTCCACTATCTCTCACAGACCAAATAAACATGATTTTCTTCACATTTCTGCCTCTATTCTTTTGATTCAATAATTCTCGACAAATGCTTTGTAAAGGAGTGATTCCAATACCTCCTGAAACCATTAAAAAGATCTTGATTTCGTCAGAATCGAGAAAAATATCCGGATTTCCATAAGGACCATCTATAAAAGCATCAATTTCAGGATTCACAGTTTTTTTCAAAGAATCCATGAGATTTCTAGTCCAAGCACCTATTATTCTTATATGGAGAAGAACTTGATCATCAGAAGGACTCGATGATATGCTGAAAGGATGGAATTCATAACAGGAAATCATAGGGAAACATACGAAAAAATATTGCCCTGGCTTATATTTCAAGGTCTTTTTAGCAAAAGATACTCTTAAAACAGAAAAAGGCAGTTTTTCAATGCAGATTTTTTGCATATTTTTCTTATTTCTACGAATTATATAGAATCTAATAGCCAAATCAAGCAGAAAAAACAGAAGTCCGAATAAAGCCTCTCCTGCTCCATGAATAATAGCACAAATCATAGCAAAAGTAAAGAAAAACCAATGAGAAAGTTGGAAAAATCGAAAGAATCTTCGCCTAATAGGGAAAAACGCGAAAATGGCGATCAAAATCATAAAGGTCGATAATCCTAATCCAGACCAATCTTGGATTTCATATGCGAAATCATCTATTATTCCATGCAAAATCGCGAGGATCACAGCCCAATAAGCAAAGAACTTATGCCAAAACAAGGCCCTTTCAAATGGAATACCGAGAATTATCGTCAATATCGAATTTCTACAAGCCAAAATCAAAGAATATCCCAAAGATAAAGAAGCCACAGTACCTGACATCTTTCTCATATTTGTTCTAGAGTCATTTCCTGAATAAATCAAATATTCCATCAAGAAAAAGTTAAAGGAATATAAGACAAAAGCCAAAACCGGCCCGATTTCATAAGATAAACCAGGCATTCGATTAGAGAAGAATCTGAGGATTTTATTACGATATCGAAAGAAATTCAGCGAAAAACGCTTGGTGATGGGAAGTTCATAAGGAGAATATTCATAATCCTGATAAGCTGAGAATGAAGAATGCTCAAAAGAACTAGCGGAATGAATAGATTCCACCAAACTTGAATCGAGAAGAGGAAATTTAGGGTCATGGGATTTATGGACATGATCTTGAAGCTCGTAGGTGGCCATTTACAAAGATATTAAGTTTTTTGCTTTTCTTTTGGAATAAAAATATTATAAAAAAGAGAGTTTTTTCTCTTTTTTTCCTAAAGGAAAATTAATAAAGTCCTGGCTCAATAAATTCCTCACTCCTTAAAAAGGGTTTCTTCATTAAAAACCCTTATATTATTTCAAAAATGCCTAAAAAATCCTCTCTTTTCAGCAATAAAGTGAAGAAACTCCTCAGTCCTATCCCAAATCGCTGTTTTCTTCTATTTATTATCAAGCTTTTCTCTAATAATAATTCCTTTAGTTTTTCAAGAAACTTTAGAAGAACTCATTGATTATCAGACTTTATTAACTTCTCTTCCCAGTGAACATTCTATCGATACTCTGGATTATAGCAAATATAACAAAAGTCCTTGTTATGACCTCCAAAAAGCCAAAAATTGGGAAGCCTTTCGAATATTTCTCCTTGATGATCAAGAAATGAGATTCGAAACAGAAACTTCGATTTTGCATGGAAAATCAAAGGAAAATTTGTTGAGAAGAACGAGAAACAAGGTTTTGGAAAAGAAGAAAAACAATGAGAAAAAACCAGAAACCAAAGAAACGAAAGACAAAATCGAAAAGAAGAAAAAAAACGCATTCGAAGAAGAAAAAAACCCAAAAGAAAAGAAGAAAAAAATCACTTTGAAAGAAGAAAAAAAGCCTAAAATCGAGAAAAAGCCGACTTTTGAAGAAGAAGAAAAGCCAAGAAACTTAGAAAAGAAGAAGCCCATGAATTCTTCGATAAAGAAAAAGTCGCTTTTTGCAGATATTAATGTGAAAGTGGAATTCGAAGATTCTCAGAATCTAAAGGAAATCGAAGAGCCCCTGAATGGATTTTCTCCATCAAAGCCCGAAAAGCCCAAAATCCTCAAAAGAAAACGCCCTGAGAAAAGAAGAACCCCAATGAAAGAAGAAATTATAAAGAAAGAAGAGGATTTTTCAGAGAAATCTTTGATTGGAAAGCTGGAAACTGATATTCCTGAGAGGATTATAGGCAATAATACTCTGTATGATATCGCTAATAAGACTCCATATGAAAAAAGACTGCTTTTAGTAGCTTGGAAAAGAAGAGATTATGGGAGACAACCTGAGAAGTCCTATTGCATGATTAAAGACCTGAAAACGAAGTTTCCGACTATTTTATTGAATTATTATGAAGAGATTTTAAATAAAGTTTAAAAAAGGGAAAACCTTTGATTATTTTTCATCGAAAAAAAGTCTAAAATTCTTATTTAAATTTTTGTTCAAAAAAATTCTCAAGAAAAATGTCGAAACTCAAAGAAAAACCCAAAAAAGAAGCCCAGGAAAAACAAGATCGTGAACAAGGTCTTTTTTCTTTATTCTCTAATTAATATATTAGAAATCACACCTTTAGGTTTCAACATCTATCTCCAAGGAGCCAATGCCGATCGTGTGAATTCTCAGCTAAAACGCGAAAAAGTCCAGAAATATAAGCGAAATGAAAGCCAAGGAGCCGGAAAAGACCGTAAAAATTGGAATCCAGGATCTCGCATATTCTCTGATGATAGTGTTATTAACTAAATTCAAAAAAAGCCCTAATTTTCCTTAAAAATCCTTGATATTTTCAAAGACTTTCAAGCCTCAAAAGCCTGGTTTTGAGGAGAAAAAGTCAGAGAAAATTAGGAAAAAATGGGGAAATGATGAAAAACCTCAGGAAAATATAAGGACTTCTTTAGTGAATCGGAATAGAAAAGAACCTATAAAACCTCAGGATTTCATTAGACAAGAAATCCTTGAGGAAGATGATCAAAGTCTAGTGAATTGTATTGATAGTCTCGATATGGAATCTGTGAATTTCCTGAGAGAAAGCATGAAATTAGTCTTGAAAAAGCCTGAAAAGGCCTTGAAAAACGATGAAATCGAGGAAATCTTAGAGGAAATGCCTGAAAACCCGGAAATTATAAAGGAAATTAAGGAAAATATCAAGGAAATCGAGGAAAATGAGGAAATTCAAGAGGAAATCCTTCCGATTAAACAGGAAATCAAAGAGAAAAAGCCCGAATTTATCAAGAAAAACGTGAAAATTATCAAGGCGAGGCCAATATCAGCGAATTTCCAAAGTCTTGATTATAAGGAATTGCGAAAAGATGGATCCGAAGGTCTGATTTTCGGGAATTTCCAAAGGATTAACACGAATCCTTTTTCCAGGCCTCAAACTGAAATTTCGAATAGAAAAGATCAGGAAAAAAAGAAGGAAACCGAGGAATTAATCAAAGTAAATGTTGTTTATATTAGAGGTTTTCATGGATTTCTTAGGGAAGTCCTATGAAAATGAAGGGATTTGAACATTTATTGAGGAAAATCGAATTGATGAGTGAAGAGAAAAAAACAGAATTAGAGATCTTCCTTCAAAGGATTATTGAAGGGAAATTGGATATTAAGGAATTATTGAAATTCGAATTCGATAAGAATGAACAAGAAATCAAAAGCAAGAACTTCAGGTTAAAATTCCCAAGCTCGAATAAAATGGAAATCATGGCTGGAGCTCAAAGAAGAAGTGAAGATCTCGGAATAATCTCGAAAAAAGGCTGGTCTGAAGGAAATAATAAGAGGAATCAGGAGCTTAAAAGCAATATCATGGAGAAATTGGAAAGAAAAAATCAGGAAAATATTAAGAGTGAGAAAAACATTAGTGAGATTAAAAAAAACTCTATTGAGAAAAACATTGAGAAAAATATGAATGAGAAAAACATGAATGAGAAAAACATTAATGAGAAAAACATTAATGAGAAAAAAATTAATGAGAAAAACATGAATGAGAAAAACATGAATGAGAAAAACATGAATGAGAAAAACATGAATGAGAAAAACATGAATGAGAAAAAAATTAATGAGAAAAAAATTAATGAGAAAAAAATTAATGAGAAAAACATTACAGTTAATGAGAAAAACATTAAAAACATTAATGAGAAAAACATTGCCGTTAATGAGAAAAACATTAGTGAGAAAAACCTAAAGATTGAAAGATTCATTGAGAAAAAACCATTTTCTTCGATTTCTGAGAAAAACCTCGAAAGGCTTCTTCCGAAGATGGAAAAATCGATGGATTTCATTCCTGGAAATAAGAATCAGCTTCGATTTCGCATTATTTCGACCTGGGGCAATATCCATAATGCAGGTCTCACAGAAATCCAATTATATTCCTCTAATTATGAGAAGATCCTTCTTTCTCCTCTCGATATTTCTTTAAAAAACGGCTCGATTTCAAGTTCAAAATCCTTGAAATCTCTGATAAATGGTGAATATCAGACAATTGAAGAGGAAAATATGTGGTTTTCTCAAATGCCGGCTCCTCCAGAATGTCTCGAAATATGCATTTTCTTTGATCGAGGCTTTGAATTGGGAGGACTTTCGATATGGAATTATAATAGGAGTTTGATAGAAAGTGTGAAGGGAATCAAGGAAATGGAGGTTTTATTGAATAATGAATTGAAATGGAATGGAGTTTTGAGAAAAGGAGTTGGAAATGAATTCGAGGAATATCGAGAAGAAATTAAGATAAAAGAAGATTTCGATTTCAGCAGGATGAAAATTAAGAATAATAAGGATTTGAAGGAATTTAAGGAAAAAAACATGGATTTTAATGAAAAACCCATGAATTTTAAGGAAAAACCATTGAATTTTAAGGAAAAACCAAACGATTTTAAGGAAAAACCAATCGATTTTAAAGAAAAACCAATCGATTTTAAGGAAAAACAAATACCAATGAATTTCAATGAAAAATCAATTAATTTCACTGAGAATTTCAATGAGAAATCAATGAATTTTAATGAAAAACCAATGAATTTTATTGAAAAAGCTGGTTTTTCAAAGTTTCCGATAGAGAAAAATCCTGAAATCAAGGAAAAGCTCATAACCGAAAGTCCTTTTCCCAAACAAGCCCGGATTTCCTCAGCTAAACCTTCCAAAAGTCTAATAAACACTAATAATCAGGCTTCTTTGGTTTTAAATTTAGCTGGAAATCAGAATATCGAGGATAATGACCCTAATTCTCTCGAGAAACTTCAATATTTCAATTTAACCAATGAAGGAAGATTACATCCTGGGAATAGAGAGCGTTTTCTCCAGGAAGAAGCTCTCGATATGCAAAAAGACCTTCAAAAACATTTGAAATTATTAGAATCCAATTTGGATTTAAAAGAAAAAGAAGATTTCGATTTCGACGCTTTAGATGACTTGTTTTCTTCCTCAACTCAACAAAAATCTGCTTTTTTAGCTAAAAAAAACGACAATTCGATGAAAAAGCCTGAAGATATTAGGAAAAATGACTCGATTTCACGTTTTTTGCCTTTTCCGATATCTGAGCTTTCTTCAATTCCAGATCCGAAGTTCTCAATTCCTTCTTTTCCTAAAGGGCGATTTTTGACTTTTAAATTGGCCTCGACTTGGGGGGATAAGCATTATATAGGATTATCAGGAATTGAGGTTTTTGATGATAATGCGATTTCTTTGAAAATCCCTAAGGAATTAATAAAGGCGGATCCTTCAGATATCAATATATTGCCTGGTTATGGTAAAGATCCTCGAACTATTGATAAAGTGATAGATGGGATATATTTGACTTCTGATGATTTCCATATGTGGTTGGCTCCTTTCACTTCTAATCTCGAGCATTGGATATTCATGGATTTGGGTTCGATAAAGACTATTTCTATGATTAGAATATGGAATTATAATAAATCGAGGATTCATTCATTTCGAGGAGTGAGGAAAATGGAGGTTTTTCTCGATAAAAAGAGGATTTTTGATGGGGAAATCAAAAAAGCCTCAGGATTATTGACCAATTGTAGGGAAAGATGTGAATATATCCTATTTACTGATCAAGAAAAGATCTTAAAAGCAATAGAAAAAGAGGATTGGTTGAATAATGTGAATTTGAATCTTCAGATCGAGAAAAAAGAGGAAATCGAAAGGCCAGGCACTGCGACTAAGGAAATTGAAGATCTTATAAATGAACGATTAGGAGAAGATGGAAGGCCTTTGACCTCAGTGAAGAAAATCGATCATTTGAAGAATCAAGATCTCGATATTCAGGGAATTATCAATAAAAATAATACAAGAGATAGTAATTCTATTAATTATGGAAAAGAGGTCTTTTTAATGATATTTATCGATCTATAAGAATATTTCTATTAGTCTAAAGGAGGAAAAAGCCTTAAAATCGAGATATTAGAAAACTGGGGGGATCCTTATTATATGGGATTGACCGGAATAGAGCTTTATGGTCTTTTTAATATATTTCTTTAATAAAGCTTTATTTTCTCAGATTCAAATCGTAATAAGATCTATATGCCTAAGACTTCTTTAGATTGCAAGCCTATAAAAGACCTAAAAACAGGACTTCCAGGCTCTGAAAAAGACCCTCGAATATTAGAAAATCTCGTAAATGGGATGAATTTAACCACTAATGAAAAGAATATGTGGTTAGTTCCTTTTATCAAAGGCGGGAAAGTCCTGATTTCTATTGATTTCCAAGCCAATGTGAATATCGCGGGTATTATAAGTCTTTTATATGAAGATAATTGGGGATTATAAGCTATTAGGTTCTATAATTATAATAAGACCTTTGAAGATATTAACAGAGGAGCGAAAAAAATCAGACTTTTTCTAGATAATATCGCATTGAGCCCTGAAAATGGTGAGTAAAAAACCTTAGATATAAGGAATATTAATTAGAAAATCTCTTATTATTATAGGCATCATTTTGAAGAAAGCCTCAGGGGTTAATATCTTCGATTATGGACAAACTATTGAATTACCCTATAGAAATGATTGGGATCAAGAGAAAATCGAGAAACTTAATCAAAAAAAGGAGAAAATCCCGAAACTTCTTCAGGTTTTTTTATCTTTTTTATTTTTTTTATTTTTTTTCATAAAATTTATTGAATTTCCTCAGAAAAAATTAAAATTTATTGAATTTCCTCAGAAAAAATTGTTTTTTTTTATTAAAAATATTAGTAAATTTCCTTCTTTTTTCTTTTTTTTAGGATTATGACACTTTACAAAAGCCCATGGGTTTCACATTAAAATTCGTGTTTCTTTCCACTTGGGGAGATCCATATTATATAGGTTTAAATGGATTAGAGGTTTTGGATCAAGAAGGTCAAGATCTCCTTCATTCAAATTCTATATCCTATTCCTTTGGAGCAGAGCCTCCTTCAGTAAATAAGACCATATAATTTCATTATATTGATAATCATGGATTTAGATAAATTGTCTCAAAGGTCTTCAAAACGATGTCCGAACTATAGAAAAGCTCTTTGATGGGGAAAATAGGACTTTCGATGATCGAAATATGTGGTTAGCGCCTTTTCAAAGAAATGAAGAGAATTTATCTAATGAATTGAAAAATAACACGGTTTTCGTGTCTTTTGAGAAAATGATAATGATTTCATGTATAACTTTCTGGAATTATGCGAAAAGCCCGAAACGAGGAGTTAAAGAATTGGAGGTTTTTATAGATGAAAATCTCATTTATAAGGTTCTAATTAATATAAAATAAGGACTTTTATCTTATCTTATATTTAAAAAAAGGGATATTTGAAGCCAGCGAAAATAGAGGAAATCAATAAGGATTTGATTGACGATAATGATCTAAAAACAAATATTTTGTTTGATAAATCGAAGGATTTTATCGTTAAAATCAAGCCGATATTAGAAAAAACCGGGCTTTTTCCAAATAATCTCCTTTTTTATAATGAGAAAAAGGTTTGTTTTAGCTTTTAAAAAAGTCTTTGATTTTTATTTTATTAAAAAAGCTCATGAATTATGAGAAAAACAGGGCTTTCCAAATCAATGAACTTCTGGAAAGACCTTCGACTAGTGTCAAAGGCCTGGGAAATTGAAATATCGAAGAAAATTGATATATAATATTAATAATATTTAATAAATTCAATAGTTCTTCATATGGAAAGCTCTTCTTTTTTATCGACTTTGAGGCTTTTCACCAACCCTTTTAGCAAATTATTCTTTCTTTTATCCTTTCTTCATAAAAATCAAGACATTTCCTTTCAGGAAAAGCATTTCCTCAAAGGTTTTCGCTTTTTTTCTTGTGTTTTTCCCTTAAAATTCAATAAAAGGTCCTTTTCTTTTCCTAAAGACCTTTATTTTATGAGCTCTTTTATAGATCTCGTGATCCTTGAAAACGAAGAACTCCTCAAGAGTTTCCAAGATTTCGAAATATCGAAAGACCTGGAAAAATTCAAGACTTCTTTAAAGCATCTTTTACGTTTTTTGAAAAGTCCTTATTTTCTCTCTCAAAAAAAAGCCTTTTTGAATTTTTTATAAAAGATTCTGAATCTCGAAAGTTTGGCATCCCATTAAATGTGAAAGTTCCTTTATGTAGACAATTATCCTTTTATTCACAAATTCCTAGTCCCACTAGTAAAAGGGGCAGTTCTCCAACGAATTCCCCTACGAAATCTTGTTCCCCCAAAGGAACTTCAAGGGTTTCTTTGGAAGAATTTGGGAAGTTCTCGGATACTTTGAGATTAAGGACTTTGGAAATGGATGATGAAAAAGAAGAAAAAGACCTGAATTAACGATATTCGATCACTTCTATGAAAATTAATCTCTTTATGTTGTTTAAAGGCGTTTTTTAAAAAAGTCTAATTTTCATAGTTTTTCACTTGAAAACTTCATGAATTTCCTACGAAAAAATGCTATAAAATAGGGTTTTTCGAGATTCGGATACATAAGAACTTAATTATGAAAGACTATATAAATAAAAATTCGCATTAAAATGGAAGTTTAAAAGGCTCTTTTCTCTTTATATAAATTTTTCTAAGCAAAACACTATTATAGAAGCTTTTTGGACCTTTATTTAGATTTTCTTCCTAATAGGTTTTTTCCTTTGATTATACCATTCCCTATCCTTATGATAAAGTCGAAAACATTGATCCACACACATCGTGATATCCTTTCCATATTTCTCAGAACAGGCTTTACATCGATATTTGGTTTTTTTCTGTTTATTTTCCTGGTTTTTCCTACAAACTCGACAAATTTTGCAATTCTTCATTTTCTCTGGAAAATGGCCTTTTTCCTTATAATTCGATCCATTTTCATTAAAAGAAGGCCTTTTTAACGTCTTTTCTTCAAAATTCTGCTTTTTCTTCGTAAGACTAAGAAAAAGGGTCTCTTTAAATCTGAGGAAAGTATAAAAAGTCGAGAAATCGGTTAAAAACCAATTGAAAACGAGGCTTTTGAATAAAAG
>Ga0302320_10029984_pt1 | contig 10382 bp, 9 predicted proteins | sample Bog_T0_3_FD_202130 | JGI IMG/M metagenome (GOLD analysis project Ga0302320, IMG submission 202130) | Peat permafrost microbial communities from Stordalen Mire near Abisko, Sweden - Bog_T0_3 | ecosystem: Environmental > Terrestrial > Soil > Wetlands > Peat | place: Sweden: Abisko, Stordalen Mire... | reverse complement strand
ATAATTCCGTTGGACTGCTTGGTTTCCATAAAACATCATATACCCTCCAACGATGCTAGTGCCATTGCAGGTCGTGTAATCGGGCTCATTTGTGGGGGTCTGAGTCCAATAATATAAAGGATCATAACCACTGGTTTGGGAAAAATTTGCAAGTGTTAAGTCTGTTTCAAAAGGCATCCAATCTAAAAAACATAAGAGGATAAGAAAAGTGGGTTTTTTGGGGGAAAACGACCTGCAAAAGTGAAGGAAAAACATAAAACAAGAATGAAAAAATTGAAAATTTTCATGGTTTTTGATGATTTCAATTTATAATTTTTTTATTTCTCGATTCAATTATCTGGAAAAAATGATGCAAAAAAAAAATTAAAAAAAAATATAATTCCTTCAAGATGCATAAATCATTTTCAAAACAAAATATTCCAGAAAGTCACTTCCTGAGTCATTTAACTCAGATCTTTGAAACAATTTCTTTAAGTTTCCAGATTTCATTTTTTGCAAAATATGAGTTTATATTTTAACACTTTTATCAGAAGAACCAGAAATGTCACGCTAGAAATGAAAAGGGTGTTGGTCCTGATTGTTATGGAACAGAGCCCCAAGAATGCTCAAAGAAAACGGATTGGCAAACACAAAGTTTGAATTTGAAGAGATTTCGGAATTTTTATCTCAGGAAATAAAATTGGAATTTTTATATTGAATTCGGTTTTAAAAAAGTCTTCTGCTCATACTCTTTCATTCTAGATATTTGCTAGTATTTTTTTTTTAAATAAGAAGCTGAATTTTAAAATTTTATATGTCTGCAGCACTTTGCCAAACTCCGCACATTCACCGAATTTTTCGATTTTTCAGAATGTCAAATAATTTTTAAATTTTTTTTTTCTATTATAATTAAAAACATTGTGAAAACATTAGAAGGTCTGGTCTATTTATAATATATATAAATGCACATAAAACAACAAAATTTCTTGACTAACTAACGTTTCTTATTTTTCTGAACCGTTGGTGGTTTGCTTAAAATTTTCAATGATCCCAATTCATTTTCCAGATAATTTTTCGTCTTCCTGAGTTTCTCTAATTCCTCCCTTAAAATTTTTATTTCCAATTGATATTTTCTTTCACTGAAACTTGGCATTTTCTTCAAACTGTCGTTTTTCCTTTTTTCCATTTCCCAATTTCTAGTTTTTTCAGCAATTTGCTGCGTTCTGGCCGTTGTTTTTACAAAAATGTCATCATTTTGTTCTATTTTATAACATAAATCGAAGCCATGTATTCTTTTCTTAAATGCTTGCAACTCCCCATCCAATTCTTGTTCGTTTTTATAATGACTTGGTGTTTTTTCTCTTTTCGTCTTGATATTATCGACATCCTCCTCAATTTCCTTCTCTAATTGGTTTCTCATATTAAATTCCATTCTATTCATTAGATTCTTCGTCTCGATTAACCCTCTTTCAATAAATTCATATTTTGGACTCTCCATTTTTTTATTTAATCGAAAAAACAATAAAAACATTATTAAAATAGAAAAATCCTTCCAAATGACTTGCGAAATCAATCAATCTGATGTCCTCAAGCTGATCCTTCAGTTCTTAAAAGAAGCCAACCTCCTCCTTTCCTTCAAGACCCTTCAAGAAGAATCCCAAATTTCTTTAAATATCCTAGAAAATAAAGACTCTCTGGCTTCAGATATCAAACAAGGCCGCTGGGATCAAATCCTAAAGATCACAAAATCCTTTCGATTGCCTTCTTTTAAATTAATGGCTTTATATGAGCAAATCCTCTATGAACTCCTTGAATTATCTGAAAAAGATCTCGCTTTTCAGATCTTCAACAATCATATTCCAAATCATATCAAGGAGGAGTTCCCTGAGAAATCCCGATTTCTTGAAAATCTGATAAAGAAGGGGTCCTTCACTTATAAAGAGATAGGCAGCACTAAAGAAAAACAAAGGAACTCCCTATCTGAACTATTAACAGAAGAAGTGATCTCTGTGCCTTCATCAAGACTCTTAGTTTTATTAGGTCAGGCTCTTAAATATCAGGAAATGACTGGGGAGTTGAAATCCAACATTTCCCTGAACATCTTCACTAACAAAATCCCAGAAATTCAAGAGAAATTCGTGGAGCTCCCTACGAAAATCAGCAAGAAATTGATTTTCCCTTCAAACGCTCGTATCAACGCGCTTGATTTCTCTCCGAACGGCCAAAATCTTGTTTTAGGTGCCGCAGATGGAATCATAGAGGTATGGAACCCTCTCGAAGGAAAGATCCGTAAGGATCTGACTTATCAGGCAGAAGAAACCTATATGTTACATGAGACTGGGATCACTGCCTTACGGGTCTCCAATGATAATGAGCTCCTAGCATCTGGTGATAAAACTGGCATTATAAAGGTATGGAGGCTAATTTCAGGCAAATGTCTCAGGAAGATAAATACTGCGAGTGGCATTGTAGGATTTTTAGGCTTCAGAAAGGAAAGCTCTCATTTAATAGTGGGCAGTTCAGAAAATGTGAGGGTCTATGGGTTGAAAAGTGGTCGGGTCTTGAAGGAATTTCGAGGAGGAATTGCTGGACTAGTCAGTGATGTCTTGATAAAGGAAGATAGGGCATGTGTGGGGGGCAAGGATGGGTTCCTTCGGCTCTTTGATTGGAACTCATGTGAATGCATCATGAGCTTCAGAATTAATGAGGCCGTTGAACAAGAAATCACTAATTTATTAGAATTACCCAATGGGGGCAACATTGTGGTATGCAATAGAAGGACCATGGCTTTGGTTTCATGGAATGGGGTAGTTTTGAAGAGATTCGACTTAGAGAAAAAAGATATGATGTGTGCTTGTTTAAGCTTGAAAGCTATGGATGAAACAAAGGGGTATATTTATGCTGTGGGTGTTGAGAATGTGCTCTATTGTGTGAATTATAATAGCGGTGCGATGGAAAACAGCTTGAAATTTGGAGAAAAAGGTGAAATGGATGTCATTGGAGTGAGACAACATCCGATGAGGAATATACTGATCTTATGGAGTTTGAATGGAGTTATATTATATTTGACATCAAATTAAGAGAAACAACAAATTTTTTTTTTTTTACTTAATATTTTTCCAAAAAATATTTTTTTTTTTTTTTTTTTTTTTACAAAAATTGTTAAATAATATTTTTTAATAATTTTTAACAATAATTTATAGATTTCTTTTCCAATAAAAAAAAAACTTTTTATCAAAATTGTACGTTCTAATTACTACATACCATGAAAAAAACCAGCCCCACCACCCATCCCCAATACCCCCCTCAACGATCTTCGCCCTTTTCCAACAATCTAATTCAAATCATCAATATTAACAGTAACAACATCTCCAACACTTCTCCTATAAAAAAGCCAGTCCCCCCTGAAACTTATCGTTATTATGACCTCATTAATAAACTTGATCAAATAATAGAGGAAAGTCGTAAAACTCAAGAAATGATCAAAGAGAAACAAAGAAAAATTGAGCCTCCGAATTCTTTTAAGGAAAATTATGACAGTTCTTATATGAACGAGATCGGGAGGATCTTGAATGAGATTGAAATCCCAAATGAATTACAAAGCGAAATCATCACCAATTTGGCATTGAAAAGGATTTGCCAACAGAACATTTATGCTTCCCAGGCAGATGTGATGAGTCCAAATGTGAGAAAATCGCATGAAAAAGCTGAAATTAAACCAAATGAAGAGAATTTAAGGTTTAAAATAGAGAAAATTAGACAGAAATCAGGATTCGACATGATGAAATTCATAGAAAATTTATATGATTTGGCTGTGAAAGCGCAATTGGATGATGAGAGTCCCTATGGGAAATCGACGAATAAAATGAATAAAATGAAGAAATTGGGGTTTGAAGATTGTATGCTGAACATAGAGGAGGATTATGAATGGAAGAAATTGACAGGGGAAGAGAATTTGATGTTTTATAAGGAAATGGTCATAGAAAATATAGAGCCGAAGTATTTCTCATGGCAGGCTATGAATACTGAATATGAACGCATGGTGGGAGTCTATATGAATATGAAGGCGAAGAAAGAAGGTTAAAAGATGAACTATCTTTTTAATAATATGATAGGCATTGATAATATGGCTGATGGCTTTTTTTTTAATTAATGTGATCATTTTTGAATAAATCTCCATATTTTTCTTTCTCGAGTTTTTTTATATATTTTATAAAGAAAAAACTATAATTATTACTTATTTCTAATATAATTTTAAGAGAAAACTTTCCTTTGTTCGTTAATTATTAATATAAACGCAATCGACAGGCTCAGATTCAATCCAATGTGTGCGAAAATCGCAGTGATAATGTTTCCTTTTTCCTTTAAAAACGTGAAAAACCAAGCTAAGGCCGTATAAACCGCGAAAAAAAGCAATCCATTTAAACTATCCTTTAAAATATAAACAACCAATCCATGGAAAAAGCCGTAATAAAAGCACATCCGGATTTTATTGGGTTTTTTCACAGTGTTCAGAGGAATGATTCTCCAATAAATTTCTGATAAAAAGGGGTTGACCAAGGTAAAAATCGGGAAAATCATTATATATAACACTTCATTATGTGGGAATAGGAATTGATAAGTGATTAGATATTGGACTTGTGAGGCGAAAATCCAAGAAAACAAACCAAAACACACAAAATATATCGAAATGCTTATGGGGATGCCATAAATAACGCTATTCCTCCAATTTTGCATGAAAAGAGGCTGGAAAAAGGGCTTAAGCTGAGTTTTGGCTTGGAATTTGAGGTAAATCAAGGGGATTGCTATGAGGAAAAGTTCATAGAGAAGAAGCGATAGAAGAGCGTCTTTGGATGTGTAAAATATGAAGAAAAGGAAAAGGATAGGGAGGATTTGAAGGAATTCGACGGAAAGAGCTTCAAGGCGGTAGGTTTCGGAGTCTGTCACTATGAGATTTTGATTTTCGACATTCATTTGAGAATTTCGAATTATTTTTATAAGAAAAATAAGAAAATTAATGATTTTTTTTTTGAATTTGGCAGAAAAATGCAATTTTAATTTTCACGAAAAGATGGTTTAAATTATTTAAAAAGTTAAAATTTCCATTAAAATCATATAATTGTTATGCAAATTGGAAGATAATATATTATCAATAAATATGATGCATATTATCTATTTCTTCTTAAATTTTTCTTTCAAAATTAGCTTGAATCTCCTAATAAATCATTTATCAAATAATTTCTAAATTAGTATAATGTTAAAAAGAATTATTTACCGGTAATCTAAATAAAATTTTAATATTAAAAAGAAGGAAAAATAAATTTACGGTAATTCTTTATTTAATTCTATATGAGATTTAATTTTATATGAGAGATAATTTTCTATGCTATAAAATTCTTTTCCATCTTTATTTAATTCTATATGAGATTTAATTTTTTTCTATGCTATAGAATTCTTTTCCATCTATATTTAATTCTATAAGAATTTAATTTTTAATTAAGATCAGATATCAAAGAAAAAAATTAGCTTTTGATAATGGAAAAAGAACAGAAGAATAATGTTACTTTTTAGGAATTAATGAAAGATTGGTTAATCTAGACAACTTATGTAAAAAAATTTGTATTTATTTGAAAACTTAATAGTTTTTTATATAACTCATCATTGTCATGTCAAAGTCCATCAAATCTGTAGATTCCTTTCATTTTTTTCATAAATACATAAATTTGCAGAAAATACAAGTTTCTATTACTATCGAAGCAAGATGGATTCCACGCCAACTTAAAACAAATTTAGAGAAATTCTTGAAAAGGTTGTGCTAATTTCTTATTTTTAAATGAAAGTAAATCAGAAATGGAATTCGCAGTTTCTCACTTAGGCTGAGGAAGAAAACTATCAAAGTTGAAAAAAATTATTAAACCTAATGGTTTTAATTTCCCCTTTGCTTCCCTTCTTTCCCCTGTCCCTTCATCTTTTTTTCATCTTCGAAAAATCCACAAATTGACTTCAAGATCAATCTTTTATGCTGTTTTGAGGTTTCAATTTCCATTTTGAATGTCCAGTTTTGAAAAGAAGCTTATTAATTTGTTGATTAAAATTATTTAAAATATTGAATAGGTGCGTTTTAATATTAATTTTCTGATATAGAATATTTGAGAGTATAAATACATATAGAATATTAAAAATTCTTTGATTTGGTTTTTAATTATTTGATCTAAAATCAATAAATTTCCAATAATATGATTAAGAAATTTCGTCTTCATGACTCTCTTTTTTCTGAAATATTTCCATTCTTCATCATTTAAAAAAAAATAAAAAAATATAAATCATTTTCTACCAAAAAAAATTTCTATGGTATTTTTTTAATCTCTAGTTTTTCTTCTAACTTTAAAAATTTGGACAGTCTTTGAAAAAATGCCTCTAAAGAAAGAGCAAGACCAATTTTTTAATTCTTAAGATTCTAGCTTTTCTAATCTTCAAATTTTTTTGAAATTATAATGTATTACATTCACAATCTGACCCTAAACCACCTCCGGCTTCACTCTGTTCAATTATTCCATCATTCTGCGAAGCAATCCTTTGCAAACGATTTATTTTTTCTATCATGTGTGAATCCCAACCCCCAATTTTTCCCTCGACTGATACAAGAAAAGCAGTTGGGAATTGTTGATTTATCGAATTTTCATAGTTTCCCATCCAAATTTTTCGATGATTTCAAAGCACTTTCATGTCCCAAGGATAAATGTCTCAATAGTATAGAAGTGACTTCTTCAAAGGAGGGGATGTTTACATTTTCTAATTTGGAAATGGATATGCAAATACCTTATCAATATGAGGAGCATCAAGCTGCGATTGAGAAATCTGAGGATTCTGAGAACTCAATTGAGGAGAATTTCAAGGTAAATGTTTTTTCGCAGGATCTGATGAATTTAGTGATCAGCCATATGAACGAGGTTTGCAAAGGTACGACCATTTACCCGAAGAAAGGTGAAATCATATATATAAATAATAATAAAATTGAGAAGCAATTCATTGGGGAAACATTATTGATGAGAAAAACGTTGTGTTTTTTAGAGAAAACTTCAGAGAAAAAAGTGAAAGAGCTCATGCAGCAATGCATAGACGAAATGCTGGCCTTAAAAGTCGTATTTCTTCAAATATTGAATGAAATAGCTGCCTTCCAATTTAGGAAAGAATTAGGACTTGTTAAATTTTTATTGGAAAATAAATATTTCCAATTTCTGGATGAGGAAATTGTTGAGGAGCTGGAAAAAGACAATGTAGAAGAAATAGATAGAGATGTGAGGGAAGAATGGATGCAGATCGGTTTATTAAATATGAGGAAATTCATTAGGGATCTCTAAAAATGAATGAGTTGTTATTTAAGACCAATGGATTCGAGGTCCTTGTGGAAAGAAGAAAATATCTTTAAATCGATAATATAAATAACTCAAGCTGAGAAAATGCTTAAAAATCCCCCTTAAAATTCAAAAACAAACTCATTGGAAATCTTAAAATAAATAAGTCTACCTTTACGAGCATTTGATTTGGGGGTTTTTTGGAAATTTTTAAAAACCCATATTTTTAAAAATTTTCCAAAAAATTTTTAATTTCACAAAAATTCCAAATTTAAAATACTATTTATAAACAATCAAATCAAGTAAAAGTGCTCATTTTCAAATGAAATTTCCTTTGTTCCTCAATTAAAAACGAGGCTTCCTTCATATTGCTACCATTACTAGTATTCATGGTCACATTTTCCCTGGTCTTCAAATAACCCCCCCAATTCTCCTTCCCTTTGACCTTTACCTTTTCTAGAAAGCCCTTTCCTCCCTTAATGCCGCAATCCTCCCCTTTGAAAACCTCAGAGATTTCCTTTAAAATCCCATCGAACTTGCAATTTTTCTTAAAAACCCCCATAAAAGTCATTTCCTTAGGCTTCATATTCCCCCTGTTTCTATCATTTTTTATCTCAATGAAAATCGGCTCTTTCTCTAAACTCCAAGCAAGAATCTCTATATCCTTGCCTCTTTTTATTTCATTATATTCCCTTTTAAACTCTGATAAAAAATCTATTGATTTATTCATAGTAAGTTCCCTTAGACTCAACTCCTTCTCCTTCTTTTGATACTCCTTCTTCAAAACATCCTCAAATTCCCCTTGTTTTTCATTCAAAACGTTATGCAATCTAATGAAGATCTCTCTAATTTTATCTATAACCCTCTCAAATTCCAGTTTGAGACACTCCCTTTTTTTCTCGACCCCCTCCTTCAATTCCTCATAAATCTTTGACTCAATGTTTTCAAGTTCCTCATAAAAATCAACCAATTTTTGCTTCTGCTCAGCGCATGCCTCCTTCAAAGACACCACCTCATGAAAACGATGCTGGTTTTCTAATAAACAGGTTAGACAAATGGCTTTGCCCTCCAATCGACAAAAGGCTTCAAAGGGTCTTTCATGTTTCAGACATTTGCCTTGGGTCATATTGAGATCCATTGATTTTTTGTGCTTATGGGGAGTGATGCCTCTTTCATATTTCATATTATTGGTAAGTAATTGGAGATTTGGGAGGAAATCGGAAAGGAGGGTCTTGTTTGGAAATGGGGTGAAACATTGGGGACATGAAGGCAGGTTGGGGGTATTAGAAAGCAGGGTTTGCAGACAAAGGGAACAAAGAGAATGACCACAATCTGGAAGGAAACGGGGACAACGAAGAGAACTGTTGAACGGCTCTGAACAAAAAAAGCAAACGTTTTGCATAAGAAAAAATTAGGAAATTATGAAGAAGTTGGGTTTTGATAAGTTGAAAAAAAATTTAAATTTGTGATTTTTTTCCTCATTTTTCTAATTTGAAATCTAACAAGTCTTTTTTTTAATAGTGCAATGGGGGGTCACTTGATTATTATTGATGTTGTTTTTTTTTTATAAATTTTTGAACAATTTCCATTTTTTTTTTTCTGTTGTTTAAGTTTTTCTCATTAAAATTTATTAATCATAAAATGTCTCAACCTAACAACAGTCATGAATCCAAACCCCGTTATATTGGCAGTCATTATTTTCTAGGTAACTAGTAACTACCCACCCCTAAAAAAAAAATCACCCCCCCATCCAACATATTCCAATAAAAAATTTTATTTACCATAATAGAAAAAACCGTCGGTGAAGGTGCCTTCGGAAAAGTTTCCTTGGGTGTCCACCTGCAAACTTCCGAGCCAGTGGCCATAAAGACCATGGAAAAAGAGCGCATCAAAGAACAGGCGGACATCGAGCGGATAGCCCGCGAAATCCATATTCTTAAGAAGTTGCGCCACCCCCATGTGATTCAGCTCTACGACGTTATTTTCTCTCTCTCTAATTTTTCCAAAAATGTTTCATTATATATAATTTTAGGTGCTAGAAACAGACCCAGAATTACATTTGATCATGGAATACGCCCCTGGGGGTGAGCTTTTCGAATATATCGTATCAAATTCGAGGTTAGACGAAAAAGAAGCCTGTAGATTCTATCATCAATTATTGTCCGGCATTGAATACATTCATGGTCAACATGTGGTTCATCGAGACCTGAAGCCTGAAAATCTGCTTCTGGATGCATACAAAAACCTGAAGATAGTTGATTTTGGGCTAGGTAATTCATATTCTGAAGGTGAAATGCTCAAAACAGCCTGTGGGTCACCTTGTTACGCTGCACCTGAAATGATCGCTGGATATAAATACAGCGGTTTAGCAGCTGATATCTGGTCTTCAGGCATCGTTCTTTTCGCGATGATTTGTGGTTATCTCCCATTTGAAGATGAACAAACGGCTTTGTTATATCAGAAAATTCAAGATGGACGATATGAAGTGCCGAGCCATTTATCTGAGGAGGCGATTGATTTATTAGAAAAGGTGTTGAATGTTGACCCGATGACAAGATGGGGCATAGAGGAGATCCGGAACCATAAATGGATGCGTGGATTAAAAGATGAAAGGATGATCCGAGTGAAGGAAATTAAGGGGGTGTATAACAATGAGCTGAATGAGAAAGTGGCTGAAATAGTAGAAAATCACGGCATTCAAATGATGGATTTGGTTCGTAACCTCAAGGAAAACAAGCATAATAACATCACAGCGACATATTACTTGTTGTTGAATAAAGAAGTGAGATTAATCAATGAAAAGCTGGAAAGTATCATAGCACAAAACATGCAAGAATCGGTTGAAAGACCGTCCAGACATAAAACTTGGAGCGGAAAGAAGAACAAAGGTCTCATTAAAGAAGAGAAAAAACATAGGAAATTCACAATCCAGCCTGAAAGCAAACTACCTTTGGAGGAAATGTTTCGGAAAATCAATAGTTTCACCCCAGAAAACCTCCAGGAGGCAATGTTGGATGAAAGCTTAGGGGATCATCCAGAAAGTTCTAT
>Ga0302320_10029983_pt1 | contig 10382 bp, 7 predicted proteins | sample Bog_T0_3_FD_202130 | JGI IMG/M metagenome (GOLD analysis project Ga0302320, IMG submission 202130) | Peat permafrost microbial communities from Stordalen Mire near Abisko, Sweden - Bog_T0_3 | ecosystem: Environmental > Terrestrial > Soil > Wetlands > Peat | place: Sweden: Abisko, Stordalen Mire... | reverse complement strand
TTAGAACAGAGCGACACAATCCGCATTCCATCGCTAGCCTGCGCCGCCAGATCGCAACCCACCTGGCACGCTCTCTGCCCAGATGCCCTTGCTGCTTGTTACCATTCTTATAACACAGTAGTACTAGAACCAGTCTCATAAACCATTTTGGCGGTCGAACGTGGCATTCTGGGTGTGCTCTGGAGTGCTCCGCGCTGGCTGGTGCGTGGACGCTGGGAACTGACCGACGAACGGTGGGAGACGATTGAGCTAGTGCTGCGTCCAGCGCGGCGGGCTGACAAGCGCGGACGCCCCTGTCACGACACGCGCTCGGTTCTTCATGGCGTGCTCTGGGTGCTCGGCACCGGGGCGCAGCGGCGCGAGTTGTCGAAGAAGTATCCATCCTTTCAAACCTGCCATCGCCGCTTTCAGCAGTGGGTTCGCAGCGGCAAGCTGGAAGAGGCGCTCGGGCGGCTGGCGCGCCATCTGCATGAGCGCGGCGAGTTAAATCTCGACCAGGCGTTCGTGGATGCCACCTTTGCGAGCGTGAAAAAGGGGAGCTTGCCGTCGGCCCCACCCGCCGCGGCAAGGGCACGAAGACCATCGCTATTGCCGCTGGTAACAGTCTTCCTCTCGCCGTTACTGTCGACAGCGCTTCGCCCGCCAAGTGCCAGCTTGTGGAACAACTTATTGCGGTAAGCTTTCTCGACGAACTCCCGGCCCGGCTCGTCGGCGACAAGGCTTACGACTCCGACAAACTCGATCAGCGGCTTGCCGAAGAGTACGAGATTGAGATGATCGCGCCCAACCGTCGGCGGCGCAGCAAGTCACAGGATGGGCGAAAGCTGCGTTGCTATCGGAGGCGCTGAAAGGTCGAGCGCCTGTTTGCCTGAATGCACAACTTCCGCCGCCTCGTCACCCGATGGGAATACCACATCGAAAACTTCCCCGGTTTCGTTCACCTCGCCTGCCTGCACGTGATGCTCAGGCATTCAGGAGACTGCTTCTAGCGTCGAACAATTTGACGAACTCGCAGGAAGGCATCGGCCGGCCGAACAAGTACCCTTGCCCCTCGTCACATTGGCCAGCCTGAAGAAATGCGAGTTGCTCAGAGGTTTCAATACCCTCTGCAATCAACCGCAGATTAAGACTCCGGCCTATGTTGATAATTGCACTCACGATGGCCGTCTCGTCGGGCGTGGTGGAGAGCTGACGGATAAACGACTGGTCAATCTTGAGGGCGTCAAGCGGAAACTTTCGGAGATAACTCAAGCTTGAGTAACCTGTGCCGAAGTCATCGATTGCCACCTGCACTCCCTTGTCTCTCAGAATTTTGAGGGTCGATCCCTTAGACTCGGGACGCTTCATTAGAATACCCTCAGTCACCTCTAACTCGAGAGATGTCGGATCCAGTCCGGTTTCGCCGAGGATTGCGAACAGATCGTCCAGAAAGTTCTCATTCTCGAACTGCACAGGAGAAACGTTTACGGCCATGGTCATTCGAGGCAGACCTGCATTCGCCCAGGCTTGGGCTTGCATGCAGGCTTCGTGAAGGGCCCAGGCGCCAATCGGCAGGATGAGCCCGGAGTCTTCCGCGACTGGAATGAACTCCATCGGAGGGATCCTTCCCCGCCTGGGGTGGTTCCAGCGTATCAACGCTTCCACGCCGGCAATGGCTCTCGTCCTCAGGTTGACCTTCGGCTGGTAGTGCAGCTCAAATTCGTTTCGTTCCAAGGCTTGCCTCAGATCCTCTTCGATGGATTGCCGCTCCACGGCCCGGATGTTCATCTCCGGCCTGAAGAACTGAAAGTTCCGGCGCCCATTTTCCTTTGCCTGGTACATGGCAGTGTCGGCGTTCTTGATGAGCGTCTCAGCATCCGGGCCGTCGTCGGGATAGGTGCTGATGCCAATGCTGGCGGTGACGCAAAGATGCTCGTGTTCGCCGATGGCAAGTTGCATCGCCAGCGCATGGAGTATTCTCACCGCCGCGATGGCGACATCTTCGGGTTGTTTCACTTCCTGAAGCAGCACGACGAATTCATCGCCTCCCTGCCGGCTTACGGTATCTGGCATTCGTATGCAAGTCCGCAGGCGTCTTCCCACTGATCGAAGAACTTCGTCGCCGATCGCATGTCCCAGGGAATCGTTTATGTGTTTGAAGCCATCCAAATCCAGAAACAGCACGGCGACATGGTACATGTGACGCTTAGCCAGTAAGAGGGCTTGGCTAAGCCGGTCGAGGAGGAGCGCTCGATTCGGTAACCCGGTCAGAAAATCGTGTTCGGTCGCGTGGACAATCTGCTGCGTCATCGCCCACGCCGCGCTAACGTCGCGGAGAACGATGACGGCCCCCATGACCTTCCCTTGACGGTCGTGGATAGGAGAGACGGAGTCTTGAATATGAATTTCTGACCGGTCAGGACGGACGAGAATGCAGTTCCATGGCGAGCAGTTGCCCGGGCTATGCTCACTTATCCTCTCCATCGGATTGGGGGCGCGTTCGCGGTTGATGGCGTCCAGTATCTTGAAGGCTTTGTCCATCGGCTTGCCGACTGCTTCCATCAGCGACGAGCCAGTCATCGTTTCCGCGATGGGATTGAGGAAGGTGATACGTCCCGAAGGGTCGGTGCAGATTACAGCGTCGCCGATGCAGCGGAGCGTGACCTCGGCGAGTTCCTTTTCCGCGAACAACTCTTCTTCGATCTTCTTGCGCGCAATGGCGTAGCGCAGGGATCGCAAGAGCTCGCGCGGCTCAATCTGGCCTTTGATGAGATAGTCTTGCGCACCTTCCAGCAAGGCTTGTACGCCCATCGACTCGTCGTCCATGCCCGACAGCACCACCAAGGGGCTGCGGGGCGCGGCGGCAATGATCCGCTGTACGGCTTCCAGCCCGTGTGCGTCGGGCAGCCCAAGGTCGAGCAGGATAACGTCAAACGCATTTTCGGCAAGGTGCTTCTCTGCGTCACCCATACACTCCGTGTGAGTCAGTTCGACGTCGTGCAGGCCCTGCTCTTTGAATATCTCACGGACCAGACGCGCGTCTCCGCGGTTATCTTCCACGAGGAGAACCGTTCTTATCAACTTGTTCATTCATTCCACCTCTGCGGCGGCAATTTGACAATCGTCAGCCAGAAATCGTTGATGCTCTTCACCAGACCTTCGAACGCGTCCAACTGCAGGGGCTTGCTGAGGTAGCAGTTTGCCTGCAGCTGATAGCTTTTCACAATATCAATTTCCGCCTCGGAGCTGGTCAGAACGATGGTAGGGATCGTTTTCAGGGATTCATCGGCCTTGATGCGGGTCAGCACCTGCCGACCATTCATTTTGGGAAGGTCCAGATCCAGCAAGATAAAATCCGGGCGAGGGGCATTCACATAGGCTCCCTCGTGCTTCAGAAAGGCCATCGCTTGCATGCCGTCGCCAACCACCTGTAAGTTGACGAGCGGGTTGGCGTCGCGGAGCGTTTCCTGAGTAAGCCGAACATCACCAGGACTGTCTTCCACCAAGAGAACTACCTTGGTCATATCTTCTTCTCCGATGATTGCCATGAATGCTGCTCACTACCTACTAACGTAAAGTGAAATGTGGAACCCTGTTCGGGCTGTGATTCGACAGAGATGGCGCCGCCGTGCCGCTCGACGATCTTCTTACAGATGGCCAACCCTATGCCGGTACCAGAGAACTCTTCCCGTCGGTGCAGTCGCTGGAACATGCCGAAAATCTGTTCGAAGTACTGGGGTTCAATTCCCAGTCCGTTGTCTTGCACCGAGAACCTCCACTTTTCTCCGCCATTTCTGACAGCGGAGATGTGTATTCGGGGAACTCCGGGCCTTTGGAACTTGATGGCATTGCCGATAAGATTCTGAAATAACTGGGTTAGTTGCGACTCATCCGCCAGAACCCCAGGCAGGGGATCGTGGGTCACTAGGGCACCGCTTCCTTTAATGGCCATGCGTAGATTTATGAGAGCCTGCTGCAATGCTTGCTCGCTGGAGATATCGAGCAGAGCCCCTCCTTTTGTCCCGACCCGTGAGTAGGACAGCAGGTCTTGGATCAGACGTTTCATGCGGTTGGCCCCGTCCACCGCGAAAGCGATGAACTCGTCAGCATCTGAGTCCAGCTTCCCCTTGTACCGTATGGACAGAAGTTGCGTGTAGCTGGCCACCATCCGCAGCGGCTCCTGCAGATCGTGGGACGCAATGTAGGCAAATTGCCCCAGCTCCTCATTCGATGTCTTTAATTCCTCGACCATCTGCGCCAGGTGCTTTTCTGCAGCTTTACGCACGGTGATATTGCGAATCGCCGCCGTAACCATGATTCCTTCGGCGCCTTCCAACGGGCTCAGCATGATCTCGATTGGAAACCTGCTTCCATCCTTGCGCAGCCCGGACAACTCAATCCCCGTGCCAATCACCTGCGCCAAAGCCTCGGCCATCGTTCGGGTTCCATCCGCGATTAACCGCTCCGCGAAGCCCTCCGGTATGATGTTCGTCACCGGCTGTCCTAGAAGTTCATCGCGGCTGTATCCGAACTGCTTTTCCGCCTGAAGATTCAGCAGGACGATCTCCCCGCCCTGGTCCACCACCACCATCGCATCCGGAGCCGCCTCCAGCAGCCCGCGATACCTGTCTTCGGCCGCCTGGATCTTGGTGAGATCGTGGCTGATCTCGGAAAATCCCCGGAGATATCCAGCCGGGTCGCGCAACGCCGTGATGGTGATGCTGGCCAGGAACTGCGAGCCGTCTTTCCGCACCCGCATGCCGTATTCATTGTGCTGGCCGGTCGCGGCAGCCCTCCGCAGTATCCCCTCGGGCCTGCCCACCCGGATGTCTCCTGCAGGAAAGAAGCGGGAAAAACTCTGGCCCATGATCTCCGCGGCGGTGTACCCTTTGACCCGTTCGGCGCCGGCGTTCCAGGTGAGGATCTGGCCCAGCGGATCTAACATGAAGATCGCGTAATCCGGGATTCCGTCCAGCAGCATCCGGTATCGTTTTTCGCCGTCCCGGAGCGCTGCCTCTGCATGCCTGCGTCTGGAGCTGTCGCGCTGGGTGCTCCAACCCGCGGCGCCGACGATGATCAGGGCTAGAACCGTCCCGGCAATCAGGGCGATCTTGGCCCGCTTCAGGTGCTGCTGGGTGCGCGCAGTGCGTTGCACGGACAACCCCAACTCTTCATCCTGGATATTGCCGACAACCGCTTGAAGCTCATTTGTGAGCCGCTGGCCTGTCCCGTCTTGACTGACCGCCACCGCCGCCAGCAAACCCTGGCTCCGGCGTAGAGCAATGATGCTTTCCGAGCGCTGGACCCTTGCGGCGGTCAGGGCTTCAAGGGTGGAAAGCATGCCCTCTGTTACGGGATTGTCTGCCGTCAACTTGCGAAGCGCTGCCTGCTCCTGCTCAAACTTCAATACGCTCGCGCGGTATAAATCGAAATCGGATTCGTCGCCGGTCAATACGAACCCGCGGCTGTTGGCGCTGATGCCTTCAATACCAAGGCGTAAATTCTGGATCTGCTCAAGGATCTCGTGGGTATGGCGCACCCACAGGTCACTCTCCCTGGAGGCGCTCATCTCGGCGTAGGAGAGTGCGCCCATCAAGAGCACGCCCAACATGGCGAACCCGAACGCGAGTTGAATCTTCCAGTCCAACCGGAGCATGGTCTTCCATCCGCTGCGGCCGTCCGACAATGCGGTCGCAAATATTTTCACTTGGCGTGGACAAGACGGATGTTCAATTGTGCTCAATCAGGAAAAATATAGCAATGCGGCTTTTCCGTGACCCGCCGCCCCAGGCAAAGACGAAGCCCTCGACTGGCTGCTCCGGTATAACCGGGCGAGACTGCACTCGACCCAGAATTACGGCAGCGCGATGCGGTTCGAACAAGCCTCGGCGTTCAGTAGGGAAGCATCCGCGGCCCGTGCTCTGACGTTCGCCGGAGCGTGAGGCTTTCTTTCGCATCCGCACAGCGGATACACAAGGAGAGCAAGCAGAAGCACAATGTAATTTTCATAACTCATTCGATACTTACTTCAGTAGGCGGATGGCCTAGATCCGCGCGAAATCTCTACTCTTACCGCGCGCGGTACCACCCTGCTCAAGCCGACAGAGCTTAACCTGAATTATTCATGAAATTCGTTGGTCAAAACGCGTAAAAGCCAGTGATGACAGGCTTTTGAAGCATATTTTGACCTTCGATCAAGAACGACAGTGTGTCCGAAAGCCTGAAACTCCCCCTCGCCAGAGCCCCAAGTTGTGAGGCCTTTTCGAGAATGAGCGTTTGTTCGTGAATTATGCGGGCTAATGACCTACGGAAGTCGTTTGCTCCAGCGCGAACAGGCCGATAAACGGTCACCATACAACTGTCCTGCTTCTGGAACTGAGAAAAATGTCGTACCAAAGGCAGAAGGGAACCTTGAGGGATTGAAAGACGCTGGGGGACGAGCTGCACTATCTGACACGTGGCCTGGTACTTAACGTTTCTTGGTGGTTGCGGTCTGAAATGGTAGCCGCATTGCAATCGTGAGAGTGCCTCACGTTCGTGAATAGAGAAGGTTAAGTGGGTCGGCCGCTTGAAAAATAAAAAGTGATCAACATTGAGCAGACGACTCGAATGTCGGTTCTTAATATGTTTTCAAAAGACCTGGGGTTATGCAGGTCGGGCCACGTTAAGAAGTGACGCATACAGCGGCGGCTTGTCAATCTTTCCGTGCAGACTGCCACCAACATGGATCGAATGTCACTCTTGATTGTGGATGATAGTTTAGTCGGAACGGATAACGGAAGGTCCGCTTCTTATCCGAATAAAAGGTACGAATATAAGGTTTCTGCCTTATACCTTTTGTTATCCCTCGAGAGGGGAAAGATCATCATGAGAAATTCGATTCGCCTGACCGTTCTGTCTCTGGCTGCGGCCGCATTGCTTCTCACCACCAGCGCGTTCGCGACGACGGCCACAGGAAACCTCAGCGTAACCGCCTCTGTGTCGCCATCCTGTATCGTCACAGGCGGCACGCTGGCCTTTGGATCGTATGACCCGATCGTCGCCAATGCCTCCGGTGGCGCTGACAAGATCGGAAACGTAGACGTGAGTGTCACCTGCACCAATATGGCACCAGTGACAGTCACGCTCGACGCGGGTACTAAGTTCAGTACCACCCGGCGTTTGTGGGACGGCGTCAGTGGTTACTTGACTTACACGCTCACTTCGGACGCGGATGGCCTAGTGCCGTGGGGCGACACGGGTTTTGCCGGCACCATCACCGGAGCTGGAGTTGAGAAGATTGGCAACGCCTCTGCACAAAGCATGACCGTGTATGGCCAAATTGCGAAGGGGCAGGCCGTAGCTCTAATTGGCGGCGTGTTGACGCCTTTCACCGACACTGTCGTGATCACTGCGAACTTCTAAAGCCCGCGGAACTCCAGTATTCAATTATCCCAGAGCGGCTGCGTGTTCGTGGCCGCCCTGGATTCTTTCTCGGCCAGACACACAGAGGGCGTTCGCCAAAGCCATGCCAACAGTCCGCCGTGCAGTTTTTATCGCGTTGCTCACGTGTATCGGAGTCGCCCGCCTCTCTGCCGGCTCGTTCCATATCTTGCCCATACGCGTGGCGTTCACCGATCAGAAACCGACTGCGACCCTGCAGATTACCAACCAGGATGACAGCCCGGTCGCGGTGCAGGTCCACGCGCTCAAGTGGCAGGCGCGAGGAGCTGAGGATGTGTATTCCGATGCCGATGAAATACTTGTCAACCCTCCTATCGCCCGGATTGCGGGGCATGCGACGCAGTTGATCCGGGTGGCGTTGCGCCACCCCACGCGTGTCACGGCTGAGCGGGCCTGGCGCCTCATCATCGAGGAGTTGCCTCCCCCACCCAAGGCAGGGGAGGTACACATGGTTTTGAAGATCAGTATTCCCATCTTTCAGATAGCCCGTGGCAGTGTGTTTTCGCCGCGCCTGACATGGGAAGCCGCGCACATGCCGGATGGATCGTTGAAGGTGACTGCCTCCAACAGTGGCAATGCGCATATTCAGTTCAAGGCGATTTCGCTGCTGGCGGATGGGACGGGCGCGCCCATCAAGTCCACGGCGGCCGTGGCATACATTTTGCCAGGCGGAACCCATGAGTGGGTGTTCCACGATGAGGCCTTGAAGAACGCCTCCCACATCATGCTTGACGCACAGACTGATTTCGGAGATTTGGGGAAGCTGCATGAAGAGATTGCTCTTCAACGCAGGTGAATGGACCATTCTCTGTTTAGGCCTTATGATGTTACCCGCCTCCGGAAAGTGCCAGCAGGTACAGGCGGGCCCTGCCACAGTGCAACACCGTAAGGGTGTCTCCTGTGATAATTCGACCGGAGAGGTGGTCTGCACCAGGGACGGCGAATCGCTTTCTTCGTCCATGAGGGACGGCCTGTCCGCGCCGGCCCCGCCGCCTCCCACTTTGGCAGCCTCTGTTACTTCTTCTGCTCCGCCGGTAAATACCGCGCCGCCCATGCCAGCTCCGGTGGCGTCCGCTCCGCCGGCCTCCAATAGCCATGTAGCGCAGCCACAACCGAATGGAGCGGCGAGCAAGCGCGACGCTGGGGCAGTGCCTAGCGCGGACGGCGATCCACCTGCAACTGCGGGAGAGTTCGTCGTGGCCGTAGAGGTGAATGGCCACCCGGTGGAGGATTTTGCCCACCTGTATCGCGACGCCAACGGGCGGTGGTACGCAACGGCGGATTTGCTGGCGGAAGCGCGCCTTATCAAGCCAACGGGGCAGGCGGTCCGCGTGGACGGTACGGAATACTATCTGCTCGATAGCTATCGCGGAGTCAGCTATCGCTTCGACACAACGCAGCAGTTGCTGGATATCAGCTTCCCGGCGGAAAACTTTGAAACGCTGAATCTCCAGGCTTCCAAACGGATTTCGGCGGTGTCGATGGCATCGGACCCGGGTCTGTTCCTGAACCACGATTTGCAGGTTACCGGTTCCAATGGCCAGATCCAGGTCTCAGGGGTGGAAGAGTTCGGATTCTTTAGCAAGCTGGGTGTGCTTACCTCGCAATTCGCGGCCCGCGATCTGGTGAGTCATTTGGCGGCCACCCGGTTGAGTACGCAATTCTTTCGAGATTTTCCGCAGAAGATGACAACGCTGAACGTGGGCGACAGTTACAGCGCCTCGTTTGCGTCCTGGGCACAGACGGTACAGTATGCCGGCATCAGTTGGGCGAGCAAGTTTTCCACCCAACCCGCGTTTCTGCCCTTTGCCCTTCCGTCCATCGGCGGCAGCGCTGCCCGGCCCTCCACGGTGGACCTCTATGTAGACAGCCTCCAGATGCTGCACCAGCCGGTGGATCAGGGGCCGTTTACCATCAGCGACATTCCGGTGGTGAGTGCGCTGGGCAACATCCAGATGGTGGTTACAGACCTGCTCGGAAGGCAGCAGGTGGTCTCGCTACCTTATATAAGCACGCGGCAACTGCTGCGCAGGGGAGTGAGCGAGTACGCCTACGAGAGCGGTGTGCAGCGGCATAATTTTGGTACCAGCAGCAATTCCTATGGCACGTGGTTTGCCTCCGGAACCTATCGCCACGGTTTGAGTAACACTTTCACCCTCGGCCTGCGCGGAGAAGCGCTGCTCGACAGCCAAACATTCGGCGTAGGGTTCGACGACGGGTTACTGCGCATCGGCGTGATCTCCGGCGGATTTGCCGTTAGCCACGACAAGGAGGGTCACGTGGCAGGACTGGCGTATGCAGAGGTGCAGCACAGCGCACGCTCCGTTAACTTTGCGCTCTATGCGCAGGCCGCGCAGGAGAATTTTCGGCAGTTGGGCCTGCTGCCCACCCAGCGGCCCACCCAATTCCTCGGCCAGGCGCAGATCGGCTATATGTTCGGTAAGTGGATAAGCGTGTCCGCAGGAGCTATGCACCAGGAGAAGCCCGGCAATGCAGTCTTCGACGTCCATGGCAACCCGGTGCACAGGTTCAACACGGTCACCCCGTCGGTGACTATCCGTTTGCCGCACGGGGCGATGTTGATGATGTCAGGCAACTACACACCGGAGTTTAAACAGAGGGCGTCGGGAGTCATGTCGCTGATCATTCCCCTGGCAAAGCAGCGGATGGTGACAGCAAGTACGGGTTACCAGACCGGAGGAACAAATCCCTCGGTGGAGTACAGCCAAGGGTTGCCGCCTGGTACAGGATGGGGATATCGCCTGCGAACCAGCAGCAACAATAACCTGGAAACCCCCCGCGTGGATGCTGGCGTGAGCTACCAGAACGGTTTTGGAACATACCAACTGGAAGCCGCCCAGCAAAAGAGTTCTCCGACAACCTGGAGTTTTAACTACACGGGCGGCGCTGTGCTGCTGCACGGGGACGCGCTGCTCTCGCGATCTCTGACCGACGGCTTT
>Ga0302320_10029980_pt1 | contig 10383 bp, 6 predicted proteins | sample Bog_T0_3_FD_202130 | JGI IMG/M metagenome (GOLD analysis project Ga0302320, IMG submission 202130) | Peat permafrost microbial communities from Stordalen Mire near Abisko, Sweden - Bog_T0_3 | ecosystem: Environmental > Terrestrial > Soil > Wetlands > Peat | place: Sweden: Abisko, Stordalen Mire... | reverse complement strand
AGAGACGGCGCGCCACGGTGGGGAGCAACGATTCGCTCACCATTGGGGGCAATCAAACCGAACAAGTGAGTGGAAACTACAACCGGAAGGTCAAGAAGAATACCGTCGAGAGTGTCGATGGGAACGTGGATTTGAAGATTGTCGGGAACCAGACGGAGTCGGTGGGAGGGAATCTCGGGCTGACCGTGAGTGGAAACCAGGCCGAGGCAGTAGGCGGGAATCACGGCCTGAGCATTGGTGGGAACCAGAGTATTTGTGTCGGTTCGGCATACTCGTTGGAAAGCAGCAGCACGATCTACATCAATGGTGGGGCGAGCGTGGTGATTCAAGCGGGCATGCAGCTTAGCCTGGTTGCCGGCGGAAGTTTTGTGACGATTGGGCCTGAGGGAGTCTCGATTTCAGGATTGATGGTGCTGATCAATAGCGGCGGCGCGGCAGGTTCGGGGAGCGCGGGTGATACGGGCAGCCCCGGTAACCCAGGCACTCCGGACGATCCCGAGACAGTGAAGGACGACGACAGCGGAGGCAGCAATCCCGGAGGAGCGGGGGGCAGCGCATCGCCGGCCGGCTCTCCCGCTCCGGGGGCGGGCGCTAGTGGATTAGCCGGCGCCGCAGGCGGTGCGCTCTCAGCAGGCGCCAGTGCAGCCGGCCAGGTGGAGCAAGACGCGCAACAGGCAGCCAACCAGGCGCAGCAAGCCGCACAGGCCGCGGAACAGTCCGCACAGCAGGCGGAGCAGTCTGCGCAGCAAGCCGCACAGGCCGCGCAACAGGCCGCGCAACAGGCGGAGCAGCAGGCGCGCCAGACGTTTCAGCAGGCGCAGCAGGCCGTGCAGCAGGCACAGCAGGCCGTGCAACAGGCCACCGCGCAGGGCAACGCCGCGGCACAGCAGGCGCTGAACCAGGCGCAACAGGCGGCGCAGCAAGCGGCCCAGGCCGGGGCTCAGGCCGCGAAGCAGGCACAGCAAGCGGCCCAGCAGGCACAGCAGCAAGCGCAGCAGACGGCACAGCAAGCCCAACAGGCCGCGCAGCAAGCGGAGCAGCAGGCGCAACAGGCGGCCAAGGCCGCGGCAAATCAAGCGCAACAGGCGGCGCAGCAAGCGGAACAACAGGCCAAGCAGGCCGCGGCCCAGGCGCAGCAAGCCGCGCAACAGGCGCAACAGCAAGCGCAGCAAGCCGGGCAGCAGGTCAAGCAGGCGGCGAGCCAAGCACAGGGGCAGGCGCAGCAGGCCGCGCAGGCGGCGCAGCAATCGGCGCAACAGGCCATCAGCCAGGCAGGGAAGGGTTTTTAGTGTGGCGCTGGAATGTGCATTCCATTTGCCGCTATTTCAATCGCGGCCATCTCCAGGTCCGGATGAGTCAATGAGTTCGAATCGCAGCGTGAATCGATTGGGGGACGATTGACGGAGATCTCGGCACAACCCGGCGCCGCCGCACAGTTCCCGGCCATCGGGCGATGGAGTGTTACCGCGATGCCGGCGGGCTGGATCTACGTTGCCGGATTCGGCATCAAGCAGATGGTGTCCACTGCCGGGATGGTTGCCGCAAGCGTCGGGGTGGGGCAGGACACGCTCGACGAAGAGACCGGCCTGACTGCGTACATCGAGAAGCAGATGAAGCTGATCGGAACGAGCCTGAAGGATGTTCAGTTCGCGGGGCCCAAGCCCGTTCCATTCCAGGGTGCGGAAGAGGCGCAACTGCTGTTCATTCGCCATGAGACGGAGAAGGCGGGAAGTATGGTGCACGCTCAGACTTACGTGCGGGCCGGCCGCTGGCTGGGGATTGTGACACTCACTGCCACGGAGGCGCAACTCAAGCCGGTGCGCGCCGACTACGATGCATTTCTGAACGGCTTGCGGATTGGTCCGCCAGCAACAGATTGAAATGCCGCGCACCCGAAGCGCTGCACAGAACCGAGGAGGGAACCCGATGCCGCCAGCAGCGAGAATTACGGATATGCATGTGTGCCCGATGGTCACTGGGATTGTGCCGCATGTCGGCGGGCCCATCCTGCCTCCCGGCGTGCCCACAGTGCTCATCGATTGCCTGCCCGCAGCCACGGTGACGTCGATGGCCACCTGCGTTGGTCCGCCAGACATGATCGTCATGGGATCGCTGGGCGTGATGATCAACTTTCTGCCCGCGGCCCGCTTGCTGGATCCAACCGTGCATGGCGGAATGATCATGATGGGCTCGCCGACCTGCATCATTGGCGAGATCGGAATCCCCATGCCCGGTCTTGGAGGTCTGGGCGGAGTTATGGGCGGGCTGGCCGCCAGCGGCGCACTCTAATGAGGAAGACCCCTTTTCGCGCACCGGAGATTACTCCGGATTTAACCCTCTTCGCGAAGCCGGGCCGTTCTGAACGCTATTCCCCCACCGAGTCCCAGATCTTCAGCAGCATTGGCGAAACGTAGGCGCGCACCGGCTTGTAGTTGGCTTTGCGGGCGGCTTTGAGAGCGGTAAGCGCGTCGTCGGAGGGGCCCTTCCATCCGCCCTGTGGAGTTCTCAAGATCGACCGCTCAATCAAGGTTGCGCCCAGATAGAAGTCTGCCGCGCCCGGATTCTTGGCCGTTTGCGGAGACTCCAGGTAGTCCAGCAGCGCTGTCCGCGCGGTATCGAACTGGGCCTGGTAGAAGTCGCGAATGGCCGACCGCAGTTCGCTCGCCGCGGCCTTGGGATCGTTCTTGATCGCCACCTGAAGCTTGGCGGCGTGGCTTCTTGCTTCGCTGTTGTCCGGCTGCAACTTGAGCACCGCCTGGTAGCTGTTGAGAGCATCGGCCGAGTTGCCTTGCTTCTCCGCGGTCCGAGCATCGTTCAGCAGCTTGTTTACTTTGGAGGCCGCATCGGCAGTTGACAGCGGCCCTGCCGCGGGTCCTGTGCTCCCTTTGGCGCCAGCCTGAAAATACTGGGAGTTGTTCTTTGCTGCGACGACCTTCTGCAATTCGGCAATCTTCGCGTTCACGTCGACCGGACCGTGTGGGTTCAGCGTGTATGCGTAGCCGAGGATGTCGATGGCCCGCTGCGGGTTTGTGGCCTGGATACTGCTGGCGTTCTCGATATAGTCGTTGTAGAGGTTCACGTCCTTCACGTACAGGCTTGCGGTTGCCTGGCTTGCCTGGGTGGTCATGGTCGGTGCCAGTGTCATCACTGTGCTGAAATCGCCCCGCAGCCAGGCAGCCTTGATCTCCTCCACACCTTGCGCGGAAGACCTCTCTCCCTTGATCGTTTCCAGCAGCGACTTGGCCTGGCCAGCCGTCCTTGGATCGAAGCTCGACACCTGTTTGGCCAGAGACTCCGCCTTCTCCAGATCGTGGCTCTTGTACGCCGCTTGGGCGCCTTCCAGCGCTCCCTGGTCATCGTGACTCAGGGCAGCGCGGTCATTGTTGCAGGCGTCGGTGTACTTCTTCTCCCTGGACTGCAACTGCGCCGCCTGGCACACGTCCCGAGCCTGGCTGCCGCGGTCGTTGCTCTCCTTCATCGCTTTCTCATAAAGCTCTTTGGCCTGTTTCTTCGGCTTGTCGTCGGACTGTGCCTGTATGGAAATGGCGGAAAGAATCAGGCAGGCAATACCCATGCATCGAAGCAGCTTCATTTTGCCCCTCCGATAATTTCGTCGATCGTCTTGTCGTCAATCGGTTGCAAAGCAAAATCGCACGGTGCTGGAGTCTGCGACACACCGCACGATTGACTCTGGGTATTGCCGTCGGCGCCCTTGACCACGACTGTGTAGGTCCCGGATGCGATTCCGTCCAGCCGCATCGGCGTCCAGTGGTCGCCGGCAGGGAGTGCAATTGCTGCGCCTTTGTCCGACGTAATGCTGACCACCTCACCAAACGGGTTGGCGGTAATCCCCAGCGATCCGGCGACGGGCGGCGGCGCGGGCGCAGGCCCGGGGACAGGGCGCAGGAACCAATAAAGCACGCCCCCTCCGGCCACCAACAGAACTCCCAGCCCGCCGAACAGCAAGCCGCGCGGCAGCCCAGCCTTGGCCTGCGCCAGTTCAGCAGCGGTTTGCGCAGCGCCCTGCGCTGACGTTGCGGCGGGTTTGACCGGCTTCTTCGGCGGCGCCTTGGCGGCCTCCTTTGTCAAGCGCTTCAGGCTCGACTGCAAGCTGGAGTCGGCGAACTCCGCGGCATCCGCCGCCTGGGCCAGAATTCCCGCGGCCTCGGTCCGCTCGTCTCTCTGCATCGCCTGGGTGGCCGCGGCAATCGCCGTGTTCAGCAGCTCATTGGCAATCTGCGCGCGCCTGGTCTTGAACTCTGCGATCGCGGCGGTAACTGCCGGAGAGTCGCCGTATGTCTTGCGCACCTTCTCCAGCGGAGCCAGGCCCTGGCGCAGTTCGCGCTTCTGTAGAGCCTCGCCGGCCTGCTGGATTGCTTCGCTCGTTACGCGCTCCTGTTCCGATTTCTTGCGCTCCTGCTCGCGGGTGGCTTCAAGACGGGCGCGCAACTCGCTCACGCTGGGATGCTGCTGGATCTCCGGCGGCTGGCTGGCAAGCAGTTGGACGGCCTCTTCGGCACTGCTCGCGCTCAAAGCCTGTGCACGCGTCACGATTGCATCGATCCGTCGCGCCGATTCGGACTGGCTGCTCACGGCTTGGCGCAGCAACTGGTCGACATATGGGTCGCCAGTCGCTTCCGCGGCCGGCTTCAGGATTTTGACAGCGGCGTCGAACTGCCCGGCTGCCAGCAGCGGCTGCGCTGCGCGCACCGCGTTCGCCGCAGTCTCGGCCAGTTCCGTCTTGCGCTTGTTGTCTCGTGCATAGTTGATGAGGGAAGCCAGATCGGGGCTCTCTCCGCATTCAATCTGCGCCGTTTCCAGCGTCTGGATCGCCTGGTCGAACTGCCGTGCATCGATCTGCGCTTGCGCCTGCTTGAGCAGTTGGTTCTTTCTTCCCTCGGTATCAGCCTTCCTGGCCAGTTCCGCAACCTTGCCCTCCAGCGCAATCAGCCTGCTTTCGCCCGGCATCTGTTCGAGCGCCTTGCGCGCGACGGCAAGTGCCTCGTGGGGGCTGGTGGCCAACGCGGCGTACACATCCCGCGTCGTTTTCTCCACCAGGGCCCTGGATACCTTTTCCTGCTGCTTCGCTTCAGCCTCCGACTTCAGCTTCAGCAGAATGGCCTCGCCGGGGAGACGTTCCTGGGCCCGCTGAATCAGGACAAGTGCGCGCTCGGGGTCTTCTGAGGCAATCGACTCTGAAATCTCCGCCACAATCTGCTCGATGATCTTGCGGCGTCGCTGTTCCTCCTGCCGGTCCAGCGCCTCCTGGAACAACTGCTGCGTTTCGGCGTCGGTCGGATCGATCTCCAGCGCGGCGTGCAGGCTCTGAATCGCGTCGGTATACTGCCGGGCCGAGATCTGATTCCGCGCCGTCGAATTGTATTGCAGCAGTGCGCGTTGCCGGCCGGCCCGGTCCGCGTCCTGCAGAATTCTTGCCCGTTCGTTGCGCAGGTCCGTGTTGCGCTCGTCCAGTTGCAGCGCCCGCTCAATCAGTTGCCCCGCTGCCGTAAAGTCGCTTCGCTTGCGCGCCTCGCGGGATTCGTCGAGCAACTGCGCCACCTTGTCCGCCCTCTCTTTCAATTGACGGGTGTGCTCGATCTTCTCCGTAATCTCATAGTTGGACGGCTCGATTTCGAGCGCCTGATTGTAAATCTCAAGCGCATCGGCAAAGCGCTGCGAAAGCACCGCTTCCTCGGCGTCGGACAAAAGCTGCCGCAGTTGCACCGTCTTCTGCTGGCGTGAGAGCTTGTCCTGCACATCGCGCAAAAGCCGCTTGAGTTCGGTGTTTTTCGGACTCAGCTTCTGCAGGTCGACCAGCACCGGCCGCACGCTGTTCCATTGCTCCTGCTGGATCAACGGCTGCAGGTTGGTCAATACGCCGGCAATGTGGTCCCGCTTGAGCCCTTCGTTGATTGCCTCAATATCCGTGGCCATATCTTCGGCCGTCTCGTACCGCTCCGCCGGGTTCTTGGCCAGTGCCGTATTCACCAGGTGATCCAGCGCCGGCGGATAGTCGGTGAGGAACTTGGAAAGCGGCTCCTGCTGCTCCTTCACAACCCGGTGCAGAGTTGCCGGATCGTCCCCAGGGAACGGCAGTTGCCCGGTTAGCAGCAGGTAAAGAATCACGCCCGCCGACCAGATGTCTGCCCTTCCGTCGGCCGGCTTGCCCAAAAGCCGCTCTGGAGAGATGTAGTGAAAGGTGCCAATCACCATCCCCGTCTGCGTTTGGCCTGACACCTTTTCCAGTCGCGCAACGCCAAAATCGACAATCTTGATATTGTTGTCGGGCTGCACCATGATGTTGGCCGGCTTGATGTCGCGGTGGACCACGCCCTTCTGGTGCGCATATCCAAGGCCGAGGCAGAGCTGCCGGATCATCTCCAGCTTCTCAATCAGCGAAAACTTGTGGCCGCTGCGGAGCAGATTCTCCAGCGAGTCGCCGGGGACGAACTCCATCACAATGTAAGGGTTGCCGTCCTGCTCGCAGAAGTCGTAGACGGTGACGATGTTGGGGTGGTTCAGGATGCCCGAGCGAGCTTCCAGCAGAAATCGCTGGCGAAGCTCATTCGTCGCCTCGGTCAGGGTTTTGATCGCCACTTCCCGGCCCACGGACTTGTCCATGGCCCGGTAAACAACGCCCATGCCGCCGACGCCCAGAACGCTGAGCACCGGGTATTTCCCGATTTGGGTGACAGTTACGCCTGCATCCATACGAGTTGTTTTCCTGTTGTAGGGGAGCCGGGGAACGGTTCAAGCCATCATAACCCCGGATCGAGCGCGATAGCCAACACTTTCGTACGGAATTCGACAGGGAAGAGGAAGCAAGATGGGTGGCACCTGCTCCGCGCCCAACTGGGTTCCCCCGGTCTTCGCTACAATGCTGAGCTATGGACCAGCAGCCCGCGGCATCCCGCGAAACCGTCACCGTCGAATTCTCCCTTGGTTTTGAAGAGGGCCAATTCAAAGCCAGTGCCGTTGTTCCTGCCGGCCAAACCACGCTCACCGCGATCCTGCCCGTGCTGCAAAGCCTCGACGACTCGCTCATTGCCGGTGTCGCCTCGCAGTTGAGCCAGGCCGGCCGCACCATCTCCTGCAAGGCCGGGTGCGGCGCTTGCTGCCGGCAGATGGTGCCCATCGCCATCTTCGAAGCGGAGGCCCTGGCCGCCTGGATTCGCTCACTTCCAGAATCCCGGCAGCAGGATCTCGGCGCGCGCTTCGACGCCGCGCTCCGCCAGCTTGCGGCGGCCAGCCTTATCGACCGCATGGTCAACGAAGACTGGATGGCTGAGACCGAATCGGCCAGCAAAATGGCGATCGAGTACCTCTACCAGCGCGTCCCGTGTCCTTTCCTCGAAGATGAGTCCTGTTCCATCCACCCTATCCGGCCTCTTATCTGCCGGGAGTATCTGGTCACTTCGCCGCCGGAGCATTGCTTCGATCCGGCCACGCTCAAGGCCGTCCCCGTCCCCCTGCCGCTTCGTTTCTCCCGCGCCCTCAGCCATATCGGCGCGGAGCTGGAAAACGACTCCCGCGGCTGGATTCCGCTACTGTTCCTCTTTGCCTGGATGAAATCGGGCGCGCACCCGGGCGATGCGGTCTCCGGCGAGGGGCCGCAGGTGCTCTACGAATTTGTCCAGCGTTTGGCCCCGGCGCATCCGCCGGCACAAGCCGATTCGGATTAGGTTTCTGACCGAGTGAATTGGTATTTCGGGTTCGTGCTTTCCCCGGTCTCAAAATCGAGACCGGGGGCACCCATCGGTGGTACAACAACACGCGGCCAAGGACCTGGCAGCACCAAATGCTCTGCCCTGTGCAGTCGCCAACTATCTCGCAGGCCGGCACGCAAGAGATAGTTGGCGGAACTTTCCTATTGAGATGTCTCAAGCCGCGCTTGCGCGTGTCCGCTGGTATCGGCCCCTGCGTCCTCCGGCAGCGTCAGGCTGTCAAAAACCGGACCCAGCGCCAGCACCGCGACGATCAGGATCGCTAGTTGGAAGTCGCGCAGTTGCGGTTCCGCGCCGGAGTTTCCGTCGGCGTGCGCCACAAGCCGCAGCGTGATGGCGCCCACGGCCACGCCCATGCCCGAACTCAACTGCATCACCGCGCTCAGAAAGCCATTGGCGCGGCTCATGCGGCTTGGCGCAATGTCGGTGTAGGCCAGCGTCGTCATGCAGGTGAACTCCATCGACCGGAATCCGCCGTGAAGATAGAGAATCGCCACAATCAGCCAGGGCGGCGTGGCCGGAGAGATGGCGGCGCAGACGGCGATGGACGCTGCCGTGATTACTCCGTTGACCAGAAGGACCCTGCGGAATCCAAACCGGCGCAGCGTCGGAATGATGATCGCCTTCATGGAGAGATCGCCGGCAAAAAGCGCCAGTAGGTAGAGCCCCGATTGAAAGGCCGTCAGGCCGAAGGCAATCTGAAACATCAGCGGAAGAAGGAAGGGAAGCACGCCTACCGCGATACGGAACGCGCTGGCTCCATAGACCGAGAGCGAGTAGGTCTTCAGCTTCATCGATTCGAAATCGATCAGCGACCTGGTCGGGTTGCGCCGCGCAACCACCACTGCCACGGTCCCGCTGAGCAGGCTCAAGACGAGGATGGCGGCCGGCAATTGCCAGTGCCCGGCGTCGCCGCCCAGCTCCTCCATGGCGTAGACTGCACCGGCCGAGGCGAAGCCGCCCAGCAGAAACGTGGCCCAGTCGAACGGATGCACCTCGTCGCTGCGAACGTTTTCAATCCAAAGCAGCGCCAGCACCAGGGCCAGAATACCGATGGGCAGGTTGAGGAAGAAGATCCAGTGCCAGCCCCAGTAGGTGGTGATAAAACCGCCCAGCGGAGGCCCGATGACCAGCGCCGAAAGCGCCGGCCAGGTAATGTAGGCGAGCGCCTGGGTCAGCTTGTCCTTGGGCGCGGTCTTGAGCACAATCAGCCGGCCCACCGGAACCATCATGGCCCCGCCAATGCCTTGCAGAATCCGCATGGAGATGAACTGGGGCAGCGTGCGGGATGCGCCGCACAGCACCGAAGCCAGCGTGAAGATGCCGATGGCCGAGGAGAAAACGGAGCGCGAGCCGTAGCGGTCCGCGACCCAGCCGCTGATGGGGATGAACACCGCCAGCGTCAGCAGGTAGGCCGTCATGCCGATGTTCAGGCTCACCGGACCGACGTGGAAGCTGCGCGCCATCTGCGGAAGCGCCGTGGCAATAATGGTGCCGTCCAGCAACTCCATGAAGAAGGCCCCTGCAATCAGGGAGGTCACATAGAACGGCGAGCGGGCTTTCTTCATCCTTCTAGTGTGCGAAAGCCGTGTTGAGTCGGCCTCCGCCTATGTGGGACGCACCGCCGTCTTCTCCGCCAGCGCCTCATCGATCGTCTGGATGTCCACCAGGCCTCGGCATCCATACAGGGCAGGCAACACCTGTTCTGCCGGATATTTCCTCCGCAGCTCCGCGACCCGGTCGGTTCCAGCGCGATACGCCGGTAGATACATCCGGCCCAGCAGCGGATGGCGTCCCCAGGCGCCGGACAGCTTGTCGGCGCGCTCCTCCGTCACCAGGAAATCGCGCCGCAACGTTGCCGCCACCTCTGCCTGCTCGCGCCCTTCGCCCCAGGTCAGGTACGACGACTGGTTCTTGGCGTCGTCCTGCAACAGCGCAAGCAGCACGCCGATCTGGATATCCTCGTCCGGCAACTGCTCCACCTCGGTTACGCCGTGGGCAATCAGAATGGCGTTGTTGGCGATGCCCTCGAACAGCGTGGCGGCTCGTGTGTTCATGGTCAGCACCGTAGCCTCGAAACCAACGAATCCGCGCACGTAGAGGTTCTGCAAGTAGGCAAAGGTCGTCACATGGCCCGGCACCACCTCGTGGCTCACCAGTTGCTCGAACTCCGGATAGGAGATTTGCAGCGAGGCATTGATCTCGTAGCCCGCCTCGTACTGCGGCGAGTCGTCGGCGTTGCGCGCCCGGCCGAAGTAGTTCATCGAGCCGGAGAACCACGCGTCCTTGATCGGCAGAAAATCGATGTTCGCCCGCGGCACGCGCGCCAACTCCTTGGGAAGGTACGGCACAAGGTTCTTGGCGCTCAGGCCGTCGAAGAGCGCAATCACCGCCGCGCCCAGCGCCCGCACCGAGGCCATGGGAATCACGCGCTCCCGCCGCCACGCATCCACAGCGTCCAGCAGCCCGCCTGCTCCGGTCAGGTTGTATCCGGCTCGTCCCAGAAGCTCGGCCACGCGCGCCTTTTTCTGTTCCGGCTGTGAGGGCTCCGGCGGCTTGGCGGTCGAGGCCTCCACGCAGCGCGCATACGGCACCGGGTCGCCCTTGCCCAGCACTTCCATCGCCAGGTCGCCCATGGTCTCCAGGCTCGACGCCAGGC
>Ga0302320_10029979_pt1 | contig 10383 bp, 9 predicted proteins | sample Bog_T0_3_FD_202130 | JGI IMG/M metagenome (GOLD analysis project Ga0302320, IMG submission 202130) | Peat permafrost microbial communities from Stordalen Mire near Abisko, Sweden - Bog_T0_3 | ecosystem: Environmental > Terrestrial > Soil > Wetlands > Peat | place: Sweden: Abisko, Stordalen Mire... | reverse complement strand
CCCTGGGCCGAACAGTTCGTCACCTCGCGGACGTGCTGGGATTTGGTGCTGGTGAAGATCTTGGTGAATTCCGGGATCAGGGCGCCGGCCAGCGTGCCGCAGGAGATGATCGCCGATAGGACCCACCACAGGCTCGGGTCGACCCCGGTTTGGCCGCGGAGCAGCAGCCCGCTGGCGACGAAGGTGACCAGGATGGACACGATCGAAGTGATCCAGACCAGGTTCGTGAGCGGCGCCTCGAAATCGAACTCGGCGCGGCCGGCGAAGCGGGCCCGGCTGAGCGCCTCGTTGAGGTAGTAGGAAACCAGCGAGGTGACGATCATCAGCGCCCGCATCGCGAACAGCCAGACGATCAGGGTGGCGCAGAGCAGCGGGCTGCCTTCCAGCGCCAGGGCCAGGAACGTGATCAGGGCGACGCCGGTGACTCCATAGGTCTCAAATCCGTCCGCCGTCGGCCCGACGCTGTCGCCCGCATTGTCGCCCGTGCAGTCGGCGATCACGCCCGGGTTTTTCGGGTCGTCCTCCGGCAGCTTGAAGATGATCTTCATCAGATCGGCCCCGATGTCGGCGATCTTCGTGAAGATGCCGCCGCAGATGCGCAGCACGCTGGCGCCCAGCGACTCTCCGATCGCGAAACCGATGAAGCACGGGCCGACCAATTCCCGCGGCAGGCAGACGAGGATGCAGATCATGCAGAACAGCTCCACGCAGACGAGCAGCAGGCCGACGCTCATGCCGGAGCGCAGCGGGATCCCGAGGGTGGCGAGCGGATCGCCGCGCAGGGCGGAGAAGGCGGTGCGCGAGTTGGCGACCGTGTTGATGCGGATGCCGAACCAGGCCACCCCGTACGATCCGAGGATGCCCAGGACCGAGGCCGCAAGGATCACGGCCACGTCGCCGGCCTTGTGACCCTCGAGGATCTTGAAGTAAAAGATGATGCACGCCGCGATCAGGCACCAGAGGACCAGCAGAAACTTGCCCTGCTGCACCAGGTAGGTCTTGCACGTCTCCCAGATGATGTTCGAGACCGCCCGCATCGAGCGGTGCACAGGCAGGGCCTTGGTCCGCTGGTATTGCAGGAGGCCGAAACCGGCTCCGATCACGCAGAGCACGAGTCCGGCGATCATCACGGCCAGCCCGCTCAGGCCGCCAAGGCCGGAGAAGCTCACGGGCGCGAGCGCAGGGACGCGGATGTCCGCCTCGCTGGCGCGCGCCGCCGCGGGAATGAAGAGGGCCATGGCCGAAGCCAGGGCGCGAAGGATGCGATGTGTCGTCATGGTGGATTCCTCAAAATTCGCTCTCGCCGCTCAGCGGCCGGCCTCTTCCGCGGGGCCGAACGTGGAGACCCAGAAGTTCGATCCCGGCGCCGCCGCGCGGGCTCCGGGCGGCTCCAGCGTCGAGGGGAGGCCCGCCGACGACGAGGAGATCGTGCTCATGCTCCGATCGTAGCCAGCCGGGGCCGGGGCCACTGCTCCGATCTTGCCACAGTCTCCGCTTATTTTGGCCCGGTCCAATACGTGCGCTAATAGCCCTCCCAAGAAACGCCCACCCAAAACCAAAATGCGCGGAGATTGCGGTGGGTTCGCCGTTTAGAGTGCTTCCACTGTGAATGCCAGTGTTGCCATGCGGGACAAGGAGACTTCGGTGGCCCGGGTGCTGCGCCATGCCAGCGGAGACAAGCGCTTCAAGATCCTGGAGGCGCAGATCAAGAAATTCCAGGGCCGGCAGGACGCGCTGATCGAGGTCCTGCACAAGGCCCAGGAGCTGTTCGGCTTCCTCGAGGACGACCTGCTCCTTTTCGTGGCCTATCGGCTGAAGCTGCCGCCCAGCCGGGTCTACGGGGTCGCCACGTTCTACCACTTTTTCACCCTCAAGCCCCAGGGCGCGCACACGTGCGTCGTCTGCCTCGGCACCGCCTGCTATGTGAAGGGGTCGGCCAAGGTCCTGGCGGCCGCCGAGGCGGCGGCGCGGATCAAGGCGGGGGAAACCACCGCGGACAGCCAGCTCTCGCTGCTGACGGCCCGCTGCATCGGCGCCTGCGCGATCGCGCCGGCGGTGGTTTACGACGGCCAGGTGGCGGCCAAGCAGACGACCGAAATGGTGCTGGCCCAACTCGAAAAATGGAGAGAACCATGCAAGCCGACGACCTAGCCGCGATCGCGGAAAAGCACCGGACATCGCGCAAGCAGTACTGCCTGCGCACCTGCATGTCCGCCGGCTGCGTGTCCTCGCGCGCCGACGCGATCAAGCAGGGCCTCGATGCGGCCGTGAAAGCGCAGGGCCTGGAGGCGGAGGTCGAGGTGCGCCGGGTCGGGTGCATGGGATTCTGCGGGCTCGGCCCGCTCGTCGGCCTGGACGGCCGGGGCGAAAAGGAGATTCTGTTCGAGCACGTCAAGCCCGAGGATGCGCCGGCGATCGTCCGCGCGGCCCAGGGCCAGGAGCATGGCCTGCAGGTGGGCGATCCCGATCACCCCTTCTTCGCCAAGCAAATGCGGGTGGTCCGCGCCAATGGCGGGATCATTGATCCGGAGCGGATCGAAGATTATATCGCCGCCAACGGCTATCAGGCGCTGCACCACGTGCTCACCGAAACCCGCCCCTCCGAAGTGGTCGAGGAGGTCACCCGCAGCGGGCTGCGCGGGCGCGGCGGCGCCGGCTTCCCCACCGGGCTGAAATGGGGCACGGTCGCCAAGTCGCCCGGAGCCAAGAAGTATGTGGTGTGCAATGGCGATGAGGGCGACCCGGGCGCCTACATGGATCGGAGCATCCTGGAGAGCGATCCGCACCTCGTGCTCGAGGGGATGGCGGTGGCCGCCTATGCGGTCGGAGCCGACCAGGGATTCCTTTATGTCCGCGCCGAATATCCGCTCGCCATCAGCCGGCTGCAGATCGCGATCCGGCAGGCCAAGCAGCTCGGCCTGCTTGGCGGCGGCATTTTCGAGACCCCCTTCAATTTCAACGTCGACATCCGGATCGGCGCCGGCGCGTTCGTCTGCGGCGAGGAAACCGCCCTCATGGCCTCCGTCGAAGGTCGCCGCGGCACGCCGCGGCCGCGGCCTCCGTTCCCGGCGGAACGCGGGCTGTGGGGCTGCCCGACGCTGATCAACAACGTCGAAACCTTCGCCAATATCGCTCCGATCATCAATCGCGGGGCCGGCTGGTACGCCGGCATCGGCACGGCGCGGAGCAAGGGCACCAAGGTGTTCGCGCTCACCGGCAAGGTGCAAAACAACGGCCTGATCGAGGTGCCGATGGGCATCACCCTGCGTCAGATCGTCGAGGAAATGGGGGGCGGCGCGATCGGCGGGGCCAAGGTCAAGGCGGTGCAGACCGGCGGGCCGTCCGGGGGCTGCATCCCGGCGGAGTTCCTCGACACCTCGGTCGACTACGAATCGCTCACCAAGCTCGGGTCGATCATGGGGTCCGGCGGAATGGTCGTGATGGACGAGACCACCAACATGGTGGAGATCGCGAGGTTCTACATGGACTTCTGCCGGGATGAATCGTGCGGCAGGTGCATTCCCTGCCGCGCCGGCACCGTGCAGATGTTCAATCTGCTCGAAAAGATCGTCACCCGCCGGGCCACCGCCCGCGACATCGCGCTCCTGGAGGAGCTGTGCGACCTGGTGAAGCACACCAGCCTGTGCGGGCTCGGCCAGACCGCGCCCAACCCCGTGCTCAGCACCCTGCGGTTCTTCCGCAACGAATACCTCGAATTGCTCCAGCCCGGGCCATCCGGCGGAGAGGCCGCCGTTCCGCCCGCCGGGCCCGGCCTGGCGGCGGCGAATTGATCCCATGGCTGCAAAAACCCTCAAAATCGACGGCAAGCAGGTCAGCGCGGCGGAGGACACGACCGTGCTCGCCGCCGCCACCGAAGCCGGAATCAAGATCCCGACCCTTTGCCATCTCGAGGGCGTCTACGACGTCGGCGCCTGCCGGCTCTGCCTGGTGGAGGTCGCCGGCACCGCCAAGCTGCAGCCGGCCTGCACGACCCTCGTCGCGGAGGGCATGGAGGTCGTGACGGACAGCGCCCGCCTGAGAACGTATCGCCGGATGACGCTTGAACTGCTGTTTGCGGAGCGCAACCACGTGTGTGCGGTGTGCGTGGCCAACGGCCGCTGCGAGCTGCAGACGCTCGCCTGCGAGCACGGCATGGACCACGTCCGCTATGAGTATCTTTTTCCGCGCTGGAGCGTGGACGCCACCCACCCGCGTTTCGGCCTCGACCACAACCGCTGCATTCTCTGCACCCGCTGCGTCCGGGTGTGCTGGCACATCGAGGGCGCCGGGACCAAGAATGTCGCGGGCCGCGGCGCCAAATCCAGCATCATCGACGATCTCAACCAGCCGTGGGGCGACTCGGACACCTGCACCTCGTGCGGCAAGTGCGTCCTGTCCTGCCCGACCGGCGCCCTGTTCAACCGTGGATCGACCGTGGGCGAGATGGAGCGCGACCGCTCCAAGCTCGAATTCATCGTCAACGCCCGGGAGAAAAAACAATGGATCGTCTCAGAATAGCCACAGCCTGGTTCGGCGGCTGCTCCGGCTGCCACATGTCATTCCTGGATCTCGACGAATTCCTCATCGAATTGGCCGGCCGGGTGGATCTCGTGTACAGCCCGGTGGTTGATGTGAAGGAATATCCTGAGGGCGTGGACGTGTGCCTGCTCGAGGGCGCCATCTGCAACCAGGACAACCTGGAACTGCTGCATAAGATCCGGAGCCGGACCAAAGTGCTCGTCGCGTTCGGCGACTGCGCGGTGACCGGCAATGTGCCGGCGATTCGCAACCAACTCGGAGCGGCCAACGTCGAGAACGTCCTCCAGTGCGCCTATTTCGACAATGCCGACAGCAATGGCCGCCTCCCCGGGGCCGGGGATCTGGTGCCCGCGCTCCTGGACCGGGTGCGCCCCATCCACGAGGTCGTGCCCGTGGAGGTCTTCCTCCCCGGCTGCCCGCCGCCGGCGGAGCGGATCCGGGCCCTGCTGGAGAGCGTGCTGGCCGGACACCCCCCGCAGCTGACCGGCGACCAGATCAGATTTGGCTGAATCCACGACTCCCATGGCCAAACGCATCGTCATCGACCCAGTCACCCGCATCGAAGGGCACGCCAAGATCAGCGTCTATCTGGACGACGATGGCAACGTGACCGACGCCGAATTCCATGTGGTCGAATTCCGCGGCTTCGAGAAGTTCTGCGAGGGCCGGCCCTACAGCGAGATGCCGGGCATCACCCCGCGAATCTGCGGCATCTGCCCGGTGAGCCACCTGCTGGCCTCGGCCAAGGCCGGCGACGCCATCATGGCGGTCGCCATTCCGCCCGCCGCCGAAAAGCTGCGGCGGCTGATGAACCTCGGTCAGATCATCCAAAGCCATGCCCTGAGCTTCTTTCACCTGAGTGCGCCGGATTTCCTGCTCGGGTGGGACACCCCCCCGGCCCAGCGCAACGTCTTCGGCCTGATGGCGACCCATGCCGACCTGGCGCGGGCCGGGATCCGCCTGCGCCAGTTCGGCCAGGAAATCATCCAAACCCTCGGCGGCAGGAAGATCCATCCGGCCTGGGCCGTACCCGGCGGAGTCCGCAGCGGCCTGACCGAGGAAGGCCGGGTGCGGATCCGCCAATGGCTGCCGGAAGCCTTCGCCACGACCAAGATCGCCTTTGACCTGTTCCGCCGCACGATGGAGTCCAGTCCCGAGGAGATCGAACGTTTCGGCAATTTTCCCTCCCTCTTCATGGGCCTGGTAAGTTCGGACGGGAGCTGGGAGCATCACGGCGGCCGCCTGCGGTTCACCGACAGCAGCGGCGGCCTGGTCGCCGACCAGGTCGATCCCGCCCGCTACCGCGACTACCTCGGCGAAGCGGCGCAGGAGGCCTCGTATCTCAAGTCGCCCTATTTCAAGGCCCTCGGGCTGCGCGCCGGGATGTACCGGGTCGGGCCGCTCGCCCGGCTCAACGTCTGCGAGCGGATGAACGCCCCGCGCGCCGACCTCGAGCTGCAGGCCTTCAAGCAAATGGGCCGGGGCGCGGTCACGTCCTCCTTCCTCTACCACTACGCCCGGCTGATCGAGATCCTGGCGGCGCTCGAGCATATCGAGCGGGACCTCGACGATCCCGACCTCTTCAGCGCCGATCTGCGGGCCGACGCCGGGGTCAACAATCTGCGCGGGGTGGGTGCCAGCGAGGCGCCGCGCGGCACCCTCTTCCACGACTACACGGTCGACCGCACGGGCCTGCTGCAAAAGGTCAATCTGATCGTCGCCACCGGGCAGAACAACCTCGCGATGAACCGCACCGTGGCGCAGATCGCGCGGCACTATGTGCGCGGCGACACGATTCCCGAGGCGATGCTCAACCGGATCGAGCACGGAATCCGCTGCTACGATCCCTGCCTCAGCTGCTCGACCCATGCCGCGGGAAGGATGGCGCTGCACCTCCAATTGATCGCCCCGGACGGGAGCGTGCGCCGGGAGGTGGTCCGTGACTAGCGCGGTGCTGGTGATCGGCTACGGCAACACGCTGCGCAGCGACGATGGCATCGGCGCCCGCGTGGCCGAATCGATCGAGGCCCTGGGCCTGCCCGGGATGCATGGGTTCGCCTGCCCGCAGCTGACCCCCGAACTGGCCGATCCGGTTTCCCGCGCGGGCACCGTGGTCTTCGTGGACGCCTCGGCCGAAGGGCCGCAGGGGCCGGTGCGGATGCAGCGCCTCGAGCCGGCCGAATCCTCCCGGCTGCTGACCCATGCGGCCAACCCTTCCACCCTCCTCGCGCTCGCGCGCGATGCTTTCGGGCGCGCACCGGAAGCCTGGTGGCTCACCGTGCCGGCCGCGGACCTCGGCTTCGGCGACCGGCTCTCGTCGGTCGGCCGTCGCGGCCTGAAGCGGGCGGTGGAAACCCTCAAGGTTTTCCACCGGGGCCGGGCCAGGGAGTGATCGCCGGCGCCAGGCCCGGCCGCAGCACGGCCGCCCGCGCCCAGGCCCGCTCATAGACCTCCTGCGGCGTGCCGTGGGCGGGCACCACCACCAACTGGCGGCGCTGCTTGTAGAAGGCCAGCAAGGGCTCGATGGTAGCCGTGTAGGCTTCCATCCGCGTGTACACTGCCTCGAGGCGGTCGTCATCGCGCTGCACCAGCGGGCCGCCGCACAAGTCGCAAATGCCCTCAGCTCGGGGCGGGTGCCCGGTCAGGTGGTAGATCGCCTTGCATACCGGGCAGATCCGGCGGCCGGCCAGCCGCTCCACAATCTCCTCCAGCGGCAGCTGATAGTCGAAGACAGCGTCCAGTCCCACGCCCTGGTCCTCCAGCATGATCTCCAAAGCCTCCGCCTGCGCCACCGTGCGGGGAAAGCCGTCGAGGACAAAACCCCCGGCGCAATGCAGGCACGCCTTGCGCTCGGCGACCAAGGAGACGACCGTCCCATCCGGCACCAGCTCCCCGCGGTGCATGCACTCGAACGCCGCCTGCATCGCCGGGCTGCGCTCCCCGGTCGGCGAGCGGCGGGCCGCGCGGAAGACGTCCCCGGTCGACAGATGGCAGGCGCCCAGGCGCTCGCAGAGCAGGTCCGCCTGCGAGCCCTTACCCACTCCCGGGGCTCCCAGCAGCACCAGGCGCCAGGGCGCTCCCCGCGGCGGGGTGGGCGGATTGAGGCAAAGGGCGCCGCCGCCCTTGAGCCAGGCAGTTCGATCGGGAGTCGAATTCATATGATTTTGGCCGCCCGGGGTGAACTCGGCGGCTTGGGTCGACAAACTGAATCCTGCGGATGCGGCACTATAGGTGCGGGGCCGCCCGGAAGAAAGGCATCGCTTGGCATTCCCTGGGCGTTTCTTGTGGTCCGGCCGTATCGGCTGGACGAGGCGCCCCGCGCCCCGTGTTCTGAACGCACAGCCATGCACGAAGTCGGGATCATGTCCTCCGCCATGACCGCGGTGCTCGCCGAGGCCCGCCGCCGCGGCGCCCAGCGGGTGCACCGGATCGTCCTGCGGGTAGGCACCCTGAGCGGCGCCGAGCCCGACGCGCTGCGCTTTGCCTTCGAGATCGTCGCCCAGGGAACGCTCGCGGCCGGCGCGGAACTCGAGATCGATCCGGTGCCGGCGCGCGCCCGCTGCGCGGCCTGCGCGACGGAATTCGACGCGGGCGCCGGGCTGATCTGCGAGTGCCCGACCTGCCGGCGCCTGAGCGGCGACTTGAGCCAGGGCCGGGAGCTCGAATTGGCCCGCCTCGAAATGAGCTGACCGGGCGACGGCCCGAAAACGGACCCCCTTCAATCTCAGCGCCAAAACCCAGCCACCTCCATCACCATGGGCCAGATCACCGAATACAAGGACCAGGACGGCGACATCTTCCGCGTCATCGTGCAGGGCGAGCCGCCGGCCGGGGCGGCCGCGCCGGCGACCCGCACGATCGACCTGACGATCCCGCTCCTGGAGAAGAACGACCGGCGGGCCGAGCGCAACCGCACCTTCTTCCGCGAGCGCGGCCTCCTGGCGCTCAATCTCGTCTCCTCGCCCGGGACGGGAAAGACCGCCCTGCTCGAGCGCACCCTCGACGACCTCGGACGCGAGGTGAAATGCGCCGTGCTGGTCGGCGACCTGGAAACCGACCGCGACGCCCAGCGCCTGCACCGGCCCCACGTTTCGGTCGCGCAGATCACCACCGGCTCGGCCTGCCATCTCGACGCCGAGATGGTCGCGCGCGGCCTGGAAGCCCTGGAGCTCGACCAGGTCCGCCTGCTGTTCATCGAGAACGTCGGCAATCTGGTCTGCCCCGCCTCCTTCGACCTGGGGGAAGCCCTGCGGGTCGTCCTGCTTTCGACTACCGAGGGAGAGGACAAGCCGCTCAAGTACCCCCCGATCTTCAAGTCGGCCCAGGTGGTGCTCCTCACCAAGATCGACCTGGAGGACCGCCTCAGCTTCGACCGAGCGGCGGCGTTGGAGAACATCCGCCGGATCGCGCCGCAGGCCCGCGTCCTGGCCCTGTCCTCGCGCAGCGGCGAGGGGATGGCCGAGTGGTACCAATTGCTCCGCGGCGAACTGCTCGCCCGCTAGGCGCGCCTTATCATTGAACGCGGCGACCGAAGACCCCGTCAGCGCCGTTCTCGCCGCCCCGCCGGGCGGCGGCGGCGAGGTCGATGTCCTGCTGCGGGTGCGCGGCACGGTGCAGGGCGTCGGCTTCCGTCCGTTTGTCCGGCGGGCCGCCGCCGGCCTGCGCCTGCGCGGCTGGGTGCGCAACGACCCGCACGGGGTGCTGATCCGGGCGGCCGGCGCGCCGCCAGCCATCGCGGCGCTGGTCCGCGCGATCCGCACCGAGGCGCCACCCGCCGCCCGGGTCGAGTCCGTCGAGCCGGCCGAGGCGGATCCGGCCGCCCCTCCAGCGGCGGCCGAGTTTGCGATCGCCCCCAGCGCGGGGAACGGACTTGCCGCCACGACCGCGCTGCCGACCGACCTGGCGCTGTGCCGGGAATGCCGGCGGGAGCTCGGCGATCCGCAGGACCGGCGTTACCGCTATCCTTTCATCAACTGCACCCAGTGCGGCCCGCGGTACTCGATCCTTGAGCGCCTGCCCTATGACCGGCCCCACACCACGATGCGCGCATTCCGGATGTGCCCGCGCTGCCAGGCCGAATACGACAATCCGGACGACCGGCGCTTCCACGCCCAGCCGAACGCCTGCCCGGCCTGCGGGCCCGCCGCGGTCCTGACCCTCGGCACGGGGGAACAGATTCGCGGAGAAGAGGCGATCGGACGGGCCGCCGGACTGCTCGCCGCCGGCGGGGTCCTCGCGGTGAAGGGAATCGGGGGCTATCACCTGATGGTCGACGCCGGCGATGAGACGGCCGTGGCGGCCCTGCGCCGGCGCAAGCAGCGCGACGAAAAGCCTTTTGCCGTGATGTTCCCCGATCTGGCCGCGGTTCGCGCCGCCGCCATCGTTCCGGCCCGGGCCGAGGGGCTGCTGACCTCCCCGGCGGCGCCGATCGTCCTGCTCCTGCGGCGCCCGGAGGCGGACCTCGCCCCCGCGATCGCGCCCGGCAATCCGTGGGTCGGCGCCCTGCTGCCGTACGCGCCCCTGCAGGTCCTGCTTCTGGGCGCCTTCGGCCGGCCCGCCGTGGCCACGAGCGCCAATCTGGCCGAGGAGCCGCTGTGCTTCTCCGCGCACGAAGCGCACCGGCGCCTGGCCGGCATCGCGGACGCCTTCCTGGAGCATAACCGGCCGATCGCCCATCCGGTCGACGACTCGGTCGTGCGCCTGGCGGCTTCCGGCCCGGTCCGGCTGCGGCGGGCGCGCGGCCAGGCCCCCTCCCCCCTCAAGCTGCCGGGCGAGCTTTCCGGCTCCTGGCTGTGCACCGGGGCGCAGATGAAGAACACCGTGGCGGTTGCGGCCGGCGACCGC
>Ga0302320_10029978_pt1 | contig 10383 bp, 17 predicted proteins | sample Bog_T0_3_FD_202130 | JGI IMG/M metagenome (GOLD analysis project Ga0302320, IMG submission 202130) | Peat permafrost microbial communities from Stordalen Mire near Abisko, Sweden - Bog_T0_3 | ecosystem: Environmental > Terrestrial > Soil > Wetlands > Peat | place: Sweden: Abisko, Stordalen Mire... | reverse complement strand
GCACATATGCACATATGTTCATATGTGCATATGCTGATATGTGCATATGTCCACATCCACATATGTTCACATCCACATATGTTCATATGCACATATGCTGATATGTGCATATGTCCACATCCACATATGTTCACATCAACATATGTTCATATGCACATATGCTGATATGTGCATATGTCCATTCCCTTGGTGTGTGCCCGCGGGAAGACCTCGTCCCGCCTTCGGCGGGCCTCGCGGCGGGCCCGCGGGTTGCCGTTTGTGCTCTCGTCCCGCGGGCCCGCCTCCTCCTTCCCAGGGTGCAAATGTCCACAACCGCATCATCTTGCCCTTATGCTACCTTGCAAGGGGCAAATGCCCACCCCCACCCCATTGTGCACTTATGCCACCTTGCAAGGGGCAAATGCCCGAGCCGGCACTAATACCCCCAATTGCGACACGGTATGGTGCTAATCCCTTCCCCTTGAAAACTTCACGATACCTTCACCATTCCTTCACCATTTGTTGGTACCATAAGGGCATCGCCCTTATGGTGGTGCTACCATGATCAAATGCTCAGCTTGTCACAAATCGATCGCCGGCGGGTCGCTCGGTTGCCAGTGCAACCGATCAATGGTTGCACATGTGATAAAGCTTCTGGCCGCCAACGGCAAGCTACGTTGTGCGGCGTGCGACAAGCTGTCAAAGGTATGCAAGGGCTGCAGGCAATGTTCAGAGTGCGGCTGCTTATGTGCGGGCCGGCGGCCAGTTTCGCAGGGGCTGCTGTTCTAAAGGGGAAGGGGGCAAGGGGTTTGACCGGGAGCGGGGAAGGAAGAGGGGCAAGGGAGCGGGAAAAGAGCAGGGGAGGGGAGCAAACGCGGGGGACCGTAGGACCCCCGTAAACCACGCTGAAAAGGCCTATTCTATGCCATTCGAACGCCTAAAATTGCTGATTCACTCGGTTCGCCACGACGCCCCCCGTGGGCGCCGTCGTATGATAATCGCAATCTTCATCGTTTCTTCACTTGCGTCATGGTTCGCCCTTTGTTACCTTGAAGCTGGAATGCGAAATGTACATTCCGCACCGTCCAAACCGTCCAAAAGGGAGTATCGCTAATGAGTCTCATGACCAGCCAGTCCGTTCATCTCTCCACGTGCGACCAGTACCGCATCAAGGCCGACCATATGGTCGTCGGCGAAAACACGCGATGCCGCCGAACCGTCTTTACACTCGATATCGGTGATGGAGGGTGCACCCGGCTCACCATCTTCGCGACACGCGAACAACTTCTGGAAATCGAGATGGCTTGCTCAAGGGCCGTTCAGGATTTCGACGAAACCCTGGCCGAAGGCCGGCTCGCCGATGCCGCCGCCGAACAGGCACGGCAGGAATCGGCTGTCGGCAATCTCGACAACGCCGACGCCGTTCTACGTGGCGAGGCCGACGGTGTCGACCTAGGCAGCGAGATCGGCAGTTTGCCCGATATCCTCATGCAAGGCGACCAGGTCGTTAGTCGCGAGACCGACTTTTCCAACGGGCTACCGATGACGCCTGCTGATTTCCGCCACAGCGAGTGACCACCACGGCCATGCTTTCTCGCGAGGGGTGTAATACACCCCTCGCTCCACCTCGAAAGGAAAAGCCTCATGAGCGCTGGCAGCAAAATGATAAGCCTACGTATTGGCGACGACCGAGCCGCCGCCATCATTGCTCGAATCGAGCAAGTAAACTTGACCCGAGTAGCCGCCCCCCATACCCTCACATCATGGATTCTAACGGCAATAGACGAGGCGCTGGATAAGCCCCGCCGGTCCGCAAAATCCAAGCAGAAGCGTAAACGAAAGGAGAGCTAAACCGCCATGAAAGCCCCGCTACTGAGAGCATGGTATGCCGAAGCTATACACATGCTGGAGCGACGCGAACACGAGCTTTTAGCCCAAGTGCTCGCAACGACAGAACTCCCTGTCAACGAGATACCACTGGAAGCATTGGAGGCCTTGACCCTGTGCATCATGGCCATCGAAGCATTCAAGACGCGTATCAACCTTCTGGCCGATTCGAAAGGAGAATGACAGTGTTCGAAGACCGCATACATGCCGCGATATACTGGCTTCAAGCAAGCTTGCGTGAATACAGTGCCGGCGAGTTCGAGGCAGCCGAAGAGAACCTCGACACCGCTATAGGCTTTGCAGATGATGCATCCGCCCAGATAGGCAAGACCGTCCTTGAGATCCACACACAAGCCCAGAAGGAACCACGCGATGCGAATTAACATTTACAGCCAGGAGCTGTCACAGGAAACAGCTCTAGTCCGGAAAACAACTCACGATACTGGCGTGACATACTACGGAGTCCGCCTCTATCTGCAGCCGCCCCACGAGCCGCATAACGCGGTCAACAACGACAAACGCTCTGCCATAACGTTCTGGATACCCGCCGGCCATAGCATGAGCAAGGTTGATCTTGCCAACACGCTACGCGAGATGGCCGACAAGGTAGCGTCCGCCCCCACAACCACACGGAGTTAACCCTTGCCATTTATCTACATTCTCCATTTCGAAACCAAGCTGGCTCACGCACAACACTACGTGGGCTGCACACGAAACCCTCTCCAACGCCTGACAGCACACGCCAACGGAGCCGGTTCCACACTTACCAAAGCACTGGTCGCCGAGGGTATTGAATGGCAACTAGGCTCCCTGATGACGTGCTCCCAGAAACGCCTGAGAGAGCTGGAGAGACGCTTGAAAGACCAGGCTAATACCGCCCGCTATTGCGGCGTATGCCAACAAATGCCAGGCAAATTCCACGGTACGGAGCATTACCCTATCGAAATGCTACCCTGGATACCGAAGTCCACAGCACTACGCCGCAAAACAGCATTTGAAACCGTCCAAACCGTCCGATTTATCGACGCTAACGAGCCGCCATCCACAATGGCCGCAATCATGATGCTTATGAGAGAGGACAAAGACGCCCTGGGATTCATCCCGGTCGGCGGAGAGGCTGGTTTGCAGACGCTCGTGCCACGCGGCCGCATCGTACTCGCTTGTGAAGACGGCGTTGTCGTAGGTTACTGCGCCTGGAACATGAGCCAGGACATGACACAAGGCGCTTTTCACCAAGTGGCCGTTCGCGATGACCAACGGTTCAAAGGCTTTGCACGACGCATGCTACAACTCGTGATCATGACCACGCCGTGCGAATCGTACATAGCAAAGGTCAGAGACGATCTCGCGGCGAACCACTTCTGGCTTTCCATGGGCTTCCATCAGATCGACCAGAACGTGCACCCGACCAGCGGCAACCGCATTAACGTCTATCGCCACATCCCGGTACGAAAGGTAGTGCCATGAATATCATTCATCGCGACAACAGCAAGGGCCGTCATCCGAGACGCCACAAGCTGGAAAAGCCTCACGGCCGCAAGCAAGGCCGCTATCAATTTCTCAAAGGCTGGAACGAAGACGGTTCCGCAAACTGCATCGACGTGACACCACAAGCCCTTGCCGATCACCTGTTCAGCCTTGAAGGTAACGGCAACCTGTTAGACGACGGCGTCAATCTGTGGTGGGTTCAAGACTCAAACAAAAGGTAGACGACAATGCCAAGCTACGAAGAAAACGACCATGGCACATGGAAAATCGATGACGAAGGGCAACGTGTGCAAATATGCAACTTCACCGCCCGCATCATCAAGGAAACCCGCCTGATCGACGGCATGAACACGGAAACGACGCTGACGATCAGTGGTAACATCAAGGATACGGCACTGCCCGAGATCGAGGTGCCGGCCAACAACTTTCCGGGCATGGGATGGGTTATGCAAGCATGGGGCGTGCGTGCAGTGATATTCCCTGGATCGAACCTCAAAGAAGACTTACGCACAACCATTCAACTACGCTCTCGACCGAAGGTCACGAATATCTACCGCAACATCGGGTGGCAAGAAGTGAACGGCAAACGTGCTTACCTCCATGCTGGTGGTGCCATCACAGCCGACGGCAACGACCCATCCGTAACCGTCCGCCTGGCCCCTGAACTGAGCAGGTATAACCTCGACACCAACGAAGACCCGAAAGAGGCGTTCTACGAATCGATTCAGCTCACCGACCTAGGGCCGAAAGCTGTCGTGTGGCCGCTCTGGGCGGCCACCATGTCCCCACTCTATGGGCCGGTCGACTTCGCGACCCATTTGACCGGCCGCTCCGGCACGTTCAAGAGCGAGGTAATCAGCCTCTTCCAATCGCACTACGGCAAGGGCATGGACGCCCGTCACCTGCCCGGTTCCTGGTCTTCCACTCCAAACGCCCTCGAATGCCAAGCCTACTATGCAGCGAACGCCGTCTTCGTTATCGACGACTTCGTACCGGTTGGCACTTCGTGGCAAGTGCGCGCTTACCAGACGTCCGCCGACAAGATCATTCGCTCTCAGGGCAACCAGTCCGGCCGTGCTCGCCTAAGCGACACAGCCAACCTGCAAACGGCTTACTACCCTCGGGGTATCATCTTGTCGACCGGCGAGGACACGCCCGAAGGCCACAGTGTGCGTGCCCGAATGCTAATCATGGAAATGTCACCCGGCGACGTCAAACCAGAGAACTTGAGTCTCTGCCAGAAGAGCCGGCACCTCTTCCCGGCTCTGACAAAGGCGCTGATAATGGATTTGTCACGCCACCCGGTTGACATCACACCCGACGCCGAACGCATCCGCAACGAAAACATCGGCACAGGCCACACCCGCACCCCACCCATGCTGGGCCGCCTTATAGCGGCCGCCGAGACCACGCTCAGATGGGGCAACAGGAAAGGCTGGATAAACAACGACCAGTACCAGTGCCTAGTCAACGAGATGAAAGAAAGCATCCTCAAGGCCGGAGCCGCCCAATCGTCCTACCTTGAATCAACCGACCCAGTCGAGATATTCCTCTCCGCCTTCCGCCAGGTACTCGGCGCCAACCAGGCCCACGTCCGCAAGAGAAACGGTGGTGCACCACGCAACCCTACTATCCTGGGCTGGACAGAGGAAAATAACCACCATGACGTTCCAATGTACAAGTCTCACGGTCCTTGCATAGCATGGATCGACTGGGATGACAATGAAATTTACATCGACGTCAACAGCGGCTACAACGTTGTCCGCAAGATAGCCGGTCAAGAGCTTGCATTGACTAAGCAAACGTTGTTCAAACGCATGAAGGACGCCGGCCTACTGCAGCGGACCGACGACGGCCGCCAACGTAACAGCATTCGCATAACAGCCGAAGGCCACCCCCGCCAGGTCCTCGTGTTGAACGCTGCAGAGACTCTTGAGATGAAAGAGATACCTGCCGACGATTGATGCATTGCAAACCGTCCAAAACGTCCAAACAAATGGCCCGGTCAACATGACCGGGCCATTCCTCAACCACCAGATGCCAAACCACTCAACCAGGCAAGGAGGACTTGATCACCGACCAGTCCAGACCAGCCGACCTACCGAGCACTTTGAGCTGAATACCGTTCTTCCGACATTGTTTCGCCATCGAGTAGCACGCGGCCAGACTCCGATTCATCGCGGCCACGACATCGGGCATCGACGACGAACCATTCCACACGGCCACAAACTTCACAACCTCCGCCGGGCTCCATTGTGCCCGCTTGTGCGGAATCGGCAAACCATCATTGGCCACCGGCGGAACATCGGCAGTGAGCACGACTGTACGACCATTCTCCACCGCAACCGCATCTTGCATCTTGTTCTTCGCCACCACAGAAAGCCTCCTTAACATTCACCAAAATACAACCACACAATAAGTATAATCCTACCTCAACAGCTGTCAAGTATCAAAACAACACGACAGCGAGACAAGCTCGCCGTCGTGCTATCGTTAACGCATCCGTGCGGCAGACGAGAGGCCCCGCCCTCACGATGACAACGCCTGCAGCGTCGTCACCAGATTGATGCACGAAGTCTGCGCCGTCGTGCACAAGGTAGCTACCTGCTGAGCCTGGGGCGTGTACTGTGGCGACTGCACCACACCACGCGTAACCTCACCCGAAGCAAGGCCCAGGAATTGATAGGCACGCCCCAGCTCAGAGATAGCGTTCCGAATAGCCTTTGTCACATGATGTACCCCAAGAGATCCACGGTGACGATGTTTTCCGTCCCCGTATCCTTACCCACCACCACGAAGTTCACCGTGTCGCCGGCCGCCACGGTGTCATACGCTATGCCGCCCACTGCCGGCATAAACTGCCAAGCCTGGTTGATTGCGAACGTGTTAATCGTGCCCGCCGGCGCTAACATTGCCCCATCGGAGAGACGCTGCACATTGACGACAGCATTGTTACCAGCCCCTATCTGCACCGCATTTCGAATCGTCCAACCTGTCACAATCAAAGTCTTACCAGCTGGCACGACATACAAGGCCGTCGCACCAAGAATGTGCAGGTTGACGTTCGTAACCGTTGCGATGGGGGTAATCACGTAGCCGGCCTCCTGATTCTGGATCGTTTCCACCAGCACGTTGATAACGGTCTGGATTTGATTCACCACCGTAATAATGGCGGCAATCGTCGCCGAGTAGATTGGCGCAGAGACCTGGGCAGTGCCCAGCCAGTTCAACGTATTGGTAACCGATTGTATCGCCTGGTCACAATACATAACCGCTTGCTGGAACGGGGTAGGTTTCACGAGCTACCCCCTTCACTGAATTATGTTGTAACCTGGCAACGCCGTATCCGGCACCATATCCGAATCGCTGATATCATGCGGATGATAAGCTATCGGCGGAAAGCTAAGGTACGCTTGCAAGAAAGGTATCGTCGCCGAAACCTTAGCATCAACACCATAAATATCAACCTGTGCACCCGTCCCAGTCATTGGCAACGTCTCATCCTTCAGAGGCCAACACCTATCAAGCAGATTCCGAGCACCACGCGGCGAAAGCGTATACGCAAAGCTATTATAGCAGTGTGTGCACCGGTGAAGATTCGGCACATACGGGTGGCGTGGAAAACGTCGATTCTCGCCAGGCATGACTTCCTTGCTGGTCGCCCCCAGTATCCACCGACAACCCGGAGCAATTTCAAACATGACCGCACAACACTGCGTCCAACCCCAGAAAATCACATCCCAGTCATCCGGAGCAAGCGTAAAAAGGTCACGTGCATGAGCCTCAAAATCAGCGTGAAAGATTGCGTCGTCTTCCGCAACCGTTCCCATCAGGTTACTATCTACAATACGACGCCATTCACGCATATGGCTCAGCTGGTTGCCAATGGTAGAGCACTGGTATTTCGGCAACTCTTCCCGCACCACGCCATGATCACGAAGACCAGCTGGACCGAGAGCGGGCCCGTCAATGCACTCAACACGCACGCACTCTTCAAGATGCGAGTTTAGCATCTTGAAACGAGACCAACGATCTGGCCGCCGAGCCAGATTCAAGACCCGAATTTCCATGCAGTCAACTCCTTAATCAAAGACACCAGAAACCACACCATGGAAGTGAGAACCATTGAAAGGCGACACGATTGCATTGCCTTCAGCCAATCCAACGTAGTCCGCATTAACGACCGGTACATTATAGGTTAAGAGCCACGTGCATAGGTCAAGCTGCTGCTGAGATACAAATTGCGGACCAGTACAATTCAGATCAAGACTACCCGTAACAACAACCGGCGTACTAAACGTAAGCTTAACTGTTGCTCCAGAAACGTTAAGACGACAAGTGCATTGCGGAATACGCCCGCCCGCCTGCATCTTATCGGAAAGCGTAGAAGGCTTACCGTTAGCCCGATTCGTGGTTGAACGTGGCTTACTGGCCTTAGCACGCCCATTCGGTGCGGCTCTGTTATGCCACATGGTTTGCCACCTCATCACACAACAGAAACCCTTCGTCTTCAGCGTCGCCCACCGCTAGCTTCACACAAGTTGCAATGATATCAAAACCCAAACGCGTAATACGGATACGACCAAATCCGAACGCGAACAAAGCGCCAGCCAAGGTAGTCGCCGTGAACCCGCCCTTATGCGACATCCATGCATTGCCAGCCCGAACGATCTCACGACAACCAAACATCATATCAAACGGCGTAATCTTGAGCCCGCCAACCTCATACAACGTGTGATATACTTCGTCACGTGCAACATATTCAGCCACACGCTGCAGATCGGGCACACAAATTCCACAAAGACCACGTGGTTTCAACACGCGATTGAATTCACCGAGAACCCTGGGTAGATCGTGCCAGTAAACATGCTCCAAATTGTGTGAAGACCACAATCCATCGAAATAGGCAGACGCCACGCCCTTCATATCGCACATATCCGCCACGATATCAGGATCGCAGCCCGGATCGATATCAAGACGAGTCTCTTTCCATTCCGGCCCGTCGAACGGTGGCAAGGGCCCACCGAACGACCGTGGACCGCAACCAACATGGAGCACATTCATAGCAGTCCAGTATGGCTTTAGAGAGTTCCGGCGGCAATTCCAAGAAAGCCGCCGCCGAGCTGGGTATTGGCAAGAGAAGAACCGGCGGCAATTCCCGCATAGGTAACGGTCGAAGACGCCGAACCGGGTAGAGGTGAATAAGTGAGGTTGAACACCGTAGGCGAGACCTGGCTCTGGCTTGCAAAGGTAAAGCCTGCAGGCTTGATATCGAGCGGACCGTTCACAATCGGAGCGAGGTTGAACGTCAACACTACGATGCCGTAAGACGTCGCCGTCGACGCCGTTGAGGCCAGGTTGACAGACACCGTGCAGCTGAGAGCCGGGAGCTGAACATGCTGCCCCTTGCCCAGCTTACGTCTAGAAACGCGGTGAGCTTTGTTATTCGGAAACGCCATGGCAAGCATCCATTAGTAGTTGTGCAGAGGTCAGCCGGCCTGCTCTGGTGTCCTCACGGATGGTGAGGCAGGGAGAAGACAGCCAGAAGCAGGCCGGCCACCGACCACGTTACCAGATGGTGCAGCCCGCGTCAAGAAGCAACGACGGTAATGATCGGCGAGAAAGGCGATTGCGTTCCCTTCTGAATTTGCCAGACCGCCGCCAGGTACCACGTTGCACCCTTCGTATAACCCGTCGGAAATTGAAACTGAAAAGGGCTTTTGGTCATGGTCGCCAGCTGATTCAACGACGACGGATTGGTGATGACCGTAGCGGAAGCCATGCCGTAAAGCTGGCAAGACTTCACGCCGTAAGGCTTCGCCTTGCTGTTCGGGGAAGTCAGTGAATCACGATACGTCAGGTTCACGAGCCCAGGATTCTGCGAAAGAATCGCCAGAATAGGGTTGCTGGCCGGTGGCGTGATAGCGGACGGTGTCGAGGTCTTCGGGTTGAGGCCAAGTGCAATCTTATTTGCACTGGTCACGCCGGGGTTGTTCGAGATCTGCTGAGCGTAAGGCCGTACGATTTGCAAAACCGTGACCTGTGCGGTATTCTTCGTCGACACGGCGGCCTTGGTCTTGGTATTCGGCGAAGTAATCACCGAGTAGGCAGCGTTGAAGGCAGCCACGGCGGTCGAGATCGTCGTGGCGTCGGTCGAAAGAAGACCGTAAGCCGATGGGGTGGCAGTAATTAGGGCAGAAAAGTTAGTCAGCCAGGTAGAAAGCAAGGCTTGCTTGCTGGGTATGTACGGTGCGATGGCAGGCATCGTGCGTCTCCTGGGCGAGGTTTCACAACAGACTATTGGACACTGTTGCCATCATAACGCGACAATTGTCCACGTCAATGCCATCCAGCCAAGCACAGGTGACGACCCGTTTGGACGGTTTGGCCGGTTTCGGGGACAAAAAACTGGCAAGAGCTGCGTCGCAAGAAGTTCTCCTCATTCAATTACTACTTCCTATTTTTTTAGAGAGAAAGGGATTTGAAAACGGCCATGAACAACGAGATTTGCCATCCCGCATACCGGCCAAACAGGCCAAACGGATTTGGACGGTTTGGACGGTGCGGAATGCACTAAATTTGCAGACGTCTAGGGAAATGGAGGCGGGGGCTTTGTAATGCAGCCAATGTTGCGTGCTTATAGGGGGGATCTACATGTTCCCCCCCAGCGGGGAGACGGTCCCATCCTCTAGGGGGAATATGATCTCCCGTCCCAGCGGGGAGCACCCCCCCTATACGATCCTTTCCTCCTGGGACAGGGTGTATTACACCCTAACGGGGAATATGATCTCCCCGTGATATACGATCTCCTCCCCCGGTTGCATCTAATCCGGGCATGGGAGCTAACCCCCCATGACGACGGTGTAATACACCCGCACAAACGGGACCGCTCGTTATTGGATCCGGGGTATGACGTCCCGGAGGGGTGACCGTTGCACGCCGACGGTGTAATACACCCGCACAAACGGGACCGCTCGTTATTGGATCCGGGGTATGACGTCCCGGAGGGGTACTACAACTTCGGCTGCA